>Ga0209684_1000001_pt1 | contig 57623 bp, 61 predicted proteins | sample PanSoiPlot6MoBio_FD_188322 | JGI IMG/M metagenome (GOLD analysis project Ga0209684, IMG submission 188322) | Tropical forest soil microbial communities from Panama analyzed to predict greenhouse gas emissions - Panama Soil Plot 6 MoBio (SPAdes)... | ecosystem: Environmental > Terrestrial > Soil...
ATTCATAAGCCCCAAGATGCGATCCTGGAGATTTATCGGCGCTTGCGTCCCGGGGATCCGCCCACAGTCGAATCGGCGACCAACTTTTTCAACAATCTGTTTTTCAACCCGGATCGGTATGATCTTTCCAAAGTCGGCCGGCTCAAGCTCAATCACCGCCTCAAGCTAACCGTTCCTTTGGAACAAGGGACATTGCGCAAAGAAGACATCCTTGAGGTGGTTCGGTACCTGATGGAGTTAAAGAACGGCAATGGTTCGGTAGACGATATTGACCACCTCGGCAACCGCCGGGTGCGTGCCGTCGGCGAACTGGTGGAGAATCATTTCCGGGTCGGTTTGGTGAGAATGGAGCGGGCCATCAAAGAGAAAATGAGCCTGCAAGATATCGAGACGTTAATGCCGCAGGAATTGATTAACTACAAGCCTGTTTCCGCGGCGCTTAAGGAATTTTTCGGCTCGAGCCAACTCTCCCAGTTCATGGATCAAACCAATCCGCTTTCTGAGATTACCCACAAGCGGAGGCTCTCCGCTCTGGGCCCGGGAGGTTTGACCCGTGAGCGGGCGGGCTTCGAAGTCCGGGACGTGCACCCTACGCACTACGGCCGCGTCTGTCCCATCGAAACTCCTGAAGGTCCCAATATTGGTCTCATCGCGTCGCTGACGACTTACGCGCGGGTGAATGAGTTTGGTTTTATTGAGACTCCGTATCGCGAAGTCGAGAACGGGCGCGTCACTGATCGCATCCGTTATCTCTCAGCGTTGGAGGAGGAAGATCACGTCATCGCCCAGGCCAATGCGGCCATCGATGGCCGCGGCGCTTTCACTGCTGATCTGGTTTCAGCGCGCAAGGGCGGCGAGTTTGTCATGGCCCGGCCAGAAGAAGTCAATTTAATGGACGTCTCGCCGAACCAATTGGTGAGCGTGGCCGCGTCGCTGATTCCGTTTTTGGAAAACGATGACGCCAACCGGGCGCTGATGGGATCGAATATGCAGCGGCAAGCGGTGCCGCTGCTGCGCACCGAGGCGCCTTTTGTTGGCACCGGCATGGAAAAAACTGTGGCGCGAGACTCCGGGGTGACGTGTGTCGCGCGCCGCGACGGAGTAGTGGAGAGCGTGGATTCGACACGCATCGTCGTAAAAGCCGATAAGCCTTCCGGGCCGCGCGACACCGGCGTCGACATCTATAATTTGGTCAAGTACCAGCGATCGAATCAGAATACTTGCATCAACCAGCGACCTATTGTGCTGGTGGACGATCAGGTGAAAGCGGGCGACGTTATTGCCGATGGGCCTTCCACAGAAATGGGTGAGTTGGCCTTGGGCCGCAACGTGCTGGTGGCGCTGATGCCGTGGGGTGGGTACAACTTCGAAGATTCGATTCTGATCAGCGAACGGGTCGTGAAAGAAGATATCTATACCTCGATTCACATCGAAGAATTCGAATGTGTATCTCGTGATACCAAGCTCGGTCCGGAAGAAATTACGCGCGACATTCCGAACGTAGGGGACGAAGCGTTAACCGATCTAGATGATAGCGGGATTATCCGTATCGGAGCTGAGGTTAAATCCGGCGACATCCTGGTGGGGAAAATTACCCCCAAAGGCGAAACCCAACTGTCACCTGAAGAAAAACTCCTGCGGGCAATTTTCGGCGAAAAGGCGGGAGAAGTTCGAGATACCTCGCTCCGGGTGCCGCCGGGAGTCGAAGGAACGGTTATTAACGTAAGAATCTTCTCGCGCAAGGGCTTGGGGAAGGATGAGCGCAGCAAGGTCATCGAAGACGAAGAAATCACGCGTCTCAGAAAAGACCAACATGACGAAGTTCGTATTCTTCAGGAAGGAGCGCTGAGACGGCTAAAAAAACTTCTCGTCGGCCGGCGTCTGGCGGCCCGTCTAGCGGACGATGGCCGTAAAGTTCTTCTCAATAAGGGCCAGGAGATCACTGAAGAAGACTTGGAACAGCTGCCGATGCCCTATTGGCAAGAGATCCGGGTTGACAACGAATCGGTGGAGGCAGAGCTCAATCGCATCGTCGAAAGTACCACGGAGCAGGTCAATCTCATCAAAGACATGTTTGAGGATAAGATCGACAAGCTCAGAGGTGGAGACGAACTGCCGCCCGGTGTTATCAAGATGGTCAAAGTTTTCGTCGCCATCAAACGTAAACTTCAAGTGGGTGATAAAATGGCGGGCCGGCACGGCAATAAAGGCGTTATCTCTCGGATTTTGCCTGAAGAGGACATGCCGTATCTAGAAGACGGTACTCCGGTGGATGTCGTGCTTAACCCTTTGGGCGTGCCGTCTCGAATGAACGTGGGGCAAATTCTCGAAGCCCACCTTGGATGGGCAGCGCGCAGCCTAGGACAGCAAATCGACGAACTGTTGCGTGTTCACCGTCAGGATGGCGACGGCTTGCGCCGGCGGTTGAAGGAATACCTGAACACCAAAGAAGCCAATGATCTCGTTGACAGCGCGAAAGAAGCTGACTTGCTAAAGCTTGCCGAGAAATACCGAGACGGGGTGCGCATCGCTTCTCCCGTGTTTGACGGCGCCGCGGAAGAGGAAATCTTTAACCTGCTCAGGAAAGCGGGGCTGCCGGCCACCGGGCAGGTGACGCTTTATGACGGCCGAACCGGTCAACCCTTTGACGGCAAAGTGACTGTGGGCGTTATGTACATCATGAAGCTGCACCACTTAGTCGATGACAAAATTCATGCGCGCTCCACGGGGCCCTACTCGCTGGTTACGCAGCAGCCGCTGGGCGGAAAGGCGCAATTCGGCGGTCAACGGCTGGGCGAGATGGAAGTCTGGGCCCTGGAGGCGTACGGGGCGGCTTACACGCTGCAGGAAATGCTGACCGTAAAATCCGACGATGTCGTCGGCCGGACCCGGATGTATGAGGCGATCGTCAAAGGCGACAATCTTCTCGAGCCAGGATTGCCGGAGTCCTTCAACGTCATGGTGAAGGAACTCCAGAGTTTAGGTTTAGACGTCGATCTAGTCGAGGAAAAAAAATAGCTAACTCTGAGGGCAAAATCGGAGGTGATTCCTTATGGAAGATCTGTTCAATTTATTTGAAAAGCCGAAGAATCCGCTGAGCTTTAACGCCATCAAAGTTTCTGTCGCTTCGCCTGACAAGATTCGTTCTTGGTCCCATGGCGAAGTGAAGAAACCGGAAACCATCAACTACCGAACTTTCAAGCCGGAACGGGACGGGCTTTTCTGCGCTAAAATTTTTGGTCCCACCAAAGACTATGAATGTAACTGCGGAAAGTACAAAAGGATGCGTCACCGAGGAGTGGTGTGCGAAAAGTGCGGCGTCGAAGTTATTCAATCGAAGGTGCGCCGTGAACGAATGGGCCATATCGAGTTGGCCACGCCTGTGGTGCACATTTGGTTCTTGAAGAGCCTGCCGAGTCGCATCGGGGCGCTGCTCGATATGTCGCTGAAGGATATCGAAAAAGTTCTCTATTTCGAGTCTTACATCGTTGTCGATCCGGGAGAAACGCCGCTGCAGCACAAAGAGCTGCTGAGCGAAACGCGTTACCGTAAGGCGGTGGAGGAACATGGGGGAAAGTTTATTGCGGAGATGGGTGCGGAGGCGATTCGAAAATTGCTCAAGGCCGTTGATATCGGCAAACTCTCCGAAGACTTGCGTCAAGAAATGCGCGATGCCAACTCTGAAGTCCGGCGCAAAAAAATGGCCAAACGGCTCAAGGTTATCAACGCATTCAAAAACTCGGGAAACCGACCCGAGTGGATGGTGTTGGAAGTCATCCCCGTCATTCCACCGGATCTCCGTCCCCTGGTGCCGTTAGACGGTGGGCGGTTCGCGACTTCCGATCTGAACGATTTGTATCGCCGCGTGATCAACCGGAACAACCGGCTGAAAAGGCTGATGGAACTCAGCGCCCCGGATATGATCATCCGCAATGAGAAACGAATGCTGCAAGAAGCGGTGGACGCGCTCTTCGATAATGGGCGCCGCGGCCGGGCCATCACCGGTCAAAATCGCCGCCCGCTCAAATCGTTGAGCGACATGCTCAAGGGGAAGACCGGACGCTTCCGGCAGAATCTGCTCGGAAAGAGAGTCGACTATTCCGGCCGTTCGGTCATCGTGGTGGGGCCCGAGCTCCGCCTCCATCAGTGCGGCCTCCCCAAGAAGATGGCGCTCGAGCTTTTCAAGCCTTTTATCTACAACAAGCTGGAAGAACGCGGCCATGTGACCACCATTAAAAGCGCCAAAAAGATGGTCGAAAAGGAACGCTCCGAAGTTTGGGATATTCTCGACGAGGTCATTCGCGAGCATCCGGTTCTGCTGAATCGCGCCCCTACGCTGCACCGCCTGGGGATTCAGGCCTTCGAGCCGATTCTGATCGAAGGCAAGGCGATCCAGCTTCATCCGCTGGTGTGCGCGGCTTATAACGCCGACTTCGACGGCGACCAGATGGCGGTTCACGTTCCGCTCTCGGTGGAGGCCCAGGTTGAAGCGCGGGCGCTCATGATGTCCACCAATAATATTCTCTCGCCGGCTAACGGCAAACCGATCATCGTGCCGACGCAAGACATCGTATTGGGACTCTATTACATGACCCGTGATCGGTTGCACGCCAAAGGCAGCGGCCGCCTCTTCAGCAGTCCCAGTGAAGTGGCCATCGCCTACGATCAAGGCGAAGTCGACCTACAGGCGCCGGTCACGGTGAGAATTAACGGAGAGCGTTTCGATACCACCGTCGGTCGAGTGCTGCTCTACGAGATCGTTCCGCCCGTGATTCCCTTCAAAGAAGTCAATCGGGTGATGAAGAAAAAGGAGCTGGCGAATCTCATCGACGTTAGTTATCGACTGGCGGGCAACAAAGCCACCGTGATTCTAGCCGACCGGCTCAAAGACATTGGATACCAAAATGCCACGCGAGCGGGAATTTCTATCTCCATTAAGGATATGATGATTCCGCCCAGCAAAGAAGAGCTGCTCAAGAAGGCCCATGACGATGTGCGCGAAATCGAGGAGCAATACAAGAACGGTCTCATCACGGACGGCGAACGGTACAATAAGGTCGTGGATATATGGGCGGAAGTGACGGACCGAATCGCCGATGAGATGTTGCGCGATCTGGGCTCGGAAAAAGTCACCGACGATACGGGCAAGGAAATCTCGGTGCCGAGCTTCAATCCGATTTTTATGATGGCCGACTCCGGAGCTCGCGGCAGCGCTCAGCAGATTCGCCAGCTGGCGGGAATGCGCGGATTGATGGCGAAGCCCTCCGGCGAGATCATCGAGACGCCGATCACGGCAAATTTCCGTGAGGGACTCACGGTGTTGCAGTACTTCATCTCGACCCACGGCGCGCGCAAAGGTCTCGCCGACACTGCGCTTAAAACCGCGAACTCCGGTTATCTCACGCGCCGGCTCGTCGACGTCGCCCAGGATTCGGTCATCTCAGAAGACGATTGCGGCACCATGGATGGCATTGAGATGACACCCCTCATGGAAGGGGGAGAGATCATCGAGCCGTTGGGTGATCGTGTTCTTGGCCGGGTGGCATTGGAAGACGTGAAAGATCCCTTCACCGGCGAAGTGATTGTTGGGGCTAATCAAGAGATCGATGAGGAGTTGGTGCAGCGCATCGAAGAGTCGGGCTTGGAACGGATTAAGATCCGCTCTGTATTGACCTGCGCATCGAGGCGGGGCGTTTGTATTATGTGCTATGGCCGCGATCTCGGCCGCGGCCATATGATCAATCTCGGCGAAGCCGTTGGCGTTATCGCCGCGCAGTCGATCGGTGAGCCCGGAACGCAGCTCACCATGCGGACTTTTCATATCGGCGGCACGGCTAGCCGTCGGGCCGAGCAGACGACTTTGGAATCGCGCAACGATGGTACTTTAAAATTCATTAACGTCAGCACCGTGGTCAACAAAGAGGGCGATCTCGTCGTTATGAACCGCAACGGTGAGATCGCGATTGTCGACTATCCGGAGGGCGAAAAAGGCAGGGAGCGAGAAAGGGAACGTTATCCCGTCGTGTACGGCGCCAAGCTTAAGAAGAAAGACGGCACTAAGATCAAAGGTGGCGAGCTGTTGGCGGAGTGGGATCCTTACACGATTCCGATCCTTACTGAAGTGGGTGGAGTGGTGAAGTTCGGCGATGTGCTTGAGGCCGTTACGATGGAAGAAAAGGTCGACGAACGCACCGGCCTATCGACCAAAGTCATCATTGATTCGAAAGACTTGGGCAAACGCCCGCGCATCTCAATTAAAGACGTCCAGGGGCAAACGGCCCGGCTGTCAGCGACCTCAGAGGCGCGTTACCTTTTACCGGTGGGAGCGCATATCAACGTCCAAGAAGGCCAGACGGTTTATGCCGGTGATGCGATAGCAAAGATTCCGCGTGAAACCACTAAAACCAAAGACATCACGGGAGGGTTGCCGCGCGTCGCCGAACTCTTTGAGGCGCGCAAGCCGAAGGAGTTTGCCGTTATTAGTGAAATCGATGGCGTGGTCTCCTTCGGCAAGGACACCAAAGGCAAACGAAAAGTCATTGTTACCCCTGAAGTGGGAGAGCCGAGGGAATACCTCATTCCGAAAGGCAAACATATCAGCGTGCATGAAAGCGATCGTATTCGGGCCGGCGAGTCGTTGATGGACGGGTCCTCCAACCCGCACGATATCCTGAATATTTTGGGCGAAAAGGCGCTAGCCAAGTATCTGGTGGACGAAGTGCAAGAGATCTACCGGCTGCAAGGGGTGCGGATCAATGACAAGCATATCGAGGTCATCGTGCGGCAAATGCTGCGACGTGTGCGGATCAAAGAAGTCGGCGATACCGATTTCTTAGTCGGAGATCAGGTCGAAAAATGGCGCTTTGACGAAGAAAACCAGCGCGCTATTGTTCAAAATGGAAAACCGGCGGTGGCCGAACCTCTCCTACTAGGAATCACCAAGGCATCGCTTTCCACGGAAAGCTTCATCTCCGCTGCTTCTTTTCAGGAAACCACTAAGGTTCTTACCGAGGCAGCGATTCACGGCAAGATCGATGTGCTTAACGGTCTAAAAGAGAATGTCATCATGGGGCGATTGATTCCAGCGGGTACTGGCTTAGCGAGATACTCTAAGGCGGAAATTGAATTGGAAGAGCCAAGGGATCTCGATGGCCAAGTTCCTGAAGCAGCCGAGGCTTAGAGATTTTGACAATGGTGAGTATATTTGTTATTAAGAAAAATTTCACAGGCGTTAAATTCGATAATTTGTTTTGCTTTTGAGACAGCGAGCAATGAAGTCCTATGCCTACGATTAGTCAGCTGATTCGGGAAAGTCGAGAGAAACAGCGGCGCAAGAACACCGCCCCCGCCCTTCAGTCCTGTCCCCAGAAGCGTGGGGTCTGCACGCGTGTTTACACCTCGACTCCCAAAAAGCCGAATTCGGCGCTGCGTAAAGTCGCACGTGTTCGTCTGACCAACGGGATAGAAGTGACGTCATACATTCCGGGGGTAGGTCATAATTTACAGGAGCACTCTGTGGTACTGATCCGCGGCGGACGCGTGAAAGACCTGCCGGGTGTGCGCTACCACATCATTCGTGGCACGCTGGATTCCATCGGGGTTCAAGAACGGCGACAAGGGCGTTCTAAATACGGGGCAAAAAGACCCAAGTAAACTCCTATGCCGCGCAAAGGTGAAGTTAGAAGAAGAGAAATCTTGCCTGACCCAAAGTATGGGGACAAGTTGGTGGCGAAGTTTGTCAATACGATCATGAGCCGCGGCAAGAAGAGTGTGGCGGAAAGTGTTTTTTATCGCTCTCTGGATATTGTAACCGCAAAAACCAAGGAAGAGTCGTTGGGGGTTTTCAAAAGGGCGATTGAAAATACCCGACCGACGGTGGAAGTCCGCTCCCGGCGGGTTGGAGGAGCGACCTATCAAGTACCCGTTGAAGTGCGACCGCAAAGACGCGTTTCGCTCAGCATGCGTTGGTTGATCGAGTCGGCGCGGGGTCGCGGGGAAAAATCGATGGAGGAGAAATTGGCTGCTGAACTGATCGATGCGGCCAACAACCGCGGCACGGCTATAAAGAAGAAGGAAGATACCCATCGTATGGCAGAGGCCAATCGCGCCTTTGCTCATTATCGGTGGTAAAGAGCTAGTAAATATGATGCTGGAAAAAGGAGGCGGTCGAACCGCCTCCTTTTTTTCCGCTGTAGATAAACATGGCAAGAACGGTTTCATTAGAAAAAACCCGCAACATCGGCATCATGGCTCACATCGATGCCGGTAAGACAACCACCACCGAGCGGATCCTCTATTACACCGGGATTAACTACAAGATCGGCGAGGTGCACGAGGGCACAGCGACCATGGATTGGATGGTCCAGGAGCAGGAGCGGGGGATCACCATCACGTCAGCAGCAACGACATGTTTGTGGCGCGACCACCGGGTGAATATTATCGATACGCCCGGCCATGTCGACTTTACCATCGAAGTGGAGCGTTCGTTGCGCGTCTTGGACGGCGCTGTGGCGGTTTTTTGCTCCGTCGGCGGCGTTGAGCCTCAGACGGAAACGGTGTGGCGCCAGGCCGATAAGTACGGCGTGCCGCGGATCGCTTTTGTCAACAAGATGGACAGATTAGGAGCCGACTTTTTCCGCGTGGTACAGATGATTCGGGATCGCTTAGGAGCGCGTCCCGCTATCATCGAATTGCCCATCGGAGCCGAGGAAAAGTTCGCCGGGGTGATTGATCTGGTTTCCATGAAAGCGGTGGTTTGGGAGGATGAGAGCTTGGGCGCGAAGTTTCGCACGGAGCCGATTCCCGAGAGTCTCATCGCGCAAGCCAATGAATACCGTGAGAAGCTTCTCGAAACAACCGCGGATTGCGATGAGGCCATCATGGAGAAATATCTGGAAGGCAAAGAGATCGGCGAAAACGAGCTCCGGGCAGCTATCCGCCGTGGCGCACTCTCGCTCAAGATCGTGCCGACCTTGTGCGGCTCGGCGTTTCGCAACAAAGGAGTTCAGCCGTTGCTGGACGCGGTGGTGGACTACCTGCCGTCCCCTCTCGACATTCCGCCGGTAAAGGGTGTTAATCCGTCGTCGCAACAACCTGAAGAGCGTCCAGCAAAGGATGACGCTCCATTTTCTGCGCTGGCTTTCAAAATCATGACTGACCCGTTCGTGGGGACGTTGAGTTTTTTTCGGGTCTACTCTGGGGCGCTGACTTCCGGCTCCAGCGTGTATAATTCAACCAAGGGAAAAAGAGAGCGAATCGGTCGCTTGCTCAAAATGCACGCCAATAAACGCGAGGAGATTAAAGAAGTCTATGCCGGTGATATTGCCGCCGCGGTTGGGCTCAAGACTGCCACGACGGGTGACACGTTATGCGACGAAGATCATCCGATTATTTTGGAATCCATCGATTTTCCCGACCCGGTCATCTCCATCGCCATCGAACCGAAGAGCAAAGCGGACCAGGAAAGACTCGGTCTCTCGCTGCAGAAACTAGCCACGGAAGATCCCTCATTCAGGGTACGCACGGACGAGGAAACCGGCCAAACGATTATTTCTGGCATGGGCGAGCTGCATTTGGAAATCATCGTCGATCGCTTGCTGCGCGAATTCAATGTTGGCGCTAACGTGGGCAAACCTCAGGTCGCCTATAAGGAGACCATTCGCAAATCAGTGGAGCAACAAGGAAAATTTATCCGCCAGACGGGTGGACGCGGGCAGTACGGCGACGTGTGGATCAAAGTTGAACCACAGCAACCGGGTTCAGGATTTGAGTTCGTGGATGCTGTTAAGGGCGGCTCCATTCCGCGCGAATACATACCGGCCGTAGAGAAGGGTGTGCGGGAAGCGACGGAAAATGGGGCATTGGCGGGGTATCCGATGGTAGATGTCAAGGTGACGCTGTTCGATGGCAGTTATCATGATGTCGATTCGTCTGAGATCGCTTTCAAAATCGCTGGCTCCATGGCCTTCAAAGAAGCCGCACGTAAGGCTAACCCGGTGCTCCTGGAGCCCATCATGTCCGTGGAGGTAGTTGTGCCTGAAGAGTTTATGGGCGACGTGATCGGGGATATCAGTTCCCGCCGCGGAAAAGTGTTGGGTATGGATACGCGACCTGCGGCGCAGGCGATCGACGCGCGTGTGCCCCTGGCGCAAATGTTCGGTTATGCAACCGATCTCCGATCGATGACCCAGGGCCGAGCAACTTACACGATGCAGTTCTCCCACTATGAGCCCGTGCCGGCGACCGTCGCGGAGGGAATCATCGCCAAGTTTGACGGCAAGTCGGATAGTGACGCATGAACGAGAAAATCAGGATTCGCTTGAAAGCATACGACCACCGCGTCCTGGACCAGTCGGTGGGGGAAATCGTCGAGACGGTGCGACGCACCGGTGGAAGAGTAGCCGGGCCTATCCCCCTTCCGACAAGGATCGAACGTTTTACAGTGAATCGCTCCCCCCACGTGGACAAGAAATCCAGGGACCAGTTTGAGATTCGGACACACAAGCGTCTTCTCGATATATTGGAGCCAACTCAACAGACCATTGATGCGCTGGGCAAGCTTGACATAGCGGCGGGAGTGGATGTCGAGATCAAGTTGCAATAGTCAAGCGTTCACCGATTGAGAAACTCTTATGACCGGGCTAATCGGCAGAAAAGTTGGCATGACCCAGTTCTATAACGCGGAAGGAAACGTGATTCCCGTTACGGTGATCGAGACCGGTCCCTGTGTGGTGGTGCAAAAGAAAGAAACCGCTAAAGACGGCTACAACGCCCTGCAAGTCGGTTTTGGCAGTAAAAAGGCCCAACGGGTCAACAAGCCGATGCAAGGGCATATGGCGAAAGCCGGCAAAGGCGCTTTCGAAGTGGTAAAAGAATTCCGCCTCGCCGACGTGTCGCAGTACGAGGTCGGCCAGGAAATCAAAGTGGCTGATTTGTTCAAAGCCGGGGACCGCATCGCAGTAGCTGGCACTTCGAAAGGTCACGGATTTTCGGGAGTGATCAAGCGATGGTCGTTCGCGGGATTTCCGGGCTCCCACGGCACGCACGAATATTTCCGTCACGGCGGCTCCATCGGCAATCGTTCCTTCCCGGGTCGTGTCCGGAAGGGAAAAAAAATGGCCGGCCACTGGGGGAATGAGCAAGTGTCGATTCAGAACCTGGAAGTGGTTGATATTCGACCCGAGGAAAACTTGATGCTCGTCAAAGGCGCGGTCCCCGGTGCTAAACGTGGAGTGGTCATTGTGCGGTCTGCGGTCAAGAGGTAGTTAGTATGGAAGTCCACGTTATACACCCCAACCTTCAAGACGAGATATTTGGGGTAAACCCTCGTCCGCGCCTGTTGCACCAAACCGTGGTCATGCAGTTGGCGAATCGTCGAGCCGGCAGCGCTGCCACCAAATCCAAAAGCTTTGTTAGCGGTGGCGGGAAGAAACCGTGGCGGCAAAAGGGGACGGGTCGGGCGCGGGCTGGCAGTATACGTTCCCCGATCTGGGTCGGGGGCGGGACTACTTTCGGACCTCACCCGCGTGACTATTCGTACCGCATGCCACGAAAGGCGCGCAAGGAGGCTTTACTATCGGCGCTCAGTCTCAAGAACCGCGAAAACAAGATCATCGTCGTGGACAAACTTGAGCTTGAGGAACCCAAGACTAAAATCATGGCGCAGGCATTAAACGAGCTCAAGGTGACGAGCGCGCTGATCGTTATTGCCCAGTCGGATGAGAAGCTCGAGCGATCGGCTCGCAATCTCCCCCGGGTCAAGGTGCTGAGAGTAGAAGGCTTAAATGTTTATGATCTGTTGTGCTACGAGCATTTGATATTGACCGAGGGCGCGCTTAAGCTCCTCGAGGAGAGGTTGGTTGCATGAGAGGTCCCGAGCAAATCATCCGGGCACCTTTGATCTCGGAAAAAGGATCTTTCTTGGCCGAGCACAGCCAAGTTCTATTCAAGGTCCGACCGGACGCTAACAAGATAGAAGTTAAGAAAGCGGTTGAAGGATTATTTAAGGTGAAGGTAGTCAAGGTCCGAATAGCTCGTTATCTGGGGAAATTGCGCCGCGTTGGCAAAAACATGGGACGAAGGCCCCAGTGGAAAAAGGCCTATGTAACGCTCAGAGAAGGCGACAAGATCGACTTTTTTGGCGGAGCCTAAAGAGAATAAATATGGCGATAAGAAGCTATCGACCCACATCAGCGGGAATGCGCTTTAGGACGGGTCTAACTTTCGATGAGCTCACGCACAAAGGGTCGCGAAAAAATCTGCGCGAACCCCTCAAGCACAGCGGCGGACGCAATAACACCGGCCGCGTCACTGCGGATCATCGCGGTGGCGGTCACAAGCGGCTTTATCGGTTAATCGATTTTAGACGCGACAAAAAGAATGTTCCGGCGAAAGTGGAAGCCATCGAATATGACCCTAACCGGTCGGCGCGTATCGCGCTGCTCTGTTACGCGGATGGGGAACGGCGCTATATCTTGGCGCCTGACAAACTGGGAGTGGGGCAGTCGGTGATTGCCGGAGACGACAACGTCGATATTCAGTCAGGCAACTGTTTGCCGTTGAAGTTCATACCTGTGGGAACCACAGTTCATAATGTAGAGTTGAGAATTGGTAAGGGCGCGCAGTTGGTTCGGAGCGCGGGAGCGGGAGCGCAGCTCATGGCCAAGGAAGGATCCTATGCGTTGGTGAAGCTTCCCTCAGGCGAGCTGCGGCGCGTTCTTGCCGAATGCCGGGCCACTGTGGGGCAAGTGGGGAATGCGGATCAGGAGAATTTGACTTGGGGGAAAGCGGGGAGAATGCGCTGGTTCGGCAGACGGCCGACAACTCGCGGCATTGCCAAAAATCCCGTCGATCATCCGCATGGCGGCGGCGAAGGCCGTTCGAAGGGTAATCACCCCATGACTCCCTGGGGCAAGCCGACCAAAGGCTACAAGACGCGGAAGAACCACGTGTCGGATAAGTATATTGTGCAGAGAAGAAAGGCTCGATAATCATGGCGCGCTCAATCAAAAAAGGACCCTTTGTGGATGAGCACCTGACCAAAAAAGTGGCGGCTATGAATCAGACGCGCCAACGACAGGTAATTCGTACCTGGTCACGGCGCTCCACAGTTACGCCCGAGATGGTGGGCCACACCATTGGTGTGCACAACGGACGCAAGTTCATCCCTGTGTTTATTACTGAAAATATGGTGGGTCACAAGCTGGGAGAATTTTCCCCGACGCGGACTTTCTTCGTTCATTCGGGAGATCGCAAAGCGGAGGCGAAAGAAACCGTGCCGGCAGGCGCTCCGGCGGTTGCACCGGCGGCGGCGCCAGGAGCAGCACCTCCGAGACCAGCGGCACCGGCGCCGAAAACGTAGAGTGATCAAGCAAGGAGCATGGATCAAAAGGTCACATAGGCTCTATCTAGAAGTCAGCGTTATGGAAGCGCGCGCGATCACAAAATATGTCCGACTGTCTCCGCGAAAGGTCCGGCTTGTGGTGGATCAGATTCGCGGTAAAGGAGTTGAGGAAGCTTTGAACGTTCTTAAATTCGTTCCCAAGCGCTCCGCGGGCGTTGTCGCCAAAACCTTGCGCACCGCCGTCGCCAATGCGGAAAACACGCAGAGTGTAGATGTCGATCGCCTGTATGTGAAGCGAGTGAAGGTGGATGAGGCAGGGATGTGGAAACGTTTCACTCCCCGGGCCCAAGGACGCGCCACGCGCATCCGCAAGCGGCTGAGTCACATCACCATTATCCTCGACGAAGCGAGCGAGAGGAGTTAAGACCTGATGGGTCAGAAAACGCATCCGAAAGTTTTTCGTCTTGGGGTGATCGAATCGTGGGATTCCAAGTGGTTCGCGCGGCATGATTACACGAAGCTGCTACATGAAGATTTTCGCGTGAAGAAATTCTTGAAGGCGCGCCTCTATCACGCGGGCATCTCTAAAATAGAGATCGAAAGAGCGGCGAACAAGGCGAAGATCAATATCTATACCGCGCGGCCGGGCATCGTCATCGGCAAGAAGGGTGCCGAGATCGAGAAGCTGAAGGAAGAGATCACCAAGCTTACCGGTCGAGAGAGCTATATCAATATTCACGAGGTCAGGCGTCCGGACCTAGATGCGCAACTGGTCGCCGAGAACGTGGCGCTACAACTCGAGCGGCGGGTCGCCTTCCGGCGCGCCATGAAAGAAAGCGTATCCCGAGCGATGCGCATGGGCGCGCAGGGCGTGAAGATTCAGTGCGCCGGCCGGTTGGGCGGGTCCGAAATCGCACGCACCGAGTGGTATCGCGAAGGGCGTGTGCCCCTTCATACGTTGCGGGCGGACATCAGTTATGGATTTGCCGAGGCGCGCACCACCTACGGCATCATCGGAGTGAAGGCGTGGATTTTTAGAGGCGAGGTACTGACCGAAGAAGAAGAGCAACAGAAAGCAATGCTAGGTGGATGACAAAGTTCAACGTTCAAAGTTCCGGGCTCGAGGTTGGGGGCGGAGACGTCAACTTTGAACGGCATTTAGAAACTTATGCTTGAACCGAAAAAAGTAAAATATCGCAAGTTACAAAAAGGACGCCGGCGTGGCACCGCCCACCGCGGCTCAACTCTGGCGTTTGGGGAATTTGGTCTCAAGGCCATCGGACGCGGTTGGATGAGCGCGCGCGAGATCGAAGCGGCACGGGTGGCGCTCACCCGTTATCTTAAACGCGGCGGCAAAGTGTGGATCCGGATCTTTCCCGACAAGCCGTTAACCAAGAAGCCCCTTGAAACCCGCATGGGAAAAGGCAAGGGTTCGCCCGAGATGTGGGTTGCGGTGGTCCAGCCGGGAAGAATATTGTTTGAAATGGAAGGGGTCGATGGGCCTCTGGCGCGCGAGGCATTTCGGCTGGCAGCGCACAAGCTTTCCATTCGGACCGTCACGGTGGAGCGGAGAGGATTAGCGCATGGAAGCTAAAGAGCTGCGCGAAATGGGCCCCGACGAGCTCGCACAGAAGCGCGCTGCGCTGCGCGAGGAGATTGGCCACCTAAGACTAAAAAAGGCCACGAGCCGATTGGAAAACCCAATGAAATTACGCGAGACCAAACGGGATCTCGCAAGGGTAGAGACGGTGCTTCGAGAAATGGCCCGGCAAAACGAGAAAGGCGCCGCATGAGAACTAGAGGACTGAGAAAAGAGCGCCATGGAGTGGTGGTGAGCGACCGCATGCAGAAGACTGTCGTCGTCTCACTGGAGCGCACTGTCATGCACCCCAAATACAAGAAGTTTCTCAAGCGCCGAACCAAAGTCAAAGCTCACGACGAGGGCCAGCAGTGCCACGTGGGCGATCGGGTTCTCATCGTCGAGTCGCGTCCCCTGAGCCGCGACAAGCGCTGGCGGGTGAGTCGAATCGTGGAGCGAGCCAAAATGGTCGAAAGCGAGCCTGCGGGAGAGGCCGATGCCTAGGCTTTTCACGGCTTGGTGGGTCGAGGTTGATTAATGATCCAGATGCGAACGGTGTTGGATGTGGCGGATAATTCCGGCGCGCGCAAGGTCCAGTGCATCAAGGTGCTTGGTGGCAGCAAGCGAAAGTATGCTTCGATCGGCGACATCATTGTGGTATCCGTCAAAGAAGCGATCCCCAATGCCAAGGTAAAAAAGGGTGAAGTAACCAAGGCGGTGGTAGTTCGAACCGCAAAGGAGATTGGACGTCCGGACGGGACCTATATCCGCTTCGACAATAACTCCGCCGTTTTGATCGACAACCAAAAAGAACCCATTGGAACGCGCATTTTTGGCCCGGTGGCGCGCGAGTTGCGAGCGAAGAAATTCTTGAAAATTATTTCTCTCGCGCCAGAAGTGCTTTAAAAAGCTCCTGGAGAAAAGAGCCCGTGCAGATTCGCAAGAACGACAGCGTCATGGTGATTGCCGGAAAAGAGCGGGGCAAGACCGGCAAGGTACTCCGCGTGCTCTCGGATAAAGACGCGATCATCATTGAAAGAATTAATTTGGTAAAAAGACACAGTAAACCAAGGGGGCCGCAGCAACCCGGCGGCATCGTAGAAAAGGAAGCCTCCATCCACGCGTCGAATCTCATGATCATGTGCGACAAGTGCAACGCGCCAGTACGGGTAGGGAGAAAAATTTTGTCCGACGGGAAGAAGATCCGGATTTGCCGGCGGTGCGGCGAAGCTCTAGATTAGTAGCAAACCATGGCACGGCTAAAGACCAAATATCAGGATGAAGTAATTCCCGCCATGATGAAGGAGTTCGGGTACAAGAACGTGATGCAGGTGCCAAAACTGGCGAAGATCACGTTGAACGTCGGTGTGGGAGAAGCAACGCAAAATATCAAAGCGCTCGACAGCGCGGTGTCCGAAATCGCCGTCATCACCGGACAAAAGCCGGTAATCACCCGAGCGAAAAAGGCCATAGCCAATTTCAAGTTGCGTGAAGGGGTGCCCATCGGCTGTACCGTCACCTTGCGGCGAGACCGAATGTATGAGTTTTTGGACCGCTTGATTCATGTGGCGCTTCCTCGGGTGCGCGATTTCAAGGGCATCTCCGATCGCTCCTTCGATGGAAGGGGCAATTACTCATTAGGTTTGAGAGAGCAAATTATTTTCCCTGAAATCCAGGCCGACAAAGTGGAAAAAACCAGAGGGCTGACGGTATCCATTACAACCACGGCGAGGACGGATCAAGAAGGCAGGGCATTGCTCCGGTTCATGGGCATGCCATTTGCGGGTTAGATAAAGGAGAAGGTCCATTGGCCAAGAAGTGTCTGCGAATTAAGGCGGAGCGACCGAACAAGTTCAAGGTAAGGGAGTACAACCGGTGTCCTCTATGCGGTCGGGCTCGGGCGTTTTATCGCCGCTTTCGCATGTGCCGGCTTTGCCTGCGAGACCACGCGCGTAAAGGCCACATACCCGGGCTGATCAAGGCCAGTTGGTAAGGCGCGGAGAGCACCATGGGAATGACGGATCCAATCGCGGATATGTTGACCAGAATACGCAACGCTGCTCGGGCACGACACCAGAAGGTTTCGGTTCCCTGGTCGCGGGTCAAGGAAAACATAGTCAAGGTGTTGATTGAAGAAGGTTATTTGAAGGAACAAAAGAAAGTTAAGGCTTCCCAAGGTTGGGGAGAGGACTTGGTGATCCAGCTCAAGTTCGATAGGGATAATCGGCCGATTATCACGGGGATGAAACGGGTCAGCAGTCCAGGACGAAGAGTCTACGTGGGTGCCAACGAGGCAACGCCGATTCGCAAGGGACTGGGGATTCATGTATTGTCCACGCCGAAAGGCATTTTGGTGGATCGGGAAGCGCAGAAGGCAAGGGTCGGGGGCGAGTTGATTTGCTCCGTTTGGTAGTCCAGGCGAGGTACAGAGGTAAAAAGTGTCGCGCATTGGCAAGCTGCCCATCACGATTCCGAATGGGGTCAAAGTCGCTGTGGAAACCAGCGCGGTCCGGCTGGAGGGGCCGAAGGGAAAGCTCCAAACGTCGATTCCTGCGGGAGTCCAAGTCAAAGTTGACGGGAATGTTGTCCGCGTCGAACGCGAAAATGATGAGCGCAAGATGCGTGCGCTGCACGGGCTCACGCGCAAACTCATCGCTAACATGGCGCAAGGCGTGAGCCAAGGTTTCACTCGCGTGCTCGAAATTTCAGGGGTGGGTTATCGCGCCGAAGTCAAAGGACAGGAAATCCACATGACCTTGGGGTACTCGCACCCGGTGGTGTTCCCGTTGCCTGCAGGAGTTAGCGCGTCGGTGGAAAGGCAAGTCGTGATCACGCTTGCCTCCGCCGATCGCCAGTTGCTCGGAGAAATGGCCGCTAAAATTCGCAGCCTGAGGCCTCCTGAACCGTACAAGGGAAAGGGAATCAAGTATCGCGAAGAGGTGATCCGCCGCAAGGCCGGAAAAGCGGTGGGTTCGGCGGGCGCTTCTTAAACATTGAGGTCTGAGGTGGCGAGCAATCAAAGAGCAAGAGGACGAACGCGGCGCCAGGATCGAGTCCGCAAGAAAGTGCTCGGAACTGATATTCGACCTCGGGTCTGCGTCTATCGAAGCAACAAGCACATTTATGCCCAGGTTATCTCCGATGACAAAGGAATGACCTTAGCAGCGGTTTCTACTCTGTCCCCTGATCTGGCAGACGCGGGCAAACAAAGCAAAGGGGTAGAAATCGCCAAGCGGGTGGGACGAGCTTTGGCGAAAGTCTGCAAGGAAAAAAATATCACTCGTGTGGTCTTCGATCGCAATGGATTTCTGTTTCACGGGCGGATCAAAGCGGTGGCGGAGGGGGCTCGCGAGGGTGGCTTAGAGTTTTAATTTGGATAGAGCAAAGCGAGGTTTTCTTGGAACGAATTGACCCCCAGGGTTTGGAGCTAAAGGAAAAAGTGGTTCACATTAGCCGTGTGGCCAAGGTTGTGAAAGGGGGACGTCGTTTCAGCTTTAGTGCGCTGGTGGTTGTGGGTGACAACCGGGCGGTGGTTGGATATGGGATGGGAAAGGCCAACGAGGTCCCCGAAGCGATCCGGAAAGGGCTGGAGCAGGCCAAGAAGAATCTAATTCGCGTTCCGGTGACTGACGGAACCATTCCCTTCGAGATAAGCGGAAAGTTCGGCGCTGGATATGTTATGCTCAAACCAGCCTCGGATGGAACCGGAGTGATCGCGGGTGGAGGAGTCCGTGCTGTCGTGGAAGCGGCGGGCATCCAGAATATTTTGACCAAGTGCATCGGCTCGAATAACCCGCACAACATGGTCAAGGCGACATTCGAAGCGCTGAGGGACCTGCGCGCGCCGGAAGAGATCGCTGACCGCCGAGGAAAAGCCTTGACCGAGATTCGGTAACTTTATGAAACTAAGTGATTTAAAACCGGCCGCCGGGTCAACCAAGAAGCGCAAGCGGGTTGGCCGTGGAGACGGTTCAGGGCACGGAAAAACCTCATGCCGGGGTCATAAAGGTCAAGGAGCTCGGTCGGGCGGTGGGACCAAACCCGGATTTGAGGGAGGTCAGATGCCCCTTCAGCGCCGGTTACCCAAGCGTGGTTTTCATAATCCGTTTAGAATTGAAATGGTGGTCGTGAATATCGACCAATTGGAGTCTTTGCCATCAGGGGGCGATGTAACCCCCGAGCTGTTGGCTCAGCATGGCTTAGTGAAGGGCAAGGACAAACGGGTCAAGATTCTGGGTGATGGCTCATTGTCTAAACCATTGACCGTCAAAGCCCATGGGTTTTCTGCTAAAGCGAAAGAGAAGATTGAAGCATCCGGTGGAAAGGCGGAATTGGTAACGGACCATGCTTAGCGGTTTTCAGAACGCTTCCAGAGTTCCTGAGCTCCGACGCCGCGTACTGTTCACGCTGGCAATGCTCGCCGTGTATCGTCTGGGCGTGCATGTGCCTACTCCTGGCATTGATCGCCACGCCATGGCGGCATTCTTCGAACAGCAGAAGGGAACTCTTTTTGGTTTTCTTAACCTTTTTTCCGGCGGTGCCTTAGAGCAGTTCTCGGTTTTTTCGTTGGGCATCATGCCTTACATCAGCGCATCTATTATATTGCAGCTCCTCACCGTGGTTTTTCCCTATCTCGAAAGACTTTCCAAAGAAGGTGAAGTGGGCCGGCGCAAGATCACCCAATACACGCGTTACGGCACCGTCGTGTTGTCTATCATTCAGGGCATCATGATCAGTATCGGTTTGGAAGGAACGCGAGGTCCGGGAGGGTACGGTCTGGTGTTGAACCCCGGCTGGGGATTTAGATTTATGACCGTCATTACCTTGACTTCGGGGACCGCGTTCATCATGTGGTTAGGAGAGCAAATCACCGAACGGGGCATCGGCAACGGGATATCGCTCATTATTTTTGCCGGCATTGTGGCACGTTTGCCGTCAGCTGTCTCGACTACGTTTCAGTTTGTTCGTGAAGGAGAACTAGGGCTGCTGGTGGCCTTGCTCATTCTTGTGCTAAGCATTGTCGTTGTGGGCGCGATCATCTTCGTTGAGCGCGGTCAACGACGGATTCCGGTCCAATATGCCAAGCGTGTCGTGGGACGAAAGATGTATGGTGGTCAAAGCTCGCATTTGCCGCTGAAGATCAACACGGCCAATGTCATTCCGCCCATTTTTGCATCATCCATTCTTATTTTCCCAGCCACATTGGCGCAGTTTGCTAATTATCCATGGGTCCAATCGGTTTCCAGCGCGCTGGCTCCCGGGGCATGGTTGCATGATGTGGTGTATGTTGCGCTGATTATTTTCTTCGCCTTCTTTTATACTGCGGTGGTTTTTAATCCGACGGATGTCGCGGAGAATATGAAAAAATTCGGCGGCTATATTCCAGGCATACGGCCTGGGCAGAAAACTGCGGAGTTTATCGAACGTGTGCTTTCACGCATTACCTTGAGTGGTGCTATTTACCTGTGTATCGTCTCGTTGCTGCCAACGATTCTAGTAAGGCAATTCAACGTCCCGTTCTATTTCGGTGGCACAGCGCTTTTGATCGTCGTTGGCGTAGCCTTGGATACCGTCGCGCAAATGGAGACCCATTTGATCACTCGCAACTACGAAGGCTTCATGAAGCGAGGACGACTGCGGGGCAGAAGGGGTTAGGGGTTGGCCGCTGGACTACGTGTTGTTTTGCTCGGGCCTCCGGGAGCCGGGAAAGGAACCCAGGCAAAATTTCTACAGGAGCAGTACGGAGCCTGCCAGATATCGACTGGAGACATTCTGAGAAAGGCTGTGGCCGAGCAGACCCCGTTAGGTAAAGAGGCGTCTGGATATATTAACCGCGGTGCCTTGGTGCCGGACGATTTGATCGTCAACTTGGTGGCAGAGCGGCTAAAAGAAAAAGACTGCGCGCAGGGATTCATTCTTGATGGCTTTCCGAGGACGATTCCACAAGCGCAAAGTCTCGATGAAATCTTAAAAAAAATGGGGATAGCCCTAAACGGTGTTCTGTCTGTTCAGGTGCCCCGGAAAGTAATTGTTGAAAGATTGGCAGGACGGCGAACCTGCAAGGGTTGTGGTGCTCTCTATCATTTAGCTTTGGATCCTCCGAAAGTGGAAGGGGTCTGTGATCGGTGCGGCGGCGGGCTGTACCAAAGAGATGATGACCGGGAAGAGACTATTACCGCTCGGCTCAACGTCTATGATACGCAGACGGCACCTCTGGTGAATTACTATAGAGAGCGCAGCCTGCTCAGGAACGTCGATGGCGTCGGAACAGTGGATGATATCCACAGTCGGATGATCCAAGCGCTCGGGAACCTAAAGTGATCGCGTTGAAATCGCCCCGAGAAATCGAGATCATGAGACGGGCCAACGTTATCGTTGCCGAGATTCTGCAGGAACTGAAACATAGAGTCGCTCCCGGGATCACGACGTTAGAACTAGATGCCATCGCAGAGGAGTTGACGCTTAAAAAAAAGGCCACACCGGCTTTTAAGGGATACTCTGTAGCCGGTCGCATTTTCCCGCGCTGTCTCTGCGCATCGATTAATGAAGAGATCGTGCACGGCATTCCGTCAACTAGAGAGTTGCGAGAGGGCGATATTATAGGTCTAGATTACGGTGTGATCTATGACGGTTTCTACGGCGACTCGGCTATCACAGTGGGCGTTGGGCAGGTGAACGAAGAGGCTAAACGGTTGATGCAAGTCACAGAGCTGGCGTTGCACAAAGGCATCGAGCAACTCCGCGAAGGCAAGCGGTTAGGAGATTTGGGCGCTATCGTCCAGCAAACCGCTGAAAATGCCGGGTATTCCGTTGTCCGAGCGTTTGTCGGACACGGCATTGGCAAAAAATTGCACGAAGAACCTCCGGTGCCCAACTATGGCGAGCCTGATCGCGGGCTGCGTTTGAAAGAGGGAATGGTTTTGGCGATTGAACCGATGGTTAACGCGGGCGGGTATGAAGTCGAAATCAAAGACGACGGATGGACAGCTGTCACGAAGGACGGGAGCCTGGCGGCTCATTTCGAACATTCGGTAGCCGTTACCAAGAACGGTCCCTATATTTTGAGCCAACTATAATTTGAGCAGCAAGAATTCGGCGCGCGCAATTCATATGCCCAAAGAAGACGCCATTGAAGTCACCGGTACGGTTTTAGAGACGCTTCCCAACGCGATGTTTCGAGTCGAGTTGGATAACGGTCACAAAGTGCTTGCTCATATATCGGGAAAGATGCGAATGCACTACATTAAAATACTTCCCGGTGACAAAGTTAAAATCGAGTTGTCCCCCTACGATTTGGCGAGAGGGAGAATCGTCTTCCGGGAGCGGTGAGAAATAGGAGCGATGGTGAAGGTTAGAGCCTCAGTCAAGAAAATATGCAACAAATGCAAAATTATTCGGCGCAGGGGAGTGGTGCGGGTACTGTGCGTCAATACTAAGCATAAGCAACGCCAAGGGTAAAACGTGGGGTTTCAAGTTGTTCTTAATTTGAGCGCGCGAACGGAGTAAGGATATGGCACGTATCGCAGGTGTGGATCTTCCAAAGAGCAAACGAATGGAAGTAGCGTTAACTTACATTTACGGCATCGGGCGTAGCGCATCGAGAAAAATACTCGGAGAGGCGGGAATTTCTTTGGATTTGAAAAGCGACGATCTGTCCGATGATGACGTGGTCAAGATCCGCCAAATCATCGATCAGGAGCAAAAAGTCGAAGGGGATCTCAGGCGTGAAGTAAGCGCCAACATCAAGCGTCATCTTGACATGGGATCCTATCGCGGCTTGCGACATCGCAAGAATTTGCCTGTGCGGGGTCAGCGCACGCATACCAACGCGCGCACGCGCAAGGGGCCACGAAAGACCGTCGCGGGCAAGAAACCGGCGCCATCGAAGGGCTAAGACCCTTCCAGGAGAATATCCTATGGCAAAAGCGGACGAAGCGGAAGAGGAAAAACAGGAAAAGGCTGAAAGCCCGGCGGACCAAAAGGCCGCCGAAAAGGCTGCCGCGCGCAAAAGACGGGGACGAAAGAATATCGCCGAGGGTGTGGTACACATTCATTCGACGTTTAACAACACGATTGTCACGATTACCGACTATCAGGGCAACGTGATCTCGTGGTCCAGCGCCGGGGCCATGGGCTTCAAGGGGTCACGGAAAGGAACACCCTTCGCGGCGCAACAAGCAGCAGACAGCGCAGCTAAGAAAGCTATGGATCATGGCTTACGGAGTGTACAGATTTTTGTTCGAGGCCCGGGAGCGGGACGAGAATCGGCGCTACGTGCTTTACAATCCGCCGGAATCAACATTAGCCTGATCAAGGATGTTACACCGATCCCACATAATGGCTGCCGGCCGCCGAAACGAAGACGCGTTTAACAAGGAGGAGAAGGATTGGCAAGATACACACAATCTGTGTGCCGGCTTTGCAGGCGAGAAAATCTCAAATTGTTTCTCAAGGGAGAGCGTTGTTATACGGACAAATGCGCCATCGAACGCCGCAACTATCCGCCGGGGCAACACGGCCAAGGTAGGCAGAAGTTTTCCGAGTACAGCATCCAGCTGCGCGAGAAGCAAAAGGTCAAACGCATGTATGGCCTTTTGGAAAATCAATTTCGGCGAACTTTCGCTCGAGCGGCGCGAACCAAGGGTATCACCGGTGAGGCGTTATTAGTGCTCCTGGAGTGTCGGCTAGATAATGTCGTCTATCGGCTTGGATTTGCCAGCTCTCGGGCTGAGGCGCGAACCTTTGTCCGGCATGGCCACATTCTAGTCAATGGCAAAAAGCTAAACATTCCCTCTGCCGTTGTTCGCGTGGGTGACGTAGTATCCGTCAAGGAACAGAGCCGTCAAATAACCCGGGTGCTGACGGCCATGGAAGGGGCGCAGCGGCGCGGCGTGCCCGAATGGGCAGAGCTGGACCGAGAAACTTGGAGTGGTCGCATCAAAATACTGCCCACGCGTAGCGATATTACGATGCCCATAAATGAGAAGCTCATCGTAGAACTATATTCGAAGTAACTTCGAATAGCGGGAGAAACTATGTCTACTATGTATAGGCATTGGACGGATCTAATCAGACCGAAGCAACTAGAGTTGGAAGAAAAGACCTTAACCTCTACCTATGGAAGATTTTATGCGGAGCCCTTTGAGCGCGGGTTTGGCCAAACCATCGGGAATTCTCTGCGCAGGATTCTGCTTTCTTCGCTCATGGGAGCGTCTTTTGTGGCTGTCCGGATCAAAGGTATTCTGCATGAATTTTCTACCATTCCTGGGGTAACGGAAGATGTCGCGGACATCATATTAAATCTCAAAGAGGTGCGTCTCCGGTTGAACGACAGCGAACCCCAGACCCTAAAAATCGAAGCAAAGGGCCCTGGAATCGTTCAGGCGAAGGACATTATCGCCCCGAGTCTAGTGGAGATTCTGAACCCGGAACACAAAATTGCTACGCTCTCCCGGGATGCTAAGTTAGAAATGGAAATGATCGCCAAAATGGGCCGAGGGTATGTGCCGGCGGAGAGAAACAGGGAGGAAGGGGCGCCGGTGGATACAATTTTCATCGACGCGGTCTTCTCTCCGGTTCGCAAAGTTAACTTCACCGTGAGCAATGCCCGGGTGGGTCAAAGAACTGACTACGACCGGGTGGTGTTCGAGGTTCATACGGACGGAAGTATTAAACCGGACGATGCCATGGCCTATGCGGCAAAGATCCTCCAAGATCAAGTTGGCATTTTCGTGAATTTCCAGGATGAACCCCACCCGGAAAGACGGGAAGATGGACCAACGATCCCGCTGAACGATAATCTCTTCCGTAGCGTGGACGAGTTAGAGTTCTCCGTGCGATCACAAAACTGTTTGCAGAATGCGGATATTAAATATATCGGCGAGCTGGTCCAAAAAACCGAGCAGGAAATGCTGAAGACGAAGAATTTTGGTCATAAATCGCTCAACGAGATCAAGGAAATTCTTCGCGAAATGGGTCTCGAACTCGGCATGAAAGTAGAGCATTTTCCGTCCCGACAGGAAATCGAGGCGCGCAAACGCGCCCATGACAAGGAGCCGGCTTAATACTATGCGCCACCTGAAGTCGGGCCGGAAACTTAGCCGCAGCTCCAGCCATCGCTGGGCGCTAATGCGCAATCTTATTACATCGCTCCTGCGCGAGGAAAAGATTCGGACCACGGATCCCAAAGCCAAAGAGCTTCGGCGCTGGGCCGATCGGGTCATTACCTTGGGCAAACAGGGGAGCCTGCACGCGAGGCGCCAGGCCTTGGGGATCGTGCAAGATAAATCCGTGGTGCGCAAACTTTTTGACACCATTGCGCCGCGTTTCAAGGATCGTCCGGGTGGTTACACGCGCATCATCAAGATCGGCTGGCGACGTGGCGATGCGGCGCCCGTTTCATTGATCGAGCTTGTGGGAGGCGATGGGGCGCAGGGCGAAGGATCATCAGGCGGCCAAAAGAAAAGCAGAAGGGCGAGGCGCAAGAAAACGGAAAAGGAAAACGCAGCATAAGCCGCATCTTCCTAGCTTCTTAGTAAAGAAAAGGCCGGAGCTTGTGCGATACCACCAAGCTCCGGCCTTTTTATTTCCCAGCATCCGCCGCAGAAATTCGTTAAGGAAGGGAAAAAAGCTAAATTACCTGCTCAGGACAAATCTGTCACGGCTCGATGTCAGGGATCGCCGGCATTCGTTCTCTGTGATGATCAATGTAATGCTGCGATGGTGGAACCACGGGCAGCGTTAGAGTAAATGTTGATCCCTTTTTAGGTTCGCTCTCAACGGTGATTGTACCGCCGAGCATTTCAGCGAATCTTTTAACGATAAACAAGCCAAGCCCTACTCCGCCGTAAGTGCGCGTGTTGGAGGCATCAAGCTGTCGAAACTTCTCGAAGATTGATGCAAGGAGCTCCTTTGGGATTCCGATGCCTGTGTCTGCCACCTTAAATTCTACGATTTTTTTGTCTGCAAAGTACCGGGCCGCGACGGTGACCGAACCTTCCGGAGTGAATTTGATCGCGTTGGCGATCAGGTTTTGCAGAATGTGTTTGAGCTTGTCCCGATCCGTCCGGGTGGGTGGAAGGTCGTGTTGGTAGTTCCAAATCAGGGTGAGCTCTTTGGCGGTGGGATTGTCGCAAGAGGTTTTTAGATCATCGAGGAATGTAAATAAATCAACGTCTTCAACGATGGCTCGAGCAGCGCCAGCTTCAATGCGGGTAGCTTGTAGTATTTCGTCCACCATATGCAACAAATCTTTGGAATGAATCAAAATCTTGTTTACTGCTTCTTCAGGTTTGAGTCCGATGGCTCTTAAGGTGTCAGTCTGAGCCAATTCGGCATAACCCATGATCACATTTAAAGGTGTCTTTAGCTCGTGGGACATGATGCTTAAAAATTCGTCTTTAGCTTTGTTCGCCTTTAGCAGTTCGCTGTTGCTATATTGGAGGTCAGTATTGGACTGTTGTATTTTTCGCGCCTGGTCGATTTCTTTTTCTCTCAGTTCCTTGAGGTTTTTAACCATCCCCGCAAACGCCTCGGCTAGTTGACCGAGTTCGTCGGTACGATGAATAGGGATGGCGAAATCATATTCACCTCGGCCCACTTTGTCCGTTAATGAAGATAGTAGCTGGATTGGTTTGCTCCAGGTACGGCCCAAAAAAACCGACACGATGAACCCGATGAGAGAAAACAACACAGCGCCCGATAACATCACCGCCAGTTCTTGCCGGGAATCCCGTTCGGCTAAGGATAAAAAATAATCCTTTCTCTTTTTGATGGCTGAAACAATGCTGTCTCGTGAAAATCCAACGCTGACTCCGCCAAGAAGTTCATCAGAAATGAAAATCGGCACGTCGATGCTGGTTCGGTTTCCGGTGGTGTCGACGACGAGCTGCTTATTAGCCAACAGTTTCTTGCTCGAAACGCTTCGCAGCATCGTTCCGTAGAGGGATAGTTCTTTAGTCCCATCGTGGATGACCCGCCCTTCCTTGTCGTAAACAAGGACGAATTGGACATCGTAATGTTCCTTGACGCTGCGAATGAGATCCTGGATTTTTATCATGTCCACTTGGTAAACGGGGTTGGTCAGGGCTGTGGCAAGCACCCGAACGAGGAGTTTTTGCTTTTCTTCCAGCTCACTGAACATGGCGTTCTCAATGGCCTGCGAGGTTTCCTTATTAAGCTCTCGAAACGTGACTTGTGCTTGCCAGAAGATTATTGCCGTAAATGCGACCACGACGCATACAATCAGCGCCAAGATCGTCAACGAATATTTCGTCTGCAGCTTCAAAAAGGATTCTCAGGCAAAAACGCCTGCCAAAACATTCACCGTGTTAACGTAGCTCGGGACCGATAAATTTCATCATCCGTCGCGCCTCCTCAACTCCCGCCTTGGCGTCGCCCTCGATTTCGTCGAATCTGGTTGTGGCGCTGTAACTCTTTAGCGCTTGTTTAGCCTTAGGATCCTCGTGGACTTTGAGCAAAACTTCCTTTAATCGCGTCTTTATATCAGGGTCGAGATCCTTTCTGACGACTTCAATCATTCTTGGCAAGGGCTTGGACTTTTGAACGATGGTCATATCCTGTTTCATTCCCTCCGGATTGTGCTGGGGATTTTCCCAATCCTGGTTGTGAAACGCCCCCGCATCGGTGATTTTTTGATGCACCCAAGTAGCGATGTTCAACTCCTCTCGAGCAAAGGCGAAGCCCACCTGACCGGGAGGCACTTTACTTCTGGGAGAGTCGAGCTCAGTCAACTCGAAACCGGCTTGTTTGAACATGGCTAGAGGCACAAAGTAAGCTGATGTGGAACCGCGATCTTGAAAGGCAATCTTTTTTCCCTTGAGGTCATTGAGTGATCGAATTCCGTGGTCCTTTCGCGCAAAGATAACCGTGTAGTAACTCGGAACTCCCTCCCGCCAACTTCTAAGAAAGATCTCCGCCTGGCTTACTTGGACATAATAAAGAGCTTGAAAAATTCCCTTGGTCGCCCAATCAACTTTGCCCTCGAGGAACAACTTAGTCATCTCCTCCTTGTTTTTTGCCAGGAGAACCGCCCCTTCCGTAACTCCTAGATCCTTCATGTGCGCGGCAACGTAATCGACGAGCGGCTTCAATTCGGCGTAATTCTTGGCAGGATTGTTAGAGACTCGGCCGATCACCAGAGTCCGACTTTCTGCGGATCCTTGGTAAAGGATGGCACTGACAAAGAAAGCAAAGACAGTGTTGGCTAGCAGTTTCACCGTTAGACACCTCCGCTAGAGAACTTCTTATCCCTTGTGGCCATTTTATGGCAATCTATAGAATATTTCTTTGACGCGTTTGATATTCTAGAGCAAGGGTTATGCCATACTCGCTTCCTACCCGGCAAGAGGGGGTGGAGTTTGAACTATAGCCCGAGAGAAAGACAGAGGCCTAGAAATCGCAACTCAGGGATTGCTCTTGATTTTCAAGCACGATGGGCGCTCCGCTACGCGTAGGGCTAGCAGCAGTGTGGTAACTGGCGGGTAGATCTAATGTGTAGCCCAATTATCTTTGTACGCACGTTCGCTCTGGTTGGCACTGATGCCTTCAGTTTGCGGGTCCAAGGACTGAAAAAATGCGTTCATGATGCGCAGCAGCCACATGGACTGTTGTAGGACGATACGCAGGGCCCGGTCCTGTGCGGCATTAATTTCACCGGTACTTCCGTTTCTAAGCATTTCGACATGTCCGACGATTACCGCGAGGGGTTCTCGGAGCTCTCGTGCAAATACATTTAGCAATGGGAGACCTAAGTTATCTTTATCTTCCACGTACGCGACAGAGGAACTTTGTAAGTCGACCGCCTCGGCGCGTTCATAGCTCGAGACGGCAAGTTTCTGCCCCACCTGAATAAGGCGCATCACTCTTTCCGCGGCACGACTAAGCAGATCCGGCGCCCGCTCTATGGCGTCTGAAAGCGTTGTGGGTGTTTCCAGAATACTCATGTAGGAGTCAACACCGGAGGCAAGGTTATCCTCTGCGCCGCGACCGATCTGGCCTGCAATAGCAACTACGGGCAAGTTGTAAAGTTTCGCCCAGCGGGCTACTTGAGCAGGGACTTTTCCCACTGGAGTTTGGTCGTCGATACAACCTTCGCCGGTGATAACGAGATCTGCCTGCTGCAAGGGAGCGTCAATATCCACGTATTGCCTAAGCACGTCATAGCGCCAGCACAAGGTTGCCTTTAAGAACACGTGCAGCGCTGTCCCTAACCCGCCTGCGGCGCCACCTCCCGGCATCCTGCGCACGTCAATCCCTAAATCCCGCTGAATCACGTCGGCGTAGTTTTCGAGAGCAACGGTGAGCAATTGGACGGCCTCAGGCGACGCTCCTTTCTGAGGACCGAATACCTTTGATATCCCTCTAGGACCGCACAGAACTGAATGCCAGTTGCACGCTACATCGATTTTAACGTTGCGAATGCGCGGGTCGAGCTTCGACATATCGATACGGAACAGCTTCGCGAGCGCGCCGCCACCCCAGGAGATTTGCTCCCCGGCGGCGTCCAGCAGACCAACACCCAGAGCTTGCGCCATACCCGCGCCGCCGTCCGTGGTGCCCGAATCTCCACATCCGATTATAATTCTCTCGGCACCCGCGTCTAACGCGGCTTTGATCAGCTCTCCGACTCCAAACGTAGTTGTCCGGAGGGGATCGCGTTGGTTCCGAGGAACCAACCTCAACCCGGCAGCGGCTGCCATCTCTAAAACAGCCGTCCTAGGACCTGCGCCGCCGAGAAATCCAAAGTGCGCTTCGACTTCATGCCCCACCGGTCCTGTGACCTTCACGGTATGCAATGTGCCAGAAGTCGCGCTCACCAAAATCTTCGTAAAGCCTTCTCCGCCGTCGACGAGGGGTGTTTTGTGAATGGTGGCGTCGGGTACCACTTGTAAAATGCCGGCCGCGATAGAGTCCGCGACATCGGCGGAGCCTAAACACTCTTTGTAGCCTGATGGGGCAATTAAGATTTTCATGCTCATAAGTAGCCTCAGTAGCAATGGTTGTTTCGTGCTGTAGAGGATCTGGTCGAAATTTTTCCAGCGTGTTACAAATCGAATCGCGGGCTAGAAGCAAGGCAACGCAGTCATCCGACGCTGCGGTAAGGGTGGTCGTGACCGGAACCCATCCGATTGACGCCGAAATGAAGAGGAGTGTTGATTTGAGGACTCGGGAGCCATCCGTTGGCCATATACCACCTCCATGTGAGTTAGGGCGCGAGATTTATCACAATGTTATATCGAATGTAAAGCCAAATCGGCCGGTCGTTTGCCCCACTGTTTAGACCCTTTTGTTAGCTCAGGCGCCGTGCTATTTACCCTGCAAGGGCGTTACTCAGGTGTTATATCATTCTCTCAAAGATCTTATCCGCATTGACTTGAACCAAGAAGCTCTGGATCGACTAGCCTGGCGAGATTTCGGCAACGGGCTTTCCATGTCGCGGTTGGCGCGAGAGGGCAGCTGTGAGTTGATCCTTTATCGCGTCCGCGCCGCCGCTTCGTCTGACACGTTCTTAAAGCACGAGCATATCGGGGGCGAATTCTATCTCGTCCTCAGCGGAAAAATCGCCGATGAAACTGGCACTTACGAGGCAGGAGATGTGGTTTTCTTGGACCCCCGATCGGTACATACGCCAAAAGCCGTTGGAGACACGGTGGTCTTGGTTCTGTGGCCCGACGGAGTGCGCATCATCGATTGAGTATTATCTAAGTCAAGCACCGGAGGAGTTATGAAGACTTTGGGTTTCATCGGCACGGGCGGCATGGGCAGCGGCATGGCCGCGAATTTGATCAAAGCCGGGTACGACCTGGTGGTCAATGATCTTAGGCGCGAGGTAGCGCGCAATCTTGAAAGCCAAGGAGCTGTCTTCAAGGACTCCCCAAAAGCGGTCGCCGAAGCATCGGAAATGGTGCTCTCGATGCTGCCTTACAACGAGGCGGTCAAAGCCGTCGGACTAGGCGCAGGCGGATTACAGGAGGCCGTAAAGGGCGCAAGACTCTGGATCGATTTCAGCAGCATCGATAAGAAAACTATCGTCGGGGTAAACGCCGAGCTGCAAAAAAAAGGATGGATCGTTCTCGACGGCTCTGCCGGTGGGGTCGAAGAAGCGGCTGCGGCCGGAACCCTTTCCTTGTGGATTTCGGGATCCAAGGACCTATTTGATCAACATCACGCAGTATTTAAAGCAATGGGGAAAAAGATCGTCCATGTTGGAGAGCTGGGCAACGCGAAATTGGTTAAAAACGCCATGGCGATGTTCGCAGCGATTCAACATTTGGGGCTTGCGGAGATTTTCTCCTGGCTGAAAAAAGGTGGGGTCAATGAAGAAACTTTTTACACAGTGCTGAAGAATTCCCCCCAGCATTCGGAAGCCATTGATCGCATTTCTGAGATCGTCGTCAGCCGGAAATATAAGGCGCGCAAGTCCTGGATGCCCAAAGACGTGGGCTTCGGACTAGACATGGCGCGGGAAATGGAAGTGCCGGTTCCTTTCACCGCGTTGGCCTATCAAATGTTTTCCATCGCCCAGGCAACGGGAATGGATGGTTATGAGGCAACGGGCATCGCCTGCAATGTCTTCGATCTGATTACCGGTCAGAAAAAAGGCGTTTAGTCGTCGTCTTGATTTTTTTTTGCGGTTTTTCATTTTCAGAGTCAAGAGACCTCAATGAGCATTCCGCAGGAACGGATCTCCCGGTTTCTCAGTTATCTGCTGCGTCATCGGCCAAAAGAGTATCCGGTCTCTTTTGACCGCGAAGGATTTGTCCCCTGGCGAGATGTGGTCGACATGGTGCAAGATCGCTTTCAGGAAGTCACCGAAGCTGATATCTACTCCGTCGTCAGGGGGTCTGATAAAAAACGGTTCGAGTTGAAGGACGACAAAGTGCGCGCCACTTACGGACATTCGTTTCCCGTCGATCTCGGGCTGGAAGCCGTGGAACCGCCACCCGAACTTTATTTTGGAACCGCTCGGGATGTGGCAAAATCCATTTTGCGCGATGGTCTCAAGCCCCGCGATCGGCGGTACGTTCACCTCAGCCCTTCACTTGAAGAAGCCCTAGCGGTAGGCAGGAGGCGAGATCCCTCGCCGGCCGTGGTCGTGGTGGACGCCCAGAGCGCTTGTGCTGAGGGAGTTCGCTTCTTTGCTGCGGGGCCGCTGTTTCTCGCGGAACATGTACCAGCGAAATTCTTGTCGTTGCGGTAACGACGCATGTTCAATGCGGAGCGCGGACAGCTAATGGTTGAGCGCGCGTGTCATGAGTAGAACAATCGGCGCAGAGCATGAGTTTCATGACGCCCGGTACGCACGGGATTGGGTGGCGAGGTTTGATCCGACACCGGAGCGGCTCAGGCTATTCGACATGATTATCGGACAGCTCAAGTCCAGACCGCTGCCTGTGCCGCACGTGGTCGAGCTTGGCATTGGACCCGGCTATCTCGCATCCGCTCTTCTCGAAGCGATTCCAGGCGTCACGTACGAAGGAGTTGATTTCTCCCAGCCGATGCTCGAAATGGCCGCGGCGCGGCTGGCAAAATTTTCCCAGCGGCTGAGGTTTACGCAAGCGAATCTAGTCCTTGACCCGTGGGAACAATCGATCAAACCGCCGGGGGTTTTCGTTTCTACGTGGACGCTGCACGATCTCGGCGGCGAAGCGAACACGGCTACTGTTTATCAGCGCTGCAAGTCTGTTTTGCCCAGAGGTGGAATTCTACTGAATGGCGATTTTATCAGGCCCGATGGGACTAAGTTGGAGTTTGAACCCGGTCGTTTTCCCGTAAAGCGGCATGTCGAGATCTTGTCGAGCCTCGGTTTCCAGGGTGTCGAATGTCTCGGGACTTTTGAACTTGAACTCGAGGCTCCGACTGCGGCCCAGAATTACGCTTGCTTCAAAGCCCTAGCTTGACGGCAATCTTTACTTTCCTCCCGGGCATCGCTGTTCCGACAGTTTGCCCATTACGTTTCGAGTGCCTCGTCGGAAGTGTACAATCGGGATGAATCCGGCCTTGGATTTTGTTTTCCACAGATGCTTTGTGGACTGAACCGAGGTCCGTGCGCCTGGTTGCATTGCAAGGATAAAGTCATTATAAATGCTTTAGTTAGAGCGTCTCCATTACGAGCAATCTTCTCCCTTTCTACGTCCAAACTCATTGTCTGTGGCCATCGCGTGTCCATGGAGCAGAGTGATCAAAGGAACCGATGCGAAGTCATCTCAGGGAGCTACTGACCCAAGCCATCGAAAAAACAGCAAAGGGGGGAGCGCTGAATACGACAGAGCTTCCCCCTTTGCTTCTTGAGCCGCCGAAGCAAACGGAGTTCGGCGATCTAGCGACAAACGTGGCGATGCTCTGGGCCAAGAAGATGAAAAGGCCGCCGCGGGTGATCGCGGAGGCGATTCTTAAGAATCTTGAGGATCCTGACGGGATTCTCTTGCGTAAGGAAATCGCGGGGCCCGGGTTCTTGAATTTCACTTTTGCACCGAAGTTTTACTATAGCCAGCTGCGCGATCTGGCAGAAGGTAAGAGTGCCAAGCTGGACCTTGGCCGCGGGCAGAAAGTTCAAGTGGAATTCGCCAGCGTCAACCCCACCGGTCCGCTCCATGTCGGCCACGGACGCGTGGCAGTGATCGGCGATGTTTTGGCCCGGCTGCACGAAGCAACCGGCTTCGACGTACAACGCGAATACTATGTTAATGATGCCGGTAACCAAATGGAGAATTTGGGGCTATCGGTATATACCCGCTACCGCGAGCTGTTTGGAGAAAAGATCGATTTTCCCGCAGACGGCTATCCCGGCGACTACGTAAAGAACATTGCAGAACAGGTCAAAGCACGGGATGGCGACCGGTTTCTCAAAGAATCCAGAGAGACGGCGGTTGATTTCTTTACCCAGTATGGTGGCGATTCGCTAATGGATACCATTCGTGCGCAACTGGCTCAGTTCGGTATTCGCTTCGATTCATACTTCAGCGAAAAGGCGCTCCGGGAGAGGAATGAGGTAGTCGAAACTATGGATCGGCTACGCGCCCGGGGCCTGCTTTATGTGGCGGACGGGGCGGAGTGGTTCAAATCAACTCAGTTTGGTGACGACAAAGATCGAACGGTCATCAAGAGCGATGGGGAACTGACCTACTTTGCCAGCGACATCGCTTACCATCGAAACAAATACGAGCGGAAATTCAGCAAAATGATCAATGTCTGGGGAGCGGATCACCATGGCTACGTGGCGCGCTTGAAAGCTGCGATGCAGGGGTTGGGCTATGATCCGGCTCGCTTGCACATTGTTTTGGTGCAGATAGTGCAACTTATCCGCGGGGGGGAACCGGTGCGCATGGGCAAGCGCACAGGTGAGTTCATCTCTTTAGAAGAGGTCTTGGAAGAGGTAGGCCGGGACGCCGCGCGATTCTTTTTTCTGATGCGCAAATCCGACAGCCATCTTGACTTTGATCTGGATCTAGCGAAGCAACAGTCGAGCGAGAATCCTGTCTTTTATGTCCAGTACGCTCACGCGCGGGTCGCCAGTATCTTTGAACAGGCGCGCAAAAGTAACATCGCATGGAATGTTGGCGGCCTCAACGCCGTTTCCGTCGAACGGCTCGAGCTGTCCGAGGAATTGGACCTGGTTCGGAAAATGATTCAGTTCAACGATGTCTTGGAAGAAAGCACACGGGAGCAGGAACCACACAGAATCATCTTTTACCTACTTGATTTGGCAGGCGAGTTTCACCGTTATTACAATCGCCATCGAGTAATTTCCGATGACGACGGCCTGACGCGGGCCCGGCTACTATTGGCCGAGAGCGTTCAGAAGACTATCCGGCGGGGATTGGAAATCGTCGGTGTGAGTGCGCCGATGAAGATGACGTCGCGTTCGGATCTGGATGGCGAGCCGAACGCAGACGGGTGATGATAGGGGACGATGCTCATGGCTGAGAATCGAAGAGACAGAGACAAACGTTTGTTTTTCACTCGGGTCCAACTGGTACTGCTAGGAGGCGCTTTCACGCTAGCCTCCGCGATCATTTTTTTCCTGGGGATGATCGTCGGGAAAGGCATCGAAGCAAGAAAGATAGTCAAGACGGACGAGCCTCTGGTGAAGATTCCGGTCAAACCATCAACTCAAGGCTCCGCCGCAACGCCGGAAGCCAAAGAAGAGATTACGTTCTACGATACGCTGACGAAAACGCCGAGCGAGCCAGGCGCGGAAGAAAAACCTAAAGAATCAAAGTTGCCAGAGAAGATGACGAAAATGGAAGTTAAGGCGAGTAAGCCAGCGGCGAAGGAAGAGCCGCCTCCGGCTCCGTCCAAGGCTGTCTCTAAGGAGATTGAGAAGCCGGAAACGCCCACACCCACCAAGGCGGAGAACACGGCAAACAGAGGAAATGACAGCAGTTGGACCGTGCAAGTCAACGCATATCCCGACGAAAGGTCAGCGAAGCTTTTAGTTGATCAGCTCAAGAATAAGGGTTACAACGCCAAGGTGACTGAGGTGCTGAACAACGGAAAGACATGGTATCGCGTTCGCGTGGGGCGATACGACTCCAAGGAAGAGGCGAAAAAAGTAGAGGAAGTTTTGAAAAACAACGAGAATTTTTCCAAGGCATTTACCACCAGCAGAGAATGAGCAACATGAACATCCGCGAAGCCATCGAAAAACTAGTTAATCGCGTCGATCTTTCTGAAGCCGAAACCATCGATGTCATGAGCCAAATCATGACTGGCGAGGCGACACCGCTGCAGGTGGCATCTTTTCTCACCGCATTGCGTATGAAAGGGGAGACCACAAAGGAGATTACGGGCGCGGCGCGCGTTATGCGCGAGAAAGCTCACCGCGTGAATGTCGGGTCGAAGGCCGTATTAGATACCTGCGGAACCGGCGGCGACCAAAAAGGGACTTTCAACATTTCCACGACTTCCGCTTTCGTGGTCGCAGGCGCGGGAGTGAACGTCGCCAAGCATGGGAATCGTTCGGTATCGAGCCAGTCGGGCAGCGCCGATGTGCTCGGCGCTTTGGGTGTGAAGGTGGATGCGCCTAAGGAACGGGTCGAGGCCTGCATCGAGAAGATCGGTATCGGATTCTTATTCGCACCCCTTCTCCATGAGGCGATGAAGTATGCCGTGCAGCCGCGTCGCGATATCGGCATTCGCACGATTTTCAATCTTTTGGGACCGCTAACTAATCCGGCAATGGCGCGTTATCAGCTCATCGGGCTCTATAGCGGTGAACTGGTTCCTATGATCGCCCACGTGCTCAATAATCTCGGCACCGAACGGGCCATGGTAGTCCACGGCGTCGACGGCTTGGACGAAATCTCGCTTTGCGGACCGACCAAAGTTGCGGAGTTGCGCGACGGCCAGGTTAAAGAATACTCGCTTGCTCCGGAGCAGTTCGGACTGGCGCAGTGCCGGTTGGAGGATCTGCGCGGCGGCAGTGCGGACCAAAGCGCGGCCATCGTCAGAGGCGTGTTGGAAGGAAACAAGGGGCCGGCGCGGGATGTGGTTCTGCTCAACAGCGGAGCGGCGCTTTATGTGGGTCGCGCGGCGGCGTCGATTCAGGACGGCGTGCGCATTGCTGCGGAGTCCATCGACTCGGGTAAAGCGCGGAAAAAGCTCGAGCAGCTCGCGCAGATGACCAATGCCGCATAGATACCCATGGCTGAAATTCTCGCCGTCATTGTCGAGCATGTTCGCCAACAGGTGGAACGGAGGCGCCGCGAAACCCCGATTTCAAAGTTGCGAGAGCGTCCGCTATTTTCCGCTCCCGTCCGAGGGTTCGCCTCCGCTCTCGCGGGAAATTCGCGCCGCATCATTGCCGAAGTCAAGAAGGCTTCACCGTCGAAGGGATTGATTCGAGAAGATTTCGATCCTGTGGCGATCGCTAAAGATTACGCCGATCACGGCGCCAGCGCGCTTTCGGTTTTGACTGAAGAACGTTTTTTCCAGGGCAGCCTTACGCACCTCGAGGCGATCCGGCAGGCGGTCCGTGTGCCGCTCCTGCGTAAGGATTTCATGCTCGATTCGTATCAGCTGGTCGAGGCAAAGAGCTACGGCGCCGATGCGGTTTTGTTTATCGCAGCGCTGCTCGACTCCGGCCTTTTGCGGGAACTTCGAGACGAGGCCACGGAACTGGGCCTGGATTCGTTGGTTGAAGTCCATACGGCAAAGGAGCTGGAATCCGCGATAAAGGCAGGAAGCCAATTAATCGGAATCAACAACCGAAACCTGAAAAACTTTGAAGTGAGTCTCGCCACAACGGAAACGTTAGCACCGCTGTTGCCGCCGGGGACGGCGGCGATTTGTGAGAGCGGCATCGATACTTTGGAACAGATTCGGCGCGTCGAGAAACTCGGCATCCATGTCTTCCTGATCGGCGAATCGCTCATGCGCGCGCCACAACCGGGAAGGAGGTTGAGCGAGCTATTGGAAAACCATTGAGTCCTGAGTGCTGGGCCCTGAGCGATGAGTTGAAGTCGCTTCTCAGCACTAGTTACTCAAGACTCAGGACTGAATTCTGTTATGGTCAAGATCAAAGTCTGCGGCATCACGAATTTAGCCGATGCGGAAAAGGCCCTGGAATTCGGGGCGGACGCCCTGGGATTTAATTTCTATCCGCCGAGCCCGCGGTGGATCGCGCCAGAAAAGGCCCGTGCGATTCTTCAGCAACTTCCGGGAGGATCTTTCAACGTGGCGGTTTTTGTTAATGAACCGCGGAAAAGAGTAGAAGAGGTCCTGAGAAATGCCGGGCTCGATGGAGAACGGCAAGCGTTCAACGGCTTACAGTTTCACGGTGAAGAGAGCGGCGACTATTGCCAAGGTTGGGGAATGAAAGTGATCAAGGCGTTTCGACTGAAAGAAAAGCAAGCGCTGGAGCGGATGAAAGACTTTCCTGCCGATTTCTACTTGTTGGATTCCTGGTCTCCCGGCTACGGCGGCTCAGGAGATTCTTTTCCGTGGGAGTGGGTGGAAGAGGTCAATACAACGAGACTTTTTTTGTCGGGGGGTCTCAGCGTTGAAAATGTCGTAGGCGCCATTCGCCGCATTCGTCCTTACGGTGTTGACGTTTGTAGCGGCGTGGAAGCGCATCCCGGTGTTAAAGATCATGGAAAACTCCAAGAGTTTATTGTCGCAGCCAAGAGTGCCTGACCGGCGCGGCCATTTCGGCCTCTATGGCGGCCGGTATGTTGCGGAGACCCTCATGCCGGCACTCACGGAGTTGGAGCGCGCCTACACCGAAGTGCGAGGCGACGGATCATTCCGCAAGGAATTCCGGCATTATCTTCGCGAGTATGCAGGGAGAGAAACGCCGCTCTATTTCGCCGAGCGACTTACACAAAAGCTCGGCGGGGCGAAAATTTATCTCAAGCGCGAGGACCTCTGTCACACCGGTGCCCACAAGATCAATAACACCATCGGACAGATCCTGCTCGCGCGCAAAATGGGCAAAAAACGAATCATCGCCGAGACCGGGGCCGGCCAGCACGGAGTGGCTACGGCGACAGTGGCGGCGCGGTTTGGTTTAGAGTGTGAAATTTTTATGGGCAAGGAAGATGTCCATCGCCAATCGCTAAATGTCTTTCGGATGAAACTACTAGGCGCGAAGGTTCGGGTGGTGGATTCCGGCAGCCAGACTTTGAAGGACGCCATGAACGAGGCGCTGCGGGACTGGGTGACTTACGTAAGGAACACGTACTATCTCATCGGATCGGTGGCGGGGCCGCATCCCTATCCCATGATGGTGCGGGACTTCCAATCGGTGATCGGGCGAGAAGCGCGGCGGCAGATTTTAAGTAAGGAGGGCCGGCTGCCGGATTATCTTGTCGCTTGCGTCGGTGGCGGTAGCAACTCGTTGGGACTTTTCTATCCTTTTGTGGCGGATCAGAAAGTGAAAATGCTGGGAGTGGAAGCGGCTGGCCGGGGGTTGCGCACAGGCAAACACGCCGCTTCCATTCTCGGTGGCGAGGTCGGGGTGCTGCACGGCAGCAAGAGCTATGTATTGCAGGATGATCAGGGACAGATCCGGGAAACTCACTCTGTGGCGGCAGGCTTGGATTATCCCGGCGTAGGACCGGAATTGAGCTACCTTCGCGATCGCGGGAGAGTCCAGTTTGTGGCGACAACAGATAGTGACGCGATTGCCGCGGTTAAATTTTTGGCCGAGGTGGAGGGGATCATCCCAGCATTGGAAAGCGCCCACGCCATTGCCGCGGTGATGCAGCTTGCCCCCCGTTTGGGCAAGCAACGCACCATCATTATCAATCTGTCCGGAAGGGGAGACAAAGACATGATGACGGTGGGAGATTACCTCGGAGTTAAACTCTAATGCGCCGTTCAAAGTTCAGGGTTCAAGGGTCTGCTCGAACTCTTGAAGCGATTGAACCTTGAGCTTTTGCACCTTTGAACGGGCCATCCCATGGGACGAATCGAAGCCAAATTTGCCGAATTGAAAAAGAGCCAAGAGGCGGCCTTGATCCCGTTTATCACAGCGGGAGACCCGGATCTCGATACCACACTCAAGATTCTTCGCGCTCTGGAGAAGGGTGGAGCTGACTGCGTCGAGTTGGGAATTCCTTTCTCGGATCCGACGGCGGATGGGCCAACGATTCAACGTTCGTCGGAACGCGCTTTGAAAAAGGGAATCTCCTTGCCGCGGATTTTTCACATGGTGCGGGAGTTCCGACGACATTCCGAGCTGCCGCTGATTCTCTTCGGATACTTCAATCCATTTTTTCACTATGGTCTGGAAGATTTTTCCCGACAGGCTGCCAAAGCCGGCGCCGACGGCGTGTTATGCGTTGATCTGCCGCCTGAAGAGAGCGGCGAGCTGAAACGCTGGACCGATGCTGAAGGATTGGACTTGATTTTTTTGTTATCCCCCACCAGCGGGGATGACCGGCTGCGGCAGGTTGCTCGAATGGGTCGCGGGTTCATCTACTATGTTTCGGTCACGGGGGTCACGGGAGCGCGCGGGTCATTCGAGAACGGCCTCCGCTCACAGGTCGGGCGGGTGCGTCGCGCGACCGAGCTTCCCGTAGCGGTGGGATTTGGTATCTCTACGCCGAAACAAGCGGCCTGGATCGGTGAGTTTGCCGATGCGGCAGTAGTCGGTAGCGCATTGGTGGGGACGCTCGAGCAAATCCGCGGAGGGGACGCGAAGGCTCGGCGAGCGGGCATCTTGACGGCGCAGCTCAAGCGGGCGCTGAAACAGGTTAGAAAAATCAAATAGCCGCCGCGGGGGCTTAAACTCCGAACAAGCCAATTTTCATTTTTTATTTCCGGCAGCGGTGAGTGATCCCTTATGGATACGTACCCGGAAACTCTTCACCGGATCTATAACATGCGCGCCGGCGAAATTGACCTGCGCCTGGACCGAATGACCCAAGCGCTTTCCCTGTTTGAACATCCGGAGAAAAAGTTTCCTTCGTTTCATATTGCCGGAACCAACGGGAAAGGCTCCACAGCGGCGATGCTGCAGCGGATCCTTTCTTTGGCGGGTTATCGGGCGGCGCTTTATACTTCACCTCATTTGGTATCATTCACCGAGCGTATTCGGGTCGGCGACCAGGAGATCTCTCGCGACGAAGTCGTGGCGCTAGCGGAAGAAATAACCGCGCGTACGGCGTCCATCGATGTGCCGCTGACTTTTTTCGAGTTCACGACCGTTTTGGCGTTTATCTATTTCGCCCGACAACAAGTCGAAGTCGCCGTTGTCGAGGTGGGGTTGGGGGGGCGACTCGACGCTACTAACCTGGTCGAGCCGATTATTTCCGTGATCACGACAATTTCCAGGGACCACGAGGCTTATCTAGGTTACGATCTGCTTTCCATCGCGCGTGAGAAGGGCGGGATCATCAAACCGGGCGTGCCGGTGGTGTGTGGCGCGCTTTCGGTGGAGGTTCGGGAGCTGCTAAAAAAACTGGCCGAAGGTCAGGGCTCGCAATCTTATTTTCTCGGCTCAGACTTCAGTTTTTCCTTGAAAAACCAGGGTCTTTTCGATTATACAGGAACAAAACATATTTTTTCTGATTTGTCTTTGGCGCTTCGCGGCCGTCATCAAAGAGCCAATGCGGCCGTAGCTCTGAGCGCCCTCGGACTGGCCGACGCGATTTTCCCTGTAGGTGAGACAGCGATAAGGGAGGGACTCGGGAGCGTAAAATGGCCAGGCCGCTTTGAAGTCGTGTGCGAAAGTCCGACCGTCATTCTGGACGGCGCGCACAATGGAGAAGGAGTGAAGGCGCTGGTGGAGGCGATCGAGGAGTTCCGGCAAGGAAGGAACGTTAAGCTCCTGTTTGCCTCAATGGAAGACAAAGATTGGCGGCTGATGTTGGACACTCTGGCGACGGTGGCTGACGAAATGGTTCTGACCCGGGTCGATATGGAACGTAGCGCGGCTCCGCGCGAGCTGGCGGGACATCTTGCGCAGAAGGTTCCCTGTCAAGTCATCGAAGATTCTCGCACCGCCCTCCGCACACTGTTCTCCGCCGCGCGCCCGGACGAGATCATTATCGTCGCCGGCTCACTTTACCTGCTCGGCGAGATCCAGCCTGCACTCCAGGCCATCATAAACGCACGGCCCGGAGACCGCACCCTCAGAGAACATTAAGATGCGACTCGAAATGAACGCCGCCATGTGGCGCTTGGTAGCGGCCATCATCGTAGTCGCTGCTGCTCCCGCCTGGGCGCAAGTCAAACAGCAAGACGTGAGCGGAGATGCACGAGGGATCGACGTGACCGCCGATAAACTATCGACTAGCGACCGGGGCACGAAGATCGAAGCCACGGGAAACGTCGAGATCAAACGCCAGCAAACCACGATCAAAGGGGAAGAAGTGCGAGTTGATCGGCAAACACAGGATATGGAAGCCAAAGGCAAGGTTTCGTTGGACGATCCAGAGTGGAAGATAAAGTCAGCCGACGGGGTGCAGATGAACCTGGAAAAGGAGACCGGCGAAATTCAAAATGGCGACCTCTTTATCGAACAGGGCCAAGTCAGTATGACCGGCAGCCGCCTTCAGAAGTTTGGGGGTCAGGTCTATCATGTCGATAACGGATTCTTCACCACTTGCTTATGTGAATCTGGCCCGGTCCCGTGGCGCATCTCGGCTGAACAGATCGATCTCGATCGCGAAGGCACAAGCGTCGTACGTCACGGTTATTTCTATGTTTTTGACGTCCCGGTTTTGTATATTCCCTATGCTGCTTTCCCGCTAAAATCCGAACGAGAGACGGGCTTTCTCATTCCGAGGCTAGGATATTCCAACACAGACGGGTTCCGTTTCCAACAGCCCTTTTTCTGGGCGATCTCGAAAAGCACGGATGCCACCGCTGCATTCGATGTAGAAACTAAAACGAGAATCGGTCTGCTGGGGGAATTCCGTACGATCTTCAACCGGGATTCCGATTTTCGATTGGATAACGCTTACTTCAATGAAAGCTGGAGAACCGTCCGAACCGTCGGCGACCCAACGATCGCTGACACCCATATTCCCATAAGTCGTTGGAGCGTGATCGGAACACACCGCTATACGACCGCTAACGATTGGCTGACCTATAGCGATATCGCGAACTATAGCGATAGCGTGTACACACGCGAGTTGATCGACCGATACGACCTGCCGGGCGCCCAAGAGAGTAATGCGTTTTTCAGCCGGTACGCTCGATCGCGTTATGGCGTGTTTCGGAGCTGGGGCGATACCTATTTCAATGGAAACTCGACTTTCTACCAGGACTTCGTCCAATTTGCCAAACAGACCTTGCAGGCTACGCCGGAGCTCTCATTCTGGGGTCGGCGCTTTCTCAGCGGATTCCCCCTGGAGTTTCGTTGGAACATGGCCGGGGTGAATTACTGGCGGCGGGTCGGCGGTGGCGGCGATGGACTGCGCCTCGATATCAAACCCGAATTCGTGGTGCCGTTCCGAGTGTCCAACTTCTTTTTTGGGTCGTTGAACATCGCGCCGCGGGAGACGCTCTATCATCTTTACAGACCGGTGCCACCCAATTTACTCCAACCGCAAACTTCCGGAGATCGAAATATTTCCAGGGAGCTGGTGGAGGTTCGCGCTAACATAGGCACGTCGCTGAACCGTGTTTTTACCGTTAGCGGCTTGGGTTTGAGCGCTGTTAAACACATTATCGAACCCGAGTTAAGCTATCTGTTCGTGCCGCCTGTCAATCAGAGCTCGATTCCGATCATGGATAACATCGATCGGATACAGCGCCGAAACGTATTCACCTTCGCCGTAACAAATCGGCTATGGGGCAAGCCCGTCGGTGTGCTAGCTGCGGCGAGTGAAAAGGATATCGAAACGCTCAATCCTATAAATGTTGCAAACCCGGAGATGGCATCACTGAGATTGGCATTGAGCTATAACGTTGACAAAGCCAGCAGTACGAACGGCAATAAAAAATTGTCCGACCTGGATATGAACTTGCGGTTAACTCCCACGAACTATTTCAACATTCAGTTTAACGGCGGGCTTGGCACGGGTCCGTGGCAGATAAGCCAAGCACAAGCCGCCCTTAATCTGAGTGATCCACGCCGCATCATACGCCGAGTATTAGATGCCGATTTTACACGACCGAACAGCTTTAGTTTGGGTTATCAATTTCTACGCAACGGTCCGAACGGTTTCTTAACTCAGGATGCGAACATCATTCTCAACGAGCCCCCGAATTGTGGGCAAAACCCTTTGGACCCGCGTTGTCCAGGAGGGGGATTAAATCAAAATGTGCTGGGAAGCGTAACCAGCAGCACGTTTTATCACCTGACCGATAATATTCTGGTTGCTTTTTCCGCCAATTACGATCTAATCAACAAAACGGCAATCGGTTTGCATGGGGGAACGAAATACCTTTCGGCTTGCGAGTGCTGGACCGTGACGGTGAATATCAATCAGCAAGTCAACCCCGCCAAAACCGGTTTTAGCTTCAATTTTAACCTGCTCGGATTGGGCCAGCAAAATTCGCAGCAGAGCGCCCTAAGATAATTTCACCAAGAGCATGACTACGGCGCTTGCCGCAGGCGCTATTCGTCGATTCGGCCATTCAACTTGGCCTCGAGCATGCCGAGATAGTGATAGACGCGCCCCTTACTACGGTAACGCCGGCGCTCTTTAGCAACTAGCGAGTCGATCACATACTGAACGGACATGCGGCAGAGGTCAAATAAGATGTGGAAGACTGACCGGTCCTTAAAGACCAGGCGGCTTTTGCCTTGTTTCTTATGGATGGATTTAAAATATTCTTCGGTTAGTCGCGCACGATCCACACGATGGTAAGCGATGGCCTCGCGCATATAGCCAATGGCGATGCCGGCCCGCGCAAAGCGTCGCGCCAATTCCACGTCCTCGGAAGTGCCCGCCGCTCCGGGTCCGAGCCGTTCATCGAAAGGACCGACGCGTTCCAGGGCTTCACGAAAAGCGACAAAGTTGGATCCGTTTAAGGAGTGAACGCGCTCGACGGAATAGTCAAAGTCGAGTTTTGGTATGGTCCGGAAACGTTGAATCAGCCTCTGAACCTCAGGATCGTCCGCCTCCGGCGACTGGAGCTGGATACGGCCTTGCCCCACTTGATAACCGCTCTGGGAGACGAACCTTTCAACGGCTTCGAGCCATCCGCGATCTGTAGTCACGTCATCATCGAGAAAGGCCACAATTCGCCCCTCAGCTTTGCGCAGCGCTTCGTTGATCACCGCCGATTTGCCGGGTTTGTAGACTTTGATGATAGTGATGGGAACGGGAAAACTCCTCGCCGTCTCTTGCAGAACCTCCCACGTGTCGTCTCCAGAATTATTATCGGCCACGATAATTTGCGGTCGAAGCCTGTCCAACCCCGCGAGATCTTTCATGCTCGCCAGCAAGGCTGCAACCATCGGCGCGCGGTTCTTGGTCGGAATGATGAAGGTTAAGCTAAGAGCCATGCTTCCCAATGAAAAAGCCAGGTGTCCGGCTGTTGTCCGGAATTCGGACGTGGTGATCCCTATAAACCCAGGTGACAATCTATAATAATTCTGTTAAATGGAAAATGGGAATCCACAAAAAAAGGAAAGAATTTTCAACTGCGTGGCCTAGCGGAATTCTACTGTTGAGGCATCACAACTGCCTTTGCTAGCGATACCCAAAAAAAGGAGCGCTAGCCCGCGACAAAGGACGGTAGATTTGCTAGTATCGCACCCAATCTAAATAAGTCCTGCCGCCAAGTGGCTCAAATTTGAGGGGAGACTAAAAGAATGTCATGAGTGCGCAAGTACTTGTAACAGGCGCCGCAGGTTACCTAGGATCTGTTTTGTGCGAGCATTTACTGAAAGCTGGTTATCGGGTAACGGCGGTCGATAACCTCTTTTATCAACAGAACACCCTATTTCATCTCTGTGCTGATCCGCGCTTTGAGTTTTTTTTTGGTGATGTACGGGATGAACGATTCATCAAAGGGTTGGTTTCCAAACCGGATGTCTTGATTCCCCTGGCCGCCATCGTAGGTGCACCGGGTTGCGATCGGGATCCGTCGCTTGCGCGATCCGTTAACCTGGAGGCGATTCGGCTGCTCAACCGGCTACGAAGTCCTGGGCAGCTCGTCGTTTATCCGACGACGAATAGCGGATATGGAACCAAATCCGGCGATGTATCTTGTACCGAAGAAACCCCGCTCGAGCCCATTTCTCTTTATGGACAAACCAAGACCGAGGCAGAAGCGAGATTGCTGGAAAGCGTCAACGCAATCACGCTGCGCTTAGCCACGGTGTTTGGCATGTCGCCGCGGATGCGTCTGGATCTCTTAGTCAATCATTTTGTCTACACGGCGGTGACGGACGGCTATATTGTAATCTTTGAGAAAGATTTTAAACGCAATTACATTCACATCCGCGACGTCGCTGACTGCTTTATCCATTGCATCGAAAACAGCAAGGCCATGGTAGGACGACCCTACAACGCAGGACTTGATTCGGCCAATCTGTCGAAGGAAGAGCTTGCCCTCAAGATCAAAGAGGTTGTGCCTAATTTCTATATTCACTTCGCAGCCGTCGGAAGCGATCCTGATAAGCGCAATTACATCGTCTCCAATCAACGCTTACGGAAAGCCGGCTTTGAAGCGAAACGAACATTAGAATCCGGCATCGAGGAGCTGGTGAAAGGCTACCGGATGATGGGGCGTTTGCGGTTCAAGAACGCTTAAACCAGTACATCAGCTATGGAGCTGATTGCAGAAAAAGGATCTTTGAACAGAGCCATATCGATGTCAGAAATCGAGGTGGCTGTGCTCGCTGGCGGATTAGGAACTCGGTTGCGCCAGGTCGTCTCAGACCGACCGAAGGTACTCGCAGAGGTCCATGGCCGGCCGTTTCTTGCCTACTTGTTAGATCAGTTGGCTGCGGCGGGTTTTCGTCGCGTCGTGCTATGCACGGGGTATTTAGGGGAGAAAATCTATGGTACTTTTGGTGCAAGCTATAAATCGCTGCACCTTTTCTACTCCCGTGAACGGGAACCTCTGGGCACAGCAGGCGGTTTGAGATTGGCTTTATCCCGACTCCAATCAGACCCCGTGTTGGTGATGAACGGAGACTCCTATTGTGCCGCTGATCTTCGATCTTTCTTCCAGTGGCATTGTAGGCGCGCAGCGCGAGCGAGCTTGTTGTTAATCCGTATGGCCCAGCCGGGGCGCTACGGTTCGGTAAACGTCGATAACGATGGGGCGGTACTCGAATTTAGAGAGAAAAGCCAGAGGGGTGCGAACGGTTGGATTAACGCTGGAGTTTACTTGTTGAGCCGGGCAGTGCTTGCTTCTATTCCGCAGCAGAGAAAGGTATCTTTAGAATACGACGTTTTTCCTCAATGGATAGGGCATGGACTTTGTGGCTATCAAAGCGATAGAGCTTTTCTCGATATTGGGACGCCAGAGGACTTTCTTCGGGCGGACCAATTTTTTTCTTCCATTAAACGAAAGTTCGTCGTGCTTGACCGAGACGGCACGATCATAGAGGAGTGTTCTTACTTGTCGGAACCAGAACAAATAAAACTGATCCCCGGAGCCACACAGGCGCTTCGTGAGTTAAGAGAAATGGGATTTGGGTTGGTGGTCATTACTAATCAATCCGGGGTGGGACGAGGGTTTTTCGACGAAGCTCGGCTGCGGGAGGTTCATGAGCGAATGCGGCAGATGCTCGAGGCGGAAGGGGCTTGGCTCGATGGTCTTTATTTTTGTCCCCACAAACCGGACGATGGCTGTTCGTGCCGAAAGCCCGGAGTGAGCTTGATGGAGAAAGCCTCTATGGAATTAGGTTTCGATCCGCAAGCAAGCATCGTAATCGGGGACAAAGCATGCGACATCGAAATGGGACGTAAGGTCGGAGCACTGACCTTTTTGGTGCGGACAGGATATGGAGCCCAATTTGAAAACGCGGTCGCGGCGGATTTTGTCGTCGAGGATCTATTGGCCGCAAGCCATTCGATTGGTTGCCTCGTGGTGACGGAAAGGACGGATGTCCATGGTCATTAGTCGAACGCCATTTCGAATCTCATTCTTCGGCGGCGGTACAGACTATCCCATTTGGTACCGCGATCATGGCGGCACAGTCTTGGGAACCACGATCGACAAGTATTGTTATATTTCGTGTCGGTATCTGCCGCCATTTTTCGAGCATCGTATTCGAATTGTTTATTCTCGCATTGAAAATTGTCAAAGGGTCGATGAGATCGCTCATCCGGCGGTGCGCGAAGTGCTGCGTTTCTTGAGCATGGAGCGGGGCGTGGAGATTCATCACGACGGTGACCTGCCGGCGCGGAGTGGCATGGGCTCAAGTTCGTCGTTTACGGTAGGACTCTTGCACGCTCTTTACGCCCTGCAAGGCAATATGCCGAGCAAGCGACAATTGGCCTTGGAAGGGATTCGCATCGAACAAGATTTGATCAAAGAAACCGTTGGATCACAGGATCAGGTGCTCGCGGCTTTCGGTGGATTCAACCATGTCGTCTTCGCACCGAACGGCGAGATTTCAGTCCGTCCCGTGACAGTGTCAGCGGACCGGCTCAAGGAACTGAACTCGCATCTGATGCTTTTTTATTCGGGTATCGAGCGTACGGCGTCTGATATTGCCGAAACCTACATCACAGACCTCAACGGAAAGAAAAGCCAACTGCGAATCATGAAAGATTTGGTTGATGAAAGTATTTCCATTCTCAACGGAACGGGTGACATCACGGCTTTCGGCGCTTTGCTGCATGAAGCGTGGCAAGCTAAGCGCGGCCTGAGTGCCAGGGTTTCCAACACGCAAGTGGATGGGATTTACGAACTTGCGATGGCGAATGGAGCTCTCGGCGGCAAGCTGCTCGGCGCCGGTGGAGGCGGATTTATGCTGCTGTTTGTCCCTCCGCATTACCATCCTAGGGTGCGGGAGTGTCTTAAAGATTTAATTTACGTGCCATTCCGTTTTGAATTTGCCGGCAGCCAAATCATCTTTTTCGATCCCCAAGAAGAATACGTCAGCGAGGAGCTGGCACGCGCGTCTCGGGATTGGAAATCGATCGGTGAGCCAGTCGATGACTCGCGCCTTGAGAATGCTCAAGCAGCCCAAGACCTCGAACGTTGATCGTACGGGCTCGACAAAACTAAAGATCCGATGATGGGGGAAAACGCCAAGATCTATGTGGCCGACCGCGAGGGGCTTGTTGGAAGAGCCCTTCTGGCCGAACTTCAGCAGGCAGGCTATGAACACGTATTGCCGGAAAAGAGCGCTGCGCCGCATCTGACCCAACGGCCGATGGTGGATCAATATTTCGAGCAATATAGGCCCGACTACGTCTTTTTGATCGGCGAAAGAACGGGGGGTATCAAGGCGAATCAAAAGTATCCGGCGGACCTGATGCGCGACAATTTACTTGCAAATTGTCACGTGATGGAAAGCGCTTGCCGTCACGGCGTCAAGAAATTGCTCTACCTGGCCAGCTCTTGTGTTTACCCTAAATTGGCGGCTCAACCTATGCACGTAGAAACTTTATTTACAGGGCCTTTGGAACGCACGAACGAGGCTTATGCTTTGGCAAAACTCTCTGGCATTGAATTGTGCCGCGCCTACCGCTCTCAATACGGAGTAAATTTTATTAGTGCGATCCCGGCGAACGTTTTCGGCCCGGGCGATGATTTCAGTGAAGAAGACTCCCATGTAGTGGGGGCGCTTGTGCGCAGAATGCACGAAGCAAAAGTTTTGGGCCTGTCCTATGTTACAATTTGGGGTACCGGTTTGCCGCGGCGGGAATTTATCTATTCGCTGGACCTTGCGGAAGCCTGTGTTTCTATCATGGATCATTATGAGGGAACGCAACCGATTAATGTGGGCGTCGGACACGATTGGTCTATCCGGGAACTCGCGGAGGTTATCAAAGATGTCGTCGACTACCCCGGTGAATTGAGATTCGATACGAGTAAACCGGACGGTATGCCGGCAAAACTTTTGGATTCGAGCGAACTGCAAAGAATGGGGTGGAAGCCGCGGAGTTCCCTCCGGGAAGCTTTGGCCACAACCTATCAATGGTTCTTACAAAATGGTCATTTGACGGCGGGAGCAGGACTTGTACGAGCGGTTCTATAAATCCTTATACCGGATCCGGCGAGTGGAAGAGGAAATCGCCGCGATCTATTCGACTGACAAGATCAAAAGTCCGGTCCACCTTTCCATCGGACAAGAAGCGGTTGCGGTAGGCGTCTGCGAAGCGCTCAGACCTAACGATATCGTTTTCGGCACATATCGGAGCCATGCCGCTTATTTGGCCAAGGGCGGCGATCTCAACCGCATGATTGCTGAACTTTACGGAAAGGTTACCGGCTGCGCCAAAGGTAAAGGCGGCTCTATGCATCTCGTGGATGTAGCTCATGGCGTGATGGGAGCTTCTGCCGTGGTAGGCACAACGATCGCCAACGCCGTTGGTTACGCGTACGCGATGAAGTTGAAGCGAAAAGATGCCGTCGTCGTAAGTTTTTTTGGCGACGGCGGGACGGACGAGGGCGTTTTTCACGAAAGCATGAATTTTGCGTCTTTGAAAAATCTCCCCATTGTTTTTATCTGCGAAAACAACTACTACGCGATCCACACGCACCTTTTAAAGCGTCATAAAGACGCGAATCTCTGCGAGCGTGCTCGTTCCTATGGCATGACCGCCAATCAATTACGCAACAACGACGTTTTTCAAATTTACGAACAGGTCGGAGCAGCCCTCGACGACATCCGTTTACGCCACGGGGGTCCCTTTTTTTTTGAATGTCCGACTTACCGTTTGAAAGAACACGTGGGTCCGGGAGACGACTTCCATTTGGGTTATCGCACTGCCCTGGAGGCGGACCCATGGATAAAGAACGATCCGGTTAAGGGGCTGGCGGAAATGGTCGAGCCTACGCGTCGAAGACAGATCGAAGACGAGGTGAAGGCTGAGATACGCGCGGCGTTTGCATTCGCCGAAGAAAGCCCATTTCCCGAAGCTGAAGAGCTTTTCACGGATATCTAGAGCGCTCACGATGGAACGATTGCTTTCTTACGTAGACGCCATACGCGAGGCCACCGACCAGGAGATGGAACGCGATCCGTCGGTGGTCGTGTTTGGTCTCGATGTCGATGATCCCAAAGCGATTCAGGGCACTACCCGCGGGCTAGTGGAGAAATACGGCCCGGAGCGAGTATTCGGCACACCTTTGTCAGAAGACGGTATGACCGGTGTGGCGATCGGTATGGCATTCGCGGGACTTAGACCGATCCACATTCACATCCGAATGGATTTTCTAATGTTGGCAATGAACCAGTTGATCAATGTCGCAGCCAAAAGCCGCTACATGTACGGAGGTCAACTGCAAGTGCCACTCGTGGTCCGCTCGATGATCGGCAAGAGCTGGGGTCAAGGCGCGCAACACTCGCAAGGACTGTATTCATTTTTTATGCACGTGCCCGGCCTTAAGGTCGTCGCTCCCACAACGCCTTACGACGCAAAAGGCTGTTTGATCCACGCCGTTCGCGATCACGACCCGGTCATGTACGTTGAACACCGGATCCTTCACTTTCAAAAAGGGCCGGTGCCTGAACGTTCCTATGTCGTAGCCCCGGGAAAAGCCCGAATTACAGCCGAAGGAGACGACGTCACTTTGGTTGGAATCTCTCACATGCAGCTCGAGTGCCTTCGTGCGCGACGCTACCTTGAGTCCATTGGCATCCATGCTGAAGTCATCGATCCGATATGGCTAAGCCCGATGGATGTTGACACGATTGTAGAATCAGCGGGGAAAACCGGGCGATTATGTGTGGTTGACAACGGTTGGACAACCTGCGGCGCCGGCGCTGAAATCATCACTCGCGTATTGGAGTCGCTACAGGGAAAACGCGAGCTACGCGTTCGGCGAATGGGTTTTGCGCCGACCACTTGTCCTCCGACTCCGACACTCGAAGGGCTCTATTATCCAAATGCCCGCACCATTGCTTCAGCTGCATACAGCTTAGTGAGGGGCGCTGATAACCAGTGGCTCCCCCGTGAACGAAAAGATCTGCAGGAAATTGAATTCAGGGGCCCTTTTTAGATGAGAAGCTGCAAAAATCTCGACTGGCCCCTTATGAGAAACAATATCGGGAAAACCGATGTTGATGCGGTCATTAACTTTCTCCGAGGGGATCTGCCGATCTTGACGCAGTCCACCCAAGTCGAAGAGTTCGAACGGGAATGGTCTGCTTGGCTTGGGGTCAGACATAGCGTTTTCGTCAACTCGGGTTCGTCAGCGAACTTGCTTACGATGTGCGCGCTACGGGAAAGTGCCGGTTTAGGCGAGGTCATTGTGCCGCCGCTCACCTGGGTGTCGGATATTGCTGCAGTCCTCCAATGCGGCTTCAAACCGGTATTCGTGGATATCAACCCGAGAACTCTCGGCATGGATACGGCGGAAGTGCTTGAGCGGATCACTGGCCAAACGAAGGCGGTGTTTCTAACACACATTCTCGGCTACAACGGGTTGGATCAGGTTCTTTTGGATGAATTGCAAAAACGCAAGATTCCGTTGATCGAAGATGTTTGTGAGTCTTACGGGGCCACTTTCCACGGCCAAAAACTCGGCACCTTTGGAATGATCTCGAATTTTTCTTTCTATTATGCGCATCATATGAGCACGGTTGAAGGGGGAATGATTTCCACGGATTCCTCTGATCTCTATCACGTACTGCGAATGTTTCGCTCCCATGGGATGGTTCGCGAGTCAAAGTCTGAGGGTGTGAGGCAAGCATACGAGAACCGTTATCCCGATTTGAATCCGGAGTTCATTTTCGCTTTTCCCGCGTACAACATGCGCAGCACCGAAATTAACGCCGTGATCGGCCGTTCCCAGCTGAAGCGCCTCGACGCCAACAACAAAATCAGGACTGAAAACCTGCAGCTGTTCCTGCGCAATCTCGATCCCCATAAGTACCGGACCGATTTCGAGACGGAGGGAAGCTGCAACTATGCTTTCACATTGGTTTTGAAGCAACCGGACACTCGGCTATGTCAAAACGTAATGAGCGCATTGCGGGAACATGGTGTGGAGTTTCGGCGCGGAAGTTCGGGCGGAGGCAACCAGCTAAGGCAGCCCTATCTGCGTAAGCTTTTGGGAGAAACCGAGTTTACTAAATATCCAGTGGTCGATCACGTGCACTTTTACGGGTTTTACATTGGCAACTATCCTGACCTGGAAAGAGAGAAAATCCAGGATTTGTGTTCTATTTTGAATCAGCTGAAAGGTGACACGTCCCATTATGACTAGAAAAACCGAGGTCGATCTGGTGCTTGTCCATCCTGGAAGCCGCGTGCAAGTCTACCAATCGCTTGGCTCCGCACTTTCGGCCATCGAGCCTCCCGTCTGGGCGAGTCTTATGGCCACTTTTGTTCGCAGGCGGGGTTTTTCCGTCGAGGTCCTGGACGCGGAAGTCGATGAACTCACGCCAGATGAAGTGGCAGCGCAGATTGACGATATCAATCCGCTCTTGACAGCGGTCGTCGTTTACGGTCATCAGCCCTCAGCTTCCACCCAGAATATGACCGCCGCAGGCGCGATTTGTTCCTCGATAAAGGAACGTGCTCCGGATCGTAAAGTGCTGTTAGTCGGCGGGCATGTCGCCGCTTTGCCGGAACGGACGCTGCGAGAAGAGGATACAGATTTCGTATGCACGGGAGAAGGACCGGTTACGGTGCTGGAGCTTGTGGAAGCTTTGAAAGGGCGGCAAACCGAGCTGAGTGCGGTGCGAGGGCTCTGTTTCTGGGAGGATGATCATCTCGTCAAAACCGCAGCAGCGCCGCTGGTTAAAGACTTGAACCACGAGATGTCTGGATTAGCATGGGACCTGCTCCAGATGCCGAAATATCGGGCTCACAACTGGCATTGCTTCGGCGGCCTTGAACGCCAACCCTATGCTTCTATTTACACGACTTTCGGCTGTCCCTACCATTGCAGTTTCTGCTGCATCCAGGCGCCGTTTAAAAGTGGAGAGAAACTGGCGGGGTGGAAAGAAACCGTTAACAGTTATCGTTTCTGGAGCCCGCAGTCCGTTATCGCGCAAATTGACAAACTGGTGCACGACTACGGGGTACGGAATATTAAGATCGCGGATGAAATGTTTGTTTTGAATCCCCGCCACGTGTTGGGGATCTGCGAAGCCATCATCGAGCGCGGCTATGATCTTAATATTTGGGCGTACGCGCGAGTGGACACGGTAAAAGGCGAGATGCTGGATAAGTTAAAACGGGCTGGTTTTAACTGGCTCGCCTTTGGCATCGAAGCCGCCAGTGAGCGCGTGCGGGATGACGTGGATAAAGGATTTGGACAAGATGAGATCTTTCGAACGATCGAGAAAGTGCGGGCGGCAGGCATCAATGTCATTGCCAATTACATATTCGGATTGCCCGGAGATGATCTAGAAAGTATGCAAGCGACTCTGGATCTGGCGCTAGAATTGAACTGCGAGTTCGCAAACTTCTACTCCGCGATGGCCTATCCTGGGTCGCAGCTTTACAACTTGGCGCTCCAAAAGGGCTGGTCGCTGCCGGAGAAATGGTCTGGCTACTCCCAGCACGCCGTAGACACCTTGCCGTTGCCGACGAAGTATCTCTCGGGGGCGGAGGTTTTGCGCTTCCGCGACCAGGCTTTTCAGGTCTATTTTAGCAGTCCCAAATATCTCGCAATGGTGGCGCAAAAATTCGGAGCCGAGACAGCGCAGGGAATAGAAGAAATGGCTGCACACCCTCTAAAGCGGAAATATCTGGAACCGGAAATGATCGAAAGCCCTGTCGCCTGAATGGCGCACGGGTGAGCTGTGACTGGGATGAATGACACTAGGCCTTTCGATGAAGAAATGGGGTCGCGCCCAAAACTACTGAACCGGACGGTCGCTTGCGAAAATCAAAAATTTTTTGTGCTCTTCGACGAGATCGGAACAGCGGGACGAATCGATACATCAAATTACCTTGTAGTTGCCCCCAAAGAGGTGAGGCATAACTTCGTGACGGGGGTGGCAGTGCTTCCCGTATGCGATGGCAAGATTGGACTTCTTCGGATCTACCGTCATGCCATTGAAGGAGATTCCTGGGAGATTCCCCGAGGTTTTGTGGAGAAAGACGAAAGTCCGATAGATTCGGCCATGAGGGAATTGGCAGAGGAGACCGGTCTTTCGTGCGAGTCCAGCCTAATGAAACCTCTCGGCTTCGTGACACCCGATGCCGGCATTCTGGCGGCCCGCGTGCAGGTGTATGCTGCATTGCGCTGCGCGCCGGGCCATGCATACGAACCTGCGGAGTTTGGGCACCGGCAGTTTTGCCTTTTGGACAGTGATGAGGTTAGAGAGCGGGTATTGTCTTCAGAGATTCAGGACCCTTGCACCATCGTGGCCTATTACCGATACAGCGTCTTACAAACTCTCGGAGCCCTCTGTTAGCTGAGGTTCATCTACGTAGCGGTAGCTGGTATTCAGCGACTGACACGTTGTAAGCGCGCGCGTTTTTGCAACCAGCGTTTCCAGGAAAGTTTGGAAGCCGAAAGAAAGAGTAGGGTGGTTCAATGCGAGACTATCTGAGAATTGACATCGCCTCGACTGCGATATCCGTTGCATCATGTGTCTGGCTTACAACGGGCTGGCAAGGGCGAATATTTCTTTCCTTGATTTCCACGTTTTCCGATTAGATTGGGTAGGCAAACTTTAACAGCCGACGGAGTGTGTCAAGTGACCTTAGAAATGGTGAGCGTTGATGCCGCAATGGAAGATGAGGCGACTCATTTAAGTAGGACTGACCCCACTGCGCGGCTCTATCAAAAAACTCGAATCGATCATTGGGACGGCGTGGCACGTAAGCTGGCTTCTGGCCCGATTGGAATGGGAAATTATTACCACCAACAACTTGAACACTATCATACTCTCTTGGTTTCTCCCGGAATGCGAGTTTTGGAGATAGGATGTGGAACCGGCGATCTGTTGGCTGCGATGAAACCTGCTGTAGGTGTCGGGGTGGATTTTTCCGAGGAGATGATAAAGCAAGCAAGACAGAAACACCCTGAGCTGCGCTTCATACAGGCCGATGCTCACGAACTATTGCTTGATGGTCAGTTTGATGTGATTGTCCTTTCGGATTTAGTCAACGATTTGTGGGATGTTCAGGCTGTCTTTAGACGGATTGCCCCGCTCGCTCATCCCCGCACGCGATTGATCGTCAACACTTATAGCTATTTGTGGGCACCACTGCTTGCGACGGCTCAACGATTGGGTTTGAGCAAATCGACACTGGAACAAAACTGGCTCACGGTGGAAGATTTAATTAATCTTCTAGGTCTTACGGATTTCCAGGTCATTAAGCATTCCCCAGAAATATTGCTTCCTCTGCCTCTGCCGTTTCTATCGAAGTTAGCTAATCGTTTTTTGGTTAAATTATGGCCGTTCTATCTGGCAGCCTTGACTAATTTTGTGGTCGCTCGTCCTACGAAGCTGCCCAAGCCGAACTCAGCGCTTAAAGAACCGCGAGTGTCCGTAATCATTCCGGCTCGTAACGAGGCCGGCAACATAGAGCGTATTTTTACCCGGACACCATCGATGGGCAGTAGCACGGAGCTGATATTTGTTGAAGGCCATTCCAGAGACGACACTTACGCCGCGATCGAACGCGCTATGCGCAGGTATCCGCATTGGCCATGCAGATTGCTGAAACAAACAGGCCAAGGAAAGGGTGATGCCGTTCGATTGGGGTTTACTGAGGCCAGTGGCGATATCCTCATGATTCTTGACGCGGATCTTACAGTTCCCCCTGAAGATTTGCCCTGCTTTTACGAAGCGCTCGTCTCAGGCAAAGGGGAGTTCATAAATGGGGTGCGCCTGGTATATCCCATGCAGCGTCAGGCGATGCGCTTCGTAAATATTATTGGGAATAAGTGTTTTAGTTTTGCATTCTCGTGGCTTCTCAAGCAACCAATCAAAGATACTTTGTGCGGTACGAAAGTCCTGTGGAAAAGAGATTATGATCTCATAGCGGCCAACCGATCGTATTTTGGCGATTTCGATCCCTTCGGGGATTTTGACCTATTATTCGGTGCGGCTAAGCTCAATCTGAAAATTGTTGAACTGCCTATTCGCTACCGAGAGAGGACTTACGGCACAACCAATATTCAGCGTTGGAAGCATGCCTGGCTACTATTGAGGATGGTCTTATTTGCTGCCAGGCGGATCAAATTTGTCTGAGTCGCTGTTCGCTAATGCTAAGGTCATTGCTCGTTCATCCCCTGACGATAGGATTAGATATTGACGACCCCCGGACCACACAGCTCCGGCGCGAGATCATCCAGAAAAAAGGGTTTTTGCGACGGATTTACCAGGAGTGGTATTCAGCTATAGCCGGTGCTATGCCGCAAAGCATAGGGCCGATACTGGAACTAGGGTCAGGAGCTGGTTTTCTCAAAGATTTTATACCAGACCTAGTCACTTCGGAGATCTTTTCTTCTCCGGGAGTTGATGTTGTGTTGAGTGGACGGGATTTACCCTTTGCGGCAGATAGTGTACGGGGAATTGTCATGATCGACGTCTTACATCATCTGCCGCAACCGCGACGGTTTTTCATCGAAGCATCACGCTGTGTACAGCCTGGTGGGATCGTGGCGATGATTGAACCCTGGGTTACACCATGGTCTCGGCTAGTCTACAGCCGGCTGCATCACGAACCATTTAATCCTGAAGCGGAGGAGTGGGAATTTCCCGCCAGTGGCCCCCTCTCTGGGGCGAATGGCGCGCTGCCGTATATTATTTTTGTCAGAGATCGACTACAGTTTGAGCGCGAATTCCCTATGTGGGAAATCAAAACAATCAAACCGATGATGCCCTTTTGCTATTTGGTTGCCGGTGGGATTTCTATGCGCAGCTTGATGCCAGGTTGGAGCTTTAAGTGCTGGCGTGCTCTAGAAGACATGTTACGGCCCGTAATGAACAATCTGGCGATGTTTGCTTATATTGTCCTGCAAAAGAAAAGTATGAATACCGTTTCAAGCGTCAAGACAAGACCAACTCCGGTCACACAGCAGGCCCCGGGAAACCAGGGCCTGAATAAAAAAAATTAGGTTGCAAGGTCAAGCACGGTGGCTGCTTCCCGTGTGTCGTTGTACACGACTCGAAAATTGAAGCGCGTGTAACACTTCAACCATTGGGCGGGGGAAGCCCCGGAGGGCACGCAA
>Ga0209684_1000002_pt1 | contig 47961 bp, 48 predicted proteins | sample PanSoiPlot6MoBio_FD_188322 | JGI IMG/M metagenome (GOLD analysis project Ga0209684, IMG submission 188322) | Tropical forest soil microbial communities from Panama analyzed to predict greenhouse gas emissions - Panama Soil Plot 6 MoBio (SPAdes)... | ecosystem: Environmental > Terrestrial > Soil...
GCGTTGGACTACGTGGATAAAATTCCGTACAACACCCGCGAAGGCATTCAAGAAGTCCTGAATCAGACTGCGCCGCGAAATCCGAAGGCCAAAGACGCCAAACCGGAAAGTTTTTATGACGATCGTTTTGTAAAGGAGCTAGACAGTCAAGGATTCTACAAACAGCTGTGGAGATAGTGATGGTCCGTTCTGAAACCGCGAGAACTGAAGGAGAAAGCTATGACGCACAATAAAAGCACGATGCTTTTCATGGCCGTCCTGACGTTTTTCATTCTCGGCGGCGACACTCATGATTTGCAAGCTGCCGAAACGCGCATCTCCATCGGTGTCACTGAAACCATGGAAACGTTTAACCCTTATGGTGACAGTGTAGCTCTGATGTACAGCGTCTGGTGCCAGGTCTTGGGTTGTCTTGGCACCTACGACTTCGACCAGGGAAAGCACGTCGGGTTGTTGGTCGAGAGCTGGGAAGTTAAAGATCCAAAGACCTGGATTTTTCGGCTACGCAGGGATGGCAAGTTCCATAATGGCCTGCCGCTCACCGCTGCGGATGTGGTGCATTCCATTAATCGCATTCGCACGGATCCGTTCAGCAAACAACTTCAGAACATATCGCCCATCGCCAGCGAAGCCGCCCTCGACAATTACACAGTACGGATCAGTACCAAGGAGCCTACCGCGCCCCTCCTGGACTATCTATTCGACCGAATCATGATCACCAGTAAAGTCATCTATGACAAGTACGGCCCTGAAGTAGCGGACAGGCAGTATCCAATCGGCGCAGGTCCTTACAAGTTTCGCGAGTTGATTCCCGGCCAGCGTTTAGTGATCGGCAAGGATCCGAGCCATCCGATGTGGAAACAATATAAGCAGGCGCCGGACGAAATCGTATTCCGCATTATGCGGGAGCCGGAGCAACGGGTGACAGCGCTATTGAACGGCGAGATTCAAATTGCTCAGTTTGTGCCGCCGCATTTGCGCGAGCGCGTCGAAAAGAGCGCCAACCACAAGATCGTCAGTTTTCAGAGCGCGGAGATCATGTTTCTGGCGATGATGCCGAAATTCAAGCCTTGGGATAATAAGCTGCTACGCCAGGCAGTGGCGTACGCGATCGATCGCGATACCATCATTCGAACACTGCTGAGAGGCGAAGCGACCCGTCTTGACGGTCCCATAGGGGTGGGACAGTACGGCTACGATCCAAATTTGCAGCCAAAGTACACTTACAACCCAGAGAAAGCCCGCGAGCTGGTGAAACAAGCGGGCTTTCCGAATGGAGTGGACGTGGAGCTCTCCACACCCGTCGGTCGCTATACTCTGGATAAACAACTTACCGAGGCGATGGTGCCGATGCTCAACGCCGTGGGGATAAGGACTAAACTTCTGACCCCCGAATGGGCGACTCTCTGGGCAAACGTTCAAGTGGGGAAGGTTCCGTTTTACTACATGGGTCGTGGAGCGGTGGTGGACCCGAGCTCGGCGCTGTCGCAATATTTTGAAACCGGCGGTTCGCCAAGGATCGGTTATTCTAATCCGAAACTCGACGAGTTGTTGTCGGCGGAACGGCAGTCTTTCAACCCTGACAAGCGCAAAAAGATTCTCAGCCAGGCCATGAGTCTGATTACCGAGGAGGCACCTGCGCACTTTCTCTGGCGTCATCAGCTATTGTTCGGTTTGGCCAAGAATATTGACTATCGCCCGCTCCCGAGCGAACGCATCTACGGATGGAACATTAAAGTAAGATAATAAAAGCGAATCCCCGCCAGTCGCCTTTGCAGCAGAAAACCCCTATAATCTTCACCGTCAGCAAGGAATCTGGAAGGAGCAGCTTGAATGGCTAGAGTTGGCTACGCTTTAGGTTACGGCAAATTCACCAACGTCAAAGAGATGGCTGAGGTCATGAAACAGGCCGAGGAGCGCGGCTTCGAGATGGCTTTCTTTTCGGAAACCATCGAGTTGATGCGCGATTCGGTGAGCTCGCTCGCGGCCATCGGATTGGCCACGACAAAGCTCAAACTCGGGACGACGCAAATTGTTCGGTTGCGCGGTCCCGTCGTCATGGCGCAATCGCTGGCGACCCTGGATGAACTGACCGGCGGGCGGATGACCATCGCGCCCGGCGCTTGCACCAAGAGCCACGCGAGAGTCCATGCGCTTCCGCAAGACGTGGGCGCGACTCCGCCCGAGGTTTTGAAAGAATACGTCGAATCGATTCGGCTATTGCTCAAGGGCGAGAAATGCTCGTACCACGGAAAGTTCGTTAATTTCGACAATGTGGGTTTGGGATGGAAGCCCTTGCGGACTAGCATTCCGATCTATCTGCCAGCGACAGCTACAGCAGGCTTGCGGTTGGCCGGGCAGATCGCGGACGGCGTTGTACTGAATGCGGTTTGCTCTCCGGAGTATACCGTCAATGCGTTGAAGATTATTCGCGAGTCCGCTGCGGCGGCCGGTAGAGATATTTCTAATTTCGAGGTGTCACAAATCATCAACTGTTCTGTCGAAGACGACCATAAGAAAGCCCTCGATGCGGTGCGCTGGGAAGTCGCCACGAAACTTGATCCCGTCCAGATTTCCTTCATTGCGGCACCGAAGATGCGCGTGGGCGAGCCCTACATAAAGAAAGAAGACATTCCGCTCTTCGAAAAAGCCCACGCCAAGGGCGGCATGGAAGGGCTCATCAAGGCGATTCCGGATTCCTACGTCGAGGGCATGACCGCCAGCGGCACGCCGGGCGAAGTTAAAAAACGCGTGCAGCAATACCGCGACGCCGGAGTCAAGATTCCGCTTTTGCGGCCCGCGGCAGCGCATCAAACCCAACGATTGCTGGATCTGTTTGCGCAGCGCTAAGCCGCGGTTCCGGGTTTCGGGTTTCGAGTCTCGGGTTTTGAACGATCGAGGGGACCGAACTTGAAACTCGAAACCACAAACTCGAAACTGTTTCTTAACCATGTACCGCGTTGCCATTGATATCGGCGGAACCTTCACCGACATGCTGCTGGTCGGCGAAGACGGCAGCGCCGTCATAGGCAAAACTCTGACTACGCCGGCCGATCCCAGCCTCGCCGTGGAAAGCGCGCTGCGTCCTGAGTTGGAAAAGGGCACGGTGAAACGGGGAGAGCGCGGCACGCTTATTCACGGTACGACCCTCGTGACCAATGCGCTCATAGAGCGCAAAGGCGCGCCGACGGCGTTACTCACCACGGCGGGCTTTCGCGATGCGGTCGAGATCGGCCGCGAACACCGTTACGAACTGTACGATTTAAATCTGGACCTGCCTAAACCGCTGGTGCCCCGCCATCTGCGCTTCGATGTTCCCGAGCGCGTCGCCGCCGATGGTAGTGTGTTGCTGCCACTGGACGAAGATTTTGTTCGCCGGCTGGTTCTTGAGCTGCGCGAAAAAGGAATCACGGCCATCGGTGTTTGTTATCTCAATAGCTTTCGCAATCCAGCCCACGAGCGGCGGACAGCGGCGATTATCGCTGAAGTCGCGCCTCAGATTCGCGTTTCCGTAAGCTCCGAAGTCGTCGCCGAAATTCGCGAATTCCAGCGCACCAGCACGACTCTTGCCAACGTCTACGTCCAGGAACGAGTGGCCGACTATCTCGGTCAGTTACAAAGACGATTGGATAAGGTCGGCTTTACTGGCAGCTTTTTCGTCATGCTATCCAGCGGTGGCATCGCGACTCCTGAAACGGCAGCGCGTTTTCCTGTGCGCCTCCTCGAGTCCGGACCCGCGGCGGGGGCCCTTGCGGCAGCTGAGGCGGGAAAACTCTCGGGCCATCGCGATTTGCTTTCCTTCGACATGGGTGGAACGACGGCTAAGCTGTGCGTGATCGAGGATGGTGAGCCGGCCAAGACTCACGAATTTGAAGTTGATCGCGTGTATCGCTTTAGAAAAGGAAGCGGCTTGCCCGTGCGTATTCCGGTCATCGACATGATCGAGATCGGCGCCGGCGGCGGCAGCATCGCGCGGGTGGATTCTCTTGGACTCCTCAAGGTAGGACCGGAAAGTTCAGGGGCAGATCCGGGCCCGGTCTGTTATGGGCAAGGAGGAACGCATCCGACGGTGACGGACGCGGATCTTGTCCTCGGTTATCTCGATGCGAATTATTTTCTCGGCGGTAAGATGCAACTCGACATCGAGAGCGCGCGCCGCGCGCTGGCGCATACGGGGGAGCCGCTCGGCATGAATGCTGAGCAAGTGGCGTGGGGAATTCATCACATCGTCAACGAGAACATGGCCAACGCCGCCCGCGCGCACCTGAACGAGCGCGGCAAAGATCCGCGCCGCATGCCGATGTTCGCCTTCGGCGGTGCCGGGCCAGTGCACGGATATCGGGTGGCGGAGATTCTACGGTTGCCTGCTGTGATTTCTCCGGTAGGGGCTGGCGTCGGATCGACTTTTGGACTTTTGGCTGCACCGCTGGCATTCGATTTCGTGCGCAGCGCTTATAGCCGTTTGGATGAGCTTGACTGGCAATTTGCCAACGGGCTTCTAAATGAGATGGCGGGAGAAGGCCGCAAAGTCTTGGAGAGTTCGGGGTTATCTCCAAAAGATGTCAGCTATCAACGCACCGCCGATATGCGTTATGTTGGCCAGGGTCATGAAGTCTCTGTGCCGCTACCCGATGGAGTTCTCGGCTCCCAGCATCTAACCCAAATCAGTTGCGCTTTTGAAGAAACCTATAAGAGTCTTTACGGACGGAAAGGGCCGGACGTGCCTTTGGAGATTATCAACTGGCGCGTGGTGGCGAGCGGTCCGAGACCACTCATGAATTTGAAACTTTCGCGCAAAGAAAAGTTCCAAACGGACGCGCGCAAGAGATTCCGCCGCGCATACTTTCCCGAGCTTGGTAGCTATATCGATACTGCGGTGTACGATCGTTCCGCTCTGAAGTCTGGCCAGGAATTCACCGGGCCGGCGATTGTCGAAGAGCGCGAATCAACATTGATCGTAGGTCCCCGGGGGCGCGCTCGCATCGATGAAGGGCTCAACGTGGTGGTGGAGTTTGTCGATGGAAACTAAAGCGATGGATACGGTGACTTTGGAAGTCATTTGGAACCGATTTCTGTCCGTGGCCAATGAGCAGCAGGACGCGCTTATACGCACGGCCTTCAGCACCATCGTGCGCGAGAGCCAGGATCTTGCGTGCGGCCTGTTCGATACTAAAGGACGCATGATCGCTCAGTCGATCAGTGGCACGCCAGGTCATATCAATGCCATGGCAACTTCGATGAAACATTTTCTCGCCGCTTTTCCCCCCGACAAGTTAGCCCCTGGCGATGTGCTGATCACCAACGATCCCTGGATGACCGCGGGGCAGATCAACGACATCACCATCACTACTCCGGTATTCAAGAACGGAAGGCTCGTGGCGCTTTTTGCCAACACCTGTCACAGCGCCGATATAGGCGGGCGGATCCTGTCGGCGGAGGCGCGAGAGGTATTCGAAGAAGGGTTACGGTTGCCGATCATGAAACTATTCGAGCGCGGCGAGCCGAACCAGATTTTGATGCAAATCGTGCGCGCCAATGTGCGCCAACCCGATGAAGTCATCGGCGACTTCTATGCCCAGACCGCAAGCAACGACGCCGGCGGCCGCGCACTGCTGGAAATGATGGATGAGTTCGAACTGGACAGCATCGATGGCGTTTCGGAGGAGATCATTCGCCGTTCCGAGAACGCTGTGCGCAGCGAAATTCGTAAACTGCCGAGCGGTGAGTGGTCGAGCGAGACTTGGAGCGATGGCTTTGAAGAGCCGATCCTGGTGTGTTGTACGGTGCGCATTGCCGGTGACGAAATCTTTATCGACTTCAGCGGTTCTTCGCCGCAGAGTACGCGCGGCATCAACGTCGTGCTTAACTACACGCACGCTTATGCGAGCTTCGCTATCAAAGCGGCGATCTGCCCCGATGTCCCGCACAACGACGGCAGCTTTCGGCCGGTTCATGTGAGCGCGCCGGCGGGAAGTATCATGAACGCTCTTGATCCGGCGCCGGTGGCGAGCCGACAGGTCATTGGCCACTTTATTCCCAGCGCTATTTATGCGGCGTTGTCCGGCGCTTTGCCGGGCCGTTTGATGGCGCCAGGCGCCGATCCGATTTGGCTCAGCGTTTGGCGCGGCCAGAATCCGCCCTTTACGTTGACCATTTTCCAGGTCGGCGGTACCGGCGCGCGCCCGTCGAAGGACGGACTTAGCGCCGTTGGATTTCCGAGCGGTGTGGCGGGAGTGCCGGCGGAGGTTATCGAGAGTTTGTCGCCGGTGGTTTTGAGAAAACGGCAGCTCCGCCCCGATTCGGGAGGCGCAGGAATTTGGCGCGGTGGGCTCGGTCAGTTGACGGAATTTGCCCGACGCGGCGAGGGTAACTGGAGCGTCAGCTCGATTGCGGATAGAACCGTATATCCTGCGCATGGGCTTGTGGGCGGTTCCATGGGTGCAGCCGGTGAGCTTTTAGTAAGCAATGGTTTACGGCCAAATCCCAAAGCGTTAGTTGATCTCAACGCAGCAGACGTGGTCTACGTCAACCTGCCCGGTGGAGGGGGATACGGTAGCCCTTTTCAACGTGATCCGGAGAAGGTCCGATGGGACGTGGTCGAAGGATACATTACCCCGGAAGCAGCGGAAAAGAATTATGGGGTTTCGGTGCGATACACCGGCAAAGCGGATGCATTAGTGAAGTTACCTGGCGATTGGGTGATCGATGAAGCGCGCACGGCGGAGTTGAGAAAAAATAGTCTAGGGTCTCCTGTCTAGAGTCTTGAGTTAAAGTCTTCACAACTCGAGACTATAGACTATAGACAGGACTGGAACAAAACGATGGAACTTTCCGGCAGAGTGGCGTTGGTGACGGGCGGCGCTGGCGGCATCGGGGCGGCTGTAGTTTCTCAGTTGGCGCGGGCTGGTATCAGCGGGGTCGTGATAAACTATCGCAAGTCCGCCAAAGCAGCGGAGGAGCTTGCGGCTGAAATCAACCGCGCTGGTACCAAGGCGATCGCTATTCAGGCGGATGTGCAGAGCGACGATGAAGTTCGCCGAATGATGGATAAGATCCGCAGCCACTTTGGCCGACTCGACGTACTCGTTAACAACGCGGGCATGACCCATTGGGTAGAACTCTCGAACCTTGAAGCGCTAACTGAGCAGATTTGGGATGAGATCCTCGACGTGAATATCAAGGGAGCCTTTCGCTGCACAAGAGCCGCTGGTCAAATGCTGGCTAAACATCAAGGGATGGTGATCAATGTCTCGTCCATCTCGGGTGTGCTGACGCCGTCGACGATGTCTTCGTTGCCTTACGCGACCGCGAAGGCGGCACTCATCCACATGACCAAGGGGCTCGCTGTTGCCTTGGCGCCAAACGTTCGCGTCAACGGTGTTGCGCCGGCGTTCACTGACACGCCCTGGATGAGGGAGCACTACGGCGAAGATTATCAACAGATCATCAAGCACGCATCCGCCGGTTATCCCCTGCAAAGAATTGCCAGCCCCGACGACATAGCCGCGGCTATCCTTGGGCTCATAACCGGTGGTGATTTTGTTACCGGGCAAACGTTGATTGTGGACGGCGGATTGAGTCTGAGCTAACCATGAATCGAGCCGCACTGATCACGGAAATGCAGCGCAGCCGTTTGGTTGCGGTAGTGCGTTCCAAAACTCCGGAAGATGCCTTGGCTTTAGCCCAAGCCGCTATCGATGGTGGTGTGAAATTCGTTGAGATTACTTTCAGCGTGCCGGGTGCTCCCCATGTGATCAAAAATTTATCCGGGCATCCGGATGCTCATGTCGGAGCGGGAACGGTGCTGTCGAAAAAACAGGCTGAAGCTACCATTGGCGCTGGCGCCAAGTTTATCGTTTCGCCGACTTTGGAGCTGGATCTGATTCCGATGTGCCACGAAGCGAACATCGCTTGTTTTCCTGGTGCGGCGACTCCCACGGAGATTTTAACTGCGGCCCGCGCCGGCGCCGAACTGGTAAAGATTTTTCCCGCGGACTTGGTCGGCGGCGTGGACTTCATTCGCCAGATGGTGGGGCCGTTCCCCGAGGTTCGCTTCATGGTGTCAGGCGGAGTCAATCTGAGCAACGTCAAAGACTATGTTCAAGTGGGGGTACTTGGAATTTGTCTCGGCAGCGCGTACCTGGGCAGCTTTCTGGCGCAGCACGGTCGCGAACGATTCATTGAAGAGATGAAGAAATTTACGCGCGCCGTGAATGAGGCGCAAATGTTACGCTGAGTGTTTCTTGAAATGTGTGAAAGGACTACATCAAGAGATGGTTTCGCGCCGAGCCGCCAGCTAGACAAATCCGAAATCCGAATATCGAAATCCGAAACAAGCTCCGAGACAAAAATCTCAAATCGGAAAATTCAAACCGAATCCGAATGAAGCTTGTTTGGAGTTTTTATCTGTTTTGGTCATTTGAGATTGTTTCGAATTTCGGATTTCGAGTTTCGCATTTATTTGGTTAGGAAATAATGAGCAACCTTCATTTTACTTTAGCATGTGAAGACTACGACCGGACCCGGCCTCTAAAAGACGGAATGATTAAACCGGAAGGCATCGAGCTCAATTACCTCGTAATGTCCGTGGAGGAAATCTTTTGGCGCATGATGAAGTATGAGGAGTTCGATGCCTCAGAGTTGTCCATGGGCGCCTTTCTCACTGCAGCGGCGCGCGGCCGCCGGCCGTTTATTGCGATCCCTGTTTTCCCTTCGCGAACATTTCGCCATCGTTGCATATTTGTTAACGCCGCTTCGGGGATTCAGCGCCCGGAGGATTTGCGTGACAAGCGGATGGGAGTTCCGGAATACAGCATGACAGCCGCTGTTTGGCTGCGAGGGCTGTTTGAGCACGAGTACGGTATTGCGCCAAAGGACATTCATTGGATTCAAGCAGGTGAAGAGAATCCGGGACGAAAGGACCGAGTGGACTTTGAGATGCCGGCGGGCGTGCGGCTCGAGAGCAAGGCGGATCGCACATTGAACGAAATGATCGAAAGCGGTGAGATCGACGCCATGATGTCGCCGCGCATGCCGACGTGCTTTTTGCAGGGCTCGCCGCGCGTCAGGCGCCTTTTTCCGAACTACAAACAGCAGGAGATGGATTATTTCAAAAAGACCGGTCTCTTTCCGATCATGCACGTGATCGTCATTAAACGGTCGATTTACGAGCGGGAACCCTGGGTCGCACAGACCCTTTACAAAGCCTTTTGCGAAGCCAAAGATCTGTGCATGCGCGAACTTTACGATACGAATATCCTGCGCGTAAGCCTCCCCTGGACCTCCGCCGAATATGAACTGACCCGGGATTTAATGACCGCCGATTACTGGCCCTACGGGCTGGAACCTAATCGAACCAATCTGGAAACCCTACATGGCTATCTTTACGAACAGGGGCTCATCAAACAAAAGCTTAATCTGGACGAACTCTTCGCCCGCGAAACCCGCGAAGCTTTCAAAATCTAGCTAACTCTCATTTTCACGTTTTGAGCCTATCAAAACGTAAGTGAAAGTTGCGCCGCAGACTCTAGAGGAACAGGTTTTTTCCAATGCTAGGGGGCGAAACCAGGGGAGAGCGTTGCTGCGATGAGGCACGTGTCGATGAGCCGCGACCAAGTGCCAAACGGAGCGAACGATCGCTAACAATGGAGGAGGCAATTCTGAACTGCAACTCGCCATTGCTCCGCGTAATTTCAATCGCCACGGCTGAAGCCGCCGCCGATGGGTGTAAGGACGACGATTTCCGATGGCAAGGGGAGAGTCGCTTTGCTCACCGGGAGCGTATTACCCGGTAACCGGCGGCTTTTAAAGCCATTTAGAAACATGCTGACGAGTGACATGTTCTCCCGGTAGTGCATGGGAATCGCGATTTTGGGCTTGAGCTGCTGCAAAACTTCCCGAGCCGTGTCCGGAGGCATCGTGAACATACCACCGATGGGAATCATCGCCACGTCGACTTTGCCAAAGGCTTTGATCTGCTCCGGTGTCAGCGGGTGACTTAGATCCCCGAGGTGCGCGATACAGAGAACGCCGAGATCGAATACGAAGGCTGCGCCCTTGAGTGCGTTGCCGAAGGCCTGTTGGTAGACGGGAACATTGTAAATGAGAACATCGCGCACCGTCGTGCTGACTTTGTTCCATTCGGCGCCATAGCTTCCCAGACCGCGCAGTATTATCGGCTTGCCCTGCGCCAGCTCCACGTAGTTGTGATTGGGATGTTCCCGGCCCACCGTGATTACATGAGGCGTTACGACGGGTGTCGGATACATGCCGGGAGCGATGGGATCGGTAATGATCTTAGTCCCGCTTTTAGAAGTAATTTGAAAAAAGTTGTGGCCAAAATATTCGATGAGTGCGTCGGGTTCGGCGGCGTAGGCGGGCCTGAAGAACCCCCGCGCCACATCGGGGTCGCGGCAAGACCCTTGTGCGAAGGGAGGGTTAACGGCGCAAGCGCAAAGAACCACGATGAAAAATAGCTGCTTTGCCGTCATAGATTTTGCTACACAAAACTGGCTCGCTGCCCAAATTGTTCGGCTTTGAAGAAATCCGCAACGTAAGCGTTCGCGGGATCGCGCATGAGACTTTCCGGGGGATCCACCTGTTCGAAGCGCCCATCGCGCATGACGGCAATGCGGTCCGCCAGCGCGACCCCGTCGGCTAAATTATGCGTGACGTAGATGGTCGTCAGACGATTTTCCCGGTGAAATTTCACAATTTCACCCCGCATTTTGAGGCGGTTCGGCGGATCGATATTGCTGAGGGGCTCATCCATGAGCAGGATGCGCGGCGAAGTGGTCATGGCGCGGCCAAGGGCGACCCGCTGTTGTTGGCCACCGGATAGCTCGGTGGGCTTGCGTTGGAAAAAACCGTCATCGATGCCGATGCGCTGCGCCAACGGACGCAGAAAGCCGTCGATTTTATCCTTGGACCATTTCCTGACCTTGAGCGGCAGCGTGAGATTGGTGTAGCCCCGCTTGTCGTAAACCTTCATGTGCGGCCAGAGCGCGTAGTTTTGAAAAATCATCTGCACACCACGCCGACCTACGGGCACGTCGTTGACCGGCGTACCGCCGATGAAAATTGTGCCGTCGTCCGCGCTCTCCAGTCCGGCGATGAGTCTCAGCGTGGTGGTCTTACCACAGCCGCTTTCCCCGACAATCACCAGGAATTCGCCTTCATTGATGGCGAGGTTGGCCTGATTAACGGCCACGATGGCGCCAAACCTTTTGGTAAGATTGCGCAGGATGACATGGACCACGAGCCGTATGCTATTAGAGGGGAAGTCAAAAGACAACACGATACCCGTACACCAACACTAGTCAAGAAAGCGGAACTTGGATATGATGATGTAGTTCTGGAAGTAGACCTTTTCCAATGACGCAGGAGGTCCCAATGCAAAAATTACTTTCCCCTGGAGAACTGATGGAAGATCTCCAGCATACGTTGGAGCAGCATCATCCAAGGCCGCATCCTATCCGGCAGCTCTTGTTGAGCGGCCGGCTAACCAAGGAACAACTTCAATGGTGGGCGAAGAATCAATTTCACGAGTTTCGCAATATTCACCGCTTCTTCGGCGTTCGTTATCAAAAGTGTCCCATCCCTGAATTGCGCCGGATGCTGTTAGAAAACATGGTCGAAGAAGAGGGCGAGGATCTGTTCGGGGGAAAGTATCCCAGTCATCGCGATCTATGGATTCAGTTTGCCGAGGGACTCGGCATCGAGCGCGATGATATCTTGAACTATGAACCGTTGCCGGGTATCCGCGCGGCGCTGGAGATGTACGTTTTGCTGGTTCAGCAAAACCACTGGGCCGTAGCCATCGGAACCGGGCTGGTGTTTGAAGGCGGCGGGCCGAAACGAATGAGGGAGGAGCGGGAAGCCCTGGAAAAGTACTATTCGTGGATTCCGTCCAGCGCTTTGGATTTTTTCCGCGCCCACGAATATCACGACGAAGGGCATGGCAATATGGTGGCAAACGTCATCAAGCAACACTGCATGGAAATCCATCTGCAAAACGAGATGCGCGAAGCGGTGTTGCAACGGGCCGATACCATGTGGTTGCAGAACGATTGTATTTACAATGCATTTGTGCGGCCTTACCTGTCTCCGGAGACGATTCAGGAGATTGAGGGGCGATTGGAGTAAAGATGGACGACAGAATCATCGATTTGCGCAGCGATACCGTGACGAAGCCTTCCCCCGCGATGCGCCGGGCAATGGCCGAGGCGGACGTCGGCGATGACGTCTATCTTGAAGATCCGACGCTCAATCGCTTGCAAGCGCGGGCAGCGGAGATCTTCGCCCGTGAAGCGGCGTTGTTCGTACCCTCTGGATCGATGGGTAATCTGGCTTCGATCATGGCGCAGACCACGAAGGGGCAAGAAGTCATTTGCGAAGCGGCGGGACATGTTTACAACTATGAGATGGGTTCGATGTCGGCTCTCGGCGGCGTGCTGCCCCGTATTGTGCCCGCGGAGGACGGGATTTTAGTGTGGGCGCAGATTGCTCGCGCCATTCGCGAGAAAACGTACTATCGCCCGCAGACTGCCCTGGTGGCTCTGGAAAATACTCACAACATGGCCGGCGGCACTGTTTATCCGACAGAGTTGGCTCATGAAATCTGCGACAAAGCGCATGACGCGGGGCTTAAAGTCCATTTGGATGGCGCGCGCATCTTCAACGCGGCCGCTTATCTCCATGAAGATGTGGCCGCTATGACCAAGAAATTCGATTCCATTCAGTTTTGTTTAAGCAAAGGTTTGGGAGCACCAGTCGGTTCAATGATCGTGGGATCAAAAGACTTGATCGAACGCTGTCGTGTGATCCGAAAGTTGCTGGGAGGGGGCATGCGGCAAGCCGGAGTTTTGGCTGCGGCCGGTTTGGTGGCGCTGGACGAGGGCCCAAAGCATATTCCGACGGATCATGAAAACGCGCAAATTCTTGCGCGGGGATTAGCAAAAATTCCAGGGATTCAGATCGATCCCAAAAAGGTTCAGACCAACATCGTCATCTTCAGTATTACCGCGAGCGGGCTTGCCTCCGATCGGCTGGTGGAAAGGCTCAAGCAGCGAAAGGTGTTAACGGGAGCCGTGGATCCGACGCGAATCCGCGTGGTGACGCACAGGGACGTTAGCCGTGCGGATTGCGAGGACGCCTTGCGCATCATCGGCGAAGTCATGGGTGCCGGGTACTAAATGGGGTTGTGCGCTTCAGCGACTAGAGATACTCGGCCGCGCACGGGTTCAAGGTTTAAAAATTCAATGTTTAAGTGGGAATTGAGGAGATATCTTTCGATAGTCTCAGGGCAAGCTCTGGAACGTTGAACTTTGAACGTTACCCGCTGAGCCCTAAAAGTCTTGCTGCGTTACCGCCAAAAATTTTCTGCTTATCCTCGTCAGAGATTTTTAGCTGCTGTACGGTATCCACCGCGCGCTTTAAAGGGATGGGAACAGGAGGTGAATCGCTGCCAAAAACGACATGGTCTATCCCAATCGTGTCGATGGCACACTGGACTGCGGGTGGGTGATAGCAGACCGTATCTACATAAAGTTGGCCCATGTAACTGGCAGGCGGGCGTGTCATGACGTCCGGCTCCCAGGGGCCGAAGCTCATGTCTTTTCTCAGCTCGTAGCCGAAACCGTAGCGTCCCGGCAGCATTGGAAGAGCCCCGCCAACGTGAGCACACACCATCTTGAGCTTTGGGAACCGCTCAAAACCACCGGTAAAAATGAACCGGGTTAAAGAAAGCGTTGTATCGAAGGGTCTCCCGAGCATTTCGGGAAGCCGGAAAATTTCCATCTTCTCATTGCCGATAGTGAACTTAGGCGGATGGACGAAAAGAGGAACATTTAGGTCCGACACCAATTCAAAGAATGGTGTCGCGCGGGGCGAATCCAGATATTCGCCACTTACGCTGGAACCGACCATGATGCCCTTGAGCTTATACTGCCTCACCGCCTTTTCTGTTTCTTTGAGAATGGCGTCGTTGCCGAAGGGCATGGTGCAGGCCAGACCGAGCAACCGCTTCGGATATTTGGCGGTTAACTCCGCCGCATGTTCATTGAATTCCTGCACGACCTTTAGCGGGTCGTAGCCATCCGGCGAGCGGATCCAATTGTTGCCGAACACGGTGATATCGACGCCGGCCTCATCTTGTTCTTTAAAAAGCCCGTCGATATCGAAGATCGACTTCGGCGAGTTTGGGTGAAACCAACTTTTCGGTACCAAGTGTGCGTGACAATCGATAATCATATTCAGTTACCCCTTTCAGTCAAAATACGTGCTCAGCCAAGTCGGTGTCAAATCAAGCCGGATTCCTCAGTTGAACGTAAGTCATGAGTGAGGAGCAAACCTTCAATATCGAAGACAATACATTCTGCCTCTAAAGACAATCGTAAGTGCTGTGAATCAGTACATTGGCCAATGAAGCACCTGCCGAGAGCAAAAAGGCTTTGAAGCTGCACGGTTGGGTGTCTTCGCTATTACAGGTCCGCTCCTCACTCATTTGAATTGCGGAATCCGGGATCATCAGCTCTCGGGTGGTTCGTTCCTGCCCTCCCTATCTCGTTCTTCCTCCGTTCATTGGTTTAGCGGGTTATCGTTATCGCGCGGTATGACTGATTCCAGAATGCCGAGGTGACTCACAGGACTGCACGACACTTTAGTTCCACTTTTTTCCCGCGGCTACCCCGCTGGGTTACACGAATTCCTGCTTCCTTGATGGGCGGATTGATATCGTTTTCGTAGTGGCTAAGAACCACATACCCGTAATTGTCGTTATCGAAGGCAACGTCAGCCCGATCCACCTGAGCGCGAAAGTAGTGGGCGTAACGGAAAGCGATCACGCGGAAATTGGAGTTCAACCGCGCCAATGCGTCCAAAATGATATTGGAGATAACCGGTCTTGGAGTTTAAGAGTTTGGAACCGCAGATGGAGATGATCTTCGGTGAACGGGCGAGAGGGCAGCTAAAAATTATTTGTTCTTCGTTGCGGCAAAGCGATGACGCCGCAGGCGGTTCAGCGCTCGCCTGCCTGGAGAGAAGTGAAACTAAAATAATCAAACTCACGGTTGGGCCACGAAGAACATTGAGCAAGGCGCACAAGGATTCTCTTCGCGAATGGATCATCGATCGTCTCTCGGTTGCGTCCTTAAAATTTCGTTTTTAGTGGCTGGGCGGAGTTTACGCGGTCTGACAATTCGCCGCAATGATCGCGCGTATGTTTGGCGGCGTCTTTTGGTAATGTGCTTCGCTCCATGTTAAACAGAAATGCCATGATTGGACCAAAACGAGATTTAGCGAGATTGATCCGTGGGGCGATGGGCGAGATCAGAGCGGACCTTATCATCTCGGGTGGAAGGCTGCTCAATGTCTATTCGGGGGAAATCCTCGACGAACAGGAAATCGCCGTTCTCGATGGGCGGATTTGTTACGTCGGGCCTAGTGCGAAACACGCGCGTGGGCAAAGCACGGAGCTGCTGGATGCGGGCGGGATGTACGTTGCACCGGGATTCATCGATGGCCATACGCATATTGGACACTACTGCCGTCCTTATGAATATCTGCAGGCCTATGTTGCTCGCGGAACTACTGCCGTTGTCGCCACCTGCGATGAGCTGGCAACGGTGTTTGGATTCCCAGGGCTGAGGCTTTTCCTAGATGAGGTCGAAGCGCATCCGATACGGGTGTTTACGCTGGTCTCGATGGTGGCGCCGCAAGATTCACTATTGTGCAGTACGGCTTTGTTCACCGACGAGGAAGTCGCGCAAGCGCTTCAGGATCCGAGGGTTTTTGGATTGGGAGAGATTGTTTCGTGGCTGCGACTGATCCAGAGCGACGAAGAGTTATTGCGCCGGATCGAGATGGCTCATCGCAATCGTCAGATTATTCATGGCCACACGGCGGGCGCGAGAGATCAAAAGCTTTGCGCGGTCGCCTCGGTGGGAATTTCTTCCTGCCATGAGCCAATAGGGGTGGAAGATGCCATCGAACGGCTGCGGCTCGGCTATTGGACGATGCTGCGCGAAGGCTCGCTGCGCCAAGATCTGGAGGCGACGCTAAAGCCTCTAATCGAACGCCGGGTTAGTTTTCAGCGGCTCATCTTGGTAACGGACAGCGTGGCTCCTGACGATGCCCGAGCGCGCGGACAAATGGACTACGTGGTACGGCGTGCGGTTTCTTTGGGAATGCCGGCTATGCAAGCCATTCAAGCGGCGACGCTCAATCCAGCTACCTATTCCGGTTTGGAGCAAGAGATTGGCGGAATTGCGCCAGGCCGTTGCGCCGACTTCGTGTTGCTGGACGATTTAGAGCAGTGTCATGTGCGTGAGACTTTTATCGGCGGCAAAATGGTCGCGGACAAAGGCGTTTCGCTGGTCGAAGGCCGTCCGATCGCACTCCCCTCAGAAATGATGCATTGCCTGAACCTCAGAACGACGGTTTCGCCGCTGAGCTTTAAAGTTCCTTGTCCGGTGGCTTCCGTCAAGATTCGGGTTATGGAGTTGATCAATCAAACCATCACGGCGGAAAAGATCATAGATGTGAACGGCGCTTCCGGTTTTGTCGAAGCTGATGTCTATGAGGATCTTTTGAAGGTGGCGGTTTTCGACCGGCACGGCCGCAGCGAAATAGCCACGCTGGGGTTTCTGAAAGGACTCGGGCTCAAAGCGGGAGCGGTGGCGACTACCGCCAACCTCGACGAAAATACTCTGCTGGTGGTGGGTTCTAGCGACAGCGATATGGCGCTATGCGCCAACACGCTGATCGAATGCGGCGGAGGTATCGCGATCGCGGATCGCGGTCAAATATTGGAAAAGATCGAGTTTCCCTTCGGTGGAATATTTTCCCTGTACCCGTGGCAAGAAGTAGGCAAGAGACTCAGCCGAATTCAGAGTTGCCTGAGAGAGAACGGCTCGACATTTGACAAACCGCTGTACGCGATGATTTTTTTGACTTTTGTTACCCTTCCAGCGCTGAGGATCACCGCGCGCGGGCTGATTAACGCGAAGGAGCGAAAAATCGTTTCGCTGTTCGCTGATTGACTGGACCTAGGACACGCCTTCTTTCTTGGCTTCTTGGCGCAGTGGAAGGACTCGTCCTTCCTTTTTCATCGTGATGTGGCCTTCGAGAATAGCGCCATCGCCGATGATTAAGCTCGAAGCGTTGACGTCGCCGACAACTGAACCCGGCGGTTGGATCTCTAGCTTCTTTTCCGCTTGGACATCCGCCATGACTTTGCCTTGCACGAGAATCGACGCGGCGGTGATTTTTCCCTTGATGGTCGCCTGTTGACCGACAGTAACTGTGGCTTGAGCGACGATTTCGCCTTCGACCTCGCCCTCGATGGTCACCGGCGCATCAAAGGTGAGTTTGCCATTAATTTTCGCCCCGGGCCCAAGATAGGCACCCACGTCACCCGGTAGGCCGGTTGGTTTGCTTGCGTCCGCCATAGAACTCCCCCTTTTTTTTGGTAAGGCCAGAATATAAGGCAATTTGGAAATTTTGTCCAGTAAAACATCGTAATTAGCCAATCACCGTTTTTTTAACTTTGCTTTTGCGCAAACAGGAGATCGTCTGCTATAAATAGTTAAAGCCTAAACTAATTTTGGCTGCAGGACGCAGAGTTCGGCTTTTTGGTGAGTTGGAGCGCGGTCATGGAAATTAATGATCTCAGGGATTATCTGGATTTGCTCGAGGAATATGAAGAGGTTCAGCGCATCCAGATGGAAGTGGACTGGAATCTCGAAATGGGCGCAATCACCCGCAGATGCTATGACCTTGGCGCCCCCGCAGCGCTGTTTGAGAACATAAAGGGGTACCCGAAAGGGTTTCGTGCCCTCGGAGCTCCGCTAGGCGCCAGCCGCAAACGAGAACATTCACTGTTCGCGCGCACAGCGCTGGCTCTGGGGATGCGGCCTGGGACTTCAGCAAGAGAGATCATGCAGGGCTACCTGCAGCGCAAGGAAAAGTTGATTCCCCCTATCTCGGTGAGGACGGGGCCGTGCAAAGAGAACATTCTTCGCGGCGAGGAACTGGACGTTCTCAAATTTCCCATACCCCTTATTCACGGTGGCGACGGTGGTCGCTATATCGGCACTTGGCACACCGTTATAACGAAAGATCCGGACAGCTCGTGGGTGAACTGGGGGATGTATCGCTTGATGGTCCACGATCGCAACACTCTGGGTTGTCTTTTTCCGATGCAGCAGCACGTCGGCCAAATTTATCAGAAGTACGAAGCGATGAATAAGCCAATGCCGGTGGCTGTCGCCATTGGTGGGCAGCCAGTTATTCCTTTAGTAAGCTGCGTTCAGTTGCCGCCCTATGTGAACGAGGTAGAGGTCGCAGGAGCGCTGCAAGGATCGCCGATTACCCTAGTGAAATGTGAAACCGTGGATCTGGAAGTCCCGGCAACAGCAGAAATTGTTCTCGAGGGCGAAGTGTTGCCGCATGAGAGGAAACTGGAAGGGCCGTTCGGAGAATATATGGGATACGAAGCCGGTAAGTCTTCGCCCAAACCGATAATGAAAATCAAGGCGATCACGTATCGCAACGATCCTATTTTGCCATTCTCTAATATGGGCATGCCGGTCCATGAAGGGCAGACGGCGACGGCGCTCATCAAAGGCGCTGAGATCTATGCCGAGCTTAGGAAACTGGGTCTTCCGGTGAAAGGAGTTTTTTGTCCACCCTACGGCGTCGGACACATGGCTGTCGTGTCTACCGAAGTGCCGTTTGTAAACTTCGCGCGCCGCGTTGCTCATGCAGTGTGGGCCACGAAACCGGGACTGTTCACCTACTACATCGTGGTCGTCGAGCCGGATGTGGATCCGACAAATATGGACGAGGTAGTACATGCCATCACAACGAAGTGCCATCCCGTCGATGGCATTCACAAAGTCCCGCACAATCCGGGCTTTCCGGTGTTACTACCGTTTCTGCCGCCGAAGGAGCGGCTCATCGGCGATGCTGCCGGTGTGATTTTTGACTGCACGTGGCCCAAGGACTGGCCACCGGAAAGCATTCCAGCAAAGGCAACTTTTGAGAATCTCTGGCCGAAGGACTTACAAGAAAGGGTATTGGTTAACTGGGAATCTTACGGGTTCAAAAAAGAACCAGATACTTGATCAAGGGTGAGATCTAACTAGCTTTGGACGTTTCTTCCTCTTGAACCCACTCTTGGAAGCGACTTTCAAGGATGCGCCATTGCCCACCGACCTTAAACGCTGGGATTTGTCGATGTTGTATCATCCTGTGCAGCGTGCGCTTGGAGATTTTCAAAATCCTTGCTGCTTCAGCTAGGGTCAATAGTCTTATAGTGCTGTCGCTGTGTTCCATATTCGATGCTCCTGAATCGCCAGGAAAACAGCAAGCCATATGCCAGCACCACTGCCTATCGAATCTATTGTTATTTCAGCGGAAATAACGGGTGGAAGATTTGCTGCGTTTGCATAATTCGACAATATCGATGGCAGGTTGACAAAATTGAGGTACGGGCAAGGCTGCCGACCTTATAAATGGCCCTGGCAAAAAGATGTCACTTAGAAAATTCGACCTGCCTGAGATTGGTGCGAGGAGCGGGATTTGAACCCGCACGCCATTTCTGGCACTAGCCCCTCAAACTAGCGCGTCTGCCGATTCCGCCATCCTCGCAATAAACGAACTAAGGCGTCTTCGATTTTTGGGACTGTGTGTCTTGGGGCGCAACTGGAGTCGCCGGCACCTGAGAACCAGTTCCGGGTGCAACCTCTTGTTTACTCGGAGATGGCGGTGGTGTGGCGGGGCGAGGTTCGACCGCCGGTGAACGATTCTCAAAGATCGTCGACGATGTTCTGTGCCCCGCAAAATATCCGAGAGCCAATGAGGTGATCATAAAAACGATCGCCATACCCGAGGTTAGTCGGGTAAGAAAATTACCCGCGCCACTGCTACCGAAGATCGTCGCGCTCGAGCCGCCGAATACAGCGCCCATCTCTGCGCCCTTTCCGGTTTGGAGCAAAACCACCAGGATTAATCCTAAGCTCACCAGGATATGAATGACTGTGATCACGATTACCATAATTAGTCCGTTCCGAAACAGCAAACTGCTCGTCGGGAGTCTCTGTATAACATCTTCCGTTCAACGCTTCAATGTGATCGGTTTGAAGAATGTCAGGTTTCACCTTTCAAGAGCTTCGATCCCAGGCAACGTTTTCCCTTCTAGAAATTCCAAGGTTGCTCCGCCTCCTGTGGAAAGATGGCTGATCCTGTCTTGGACTCCCGCGGAAGTGACCGCTGCAACCGTGTCGCCGCCAGCGATAATGCTCACCAAGGAGGAGTGATTGTCGGCCAATGTGCGTGCTAGAGCGTCACTGCCTTGGTGGTAGGGTTTCACTTCAAAAAGACCCACCGGTCCGTTCCAGAGAACCATTTTGGCCTTGCGAATTTCAGCACAGAACTGGTGCACTGTTTTCGGTCCGATATCGAGGCCCAATCTGTCCGACGGAATTGAGCCATCAGTAACCGACGGGTTTTGCTTCTGCGAATCGCCAGTGACGTGGTCCACAGGTAGTAGCATAGACACGCGATGGGCGGCGGCCTCGTTCAAGAGATCGCTGGCAAGCTGAATCCTATCGCTTTCTACCAGCGACTTGCCGACTTCTATCCCGCGGGCTTTCAAAAACGTGTAGGCCATGCCGCCACCGATCAAGAGAGTGGTGACCTTCGGCAGTAAATTTCTGATGACTCCGATTTTGTCCGAGACCTTGGCGCCACCTAGGATAGTTACAAAGGGTTTGTCAGGATTCGTCAGAACCCGCGATAAGTAGTCAAGCTCCTTTTGCAGCAAGAGCCCAGCCCCTTTTTCTTCGAAAAAGGCCGCCATGCCGGCAATGGAGGCATGGGCGCGATGGGCCGCCCCGAAAGCGTCGTTTACGTACACGTTTGCCAGAGCAGCGAGGACACGAGAAAAATCGACGTCATTTTTCTCCTCTTCTTTATGGAAGCGGAGATTTTCAAGCAAGATGACGGATTGACTTGAGTCACGCACCAAACTTTCGACTTCAGAGCCGACGCAGTCCGGAGCTAGAACAACAGGTTGTTGGAGAGAATTTTCCAGATGCTTTCGAATCGGAGCAAGGCTGTATTGCGCCACGACTTTGCCGCCCGGACGTCCCAAGTGAGAAGCGATCACCACCTTCCTGGCGCGGTGCAAGATTAGTCGGATGGTAGGCAGAGTGCTGTCAATGCGATGCGGCTCGGAAATTTCTCCCTGATCAATGGGCACATTGAAATCGACACGTAAGAAGACAATCTTATCGGTAAGCTCAAGTTCGTCGATTTTCGAAATCATATCCTATTTTCCACCAAACCGTCCAAGGTTATCATCGCCCATTTGACTAAATACAGGGCTTATAATACTTTTTCAAATAGCTTGTCGGACCTTTCATGTCTTTTGTTTGGTCGTTCCACTTGTTAGCTCAAGACGGGCTTTCAATACCTCAGCAACACGATATACTGGAGCTAGTAAAAGGATCGGGGTTGCTAGTGCAGCTCGTCCTTTACTTGTTGATTGCGTTTTCGATCGCGAGTTGGGGCATCATCTTTTACAAATTCAAACAGGTGAGAAAAGCAAAGAAGGAGTCGGCGGAATTTATCGAAATTTTTTGGGATCGGCGCAATCTATCATCTATTCACGACGCCAGTCGGGAGTTGAAGGAGAGTCCCGTGGCGCAGGTATTTCGCGCTGGTTATGAAGAGCTGGTCCGCATTTCGCGCACCAAGAAAGACTTTTCCCCCGGAGAGGGGTTCACGACCGAATTAGGGGGAGTTGAAAATGTCTCGCGGGCGATGAAGCGAGCCACAAGCGTCGAGATTACCAAACTGGAGAAATCTCTGACTTTCTTAGCTACCACCGCCAGCACCGCGCCATTTGTTGGGTTGTTTGGAACAGTTTGGGGAATTATGAATGCCTTTCGTGGGCTTAGCGTGACGCATTCCTCGAGCATTCAAGCGGTGGCTCCCGGCATCGCGGAGGCTTTGATTGCCACTGCAGCCGGATTGGCGGCCGCCATCCCGGCGCTCATGGCTTATAATCATTTTGCTGAACGCATCAAGGTGCTGGCAGCAGATATGGACAACTTTTCGCACGAGTTTCTCAACATCGCGGAACGGCATTTTTTCAAATAGAAGTTCGAAAGAGGGGTCCTATGGCTTTCGATTCCTCCTCACAGCGAAATGGCGTAACAATCTCCCAGATAAACGTCACGCCGATGGTGGACGTGATGCTGGTTCTCTTGGTCATTTTCATGGTAACGGCTCCCATCATTCAGCAAGGGGTTCAGGTTAATCTACCGCAGGCGAAGGGCGGTGCGATTCCAGGAACCGAAGAGCCCTTGGTCGTGACCATCGCGAAAAACGGAAAGGTTTATTTAAACGATAATGTCATGAGCCTGGAAGAATTGGGACAAAAACTCAGGGCCATCAAGAAACTTCAGACGGACAAACAAGTTTATTTGAGAGCCGATCAAGATGTACGTTACGGCGTCGTCATAAAAACCATTGCGGAGATCAAACAGGCGGGCATTGAAAGACTCGGCATGGTCACTCGCCCATCCTCTGAAGAGGGGTAATTGATGACTGAGGACTCGCCTGCCTCAACGCGTAGCCGGCGACAGACTGTTTCGACATCGGAAGAAAAATTGTCGAAGTGGATAGCTTTTTCGTTTTTCTTCCATCTGGCGTTGATCGCGAGTTTGCTTCTCATCCCTTTCCTTCCGAGGAAGCGTACACCGGCGTATCCCGTTTATACGGTTGACCTTGTGGGAGGGGAAAAAATCGGCGCAACTAACCTGGGCACAGAGTTAACGCCGGCGCCCAAGCCGTTGCCGGAGAAAGCGGAAGCCAAGCCAGCCGTTCCTGTTTCGGAAACAAAAGATACCAAAAAAGAAAAGCCCAAAGCCGTAGAAAAAGTATCGCCGCCGCCAGAGAAGGTAACGTTAAGAGAGAGCGTAAAGAAAGAGCCGACGAAAAAAGAACTAACTAAGGAGGCAAAAAACGAATCTAAATCGGAAGAAGAGTCTCTTGATCGAGTGCGCGAAAGACTGCTCCAGTCCGCTGTAGAGCGAGCGAAAAATCGAACGGAAGCCACGCAAAAAACGTCTAAAGGAGAACAGATCAGCTCCGGTACCGGTCAAGGTCAAGGCGCGGCATCTTTAGGCCCGGGCGGTGTTGGTGGCGGGGTCGTTAAAGGAATTGATTTTATCAAGTATCAAAATCAAATGCTCAGCACGATCAAGAACAACTGGGTTTGGGTAGGGCAGCGTGGTAACCTAAGAGTTGTCGTCCGTTTCAATATCAAGGATAACGGCGAGATTGTCGGACTCAAATTGGTTCAGCCGTCCGGAAACGCATCTTATGATGAGTCGGTTCTGCGCGCGGTAAAAAAATCGAGCCCGTTGCCAATTCCTCCCGAAGAGCTGCGCAAGGATTTTTCAGAGGTGGAACTGGCGTTTCGTCCGGAAGATTTGGGAGCGTAGCGTGGTGATTGAAAAAATTGTCTCGATCGGTTGTTTTTTGCTTCTGAGTGCCTGCCCAGCGCTCGCTCAGTTTAAGGGCGAGATTGTCGGTCAGGGGGGGCAAAAGTTTCCCATCGCGGTTTCGCCTTTAAAGAATACGGGCACTGCGCCCGACAGCGGAAAACTCTCTGAGGGTATAGCAGATGCCATTGTCCATGATCTCGACTTATCCGGCTGGTTCAAGGTGTTGGATCGCTCCGCCTACATAGAGAATCCACAGCGGAGCGGTATCACGCTCGGCAGTTTCGATTTTCAGGACTGGTCTACCATTGGGGCAGAAGGATTGGTGAAGGGCGGCTTTTCCGTGCAAGGAGAAGATGTCACGGTGGAATTGCGGTTATTCGATGTTTTTCAGAACAAAGAAAGAATCGGCAAACGTTACGTCGGTCGGGTCAAAGATTTTCGCCGTATCGCCCACAAATTTGCCGACGAAATCATAAATGAGTTTACCGGGATACCGGGAATATTCAACACAAGAATCGCCTATGTGTCTACCAGCGGTGGTCGCTTCAAAGAGATTCATGTATCGCACCTTGACGGTAGCGAGAAGTTTCAGGTTACTAACAACCATACGATTAACCTTTCCCCGTCTTGGACCCCGGATGGGAAATCGGTTCTCTATACTTCGTATAAGGACCGCAGTCCCAGCTTGTATCTTTTTGAACTTTACAGCGGAAAAGAGGTCAAGTGGTCGTCGAAGACAGGAAGATATTTAGGCGGCAAGGTTTCTCCTGATGGTCAATATGTGGCTGCTACGCTGGAGGCGGCAGGCAATACCAATCTTTATCTGCTCGATCGAAACGGGAACGTGGTGCGTCGACTTACCGAAGATGCTGGGATCGAAGTTTCCCCATCGTGGTCTCCCGACGGCCGGCAATTAGTTTTCGTCTCGGACCGCAGCGGTTCGCCGCAACTTTACATTATGGACCTTGCGAGCGGAAAATCGCGCCGGCTTACTTACAGCGGAAATTATAATACGGCGCCGGAGTGGTCACCCAAGGGAGACAAAATCGCATATACGGGACGAGTTGGAAACCGGTTCGCTATTTTCACGATTGGTAGCGAAGGCGGAGATCCGCGCAAGCTTACATCGGAGTCTGCGGACAGTGAAGATCCTACGTGGTCACCGGACGGGAGATTTATCGCCTTCTCTTCCAATCGAGGGGGGAAGTATCAACTCTACGTGATGCAAGCAAGCGGAGACAATCAACGTAGATTGACAGGTTCCGGGGGGGATGATACAAAACCTAGTTGGTCCCCTCGATTAGACTGATTTCTCTTTTTCCATGCCAAAAGTTTGTCAATTTTCCAATTCCTTGTGGAGGAGGGAGTATTTATGCCTCATTTTAAAATCGTGTGCTATAGTTTAGTGGCTCTGTTCGCTTTGGCTTTCGGCGGATGCGCTCCGTCCACCGCTAACAAGCCGGAGATGACAGCGGCGAAATCCGCCACTACTCCCACGGCGCCCGGTGGATCAGGTAAGGGAGAAGGGGAGCGTGGAACAGCAAGCGAATCAAGTACAGCACCCGGCTCCCTTGAAGCGCTACAAAAAGGGCAGAGTTCGGGGACTCCGGCGTCAAGCCCGCTCAAAGATGTATTTTTCGAATTCGACCGCTACGATTTGCGCACGGATGCGCGAGAGACACTGAAGGTCAATGCCGAATGGCTCAAACGCAATCCGGCGGCGCGGATCGAGATCGAAGGTCATTGCGATAGCAGAGGAACCAATGAATATAATTTAGCGCTCGGTGCCAAGCGAGCGCAGGCGGCGAAGGACTATCTAGCGAACTTGGGTATTCCCGCCGAGCGGCTATCGACAATCAGCTATGGCGCAGAAATTCCGGTTTGTAAGGAACAAACCGAGAGTTGCTGGAGCCAGAACCGTCGTGCGCGGTTCGTCGTCATTGCCGGCAAGCCCGCGTCGTGACCCGGCGTGACGTTCTCGAGTTGATGCGAGATCAGGGTAAGCCCATGAAAGCAAATAGTTCTCTTCTAGTTTTGTTGACGGTTACGAACCTTTCCGCGTGCGCGATCCCACAGCAGGTGGAAATAATCGAACGCGAGCAGCGACGGATGCGCAACGATATCTCGAGCATGCAATCCGACCTGGAGGCAATTCGGGGGAATCAGGCGGACAGCCGAGCCAACATGCAACAAATGCAGAGAGAACTTAACGCCATAAAAGACAGGATTGATGAAGCGCGAGTTCAGATGGGCAAACAACTCGGCCAGTCGAGTCGTGAAGGCGACCAAAGAGTCAAAAATCTCGAAGGGCGACTGGCTAAACTCGAGGAAGACCTCACAAAGCGTGACGAAGAACTTAGACAGCTTCATGAAGCGACTCAAGCGGCGCAAGCGGAACAGCGCGCGGAAGCCGCAGCCGCAATGGAGAAGCTCGCCGAAAGCAATATGGCGGAGTCGGATGCGATTCGGAAGGATTACGAAGCGGCATGGCGTCCCTTGGATAGAAAGGACTATAAAATAGCCTTAAGCCGATTCAAAGATTTTCTCAAGAAGTATCCCAAGAGCAAGCTGGCCGGAAACGCTCAATACTGGATTGGGGAATGCAATTATGCACTAAAAGACTTTGGTCAGGCGATTGTCGATTTTGATACGGTGCGGAGCAAATATCCACAAAGTGACAAAGTTCCGGCGGCGCTTCTGAAGCAAGGGTTGGCGTTCGCCGAGTTAGGTGAAAAAGTCAATGCCCGATTGGTTCTGCAGGAGGTCGTTGAAAAATATCCTCAAAGTCCCGAGGCGGCACGAGCCAAGCAACGGTTGAAAGCAATCGAATCCTAGCCGCACGGCCGCCCTTTTTTGGTATCCCGAGAGCAGGACATTTTGTTCATCCTTTCTGGCGGCCGAATTTTCGCTGGAAGATTCCACTAATCAGTATTACTACACAGAGGCATGGAGATATTTCGCCACATTGAGGAACCGAAACTGTCGTCTGCCCGAACGGTAGTCACACTGGGCAACTTTGACGGGGTCCATCTTGGCCATCAAGCTCTGATCCGGCGCACCGTGGAGCAAGGCAGGCGTTTCAGTCTTCCTTCCGTGATTTTGACCTTTGAGCCGCATCCGCTCAAAGTCCTTGCCCCTAACCGGGCCCCCAAATTGATTTTGCTGCATAAGGACAAGATGCGCTTGTTTCAGTCCTTCGGAGTCGACATCGTGGTGATACAAAACTTCGACGCTTCTTTTGCCGCTCTGGAAGCGGCGGACTTCGTGCGCACCTTTCTTGCGGAACGTCTGAGAAGCAAAGAGCTCTGGGTGGGGCAGGACTTAAGATTCGGAAAGGGCAGAAAAGGGACGGTGGAAGACTTGATTCGGTGGGGAACCCGATATGACTTCGAGGTGGGAACTGTGGAACCTGTTATGGTAGGGGAAGAACGCGTTAGCAGTTCGCGTATTCGACAACTGGTCGAGCAAGGTCGCGTCGATGAAGCCACGCCGCTGTTGGGCCGCTATCATTTTGTTTCCGGCAAAGTTGTGGGCGGTCATCGGAGAGGTCAGGAACTGGGATTTCCCACCGCTAACATTTCAAGCCGCAATGAAGTTCTGCCTGGAGATGGGATTTATGCCACTCTATTTCAAGTTGGAGATGAGTCGCATCTGAGCGTCAGCAGTGTTGGGGTCAATCCGACGTTTGGCGAAGGTATCCGGACCATCGAAAGCTTCATTCTAGACTTTGACCGGTCGATCTACGGCGAATCTGTCAAACTCTCCTTTATAAAAAGAATTCGGGAGGAGAGAAAGTTCGATTCCGTCGATGAGTTGGTCGCGCAAATGCGCGGCGATGTCACTGCTGCCCAGCATATTTTCAGTCAGATGAGCTTCACCGGGCCAAGCTATTAGTGTTTCATGTCGCTCCAAGAGATGCTAGTCGACAGCGCCAAAGCGGGTATGCGTTTGGACTTGTTTCTTGCGCGCTATCTTTTGCCAGAATCGACGCCATGCGGATTCAGTCGTTCCGAAGTACAACGCCTCATCGGCGAAGGTGAAGTTACTCTCAATGGGTGCCGGGTAAAGCCCAGCACGCGGGTCAAACTCAATGATCTCGTGCAAGTTCAAAGGCTACCTGCCAGGGCGAGTGCGTTAGAACCAGAAGCCCTGCCGCTAAGTATTCTCTATGAGGATAACGATTGCATGGTTATCAATAAGCTGGCCGGGATGGTTGTCCACCCAGCGGCTGGAAGAACCAGCGGCACGCTGGTCAATGCGCTTTTGCATCATTCTCCCGATATCGATGGTATCGGTGGTGAGCGGCGGCCCGGCATTGTCCACCGTTTGGACAAGGACACTTCCGGCGTTATGGTCATCGCCAAGAATGCATTCGCGTTTAGGCGACTGGCGCGGCAGTTCATGGAGCGTAGCGTAACCAAAGAATATCTCGCCCTGGTATGGGGAAGGATGCATCCGGAGGCGGGAGTCATCGACCGCCCGATCGGCAGGCATCGCTCGGATCGTAAAAGAATGTCTAGCATCCATTACCTATCGCAGAAGCGAGACGCCATCACCGAGTGGCGCGTGGAACGGTATTTTTCGCGGATTGGGGGCGCAGAGCCGTCGGCAGTCGTGAGCTTACTGAGACTTAAACCTCGCACCGGCCGGACGCATCAGATTAGGGTTCATCTCGCTGATATGGGTTTTCCTCTGGTGGGGGATAAAGTCTACGGTCACAAAAAGAAAAGGAGCCGCGTTAAAGAGGCTACAGTCCCCGAGCTGGATCTGTTTCCCCGGCAAGCTTTGCACGCCGAAAGACTTGTGATCCATCATCCCCGGACCGATCAGCGAATGGAATTTATTGCCTCTTTGCCTGATGACCTGGCGAGTTTGTTGAAAATAGTAGAGCGAGGCAGTGGAGGTAACGAGCAATTTTGGGTGTGAGGGGTTGACAAGGAAAAGAGTTTTACTTAGTATAACTCACAGAGAGAGAAATCAATTCAGCGCTCTCTTTAAAATAATCCCCACACCGGCGACAGAGTCATTCTGTATTAAATCCGTCTTGAATTGGATTTGATTTTCGGCAAAGTGATATATCCGTCCTGAAGCTGTCATAGCGACACCTCAGATCAGCATTTTATGTCCTGCTTGGAAGGTCGTTGGGTTGCAACTGGAGAGTTTGGATTGAAGTGTTGTTTGTTGATCGTGAACTCTCACCAATGTCATTTTGGGTACGGAGTCGAAACCGTTCTGTTTAGTTCCTAAGGGAGATGAAAGGAGAGGCATAGATTATGGTGCGTGGCAGAACTCGGACCGCCGAACCGGAGGCCGTCGAAGACGACGGGTTAAACCTCAAGGCGCTTAAGGAAAAGAAGATCAGCGACCTCGCGTTGATCGGCAAGAACTTCAATATCGAGGGAGCTGCAAACATGCGCAAGCAGGAGCTAATTTTTGCAATCCTGCAAGCCCAGACAGAGCAAAACGGTCACATTTACGGCGAAGGTGTTTTGGAAACGCTTCCAGACGGATTTGGCTTCCTCCGCGCGCCTGATTATAACTATCTTCCTGGCCCCGACGATATTTACGTCTCGCCTAGCCAGATTCGGCGTTTCAACTTGCGCACCGGGGACATAATTTCCGGACATATTAGGCCGCCAAAGGAAGGGGAACGTTACTTTGCGCTCCTCAAGGTTGAATCCATCAATTATGAAGATCCCGAGCGGGCCAGAGAGAAAATACTTTTTGATAACCTCACCCCTCTTTATCCCAACGAACGGTTACGGCTCGAATACCAGCCGGAGGACTATACGACGCGCATCGTGGATCTCATGACCCCTATCGGTAAAGGCCAACGTGGTCTTATCGTGGCGGCTCCGCGAACCGGCAAGACCATGATGCTGCAACATATCGCCAAGGCCATCGCCCACAACCACAAAGAGGTTATTCTGATCGTGCTATTGATAGATGAGCGCCCAGAGGAAGTCACCGACATGCAGCGCTCGGTGGATGGGGAAGTTATTAGTTCGACCTTTGATGAGCCGGCGACGCGGCACGTGCAAGTAGCCGAAATGGTGATCGAAAAAGCCAAACGGCTGGTTGAACACGGGAAAGACGTGGTTATTCTGCTGGATAGTATCACCCGACTGGCGCGAGCCTACAATACCGTGGTTCCGCCGAGCGGCAAAATCCTTTCAGGCGGAGTCGATTCTAACGCGCTACACAAGCCGAAAAAGTTTTTTGGCGCTGCACGGAACATCGAGGATGGCGGCAGCCTAACCATTATCGCTACCGCGCTGATCGATACCGGCAGTCGGATGGACGAAGTTATTTTCGAGGAGTTCAAAGGGACGGGTAACATGGAGGTCCATTTGGATCGCCGCCTCATGGATAAGAGGGTATTTCCGGCCATCGATATCAACAAATCCGGAACCCGAAAAGAGGAGTTGCTGATTTCCAGAGAAGACCTCAATCGAATTTGGATTTTACGCAAAGTGTTGTCGCAGCTTAGCGTGGTTGAGGCAATGGAATTTTTGCTTGACAAGATGCATGGCACCAAGAACAATAAGGAGTTCCTTGAATCCATGAACCAATAACTTCCCGCTTCTTTCTGCTCACCTTGCGTGTTAGACTAATCTTTGTTAAAAACGCAAGGTTATCAAGTGTCTTAAGTTCACAACAGATCCTTGGGCTCTTTGGGCGTCTGGCTGACCATAGCCTAAGGCAATCGCAGTTTTTTTAATTACTTCACACCCTTTCTGATTTTTTGCGGGGTGCCTTTTATAGGTCCGAAAAAAGATGAGGAGGGGAGGATAAAACCAAGGAGAAATCTATGGGCGAAATCTCAATGAAACAACTTTTGGAGGCCGGGGTCCACTTTGGACACCAGACGAGCCGGTGGAATCCGAAGATGAAGCCATACATTTTCGGAGCCCGCAATGGCATCCATATTATCGACCTACAGCAAACGGTTTCTATGTTTAAGGATTTGGAAACCGTGGTGCGCAATCTCGCAGCATCCGGCGGGCATATTCTTTTTGTGGGAACAAAGAAGCAGGCGCAAGAGGCTGTCAAGGAAGAAGCCGAACGCTGTGGAATGTTTTATGTGCATAATCGTTGGCTGGGAGGAACGCTGACCAACTTTACGACCATTCGTCAAAGCATCGAGCGCTTGAGAAGACTCGAAGAGATGGAAAATGATCCAAAGATTATTGATGCGCTGACGAAAAAGGAAATGCTCGGCCTCAAGCGAGAAAAGGAAAAGTTGGAGCAGGCGTTAGGGGGAATCAAGACGATGCGGAAGCTACCTGATGCAATTTTTGTCGTTGATCCGAAACAAGAAGAGATCGCGGTAAAAGAAGCAAGAAAGCTCGGGATCCCCGTCATAGCTGTTATCGATACTAATTGTGATCCGGATATGATCGACTATAAAGTTCCTGGCAACGATGACGCTATACGAGCCATTCGACTTTTTTGCGCAGCCATTGCGGATGCGGTCAACGAAGGCAAGACATTCTACGAGCAATCTCTGATAAAGGACAAGGACAATGCAAAACCGGTTACTGAGGCGCCGATTGACGGATCTTCCTTGGCTGCGGAAAGTTCGGCAGCGGGAGGTATATAGGATCAATGGAAGTTAACGCAACGGCCGTCAAAGAGCTAAGGGAGAAGACCGGTGCGGGCATTATGGATTGTAAAAAAGCCCTGGCCGAGAGCGCCGGCAATTTAGAAAAGGCTGTGGATTATCTGCGGCAGAAGGGATTGGCGGCGGCGGCTAAAAAGGCCGACCGCGTGGCCAGTGACGGCGCCGTGGGAGCTTACGTCCATCCGGGAGGGAAGATCGGAGTGCTGGTGGAGATCAATTGCCAGACAGACTTTGTCGCGCGTACCACAGAGTTTCAAACGTTATTAAAGGATATCGCCATGCAGGTCGCTGCGGCGAGTCCGCGTTATGTCCGACGGGAGGAAGTTGTGGCCGAGGAGCTTGAAAAGGAGCGATCCATTTACCGCCAGCAAGCGCTGGAACAAGGGAAGCCAGAAAAGATCGTGGACAAGATTGTCGAAGGAAAGATGGAACGTTTCTATTCCGAGGTGTGTCTTTTGGAGCAAGCTTTTATCAAGGATCCCGATAAAAAAGTATCGGATATCGTCGCTGACGCTGTGGCTCGCCTCGGCGAAAATATTCAGGTCCGGCGGTTTGCTCGTTTTCATCTTGGGGATGGGGTGCAAAAAGTTTAGCACCGCTGTTATCGAACCCCCATGGACAACGGGACCCCCAAGTACAAGCGGATTATTCTGAAAGTCACGGGAGAAGTTTTCGCTGGCCCGCATAAGTTTGGGATCGACGGCAAAACCGTAAAATCCTTCGCCGAGGAGATCAAAGAAGTTAAGGAATTGGGCTGCGAACTGGCCCTGGTCATTGGCGGAGGAAATATATTTCGTGGGGCCGTGGCGAGTGAGATCGGTATGGACCGAGCTAGCGCCGATACGATGGGAATGCTGGCCACGGTCATCAACAGTCTAGCTTTGCAGGATGCGCTGGAGAAGCTGGGAGTTTCCACCAGGGTTTTGTCTGCTATCGAGATGCGCCAAGTGGCCGAGCCTTACATCCGGCGGCGTGCTACTCGACATCTTGAGAAAGGGCGAGTCGTGATTTTTGCCGGCGGCACCGGCAATCCCTATTTTACCACCGACACCACAGCCAGCCTGCGCGCCATGGAAATCGGCGCCGAAGTTATTCTCAAAGCCACCAAAGTCGAAGGGGTTTATGATGCCGATCCTTTCAAGCACGAAGGGGCAAGAAAGTTCGAGGAGCTGACTTATATCGAGGTCTTGAACCGCGAACTCAAGGTTATGGATTCCACCGCAATATCGCTCTGTATGGACAATCAGTTGCCCATTATCGTCTTTAATATCATGGAGAAGGGCAATATTAAGCGAGTTGTCTCGGGTGAACCGATCGGAACTTTGGTCAGCGGAGGGAAACGATGAACGACGCTATTTTCACTCAGCTGCAAAAGGAAATGGATCAGTCCGTGGGTGCGCTGCGTAAGGAGCTTGCCAAGTTGCGCACCGGAAGAGCATCTACAGCCCTCTTGGAGCATGTCGTAGTCGAGTACTATGGAGCAACCACGCTACTCAATCAGTTGGCTACCTTGAGCGCTCCCGAGCCAAGACTCTTGGTGATTCAGCCCTTTGACCGCAGTGCCATGGGGGATATCGAAAAGGCCATTCTCAAGGCGGATCTCGGTCTGACGCCGAACAATGACGGCAAGATAATTCGGATTCCTATCCCTCATCTGACCGAAGAGAGACGCAAGGAGCTGGTGAAGCACGTTAAAAAAATTGGTGAAGAATTTCGCGTCTCTCTGCGTAACCATCGGCGCGACGCCATCGAGCGTCTGAAGGAATCGGAAAAGAAAAAGGAAATCACGGCGGATGATTTCAAGCATGGTCAAGACCGGGTGCAAAAAATCACGGATGACTTCATCGGTCGAATCGATAAAGTAGTAAAGGCCAAAGAAGAAGAGGTCATGGAAGTTTGATCCACCGCTGATCTCGATTCCAGCCTCAATAACGCCTTCATGGGCGTCATCATTTTAAAATCCCGCGGACCTATCGGCTCCCCCCATCGATGAGCACACACGTGACCCGCTTGAATATGAATCTGAACGGCCTGGACAAGGCACGCTTACCCAAACACGTAGCGATTATTATGGATGGCAATGGGCGCTGGGCCAAATTGCGTGGCAAGAGCCGTATCGAAGGGCACCGGCGTGGCAAGACGTCCGTGCGGGTGATCGTGGAAATGAGCCGAAGAATAGGGATACCTTTTTTGTCCCTGTACGCTTTTTCGACGGAAAACTGGCTCCGCCCTGATGACGAAGTTCATGCGCTCATGGGTCTTCTTGAACATTATCTGGCCGCCGAACAAGCCAAAATGATGCGCTATGGCATTCGCCTGCTGGCGGTGGGCGATCGCGACCGGTTACCTCCAGGGGTTCGGCGCACGCTAGAAGATGTGATAGAATTGACCTGTAATAACCAGCGCATGACAGTTATTTTGGCCTTAAGTTATAGCGGCCGGGATGAGATAGTGCGCATGACCAAAAAGCTCGCTCGAGATGTGAGCGAACATAAACTGAACCTCGACGATATCAATGAACAGTTGGTCTCAGTGCATATGGATACGCCGGGCGTTCCGGACCCTGACCTGTTAATCCGGACGAGTGGAGAGCAGCGTATCAGTAACTTTTATCTTTGGCAGATCGCATACTCTGAACTCTACGTGACACCTACCCTCTGGCCTGATTTTCGCGAGCCGGAATATCTTCAGGCTCTTATCGAATACCAGCGCCGGCGCAGAAGATTCGGGAAAACCGACGAGCAATTAGTGGAGGCGATAACGCCGACGGTGGAGGCCGGTGGGAGCAAATCTTAGGTCGAGGTCGATTACCGCACTGATTACGATTCCCCCTTTGGTTTTCTTAATCGTGTGGGGGCACCCGTGGGTTTTCGCGGGATTTTTTTTTATTGTTACGGTAATCGCAATGCGTGAATATTTCGCCATGGCTTTCCCCGGTCGCGTCGGGCAACAGCTCTGCGGAATAGTTCTGGGTAGCCTAGTTTCGCTTATGGTAGTTCTTACCCGAGCGGTGGAAAGAGAGCTGTGGTTTGCGCTGCTCTTGGCGCTTTGCTTCTCGGTCTATGTTTTTGTCAGGGGGGGAGCGAAGGATACGATAAAGCGGTTGGCTTGGACTCTTCTTGGCTGTCTATACCTTGGTTATTTTCTACCCCACTGGGTATTGTTATTTCGTTTACCGCACGGCCGAAGCTGGGTGCTGTTTGTACTTCTAGTGGTCATGGCGGGTGATAGCGTAGCCTATTTCGTCGGCAACCGATTCGGAACAAGAAAACTTGCGCCGCGGATCAGCCCCGGCAAGACCGTAGAGGGAGCGTGGGGATACATCGCGGGAAGTATCATTGCCGGCTTGATAGGAGCGCAGTTCATAGTTCATGAATTGCATTGGTTGGAGGCGGTCGGCCTCGCCTTATGTCTTAGCATACTGGGACAGGTAGGAGATCTTTTCGAGTCTTGGCTCAAACGAATTTTTGTGGTGAAGGATTCGGGGAGTATCCTACCTGGACACGGAGGGTTATTGGATCGGTTAGACAGTCTTATTTTTCCGGCAGTTTTTACCACAGCCTACATAAGGGTGTTTCACTCGTGAGGACCATCGCAGTGCTCGGCTCCACCGGTTCCATTGGAGTCAACACCTTGGACCTGGTGCGCCAGTTCCCGGACCATTTCAAAATTTACGGCCTGGTTGCTGGACGCAATCTCGAGTTGCTTGCGAAGCAAATCAAAGAATTTTCTCCTCGCTGCGTCGCCATCAAGAATGAAGAAGACATTAGCCGTCTGCGCGGGCTTATTGGTAGGCGGCGGGTAGAGATTTTATGGGGCGAGGATGGTGCGGCCGCGGTTGCCACGGCAGGTGAAGTCGAGGTCGTTTTAGCAGCGATCGTGGGCGCCGCCGGTTTGATGCCCACTCTAAGGGCAGTGAAAGCGGGCAAAGAAATCGCGTTGGCCAATAAAGAGGCTTTGGTGATGGCGGGCGAATTGCTCGTTGACGCGGCAAAGAAAAAAGGGATTCGTTTGCTGCCCGTAGACAGCGAACACAGCGCGATTTTTCAGTGTCTCGAAGGGAACAGGCGCGACGAAGTTGACAAGCTGATTCTTACCGCTTCCGGCGGTCCGTTTCTTCATACGCCATTGAAGCGCTTGGACAAGGTAACGGTTGAACAAGCACTCAAGCATCCCAACTGGAAAATGGGTCGAAAGATCACCATCGACTCGGCGACCATGATGAACAAAGGCTTGGAAATCGTCGAAGCCCGCTGGGAGTTTGATATGGAACCGAACCGCATCGACGTGGTGATCCACCCGCAGAGCGTGGTTCATTCCATGGTGAGATACCAGGACGGAGCCGTCATTGCTCAACTCGGTGTGGCAGACATGCGCATTCCAATCGCGTACGCCTTGGCTTACCCCCACAGGTTAAAGGGGCAATGGGAGGCTCTGGAACTGACCCGGCATCGCGAGTTAAACTTTCTGCCAGTTGAGAAGAAACGATTTCCTGCCCTCGGGTTGGCCTACGAAGCGCTCAATGAGGGGGGGACGATGCCAGCTGTGTTGAATGCAGCCAATGAGGTTGTCGTTACGGCTTTTTTGGAGCGCAAGATCGGGTTTCGTGACATCCATCGCGTTATTGATAAAACCATGCAAAGCCACGGGGCAAGGCGCCCGCGAGCCATCGATGACATTGTCGAGGTTGATCGCTGGGCGCGCGCGAGGGCCTCATCGCTGATCCATTGATGGCAGAAATCGAAGGAGTGATGAATGGACAATTTAATGTATTCCAGCGTGATTTATTCCATTGGCGCGGCCTTGATCGCGCTTGGGGTCCTGATCGTAATCCACGAGTTCGGCCATTTTTTGTTCGCTAAGTTATCCGGCGTCGGAGTCTTAACGTTTTCGGTGGGTTTTGGGCCTAAGCTTTGGGTCAAGAAAAAAGGCGAAACAGAGTACACTTTAAGGGCGATCCCGCTTGGCGGTTATGTCAAGATGGTGGGAGAAGATTCAGAGGAAGAAGTTCAAGCGGCCGATCTCGAGCGCTCCTTCGCTCAGAAAAGTTTGCTCAAGCGTATCGCTATTGTGGCAGCCGGACCGGGGTTCAATCTTCTGCTGGCGGTGCTTCTTCTAGGGGTAGTTTTCCTTTTTTACGGTGTCCCGGTGCTGTCTAGTCAGGTGGGCGGGGTCGAGAAGGGCTCACCCGCCGAGCGCGCTGGTATCCAAAAGGGCGACGTTATTGTGGTCCTTAACGGACAACCCATCCGAGAGTGGGAAGAGTTATCCCGTGGGATCAAGCAAAGCGGGGGCAAGCCGCTGATCGTGCAAATTCGCAGGCAATCGAAAGACATCACGCTCACGGTGCAACCAATGAAAAAGGAAGGGCGCAATATTTTTGGCGAAGTGCGCGACGAATGGATGATCGGCATCGGCAGCCAAGTCTCTATTGAGAAAGGAAACCCCGGCTTGGCAGTGGTAAAAGCCTTTCAACAGACTTACGAATATGCAAAATTGACTCTGCTGGCGCTTTATAAGATCGTCAAAGGAGACGTCTCACCGCGCAACCTTGGAGGGCCCATACTGATTGCCCAGATGGCAGGGCAACAAGCGCAAGAAGGGTTGGGAAGTTTTTTGGCCTTTCTGGCGGTTCTCAGTGTCAACCTGGGGGTGCTCAACCTCTTGCCGATTCCGGTATTGGACGGCGGCTATTTGCTTTTCTTCCTGATTGAAACCATCATCGGCCGGCCGGTTTCGTTGCGACACCGTGAGATGGCGCTGCAGGTGGGTCTCTTTCTCTTGATGCTTCTGATGATATATGCCTTTTATAATGACATCGCCAGGCTTTTTGAAAAGCAGGTTGGTGGATGAGGACTCTTGGGGTTGACACCGCAACATCCAGCGCCAGCGTCGCGATCATCGAAGACGGCTTACTTGTTGCCGAAAAAATTGTCCCACGTGGCGGGTCCGCCAATGGCTCGACGCTAAATCCTTTCAGGTCGAATCATGCGGAGATCCTGTTGCCACTGATCGCATCGGTGCTGCAGACTGCGAGTGTGTCGCTATCGGAACTTTCCGTTTTCGCCGTGTCGATTGGCCCCGGCTCATTTACCGGATTACGCATCGGCTTGAGTACGGTTAAGGGCCTAGCCTACGGCTGGGACATTCCAGTGGTGGGGGTCTCCACTCTCCTGGCTAACGCAGCACGTGTGACAGACTACGACGGTTTCATCTGTTCGCTTCTCGACGCGCGGAAAAAAGAAGTTTACGCAGCGCTCTTTCGCCGCTCTGGCGGCAGCCTCGAACGTCTTAGCGAAGATTCCGTGCTCGATATCAGAAAGATCATCGATCTGGTGCACAAGCATGACGCGCGCTGTCTTTTCATCGGCGATGCAGCGGGCGTCTATGAAAAGTTGCTCACGGAATCATTGCGCGATAAAGTTTGTTTTCGAGGAGAAAATACCAGGCCGTCGGTTGCCGCTGCAGTCGCCCGGCTAGGCGAGGGTTGTGCAAGTTCAGATCGACAGGCGTTGCTCCCATTAGCGCCCATTTATCTGCGTTCCTCGGAGGCTGAATCGAAGCGAAAAATGCGCTGCTAACTGCTTGAAAACGCGCAGCTAAACTACGTTGACAAAAATATTTTCGTAAGTTAGATTTAGGCCCGCTCGAAAAAATCACAAACAAAAATGGAGGCTATCCGATGGAAAGCAGGGAAGAACAGGCGATTGTCTCCCTTCTGGACAAAGATCCAGAACTGAAGAAATACTATGAAGAGCATCAAGCACTAGAAAAGAAGCTGGCGGAATTTCAACACAAACATTACCTCTCGCCGGACGAGGAAATGGAGATGAAGCGGATTCAGAAGCTAAAACTTGTGGGCAAGGATAAGATCATGGAGATCCTTGGAAAGCACCGGCAGAGTGGTGGTAGCCAGTGAGGAGTCGCAATGAAAAAAACCGGAGCTGAAATTTTCGTCGAATCGCTGAGACATGAAGGAGTTAAGACGGTTTTTGGCCTTCCGGGTGGCGTCGTTCTCAAGATTTTCGATGTCCTGTGCCAACAAAAAGATATTGAATTAGTTTTGACCCGTCACGAGCAGGGCGCGGCTCATATGGCGGAAGGCTATGCTAAAGCGACAGGCAGGCCCGGGGTGGTTTTGGTTACCTCAGGCCCTGGCATGACAAATATCGTGACGGGACTCGCAGATGCGTATATGGACTCGGTTCCTTTAGTGGCTTTTACGGGGCAGGTGTCGACGGATTTGATCGGCAACGATGCATTCCAAGAAGCGGACAACGTAGGTATCAGCCGTCCCTGCACAAAACATAACGTGCTCGTGAAAGACGTCAATGAGCTTGCCCAGACCATTAAAGAAGCCTTCTACATTGCAACGAGTGGAAGGCCCGGTCCTGTTTTAGTTGATATTCCCAAGGATGTCAGCATCGCCAAGGCCGAATTCAAGTATCCGGAAAAAGTCAACTTGCGTGGCTACAATCCGACCATCGGGGGTAACAAGCACCAAATTAAACAAGCCGCTGAAGAGATCATGAAGGCCAAAAAGCCGATGATTTACGTCGGCGGCGGCGCTATTTTCTCGGATGCGGCGGACGAGGTTCGCGAATTGGCGGAAATCACCCAGATCCCTGTGACCATGACGTTGATGGGGCTCGGCAGCTTTCCAGGCACCCACCCGCTTTCGCTCGGGATGCTGGGCATGCACGGCGGTTATTGGACCAATATGGCGATGCACTACTCGGATCTGCTAATTGCGGTGGGAGCACGCTTTGACGATCGCGTCACAGGAAAACTTTCCGAGTTTTGTCCGGAAGCGCGGGTGATCCATATCGATATTGACCCGACTTCGATCAAAAAGACTTTTCACGCTCACATCCCGATTGTGGGCGACGTGAAGGCCGTGCTGCGGCAGATGAATGTGATGCTTCGCTCCATGGATGGCAATCCGGCGGAGATGAAAGCTCTTCGATCACCGTGGCTCAAGCAAGTGGAAGAATGGAAAAAACTGCATCCATTGACCTACAAACAGGGCGATAAGATTACCAAGCCTCAATTTGTAATCGAAAAGCTGTTTGACCTAACCAAGCATGAAGCGATCGTGGCCACCGATGTCGGCCAGCATCAAATGTTTGCCGCCCAATACTTCAAGGGTAACCGGCCGCGTACTTGGTTAACCTCCGGCGGCCTCGGCACGATGGGATTCGGTTTCCCGGCCGCTATTGGAGCCCAAAAAGCATTTCCTGAAAAGCTCGTCGTTTGTATCACTAGCGAGGGCAGCTTTCAGATGAATCTGCAGGAACTGGTCGTCGCGGCTGAACATAAACTGCCGGTCAAAATCGTCCTGCTGAACAACGGATGTCACGGCATGGTTCGCCAGTGGCAAGACCTTTTTTACGAAGGCCGCTATTCCGCGAGTCTTTTGGGCAACATGCCGGATTTCGTGAAGTTGGCGGATGCCTACAGCATTCTAGGGTTGCGTGCGCGCAAACCCAGTGAGGTAGAGTCCGTGCTCAGGCAAGGCCTGAAACACAAAGGCCCGGTGCTGATGGATATTCTTACCGATCCCTATGAGAACTGCTATCCGATGATTCCAGCCGGCGGTGCCCAGCATCAGATGATGCTCGAGGATCCCCCTGAAATAAGGCTGGCAAAAAAGGGGGGGGCGCATAAGAAAAAGGTGGACGAGGGCGAGGGAGTTCTTCCTGCCTGATTTTTTCCGCGAATGGAACATATCATATCGGTTCTTGTAGAGAACAAATTTGGCGTTCTCGCCAGAGTGGCAGGTCTATTCAGCGCACGCGGATACAACATCGAAAGCCTTTCAGTTGCGCCGACCTTGGATCCGACCACCTCGATGATTACGATCGTCACAGTTGGTGATGATCGCATCATCGAGCAAATCATGAAACAGTTGAACAAGGTGGTGGAAGTTCTCAAAGTCGTAGACTTGACCGAGACCAACTTTTTGGACCGGGAAACCGCGCTGATCAAGGTTCACACCAAGCCCGAACACCGGGATGAAGCGATTCGCATCGCTGATATATTTCGCGCCAAGATCGTGGATTCTTCCCCAACCACATATACCATCGAAATTACCGGTGACGTTGACAAGGTGGAGGCGCTGATCAATCTATTACGGCCCCTTGGGATTAAAGAACTCATTCGGACCGGTCGCATCGCGATCTCACGGGAGGCTACCCGGACCGACTCACCACGCCGAGAACCCGCGCTGCTAAAGACCTAGGTATCGAGAGTCCCCAGTGTGGATGACCGGCGTTTTCTGAGTGCGCCGCTAGTTCGATTAATCCACCTTTTAACGTCGCTGCGAGGATACCCAGAGGCTCGATTTAGAGATTTTAAGAGAGCCCCAAAGTAAGCTCGGCCACTATTTTCTCGAAAATGAAGAAAAAAGCTGGGTGGCCGATATTATTTCTATCCGGCTTGTTGGGCACTGATTCCTTAGGAATGGAGGTGGGTTTTATGATCGCTGGTGATCGCATGACCAAAAACCCCGTGACAGTATCCCCGCGGGACACCTTGGCTGTTGCCCAGGAAAAAATGCGCGCGGGCGAATTTCGTCAAATCCCCGTGGTTGATCATGGACGGCTGGTAGGAATTCTTACCGATCGCGATATTCGAAAGTATGGCCGACACAATATAGTGGCCAGCGTGCAGTCGGCGATGACTGAAGGCGCTATCACGGCTACGCCCGCGACTCCTTTGGAGGAAGTGGCGCAGATTCTTCTACGGCATAAGATCGGAGCCCTACCGGTGGTCGAAAAGGAAGAGTTAGTAGGCATTATCTCTACGACTGATATTTTACAAGCTTTTGTCGATCTTGTAGCCGCCCATAATCTAAAGGCGCGGTAGTAGGCTGCCGAGAGCCAATAGAGTTTACTGCCTAAATCGCGTTGTCATGATGCGCCTAAATGCAAAGTGCAAAGGGCAGGGCGCAAAGCAAAAAAGCGGGACGCTTTCCCTTTCCGTTTTTGGCAAATGTCCCGCCTCGAAGGTTTTTGACCAGCCTGGAAATATAATTCATCTGTAAGCTAACAAGACTTTCCTTTTGACTTGAAGGTACCGGGCTTTAGCGATTGGCCTGACTGACTTTTTTAGTCTTTTCGCGCTACCTTGGTCTCATTCTTAGGTTGAATAATAGGTTAGTAACCGCTATTCTTGCCTGGTAAATCGGGGGAGGATTCCATGCAAGTCTATTATGATCGCGATGCGGATCTAGGGTCGCTCAAAGGAAAAAAGGTCGCCGTTCTGGGTTACGGGAGCCAAGGCCACGCCCACGCCAACAACCTGCGCGACTCAGGGATCGACGTGGTCGTCGGTTTGAGGAAAGGAAGTAGCTCATGGCCAAAGGCGGAGAATGCGGGACTCAAGGTCGCCGAGACCGCCGATGCGGCCGCATCGGCGGGCATTGTTATGATTTTGTTGCCCGATGAGCTTCAGGGAGAAGCTTACGAGAAGGAAATTAAACCCGGACTCAAGAACGGCAATTATTTAGCCTTTGGCCATGGCTTCAATATTCATTTCAAAAGAGTCGTTCCGCCGTCGGGCGTGAACGTGTTCATGGTGGCGCCGAAAGGCCCGGGACATTTGGTGCGAAGCGAATTTCAAAAAGGGCGAGGCGTTCCGTGTTTGCTCGCCGTGCAGCAAGATCCTTCCGGCAACACCAAGAAAATCGGTTTGGCTTATGCGAGCGCCATCGGCGGGGCGAGGGCAGCAGTGATCGAGACTACGTTTAAGGATGAAACCGAGACAGACTTGTTCGGCGAGCAGTCGGTTCTATGCGGGGGGTTGACTGCTTTGATTCAAGCCGGTTACGAGACGCTGGTGGACGCTGGCTACCCGCCGGAAATGGCCTATTTTGAGTGTGTCCATGAGGTGAAACTGATTGTGGATCTGATTTACGAAGGAGGCCTCACCAATATGCGCTACTCCATCAGCAACACGGCGGAATATGGCGATCTCACGCGCGGCAAAAGAGTAATCGGACCGGAGGTGCGACAGGCTATGCAGACTATTCTGAAGGACATCCAGTCCGGCAAGTTCGCCGACGAGTGGATCAACGAGTACCGCTGCGGCATGCCCCATTTTACCGAGTTGCGCAAAGAAGCGGCGAACCATCCCCTTGAGAAAGTCGGGGAGGGGCTGCGCGGGATGATGCCCTGGCTGGCGCAAAACCGGTTGGTTGATAAAAGCAAGAATTAAAGTAACACTGTTATGAGAAGGCAGGCAAGTCCCCATGAGGATTGCAAAGGAAGGCTACCCCATTATTTTTGCCCCTGCTGTTCTATCGGGGATTGCTTTTACGATGGACTGGGTTGCCATCGGGTGCATATTGCTACTGATCACCTTGTCGGTGGCTGCGTTCTTTCGTGATCCGGAACGGACTCCCCCAAGAGGGGAGGGACTGATAGTTTCCCCTGCCGATGGTAAGGTGGTGAGTATCGCCGAGGTCAAAGAACAGTCGAGTTTTCCAGAAGCGATGACTCGGATTAGCATCTTCCTTTCGCCGCTGGACGTGCACATTAATCGAACCCCAGTGGGGGGCAAGATCGAAGAGATCAAATATCAGCGGGGAAAGTTTTTGGCGGCTTACAAACGAGAGGCATCCGCGCGGAACGAGCAAAATGCGCTTCGCGTCGTGGATGGTAAAGGGAGGAGGTTCGGAGTGGTGCAGATCGCCGGTGTATTGGCGCGACGGATAGTTTGTCGCGTCAAGGCAGGCGATGCTTTGATGCGGGGCGAAAGGTTTGGGCTGATCATGTTCGGATCTCGAACCGATGCTTATCTGCCGGGGGGATGTCGCATTGAAGTTACCGAGGGACAAAGGGTTAAGGGCGGCGAAACCATCCTAGGGAGGTTTGCATGAGCGTAATCAATACTCCCGAACCGGAAAATTTTTCCAATACGGCGAAAGTTCGACTTCTACGCCGGCGCCCGAGAGCGCGCGTGGCGCTCAGAAACAGAGTGGCTGCCGAGAAGCTGCGAAAGGGCGTCTATCTGTTTCCCAGTCTGTTTACGGCAGGCAATTTGATATGCGGCTTTTTTTCGATTATTTCCACTTTCAACGGGAATTATGTTCATGCGACCTATTTTATCATTCTGGCCAATGTCCTTGATGGACTAGACGGTTATGCGGCTCGACTCACTAGATCCACTAGCCAGTTTGGCGTGGAATTTGACTCATTGGCAGATGTGGTTTCCTTTGGCGTCGCTCCCGCGGTGCTGGTTTATTTTTGGGCGCTGATTCCCTGGGGGACCTGGGGTTGGTTGGCGGCGTGTACCTACGTTGTGTGCGGCGCCCTTCGGTTGTCTCGCTTCAACGTGCAAAGTACGGCACCGGCCAAAGGCTATTTCCTAGGGTTGCCCATACCGGCGGCTGCGGAGATGATCGCAGCGATCGTGCTCATGTATTATTTCCTCGGGGGGGAAGGTTCTCCAAGCAAGCATGTTACTTTGCTTTTGGTTATTTACGGCCTGGCCGGCTTGATGGTGAGCGGCTTTCATTACTTCAGCTTGAAAAATTCGGATCTGCGGAAGCGACACCCTTTCTGGATGCTGCTTTCAGGATTTATTTTGATCACCTTGATTATCGCCGAACCCCAAATTATGTTCTTTACGATATTCCTGTTATATACCTTATCGGGTCCTCTCTTATGGTGTTTAACCAGAGGCAAACACCGGCGGGAGAAGAGAGGGGAGATGGCTGAAGCTACCCCGTAGCTCAACATCTCGCAGCGCAAGCAAAATCTCCCGTTGGCCCCGCCACGGGAGTTTTTGTTTCTAGGGTATAGATAAGGAACGGAGGAAGTCCATGGATAGCAATGTCGTAAGAATTTTTGATACGACGCTTCGGGATGGCGAACAGTCGCCCGGAGCGAGCATGACAGTGGAGCAAAAAGTTATCATTGCCAGGCAACTTGAAAAGCTCGGGGTGGACGTCATCGAAGCGGGCTTTGCGGCTTCGTCGGAGGGTGATTTCGACTCCGTCGTGCGCGTCTGTAAGGAAGTGACGCGCCCGCGGGTTCTGAGCTTGGCACGATCCCAAGAGGGGGATATCAACCGAGCCCTCAAGGCGGTCGAGCAGGCAAAAAATCCAGGCATCCATGTTTTCATTGCTACTTCCGATATTCATCTGAAACACAAACTCAGAATGTCGCGGGAGCAGGTTTTGGAAGCAGCCGTGAAGGCGGTCAGCTTGGCCAAAAAGCACATCGACTATATCGAGTTTTCGGCGGAAGATGCTTCGCGCAGCGACCCCGATTTTTTGATTCAGGTCTTCAGGGAAGTGATTCGAGCGGGAGCCACCACGATCAATGTGCCGGATACTACGGGTTACGCTATCCCATCAGAGTTCGGTGCCCTGATGAGTAACTTGATCGAAAGGACGGCGGGAGCCGACCGGGTAGTTTGGAGCGCCCATTGCCATAACGACCTTGGTCTTGCCGTGGCAAATTCATTGGCCGCGGTGCACAACGGAGCGAGGCAAATCGAATGCACGATAAACGGCATTGGCGAACGAGCTGGGAATACTTCGCTGGAAGAAGTCGTGATGGCGCTGCGGACAAGGAAAAACTATCTTGATTTGGACACTCACATCACTACGGAGCAGCTCTATCCAACCTCGCGTCTAGTGTCTCAGGTCACGGGCATTCCGATTCCGATCAACAAGCCTATTGTTGGGGACAACGCCTTTGCCCACGAAGCCGGGATTCATCAAGACGGGGTGCTCAAACACAAGCAGACCTATGAAATCATGACGCCAGAGTCGGTGGGCATCACCGGCAACCGGCTGGTGATGGGCAAACATTCCGGGCGCCATGCCTTCGATGAGCGACTGAAGCAGTTGGGCTTTACTCTGAGCAAAGAGGATATGAATCGCGCGTTCGTGCGCTTCAAGGAATTGGCGGACAAGAAAAAGAACGTCTACGACGAAGATATCGAAGCAATTATCGCCGAAGAGATTCTTAGGGTTCCGGGACAACCGGACCGATACGAATTGTTGTACCTGAACGTCAATTCAAGCTCGGACGGAATTCCCGCGGCCACCGTGAAAATGCGCGTGAACACCCACGAACAAATGGATTACGCGTCGGGCGATGGAGCTGTGGATGCCTGCTATAAAGTGATTACTAAAATAACCGGCTCCCAATCGCAGCTGGTTCGCTACACTGTAAATGCCATTACAGGCGGAACGGACGCGCAGGGAGAGGTGTCGTGCATCATCGAGGACGATGGCATGCGCGTTTCCGGCCGGGGCGCGCACACCGATATCATCATGGCCAGCGCGTTGGCCTACATTAACGCGCTTAATAAAATGGAAGGACGGAAACGCTATCGGCAAGTGGTGGATCGAGAGGGACCATGAACTACAAGATCGCAGTTTTACCGGGCGACGGAATCGGACGCGAGGTGATGGGGGAGGCGACGCAAGTGCTCGCCCAAGCAGCCAAGCTCTACGGGTTCAATATTGAGCTCGAAGAAGGAGTAGTCGGCGGCGCCTCCATTGACGCCTACGGTAAGCCTCTCACGGATTCGGTCTTGAAGCTGGCCAAAGAAAGCGACGCGGTTCTACTCGGCGCCATGGGCGGTCCCAAGTGGGACGGCCTCGATTATTCCATCCGGCCCGAGCGCGCACTGCTCGCGTTGCGTCAGGAATTAGGATTATTCGCCAATCTCCGCCCTGTAAAGGTCTTTGGAGCGTTGGCATCCGCGTCCACGTTGAAACGAGAGGTCGTGGAAGGCACCGATTTGCTCGTGGTGCGAGAGCTCACTGGCGGAATTTACTTTGGCCAGCCCAAAGGAGTGACCCGGCTGCCCGACGGAACCGAACGCGGCGTAAATACGGAAGTCTATACGACGCCTGAAATCGAGCGCATAGCTCATGTGGCTTTTCAAGCAGCGCGCAAGCGGCGCAACAAAGTCACGTCTGTGGATAAGGCGAATGTTCTCGAAGCGACAGAGCTGTGGCGCAAAGTGGTGACGCGAGTGTACAAGGAAAACGGATACCAAGATATTCAGCTCGACCACATGCTAGTGGATAATTGCGCCATGCAGTTGATCCGCGATCCGAAGCAGTTCGATGTCATGATGACGACGAATATGTTTGGCGATATCTTAAGCGACGAAGCTGCCATGCTTACGGGTTCCATAGGCATGCTGCCGTCGGCGAGCCTCGGCGGCAAGGTGGGTATGTATGAGCCGGTGCATGGCACCGCCCCGGACATTGCAGGTCAAGACAAGGCCAATCCATTGGCGACGATTTTGACCGTGGCACTGATGCTGCGTCATTCGTTGGATCAAGGCGTCGCCGCGGACCGCATCGAAAACGCCGTGGAGGCGGTATTGAACGGTGGCTACCGAACCTTGGACATTCAGGAAAAGGATTGCCGGCAGGTGGGCTGCAAAGATATGGGGCGCTTGGTGCGGGAAAAAATAGCCGCGCTCAAGGGGTAGATGAATCGTGAAAAAGGAAAAATATAACGTTGCGGTGGTTGGCGCGACTGGCGCGGTGGGAGAGCAGATGCGCGAGGTGCTCGAAGAAAGGGACTTTCCGGTCGGCGAATTGCGTCTTTTAGCCTCCGAGCGATCCGCCGGTCAATTACTTCCCTTTCGCGACAAGCAATTCCGAGTGGACGTTCTCAACGAGGATTCTTTCAATGACATCGACATTGGCTTGTTTTCAGCGGGCGGGAGCGTTAGCGATAAATTCGCGCCCATCGCGGTAGCGGCTGGTGGGGTGGTGATCGATAACACCGCACGGTTCCGCATGGAACCGGATGTCCCTCTCGTGGTGCCGGAAGTCAACGCCAAGGAAATTGCTAATTGCAAAAACCGTGGAGTCATCGCCAACCCGAATTGCTCGACCATTCAAATGGTCGTGGCCCTGAAACCGATTCACGATGCAGCGCGAATCAAGCGTGTGGTGGTTTCCACCTACCAGTCAGTTTCCGGCGCAGGCCGCCGAGCCATGGAGGAGCTGAGCCAGCAGGTGAGCGCGCTCTATAACGGGAAAGAGCTAGCGATGGAGAAATTCCCGCATCAGATAGCGTTCAATTGCATTCCTCACATCGACGTTTTTGTTGACGGCGGTTATACTAAAGAAGAAATGAAAATGATCAACGAGACGCGCAAGATCCTCGGCGAACCCTCGATGCGAGTGACGGCAACCACCGTCCGTGTGCCGGTCTTTTGCAGCCACTCGGAGTCCATCAACGTTGAAACGGAAAAGAAGCTCACGGCCGCCGATGTTAAAGCCATACTGCGGGAAGCCCCGGGGGTTATTGTGGCGGATGAGCCAGAGGATAATGTTTACCCTATGCCCATTGACGCCGTCGGCAAGGACGCAACTTATGTGGGAAGAATCCGTGAGGACGACTCGGTGGCCAACGGGATTAATTTATGGGTCGTCGCGGATAACTTGCGCAAGGGCGCCGCTCTCAACGCCGTTCAAATCGCGGAAATCCTGATTCGCGATTATCTCTAGCTTTATCACTGCGCAGGCATGCGAAGCCTCGCGTTGTCATTTCTCCGTGAACATCAAACTTACCGTCGAGTACGACGGCACGAACTATCATGGCTGGCAGATCCAGGCCAGCGGTGAAACCATTCAATCGGTGTTGGAGAAAGCTGTTGCTACATTTCTGGGGCAGCCCACACGTGTTACCGGTGCCGGACGGACCGATGCGGGCGTGCATGCGCTGGGTCAGGTGGCCAATTTGTTCTGCACCCGAGGGTTCGACCAGCACAGAATCCAGCGCGCTCTGAACGCGCTCACGCCGGCGGATATCACGATCAAAGAAGTGCAAA
>Ga0209684_1000003_pt1 | contig 46966 bp, 42 predicted proteins | sample PanSoiPlot6MoBio_FD_188322 | JGI IMG/M metagenome (GOLD analysis project Ga0209684, IMG submission 188322) | Tropical forest soil microbial communities from Panama analyzed to predict greenhouse gas emissions - Panama Soil Plot 6 MoBio (SPAdes)... | ecosystem: Environmental > Terrestrial > Soil...
GATTCTCAAGGAACTCATTGACCCGGTCGTGGGTTTGCTGCCGTTCCAATGCCGCCGTTTGGCGTATGCCCTTAGTGTGCCGGCGGAGGTAGTTGGTAAGCTCGTAGCCCTGATGTTGGCTCTGTATCGAGCCTTCGACGAGTGTGATTGCTCGTTGGCGGAAATCAATCCACTGGTGTTGACCAAAGAAGGTCAAGCGATGGCGCTGGATGCCAAAATGAGCTTCGACAGCAACGCTTTCTTTCGTCAAAAGGAAATTGCAGCGCTGCGTGATTTGGATGAGGAAGATGCCCGCGAAATAGAAGCGAGTAAATACGATCTCTCTTATATTTCACTTGAGGGCAACATCGCTTGCATGGTCAACGGCGCCGGTTTGGCGATGGCGACCATGGATATTATCAAGCTCTGCGGCGGTGAGCCGGCCAACTTTCTCGATGTCGGCGGCGGAGCCAACAAAGAAAAAGTCTCGCAGGCCTTCAAGATTTTGTTATCGGATACCCGGGTGCGCGGCGTATTGATCAATATCTTCGGCGGTATTATGCGCTGCGATGTCTTGGCTCAAGGAGTAGTAGATGCGGCGCGGGAATTAAAGGTTACCGTTCCGTTGGTCGTGAGAATGCAGGGGACCAACGTCGATATCGGCAAAAAAATTCTCGCCGAGTCAGGATTGGCTATCATTTCGGCGGAAACAATGGCGGAGGCGGCGGAGAAGATCGTTTACGCGGTTCAAGGAAAAAGTCAAAAGTAAAAATTCAAAAATTAAGATGGCGGATCAGAGTTAATTTTGCCTTTTTACTTTTGCCTTGTTTTCCCATGGCCATTCTAGTTGACAAGAACACGCGTGTCCTGACGCAGGGCATCACCGGCGCGACGGGCCAGTTCCATACGCGGGCGTGTAAGGCGTATGGGACACAGATGGTTGCCGGTGTGACCCCTGGCAAAGGCGGCACTTCCTTCGAAGACATTCCCATCTTCGACACGGTTTCTCGGGCCGTGGCCGAGACCGGGGCCAACGCGACGGTGATCTATGTGCCCCCGCCTTTTGCTGCGGACGCGATCATGGAGGCGGCAGATTCGGGTATTTCGCTTATCATCTGTATCACCGAGGGCGTCCCCGTACGCGACATGGTGCGGGTAAAGAAATATCTCGAGGGTCGAAAATCGCTCCTGTTGGGGCCTAATTGTCCGGGCGTGATTACCCCGGGGGCCTGCAAGATTGGAATTATGCCCGGCCACATCCATCGGCCCGGAAACATCGGTGTCGTTTCCCGCAGCGGGACTCTTACCTATGAAGCGGTTGATCAATTGACCCGTTTGGACATGGGGCAATCGACCTGTGTCGGAATCGGCGGCGATCCCGTGCACGGTCTTGAGTTCATCGATGTGCTTGATCGTTTCAATGCTGACCCTGCCACCGAGGCCGTGATCATGATCGGGGAGATCGGCGGCAGCGCCGAAGAAGAGGCGTCAGCATGGATCAAGGCCCATATGAAAAAGCCGGTGGTTGGCTTCATTGCGGGACAGACCGCTCCGGCGGGAAAACGCATGGGTCACGCCGGGGCGATCATCTCCGGCGGCAAAGGGACCGCTAAAGAAAAAATCGCAGCTATGACAAATGCGGGAATCCAGATGGCGCCGTCCCCGGCATTGATCGGTCGTACCATGGAGGAGGCTTTAGGAAAAGCATGAGTGTTGAGAGAACGCTGTCTATTATCAAACCCGATGCGATGGGGCGAAACTTGATTGGCGAGATTCTGAAACGTTTTGAGGCAGCGGGGCTAAAGATCGTCGCCGGCAAACTCGTCCGGCTCACCCCTGAACGAGCGCAAGCCTTTTATGCCGTGCACAAGGAAAGGCCGTTCTTCGAGGGCCTTTGCGTGTACATGTCGTCGGGCCCTATATTTGTTTCGGTGCTGGAGGGTGAAGGCGCCATCATGAAAAATCGTGAAATCATGGGAGCCACCGATCCCGCAAAGGCGGCGCCAGGCACTATTCGCAAGGATTTTGGGAAGGACGTTGAGCAAAATGCCGTGCACGGTTCTGACGGAGCTGAGACGGCGGCTACAGAAATCGCTTTTTTCTTCCGCCCCGACGAAATTCATTGTTAAGTTACAACCGCGCGTATTTGCGTGTCCAAGGCTGGTTTGAAACTCGTCCCTATAGGATTGCGGCACGGACATGGCGACAGAGGGTACCATAAAGCCCAATATAAAAGACTTGAGCGTTGAGCAATTCGAAACCCATCTCGCCGCGCTTGGCCAACCAGCATACCGGGTCAAGCAAATCTGGCAATGGTTGTTTCAGAAGCGCGCCACCTCCTTCGCCGAAATGACCAATGTCTCCGACTCCCTTCGCGCTCAGTTGGATGACTCCTTTGTGATCAGCCGGCTGGCGATATTGCGTAAAGCGGAATCGCGTGACGGCACGGTCAAGTTTCTCTTCGGTCTGGCGGATGGACAATCCATCGAGAGCGTGCTTATCCCTGAGACCAAGCGGCTTACGTTGTGTATCTCAACTCAAGTCGGTTGTGGCTTCGGCTGCGCTTTCTGCGCCACTGCGCTCTTGGGATTAAAAAGAAGCCTAAAGTCCAGCGAGATCCTCGATCAAATTCTTGAAGCAGGTAGAACTCTGGCGGAGGGCCAGCGCATTACTCATGTCGTGCTCATGGGGATGGGAGAGCCGTTGGCCAACTATACTCAAACGATGCGGGCCTTAAGCGTCATGTCTGATACTAATTGGGGCCTCGGCATTTCCCCAAGGCGTATTACGCTCTCCACCGTCGGACTCGTCCCTCAGGTTCAGCGACTGATGGAAGAGACTCGCGTGAACCTCGCGGTTTCACTCCATGCGCCCACGGACGAGCTGCGGAGCCGTTTGATGCCCGTCAATCGAAAGTACTCTTTGCAGCAGCTTATGCAATGTTGCCGTTCTCTTCCCATTCCACGGCGCAAGCGGATTACCTTCGAGTATGTGTTGCTCCGTGACTTGAACGATTCTGAGCAGGATGCGTTAAAACTTTGCGAGCTGCTTCAAGGCCTGCGCTGCAAGGTCAACGTAATTCCCTTTAATCCTCATCCCGGCAGCAAATTTTCGCGACCGACGGCCGCGGCCATCGAGCGGTTCCAGAATGTGCTTCACACCCGTGGCGTCCAGATCAACGTGCGTCGCCCTCGGGGCGACGACATCCAAGCGGCTTGCGGACAATTACAGGGTGAAGAGCAGGATCGGGGGCGACGCCCGCAGGTCTTGGTCCTAGCCGAGGCGCAACAATAAACATGAGCCCGGCGGTGGTCGGCGTAATCGGGGGAAGCGGCCTCTACCAAATGGAGGGGCTAGAGGATATTCGGGAGGTGGCTGTCAAGACCCCCTTCGGTAAACCGTCCGACAAGTTCATCAAAGGCAGGCTGGGAAAAACCGAACTGGTTTTCATTCCACGTCATGGCCGGGGACACCGCTGGTTGCCCGCCGAAGTAAATTTTCGTGCGAATATTTTCGGCATGAAGACGCTTGGCGTTGGGAGAATTATAGCTATCAGCAACGTAGGCAGCTTGCGGGAAGAGATTGCTCCAGGCCATTTCGTGGTTCCGGATCAATTTATTGACCGGACCACGCAGCGGCCAAACACGTTTTTTGGCCGGGGCATTGTAGCCCACGTGAGTTTCGCCGATCCGTTTTGCAAGGATCTTTGCGCAAGGTTAAGCGACGCTGCGGCGCAAGCGGGGGCCAAGGTCCACGCGAAGGGAACTTATCTGTGCATGGAAGGTCCTCAGTTTTCGACGCGCGCAGAATCGCGTTTGTATCGTAGTTGGGGCGCGGACGTGATCGGCATGACGAACCTACAAGAAGCCAAATTGGCTCGAGAGGCCGAAATCTGCTTTGGCACGTTGGCCTTGGCGACGGACTACGACTGCTGGAACCAAACGGCGGGGGACGTGGAAATCGAGCACGTGCTGAAGGTGTTTGCCCAAAACGTCGCGTTGGCGCAGGAAACCATAAGGCGCGTCGTCCCATCGTTGTCCGATTTACGCTCGTGCGCCTGTGCGTCGTCGCTAAAGAATGCTATTATTACGGAGCCGTCGCGAATTCCGAAAAAAATTCGTACTGAACTAGGGCCGATTATCGGCAAGTATCTATGAAAACTTCGGATTTGGAACTTGGGATTGCGAATTTTAAGAGACGGACTGAAAGTTTCGAATTTCGAAATTGCAACGCGGAGCTGTCACGATGAGCGTTTTGGTCGTTGGAACCGTTGCGTTCGATTCCATTGAAACTCCTTATGGTTCCGCGGAGCGCATTCTCGGCGGTTCGGCCTCTTACTTTGCGTTGGGGGCAAGCTTCTTTGCTCCGGTGCGCGTTGTCGGTGTGATTGGCCGGGACTTTCCGCAGCAATACCTCGATCTATTTTCCCAGAGAAAGATCGACCTGGAAGGTCTTAAGCGCGAGGAGGGGAACACTTTTCATTGGCGCGGGCGCTATCACGAAGATATCAATGTCCGCGACACGTTGGAGTTGCATCTCAATGTCTTGGCTGGATTCGTGCCGCAATTGCCGGAGCGCTATCGCGACGCCGACTATGTATTTCTGGGAAATATAGATCCGGTGATGCAGATGGAAGTGCTCAATCAGATTCGCCGCATGAAGCTCGTTGTCTGCGATACCATGGATCATTGGATCCGCGAAAGCACTCAGGAATTGCACAAGGTCTTGAAGCGAATCGAAATGTTGGTGATCAATGATTCCGAGGCCCGGCTCTTGAGCGGTGAAAGCAACATCGTTCGCGCGGCCCGCGGCATACTTAAAATGGGTCCGAAGGCGGTATTGATCAAGCGCGGCGAATACGGCGTGTTGCAATTTTCCGATTCCTCGGTGTTCGCCACGCCTGCCTACCCGTTGGAAGAAGTTTTCGATCCCACCGGAGCCGGAGATTCTTTCGCCGGCGGTTTTCTCGGGCAGTTGGCCCGTTCGGGTGACGCCAGCCAGCGCGGGATTCGGCGCGCCATTGTTTATGGATCGGTCGTAGCATCTTTTACAGTGGAGGATTTCGGCGTGAAGCGACTTACCACGGCGTCGCTTTCTGACATCGAAGAACGATACCAGCGCTTCATTCAGCTAACGGATTTTCAGACTTGAGCCGATGGAGCTGTCCATAGTTATTCCCGTCTACAACGAAGAGGAAAATGTCGAACCGCTAGTCCAGGAAATAAAATCAGTTGTGGAGTCTTTGGGTAAAAGGTACGAGATCGTGATCGTGGACGATGGCAGCCAGGACCGCACATTCGATGTGCTGGCGCGGTTGCACAAGCGAGAACCGCATCTGCGCGTGGTGAGGCTGAAGCGCAACTTCGGACAGACCGCGGCATTGGCGGCGGGATTGGCCCATTGTGAGGGGAAAATCGTCGTGACAATGGACGGTGACGGACAAAACGACCCGGCTGACATTCCTGCCCTGCTCGCCGAACTTGACAAAGGAAACGATCTCGTGAACGGATGGCGTTTTTCGCGCCAGGATTCCCTCATCAGTCGACGTCTCCCGTCCAGGATTGCGAATCGGCTGATCTCATGGACGACGCAAGTGAAAGTGCACGATTATGGTTGCACCTTGAAAGCTATGCGTAGCGATGTCGCCAAGAACCTGAAGCTCTATGGAGAAATGCACCGATTTATTCCGGCCATTGCCCATGAGCGGGGCGCCCGCGTCGCGGAGCTCAAGGTGCATCACCGTCCACGGCTGCGGGGCACGTCAAAATACGCCGTGACGAGAACCTTACGGGTGGTGCTGGACCTGCTGACCGTCAAGTTCCTGATCAGTTACTCTACGAGGCCTTCGCACATATTTGGACCCGTCGGCGTGATCAGCGGCGGGGTGGGCTTCCTGATCGCCATTTATCTCAGTTTCGAGAAGTTTTTTCGTGGCGTCACCATCGGCGGCCGACCTCTGTTGTTGCTTGCTGTGTTGCTGATCTTCATCGGCTTTCAATTTATCACAATGGGACTTCTTGGGGAGATGTTGGCGCGAACCTATCATGAATCCCAGGGCCGACCCGTTTTCGTGGTTGGCGAGATTCTCGAGGAAAGGAAAAGTGCATGAACCTAGCGGTGATCGGAGCAGGATATGTAGGTCTTGTGGCAGGCACCTGTTTTGCCGAGAACGGTCATGAGGTGACCTGTGTCGATATCGATGAAACCAAAATAGCGATGCTCAAAGAGGGCAAAGTGCCGATTTACGAGCCGGGACTGGAAGAAATGGTCCGGCGCAATGCGCAGGAGCAAAGGCTGTCGTTTTCGATGGATCTTGCGGGAGCAGTCAAAAGCTCGGCCATCATTTTCATTGCGGTCGGTACCCCTCAAGGAGTCAACGGACAGGCAAATACCGAACACGTGCGGACGACAGTCAAAAGTATTGCTAAGGCAATGGATTCTTTTAAAATCATCGTTACCAAGAGCACGGTTCCGGTGGGCACCGCGGATCAGATCAAGGGGTGGCTTGCCGAAGAAACTTCTCATCCGTTTGCGGTGGTTTCCAATCCCGAATTTCTTAAGGAAGGGGCCGCGGTGGATGATTTTATGAAACCGGATCGCGTGGTCCTGGGCGGGGACAACGCGGAGGCTCTCGATGCGGTTAAAGAACTATATGAGCCCTTCGTTCGCACGGGCAACCCGATCCTTATTATGGATAGCCGCAGCGCTGAGATGAGCAAATATGCCGCCAATGCCATGCTCGCCACCAAAATATCGTTCATCAATGAAATAGCGCGGCTGTGCGAATCCATGGGAGCGGATATCGATGAGGTTCGGCGCGCGGTGGCCATGGACCGGCGCATCGGGCCGCATTTCATATTTCCAGGAGTGGGCTACGGGGGCTCGTGTTTTCCCAAGGATATTCGCGCGGCGATCAGCATGGGCGGCGGCGAGCCGGAGATGCTTTTACTCAAGGCCGTGGAGCAAGTCAACGAGCGGCAAAAATTTCTTCTCGTGGAAAAGGTCAAACGCCATTTCGGCTCGGACTTGTCGGGCCTTGCATTTGCAATATGGGGTTTGTCTTTCAAACCGCGGACGGACGACATGAGAGATGCGCCTTCTATCACAGTGATCGACTGTCTTTTGAAGGCAGGGGGCAAAATTCAAGCCTTCGACCCCGAGGCGATGGACGAGGCGAAGAAAATCTTTGGCGATCAAATTCAGTGCGTGCACCGGAATTATGACGCATTACCCGGCGCGGCGGCACTGTTAGTGCTGACTGAGTGGAATGAGTTTCGTCGGCCGGACTTCCCGCGTATTAAACAGTTGTTAAAGCAGCCAGTGATCTTCGACGGGCGCAATGTCTATGATGCTGCGGATCTGAAGAAACTTGGCTTCAAATATTACTCGATAGGTCGCGCCGATGGCTAGGTTCTTAATCACGGGCGGGGCCGGCTTTATCGGCTCGCATCTGTGCGAAGGCTTTCTTGCGCAAGGCCACGAAGTCATTTGCATGGACGATTTTTCCACTGGCGCGCGGGAAAACATAGCAGGTTTTTCGAAGCATCCCCGATTCACATTCGTTGCCCACAACGTGAGCCGATACATCGAGGTGCACGAGCCGTTGGACTATGTGCTCCACTTTGCGTCTCCAGCGAGTCCCATCGATTATTTGGAACTACCAATCCCGACGCTTAAAGTAGGCTCCCTCGGTACCCACAACGCGCTGGGCCTGGCAAAATCCAAAAAAGCCGTTTTTCTCCTCGCTTCGACGTCCGAAGTCTATGGTGATCCGCTGGTGCGCCCGCAAAATGAAGAGTATTGGGGCAATGTGAATCCGGTGGGGCCGCGGGGTGTCTACGACGAAGCGAAGCGCTTCGCCGAGGCCATGACCATGGCCTACCACCGATACCACGGTCTGAACACGCGGATTGTCCGCATCTTCAATACCTACGGGCCGCGCATGCGCATGCGCGATGGTCGAGTGGTGCCTAACTTTATTACGCAGGCGCTAAAGGGCGAACCGTTGACTGTCTACGGCCAAGGACAGCAGACGCGAAGCTTTCAATACGTTGACGACCTCGTGGTTGGGATCCAAAGATTGCTGCAAGCCGATCATCACCTTCCAGTCAATATCGGCAATCCGCACGAAATGACGGTACTGGAATTCGCCAAGAAGATCATCGAGCTTACTGCGTCGAAGAGTTCCATCGTCTACAAGCCGCTCCCCGAAGACGACCCTCAGGTGCGCCAGCCTGATATCGCCAAGGCGAAAAGGATTCTCGGCTGGGAGCCCAAGGTCGGACTGGAAGAAGGTTTGGGCAAGACTATCGAATATTTTCGTCAGCGCTTACTGGAACAAAAATCGTGAAAATAGTGGTTACGGGCGGGGCGGGGTTCATTGCATCCCATATTGTCGATGCGTACATCGACCAAGGGCATGAGGTTCACGTCATTGACGATTTCTCGACCGGACGAAGAGAAAACCTCAATCCCAAAGCCATCGTTCACAGCTTGGACATAGCAAACCGGGATGCCGCGGCGCTCATCGGCAAAATCAAGCCCAACGCGCTCAATCACCATGCCGCGCAGATGGATCTGCGCCGTTCTGTCGAAGACCCACTGCTGGACGCGCGCATCAACATCATCGGCTTTGTGAACCTCCTCGAAGCGTGCAAGGATGCGGGTGTCAAGAAAGTGATCTTCGCTTCCTCCGGCGGCGCTGTGTATGGCGACAAGGAACCCATTCCGGCGGACGAGGAACATCCGCAGGAGCCGCTGAGCCCCTACGGCGTGAGTAAGAAGACGGGAGAGCTGTACCTCGCCTATTATCACGCAGCCTTCGCGATGCCTTTCGTGGCCCTACGTTACTCCAATGTGTATGGTCCGCGACAGTCGAGCAAGGGCGAAGCTGGAGTCGTGGCGATTTTTATCTCACAGTTGCTCTCCGGCAAAAGTCCGTTAATTAATGGAGACGGCAAACAGACGCGTGATTATGTCTATGTCGGCGATGTCGTCAAAGCGAATGTGGGCGCACTAAAATCCGAATACGTCGGACCCCTCAATATCGGAACCGGAAAAGAAACGGACGTGGTAACCATCTATAAGCTACTGCGACAAGGATTAAACAGCGCGATTGAGGCGGTCCACGGCCCTGCAAAGATCGGCGAACAGCGTCGAAGTTGCCTGGAGACGTCTCGGGCGAGAGGCGTGCTCGGATGGAAGGCGGAAGTGTCACTGGCAACCGGACTAAAAAACACCATCGACTATTGCCGCGAGAACTCCTCTCCATGAGCGTCGATCACATCCGAAATTTTTCTATCATCGCCCATATCGATCACGGCAAGTCCACGCTAGCGGATCGGTTGTTGGAGTTCACGGGAGCCGTCTCGGATCGGGAAAAAACCGCTCAAATACTCGATAGCATGGAGCTGGAACGCGAGCGGGGCATTACGATCAAGGCCAGTCCAGTGTGCTTGCATTATCGGGCGAAGAATGGACAGGAGTACAAGCTAAATCTGATCGACACACCCGGACACGTCGATTTTACCTATGAGGTGTCCCGCAGTCTGGCGGCTTGTGAGGGCGCGTTGCTGGTTGTGGATGCGGCCCAGGGTGTGGAAGCGCAAACGGTAGCCAATGTCCACATGGCGTTAGACCACGATTTGGAAATTCTTCCCGTAATCAACAAGATCGATTTGCCCAGCGCCGATCCAGAGCGAGTCAAGAAAGAGATTGAAGACGTCATCGGCCTCGACGCATCGAGTGCGATTCTTGCCAGTGCCAAGGAGGGCATCGGCACAGAAGAGATTCTGGAAGGTATCATCCACCATTTTCCTCCGCCTAGCGGCAGTCCGGATGGTCCGCTTCGAGCCCTCATCATCGACAGCTGGTTCGATCCTTATCATGGCGCGGTGGTCATGATGCGTGTTTTTGATGGATCGCTGCGCACAGGGATGCGTATTCGCATGATGTCGAGTGAACGGGTCTTCGAAGCCACCCGACTCGGTGTATTTTCGCCGGGGCCTGTGGCAGTGGAAGAGATGAAGGCCGGCGACGTCGGCTTTTTAATGGCGGGGATCAAGGAAGTAGCCGAGACGCGCATCGGCGACACCATAACCACCGAAAATCGCCCGGCAACCGAACCGCTCCCTGGATTCAAGCCCCTCAAACCGATGGTTTTCAGCGGCCTTTATCCGACCGACTCCGGGCAATATCAGGCCTTACGGGACGCTTTGGAGAAGCTTCGTCTCAACGACTCGTCTTTTACTTACGAGCCGGAGACCTCTCAGGCCCTCGGATTTGGATTTCGCTGCGGCTTTTTGGGATTGTTGCACATGGACATCGTCCGAGAACGGCTCGAACGGGAGTTCGCCTTGAGTCTTATCACCACGGCGGCAACGGTTATCTATCGCATCGTTACAGTGTCGGGGGACATTCTGTTCATTGACAACCCGGTGAAGCTTCCGCCTGAATCCGACATCGAACGAATTGAAGAACCAGTGATTCAAGCTGCCCTGCACTTGCCCCAAGAATTTCTCGGCGGCGTGTTGAAAATCTGTGAGGAAAAACGGGGAGCCCAAAAGGAGATTCGCTATCTGGGCCCGAAAAGGGTAATGTTAATTTATGAGCTGCCCTTGAACGAAATCGTGGCCGACTTTTATGACCGGCTGAAATCCGTGAGCCGCGGCTACGCATCGATGGATTACGAGGTGGCGGGTTATCGCCCGGCGGATCTGGTCAAACTAGACGTGCGCATCAATGGAGATGTCGTAGATGCGATGTCGATGATCGTGCATCGGGACAAGGCCTACTATCGAGGACGCGATCTCGTGCAGCGCATGCGGGAGCTTATTCCGCGCCAGCTCTTCGAGGTCGTGATCCAAGCGGCCATCGGCAGCCGGGTGATTTCCCGCGAATCGGTCAAGCCGCTCAGAAAAAACGTTACCGCCAAGTGCTACGGGGGAGATATCACCCGCAAACGCAAACTTTTGGAGCGGCAGAAAGAAGGAAAAAAACGGATGAAGCAGGTTGGAAAAGTCGAAATTCCTCAGGAAGCCTTTCTGGCGGCCTTGAAGGTGTAGCGGAGTAGTGGTTGTATGTTGTTACAAAAAATGAATAAGGTAAAAGATCAAGCAACGATGGAAGCCCAGGCCAATGTAAAGACCAAGTCAACGTTTCGCGAATACGCCGAAGCCATTGGGATGGCTTTGCTCTTGGCGTTGTTTATCCGGACCTTTATCGTCCAAGCGTTCAAGATCCCTTCAGGCTCGATGATTCCCACGCTTCAGATCGGCGATCACATCCTGGTGAATAAGTTGGCTTATGGCATTCGTATACCGTTTTTGGAACATTATCTGGTTGATTTCACGACACCTAAACGGGGCGATGTCATCGTATTCATTTTTCCCGAAGATCGATCGAAGGATTTTATCAAGCGCGTTATCGGCGTTGCCGGTGATACCGTGGAGGTTCGGGACAAAAAGGTTTACGTGAACGGCAAACAGATCGAGGATTCGCACGCTCATTTTGAAGGAGACGATCCCCAAATGGCGGGTCTCATCGGGCGCGACGATTATGGCCCGAAAACTGTGCCCGCGAATCATGTTTTTGTCATGGGCGATAACCGGGACCGGAGTTACGACAGCCGGTTCTGGGGTTATGTGAACCTTGACGACATTCGCGGGAAGGCGATTCTCATCTACTGGTCGTGGGATGGAGGGGATCGATGGGTGCGTTGGGAACGGTTAGGCAACTTGATCCGCTGATGACGATCGAAAACGGAGAAGGAGGGGTGGAAAAGCTATGCTGAAAGGGAAAATATTGCCGACGATATTGGCTGTGTTGATCCTGCTATTGGTCGTCGTGAATGTCGTGTTGGCGTTGGGCAATCAGACCTTGCAGACGGAGCTTAGCGAGCGGCAACAGTTCATTGCACAAGGTATGCAGTTGGAAACGCTGAATCGTCAGGTTATGAGCGTACTGGTGAATATGGCGATGAAAAGCAACGATGCAGAACTCAAAACGCTGTTGATGTCCAGCGGCATCAATCTCGGGCCTAACCCGGAATCCCCGGCCGGTTCAAAGTGAGGGTTTGTGGAAAAGGAAGTGCAGAGCGAGGCGGAAGACGAAACGGTGGCGGAGCCAGAGGCCGAGCAGTCCAACCTGAATCTGCCGCTGATTATCACGCTCGTGGCTCTACTTATTTGGTTTGGCTTTCAGACTCTGCAGTTGGCTCGGGAACGGAGCAATATGACTTTCCTAAAGACCAATCAGGAAACCGCTATTCAGGAATCCCAAAAGGTGCAATCGCAGTTTCAAGCTACCTTAGCCAAGCTTTCCGAGCTGGCGAATCGAGGCCACGCAGGAGCGAAGCTCGTGGTGGACCAGTTGCAAAGGCAAGGGCTTTCTTTCGGGCCAGGGCCTGCGCCCGAGATGAAGTCGGAGTTTAAGGCAGAGACTAAGTCAGAGGCTAAATCAGAACCAAAGACAAAGCCAGACACGAAGCTTGACCCTAAGTCTATCAAGTAGAGTGTCTGCAGCTTCGAGTCTGGCACTACGCGCTTGGTTGCCACATCAATATCCGGCAAAATGTCCAGCCGTTGCTTCTAGATTGAACCCCAAAAGCGTCGCTTAACCAGGCCCGATTCAGCAAATCTTCATTCGATTCCAAGTCGCCGCCATTGTTAAGTCGTTAGGCATGCTGCTCGAGAAGGATTCAATAGAATTGAGGGATCCCGATTTCGCTTCGATTTAGAATTGGAAGTTGCATCGATATTCTCGCCGTTGAATCTGTCGCTGAATTTCTCTACTGTTGAAAGTAATGCTTCATCTCTTTGATAAATTCGCCGCAGCTGTGGCGTGATCTCTAAGTCCGTCATTATCATCAAGGCTCGTCAGTTAAAGGTGTGATGTGGACGCACAATTTCATCCCCTAATTCAGCGCTGGTTCAATGAGCGGTTCGGCGCGCCCACACCGGCGCAAGTGTTGGGCTGGCAGTCCATCGCGGCGGGAAAATCGACTTTAATCGCGGCGCCCACCGGTTCGGGTAAAACACTGGCGGCATTTCTCTGGTCCATCGACCGCTTGTTTCAGCGGGCTGTAAAAGGCGAGCTCGAAGACAAGACCCAAGTGGTTTACGTTTCCCCCCTCAAGGCACTGGCCAATGATATCGCTAAAAACCTCTCCCAACCGTTGGCCGATATTTTCCATCTCGCCTATGCGGAAGGGATCATGGTGCCGGAGATTCGCACCGCGGTGCGCTCCGGAGATACGCCGGCCCACGAACGGCAATCCATGGTGCGAAGGCCGCCGCATATCCTCATTACCACACCCGAATCGCTGTACATTCTTCTTACCGCCGCGCGGAGCCGGGAATTCCTCAAATCGGCGGAAACGATCATCGTCGATGAGATTCATGCGGTCGCCGATGATAAGCGAGGCGCTCATCTTGCGTTGTCATTGGAACGGCTCGAACAGTTGGCCGAGCGGCCCTTCGATGGACTCAGGGCAGGCTCTTTGCAGCGCATTGGCCTGAGCGCCACGCAAAAACCAATCGAAGAGATCGCTCGCCTTCTGGTCGGAACACGTCACCTAAACGACAATGGCAACCCGGATTGCACCATTGTCGATGTGGGACATAAACGTGAGCTAGATCTCCGTATCGAGGTTCCTGACGACGAACTCGGACCGATCATCCGACAGGACATCTGGGCCGCCGTATATGACAAGATCGTCGAGCAGATCAAAGCCCACCGCACGACGTTGGTATTCGTCAACACGCGCCGTTTGGTTGAGCGGGTAGCCCATCAGTTGACGGAGCGGCTGGGCGAAGGCAAAGTCGGCGCCCATCACGGTAGTCTCTCGCGTAAGAGCCGTCTCGAGGTCGAAGAAAAACTCAAGTCCGGCGAGCTTTCGGCGGTGGTGGCTACGGCCTCATTGGAGCTGGGCATCGATATCGGACACGTGGACGTGGTTTGCCACATCGGATCGCCGAGGACGCTGGCTGTATTGCTGCAACGGGTCGGCCGCTCGGGGCACTGGCTGGAAGCGATCCCCAAAGGCATCTTTTATCCGCTGACACGGGACGATTTGCTGCAGTGTGTTGCCGGCATTCGCGCTGTACGCCAAGGTGAATTGGATAAGCTCACCTTGATTGAAAAGCCCCTCGATGTGCTGGCGCAGCAAATCGTGGCAACGGTAGCCGGCGCAATGCCCGCAGCAAAATCGCAGCAGAGCCAGGACGGGATTAGCGAGGAAGCGTTGTGGCATCTGGTTCGCGGGGCTTACCCGTACAGGAACCTCAGCGCCAAGGAATATGAGCAGCTTCTGGAAATGCTCAGCGACGGCATTTCAACGCGCCGGAGCCGGCGCAGCGCCTACCTCCATCGGGACCGTGTTCACGGCATGCTGCGAGCGCGCCGCGGCGCGCGCCTTACGGCCATCACCAATGGCGGAGCCATTCCTGACATGGCGGACTACGACGTCATCGAGTTTCCCAGCGAAACATTTGTCGGAAAAGTGAATGAGGACTTTGCTATCGAGAGTTTGGCGGGGGATATCTTTCTCTTGGGCAATCGTTCCTGGCGCATCCGGCGCGTCGGTTCGGGCAAGGTTCTAGTTGAAGACGCCCAAGGATTGCCACCGACGATTCCGTTCTGGCTGGGCGAAGCGCCACCGCGCACCAGAGAGCTATCCAAAGCGGTGTCGGATCTTAGACATGATGTGGCGGAGCGCTCAGTAGATCGGACAGCCGCGCAACAATGGCTGGTCAACGAAATGGCTATTCCAGAAGCGGCAGCGGATCAGATAGTGGGCTACGTGGCTGATACTCAGGCGATGCTGGGCGCGGTACCGACTCAGGACCAAGTTATCGCCGAACGCTTCTTCGACGAAGCGGGTGGCATGCAGCTGGTGATTCATTCTCCCTGGGGCGGGGCGGTCAATCGGGCGTGGGGAATGGCGCTACGCAAGCGTTTCTGTGTCAGCTTCGATCGCGAATTGCAGGCGGCGGCGACCGACGATGGCATCGTGATCTCTCTGGTTGAGCAACATTCCTTTCCCATCAATGAGGTTTTTCAAATGGTCCGTCCCAACCTAGTGGAACGCGACTTGACCCAGGCAGTTTTAGTCTCGCCGTTTTTTACCAACCGCTGGCGTTGGAGCGCGACCATTGCGCTGGCTCTGATGCGCCATAGCGGCGGCAAGAAGGTTCCCGTGGCGCTGCAGCGCATGCGCGCGGAAGATCTTCTGGCGGCGGTCTTTCCTGAGCAAGTGGCTTGTCAGGACAATCAAGCAGGGCCGGTGGAAATTCCTGATCATCCACTGATTAATCAGACACTGCGGGATTGCCTTCACGAGGCGATGAGCGTGGAAGGTTTGAAAGAGATCCTGGCATTGATCGACAGCGGCGCCATCCGCACCTTGGCCATCGACACGCCGGCCCCGTCGCCAATGGCCCACGAGATTCTCAACGCCAATCCTTATGCGTTCCTGGATGACGCGCCTCTGGAGGAGCGCCGGGCACGGGCGGTATCGCTGCGCCGCGTCGATCCGTGGCTGGGACGTGAATTTGGCCAGTTGGATCCCGAGGCCATCGCCGAAGTTTGCCGGCAGGCTTGGCCCGAAATGCGTAATCCTGACGAACTGCATGATGTGCTTCTCGACCTCTGCATGCTCCCGTTGGAAACAAGCGGTGATTGGAAACCTTGGGCCGAGAAACTGATTCACGACGGTCGTGCCACCGTGGCGTCGTGGCAGGCGCCGGATGAAAACAAAATAGTCCGGGCTTATGTTGCCGCGGAGCGCTGTGATCTGGTGAGGCTCTGTTTGCCGAGCGCTGTGCTCATGCCGCCGATCAGTGTTCCGCTCGGCTTCACAGAAAAAGTGACGTCCGAGGAAGAGGGCTTCCGAAAGATCGTGCAGGGGTGGCTGGAGGCGCTGGGACCGTTGACGGCGAAGGGGTTGGCCGTGTGTTTGGGCATCCCGGCCGAGAAAATCGATACTGCTTTGTTGGGGCTGGAAAGCGCTGGGGTGGTGCTGCGCGGCCAATTCACCAGCGGATCAGTCACGGCCGACGAGATCGAGTGGTGTGATCGAGTTCTTCTGGCGCGCATCCATCGTCTGACTCTCGGCCGCATGCGCAAAGAGATCGAGCCGGTCTCGGCGGTAGAATTCATAAAGTTTCTTTTGGCTTGGCAGCACGTGGTGCCGGAGAGGCGATTGCACGGACGGGACGGCGTCCTGCAGGTGATTCAGCAGCTTCAGGGAATGGAGCTTCCGGCCCCGGCCTGGGAACGGCATGTGCTACCGGCTCGGGTTGAAAACTACGATCCGGCGGAACTGGAGCATCTCTGTCTTGCGGGGGTGGTTAGCTGGGGACGTCTAAGAACGGACAACCCGCCACCCGACAACAATGGTGTGCAAATCAAGCCCGGCCGGCGCAGCAAACGGCTGTTGGCGCCGGCGCGCAATGCCCCCATCGCATTTCTCTTACGTGAGGAGCTTGATTGTTATATCGACCAGGCGAAACAGAAATGGGATGACGTTTCCACGCTTTCGCCGATGGCGCGTGAAGTGGCCCAATACTTAGAGCAACACGGCGCCTCTTTTCTCACCGATATCGCGAGAGGAACCGGTCTACTAAAAGTAAAAGTTGAGGAAGCCCTGTGGCAGTTGGTGGCTCACGGTCTGGCTACGGGTGACGGAATCGCCGGGCTGCGGGTGCTGCTGACGCCGGAGCACAAACGGGCGGGAAAACGGCGCAGCCTTCGGGTGATCACCGGCGGGAGGAGTACGGAACGAATGATGCCGGTGGGCAGGTGGTCGCTATGGCGTCATCAAGCCGCGGGAGCTGGCTCCAACAGCGAGGAGATGCTCACCCGCAAGGCCCGGCAATTGTTGGAAAGATACGGGGTGATGTTTCGGGACCTACTGGCGCGGGAATCGGATCCGCCCCCGTGGCGGAATCTCTTGCAAGTCTATCGACGATTAGAAGCGCGCGGCGAAATACGCGGCGGGCGTTTCGTCAACGGTTTCGTTGGCGAACAGTTTGCGCTGCCGCAAGCCATCGAGGTGCTCCGGGCGGAGCGGCATGTTAAACAAGAGGAGCCGGTCATGGTATCGTCGGGGGATCCGTTGAACCTGGTCGGTATTTTGACACCCGGCCCGCGGGTGTCGCCGTACTCGAATCAAGTTATTGCCTATCAAGACGGTGTGCCTGTGGAAGTAGGGCCCCTCGGCGCCGTGATCAGCCGGTTAGGACAATCGGCCGCCGAAGTGGAATAGCAATCGGTTGGAAGACTAGAATACTGGAATATTGGAATTTTAGAAGATTGGAATAGTGGAATGATGGAATAATGGATTAATACCCAGCATCCCACTATTCCATTATTCCGTTTCGTATTTTAGCCAGCAGGAGTTTTGAACGTGGAAATTTGTTTTCTCGGCACAGGCGCGCCGTGGCCGGATCCGTTGCGCGGTAGCTCGGCAATTCTAGTGGACGTCGGTTCGGCTCGGATCCTGCTGGATTGCGGCCGCGCCTGTGTGCAGCAAATGGCGCGGCTTCATATTGAGCCCGCGACCATCACTCATTGTTTTCTCACGCACGGTCACTACGACCATGTGGCTGACTATGCGTTGCTGGTTTTAACTTCGTGGCGCTTTGGCAGGCGGCACCGGCTACAGGTCTACGGACCGCCGGGCACGCAGGCGATGTCCGATGCGCTGTTCAACGAAGCTTACAAAATCGACATCGCCGCGCGAAAAAATTTAAAAAAGTCGGACGCGGAATCCGACATCAATATCAACGTCAATGAGATGCGCAACGGCTCAGTCGCCGAGGGCGACGGCTGGCGGATTCGTGCCGTGGAGGTGGTTCACTGGCCGATTCCGCTCTCCCTTGGATTTCTCATTGAAGGGGACGGCAAGCGAATTTTTTTCACCGGCGACACCTCGCCCTGTGATGCCGTGAGGGAGAACGCCGCGGGAGTCGATCTTTTGATTCACGAAGCGATGTACTTTCCGGCGGATTCCGGACATTACCGGAGCCACAGTCACCCCGAACAGGTCGGCGAAGTCGCCAAGCAAGCAGGTGTGAACCAGCTCGTGTTGACGCATCTCCAACCCGATGCAAAAAAAGAGCGGTTGTTAAATGACGCCGGTCGCCATTTCGCCAGGCATATCGTCATGGCGACGGATCAGATGCGCGTGGTTCTCTAGCGCTGCAGCAGTTTAGAGTTCCGGGTTTAAAGTTTCGGGTTAACGCGAAACTCGAGACTCTAGACACCTTACCGTCGCGCGATTCCACAACAGTCCTCCTTTACCCTTGCGGTTGATCCTAGGTTTAGTGTAACTACCACAAAGCATAGTTCGGAAATTTTTCTTCTCTACAGCGACAAGATTTTTTTTCACAAAAAGCTTGGTTACAAGTGAACAGCAAAGCGAGGAGAGATTATGGCTGAGAGTCGGATTTTAGGCGTCCCGAGCCCGAGGGTGGAGGGCGAAGAAAAAGTCGGCGGCAAAGCGGTTTACGCCGCGGATATGATTTTGCCCGGCATGCTATGGGTCAAAGTCCTGCGCAGCCCGCTGCCCCACGCAAAAATTAAAAAGATAGCAGCGGACAAGGCGCGCGCCGTGCCCGGCGTTCACCTCGTGTTGACAGGCGAGGATCTTGCGGGAGCGAGGATCGGCAAGAAGATTGTCGATATGCCGGTCTTGGCCAACGGAGTGGTTCGCTATATAGGCGAGAAAGTCGTGGCGGTGGCGGCTGATAGCGAAGAGACGGCCGAGCGCGCCATCGAGGTTATAGATATAGAATACGAAGAGTTGCCTGCGGTTACGGATGCAGTCGAAGCGGCGCAGCCGCAGGCGCCGCTGCTGCATCCCAACCTGGCGGAATACGCCGGCCTATTGCACAAGATTGAAATGCCGACCAACGTGTTTGTCCACCTCACTTGGAAAAAAGGCGACGTTGAGGAAGGCTTCCGGCAATCTGACGTCGTCGTTGAAAATACTTTTGACGTGCCGGCGGTGCACCAGGCGTACCTCGAGCCACACTCCTGCCTGGTGGAGGTGAAGCCCGATGGCCACGCGGAAGTTTGGGCTTCGACGAAGAGCCCCTTCGCGCTGCGCGAGCAAGTGGGAAATGCGCTGGGCGTATCTCCAGGCGCGATTGTGGTCCATCTCTGTTACGTCGGCGGCGATTTCGGCGGCAAGGGGGATGCCAACGATATCGCCCTTTGCTATGCCCTGTCTAAGAAAACCGGCCGGCCGGTGAAATTTCTGGTTGATTATACCGAAGAGCTGATGGCGGGAAATCCGCGCCACGGCGCGACCATCAAGATCAGAACCGGGGTGAAAAAAAACGGGCTAATGATCGCCCAGCAGATGGAATTTATCTTTGACAGCGGCGCTTACGGTGCTTATCGTCCACAAGGTTTTCTGGTGGGCGCCCACGATACCTGCGGGCCGTACCGGATTCCCAACACGCGCATCGAGGAAAAATACGTGTACACCAATAAGTTTCCCTGTGGTTACATGCGTGCGCCTGGCCATCCGCAGGGTTCCTTTGCCAGCGAAAGCCAGGCGGACATCGTTGCTAAAAAACTCGGCATCGATCCCGCGGAATACCGGCGCATGAATTTTATGCAGGATGGCGATCACTTCCCCGTGGGAGAAAGCATTGCCCACGTCAAAGCGACGGAGGCGTTGAAGAAAGCACTGGAGGAGTCCGGCTTTCGCGGCGCCAAGGGAAAGAACGTGGGGCGAGGCTGTGCCGTCGGCAATTGGGTGTCCAAAGGAGGTGAGTCCTACGCATTCATTAAAATTGACGAGAAAGGCGAGGTGACGCTCTCCACGGCGGTGACGGATACCGGTCCCGGCGCGTACACCATCATGCGTCAGATCGCCGCTCAAGAACTCGCGGTATCGTTGGACTCGATCAAAGTCGAGATTCTGGATACCACCAAGGTGATTAAGGACACCGGCGTGCGCGGTAGCAGCAGCACGCGAGTCCATGGAGGATCTGCTTACGAGGCGGCGAAAAAGGCGCGTGACGAGATCTTAAGAATAGCGGCTCGGGCGATGGCTGCTTCGCCTGATGAATTGATACTCTACGACGGTGGCGTGACTCACGGCCGCGCCGAAAGACGAATGACCTTTGGTGAGATCGCCAGGGTGAATGGGGCACCCATCGTCGCCGAGGGCCACTATGTCAATATGAAGGAGGGGCCCGAAACATCCACGGTGGCGCAAGTCGCGGAAGTGGAAGTTGATGTGGAAACCGGAGAGGTCACTGTCCAGCGTCTAACCACGGCCCACAATACGGGGACAATAATTAACCCGTTAACCCATCAAGGCCAGATCGATGGCGCCGTAGTCATGGGCGTTGGTTACGGCACAGTGGAAGCACTTTTGACCGACGACGGCGGCCGGGTCTTGACACCAAATCTTGGAGACTACAAAATTCCCAACATTAAGGACATTCCATTATTGAAAACGGCAATTCTTCAATCCAACACCGGCAGCGGGCCGTATAATAGCATGAGCATCGGAGAGACCGCGATTATCCCGACGGCTGCGGCAATCGCCAACGCGGTGGAGGATGCCGTGGGTGTGAGAATAAAGTCTCTGCCGATCACGTCAGAGAAGGTGCTCAGCGCGCTGAAAGAGCGGTAGGAATATTGGAGAGTAGATTTTAGGGACAAATTTATGACGATCCGCGGCACATATCTCTGGTTGGTTTTGCTTCTTGCGTTTACCTTGGCTCGTTCTGCTAAAGCAGGAGAACCACTCGATGTGGTCAAGGGCGCGGCGGATCGTGCCGTCCAGGTTCTCAAGGACCCCAAGTTGCTCCCCAAAGATAAACGGAAGGAACGTGTAGACCGCTTAAAGGAGGTCCTAGAGCCCATCTTCGATTTTGAAGAGATGGCAAAGCGGTCGCTCGGTCCACACTGGCGGCGCAGGACGCCCGCCGAGCAGCAGGAGTTCGTCAAGATATTTCAAGAGTTCATTGAGAAAGTCTATTCCGACAAGATTGACCTTTACGAGGGCGAGAAGATTGTGTTTGGTAAAGAAACACTGGACCAGGATTTTGCCCAGGTAGAATCCAATGTCATCAATAACAAGGGAGAGTCTTTTTCAATCGTTTACCGGTTACGGCGGGCAGACGGGAAGTGGAAAGTCTATGATGCTGTGGTGGAGAATATCAGCTTCATCAACAATTATCGCTCCCAGTTCGATCGCGTCATCAACAGCTCCTCCTACGAAGAATTAGTAAAAAAACTCAAAGAAAAAATCAGCTGAGATAGGGCAGGTTTCAAACCTGCCCCTACAACTCCTAACCGCGGCGCGCTCGCTTGCCGTGCTGATCGATAAAGATTTCGTAGAACGAAGCGATGGTTCGATCCTCGAAATGTGGATGGCCGCCGTCGTTTTGATAGAGCAGAGTGACAGTCAGCGGCCGCTTTTGGATCTGTAACAGTTCCGCGTTCTTGGCTTCCAGATAACCTCCCAGGGTGCGTAGGAGGTTTGACAGGTTGTAGAAATCCGGCAGTCCACCGGACTTGGCACGCCGCCCTCGTCCCAAACGCTCCAACCCTTCAATATTTTGAGTGTCATAGCTGATGGTTCGTACACGGCTTTTTCCGCCTTGTCTCCGCCACTGGCGTAACCTGTCCACCAGCGAGGTGGGTTTTTCCGGGGTACCGTTCACCAGATATCGGCCCGTTTCACATTTAAGCTCGAAGACGTTTATGCTTTGGGCTTCAAGCGACTGGCCGATAACGCGGAGATCATAATGATAGGGCTGTTTGGTTTTCATCTATTACCTCGTTGCCAAATCAATGCTGTTTATTTCCAGCGATGGGCGTTCTCATAACATTTGAGACGTTTCGAAACAAGGGCTAACCATCCGACTTTCTTGACAAAAAAAAGGGTGGCACGTATGGTGGAAGAGATTTTTGAATTGGAGGAATCATGGCACGTCCGGAGAAAATTGGCTCCTCTCAAAGTGCGGTGAGCTATAGAGGCCTGCGGGACTGGTTGGAGCAAGTGGATAAACTCGGCGAGCTCCAGAAGGTCAGCGGTGCACATTGGGACAAGGAAATGGGCGCCATAACGCAAATGTTGACAGAGGGCGGCAGGGGAAAGGCGCCGGCCATCCTTTTTGACGAGGTACCCGGTTATCCTAAAGGATATAGGACATTGTATGGGCAGTTTTCCACCATTAAGCGGGTCGCGTTGACTCTTGGCTTGCCCCTCGAATACGAACACAAGGCGGATATCGTCAAGGCTTATCATCACCGCATGGAAGAGATGAACTTGATCAAACCGAAGATGGTCAAAACAGGGCCGATCTTCGATAACATTCTTGAAGGCGAAAAAGTCGACGTGCTCAAACTTCCAGTGCCTGTGCATCATCAAGCCGACACGCACCGTTATATTGGCACCGCCGACATGTGTATCACCAAGGATCCGGACACCGAGTGGTACAACTTCGGCGCTTACCGCTGCCAGGTTTATGACCAAAAGACCATCGGCTGCCAGATCACCGAAGGCAAACACGGACGAATTCATCGCGACAAGTATTTTGAGCGCGGCCAGAGCGCCAAGTTCGCCATCGTCTGCGGGCAGGATCCGCTTCTTTATCTTTTGTCCGCCAGCCCTCTGCCCAGCGGCGTTTCCGAGTACGATTTTGCCGGCGGCATACGCGGCGAACCCGTGGAAGTGGTTAAAGGACCGTTTACCGGATTTCCCATTCCTGCGGATGCGGAGATCGTTGTCGAGGGCGAAGCGGTGCCGGGGCAAGTGCAACCGGAAGGGCCGTTTGGCGAATGGATGGGCTATTACTCCGACGACGTGGTGCCGCGGCCCTATCTGAATGTGAAGACGGTGATGTACCGCAACAATCCTATTCTGACTTGCGCGCCGCAGCATAAACCCGTGGATGAAACCGGTTTGTTAAAGGGAATCGCCGGCGCGGCGGAAATTTGGAAAGCACTGGAAGCATGCGGTCTACCCGATATTCTCGGCGTTTGGAATCACGAAGGGGCACCGGCCACACGCTTTACCGCAATTCAAATTCGCCAGCGCTATCCCGGGCATGCGCGCAACGTGCTCCACGTCGCGGCGAATTGCATGGCGGGCGCTTACAACGGCAAGTGGACGGTGGTGGTCGACGACGACGTGGATTGCTCCGACATCGACCAGGTGCTGTGGGCCATGGGCACGCGCTTTGACCCGATGACTGATATCGACCTTGAGCAGAAGGCCTGGTCGTCGGGACGCGATCCCATGTTTTTGCCCGGAAATTTCAATAACCGAATATTGATCGATGCCTGTATACCCTACAACCGCAAGCTCAAGGGAGAGTTTCCTAAGGTCGTGGAAGTGCCCGAGAGCGTGCGCACGCAACTGAAGGCGAAGTTTCCGGATCTCTTTAAATCGCAAGCTTAACTTCACACGGCAAAGAACGGCAAAGTAATCCTTAGTAGACGCGACCCGCCGGTCGCCACTACGTCCGGTCTCTTGCGCTACTATCGATGACGGTGCCAAGAGGATAACCCATGGTTTTTGCAAGTTGGCGCGGCGTGGTTGGCGTAGTTAAACCCACCCATCGGCCCGGCTCTCTGGAGGAGTTCATTCGTTTGTTACCCGAGGGCATCGGCGTTGTTCCGGTGTATTTGAATTTCAAGCGGGGCACCGAAGATGAATTTCGCGCCGCGCTGAACGCCGTCGAGGAAAAAGTCGCGGAGTTGGCGCAGGAAGGCGTGGATCTTATCCATCCCGAAGGCGCTCCGCCTTTCATGGTCCACGGCTATAAGGGCGAAGCGAAAATTATCAAAGAATGGGAAGCCAAATACAAAATTCCCATGGTCACAGCGGCGCAGACTCAAGTCGAGGCCTTGCGCGCGTTGAAAGTCAAAAAATTCATCGGCGTCACGTATTTCATTAACAGCGTCAATGACATCACCACCCGTTATTTCCAAGACGCCGGCTTCGATGTCCTAGGCATGGAAGGAATCTCCGTGGCTTTCGAAGACGTCGGACGGATTGCATCGCAGGAAATCTACGCGCACACGCGGAAAGCCTTCCTAAAGAATCCAAGCGCCGAGGGGATCTACATGCTCGGCACGGGTTGGCGTTGCCTCGACATCATCCATCTGCTCGAGGAAGATTTGCAAGTTCCCGTCATTCACCCTGTTGCCGCGCGCGTCTGGTCGATTCAAAAACGGCTGCATGTAAGACAAACCGTGAAAGGCTTTGGCAAATTGCTCGAAGAGATGCCCTGAAATGCCTTGAGGTGATGGATATCACGCGGCTCTCCATCCATCCTACGATCCTATCATTTCGAGGTCCCCAGCAAGCCGCAGGGTAAACTCCGCAAGAAATCTTTTTTCAAACTAATAGCAAGACGTCTTTCCAAAATGATCGATCCACACTCGTTTCGCAAATTCGAGCACGCCGGCTGGGAAAAAGTCCCGCAGCAATACCAAGAGGCTTGGGGTAATCTCACGACTCAGGCCGTAGAGTCGCTTCTGGACGCTGCGGGCGTTCAAAAGAACACCAAGGTCATCGATATCGCCACGGGTCCCGGCTTTGTTGCCACAGCGGCGGCAAAACGCGGCGCGACAGTGGTCGGCGTCGATTTTTCTGCAGCGATGGTTGCTGAAGCGCAGCGCAATTATCCTGATGTCGAGTTCCGCGAAGGCGACGCAGAGCAGTTGCCTTTCGGCGATGGGTTATTCGACGCGGCAGTGATGAACTTCGGCATACTCCATCTGGCACGACCGGACCAGGCGTTGGTCGAAGCACGACGCGTGCTGAGGCCCGGAGCCAGGTTTGGATTTACCGCATGGGCAAAGCCTGAGGAAGCCATCGCTTTTGGAATTGTTTTGCGTGCGATCGGATCGCATGGGGATCTTAAAGTGCCATTGCCTGAAGGCCCGCCGTTTTTTCGTTTCAGTGAGCCCGATGAATGCGTGCGTTCGTTGCTAGCCGCGGGTTTTGAGTCGCCCGCGGTCAACAAAGTCCCTCAAGTTTGGCGGTTGCCTGCGGGTGATGGGCTGTTCGAGGCGATGAAAGAGGGCACGGTACGGACGGCGGGATTGCTGCGTGCGCAAAACCCCGAGGCGCTACAGCGCATTCGCGAGGCGATTCGCAGGGACACAGAGCCGTATCGGAAAGGGGACGTGATAGAACTGCGCATGCCAGCGATGCTGGCTTCGGGAACAAAGCCATAGACGAAGCCGCGAGACGGAATTGAAAACGAGGGCTAACGATGATTAGACTAGTGCCACCAGAGGAGCTCAAAGGAATTATCCCTTATCAAGAAGCCATTACAGTCGTCGAGACTGCGTTCCGTGAATGGGGAAAAAATCTCGTTCTCAATAATCCGCGGCAAAGAACCCATACGCCCGACGGAGTGCGCGTGAGCATTCATCACGGCGCGGCGCCCTTTCTGGGAATGACCGGCTATATGAGCCACTGCGAGCTGCTGAAACAATTCCCCGAGCACCAGAAGTCCGTGTTCCATGGACATCCGGTGACGGTACTCTATGACGCTTCCACCGCTGAGTTGCAGGCGATTCTTGTGGGCAATCCCACCAGCAAGGAATTGCCCATAGGCCACGCCGCGACGGAGCTGAGAACCGCCGCCACCAGCGCAGTGGGCACGCACGCATTGGCAAGAAAGAACTCACGGACACTGGGTTTGTTCGGTGCGGGAAATCAGGCCCGGGCTCACCTGGTTGCGCTGTCCAAGCTCTACCGCTTCGAAAAAATCAAAGTCTACACGAGAACTCCGTAAAATCGGGAAGGGCTGGCGCGGGAGATGGCGGAAAACTTCGATCTCTCGGTTGAGCCAGTGGACGAGCCGCGCAAGGCCGCCACGGGCGTCGATATCATCCTCACCGCAACCAACACAAGCGTGCCGGTGTTGAACGGTGACTGGCTCGAGGAAGGCGTCCACATCACCTCCATCGTATCAAGCAACATTGGCCTGGTAAAAGGTGGCTTCTTACACAAGAAGCGGCGCGAGCTTGACGACGAGACGATAAGGCGCGCGCAAGTCATTGTGGTCTGCTCTAAGTCGCAAGCCGTTCAGGATGAACAAGGAGATCTGTTTGATCCTGTGCAGGCGAAGATCCTTTCTTGGGATCAAGTCGCGGAACTGGGTAGTCTCCTGAACGGCAAGGCTCAAGGCCGAATCTCCGAGCGGCAAATTACTCTGTTCAAGAATAATGCGGGCCAGGGGATTGCCGACGTTGCTTTAGGCGCTCTGGCTTTCAAAAAAATATTGGAACGAGGAGCGGGACAGGAATTGCCGATAGAGGGCGGCACCGAGGACTGACGCGACTATCGCGGGGCCTTTTGTAAATATCCATAGAATTTCTTACTTCTAGGCAAACTGCCATGGAACAAAAACAACGCAGGAAGCAGGAATTTTTTTCTGCCTTCTACGGACCCCGTCAGTTTGCCAACGATGCCATCAACCGCCCGAATCCGCTCACGGGCTCCTTTACTCTGGCCATTCTTAGCGCGTACCAGATATAGGCTTGGCAGCTGGTAATCACGGGCTTGCCGATCTCACGCTCCAACAGATCAACATCTGTAATTGTCGGCCACCGGGGACAGGGAACGAAAATTCCGTCGGCTTCCGGCGCCTGTTCATAGAGTCTTTTGGCGATTCGATAAGCGGCGTGGATATCCATGTCGGTCAGGTCGGCGTTTTTGCGCACACCGTAACCTTCGATCTTTAAGACCTGAAAACCGGAAGCTTCAAGAAAAGCTTTCATTCTCTGGTTTAGCGAGTCTTCATGCGGCGTTGCTACGACGACTTTCTTTATCGAGAGCGAACGCAGTGCTTCGACTTCTCCTGTGATGCCCGGAGAGATGGGGACTCCGTACTTTGCGGTGAGCTTTTTGGCCATTTCAACATCGCTGCCGTAGCCGAGCTTAGTGAAAAGCGGCGAGCCGCCGATGATGATGGCATCGCATTTGTTCTCCACCAGGTCCTGCGCCGCTTCTTCGATGCGTTGGAGTTGCCGTTCGAAGTCCGCATCCACCAGTTGCCGGATTGTTCCCGTGCTGTTCAACAACATGAAACCCTCCGGTAGCATGCGATAGAATTCATATACCAAAGTGTCTCCCCGCGATGGTGCAACATGACCGATTTTTGCGCGCCAGCCGTACATTTTTTCTCCTCCTTACCAGTTAAGCATGCGCCGTTTACCTGAAGTAATATATTGTTTTTGAGCGAATCTAAAGAAAACCGCCGAAGCCGTCAACAGACATTTGCCTTGACTGACAAAGTTCAATAGACTCCGGCAAATTAGTCCCTGCGGTGAGGAAAGTAGCCATGAAGGTATTGAAGACGGTCGCCCTATTATTGACATTGACGGCCGTACACCCGCAAGCGAGCCATGCGCAGTCTATCCGAATGAGTTATACCGGTACTCCAGGCTTTGTGACGCCATTCTGGCTTACGCATGACGCTGGATTGGTGAGAAAACACGGACTGCGCGGCGAGATGATAATGGTCACCGGAGGCGCGATCAATATACAAGCATTGATCGCCGGCGAGGTCGATTTTGTCAATGCGGCGGGCCCGGCGCTGATAAATGCCGTCCTCAAGGGCGCCGAAATCACCATCATTGCATCGGCGTATAATTTCTTGCCCTACGGTTTCGTCGTTGGCAGAGATATCCGGTCGGCCAATGACCTTAAGGGAAAAAAAGTTACGCTCTCTGGTTTCGGCGGGCTTGAGGAATTTGCCATCCGCCTCGCCTTGGACAAGTTGGCAGTCGATCCGAACCGAGTAACTTTTATCAGGAGTGGAGCAGACGCGGTAAGGATCGCCGCCCTTGTGTCGGGCGCGGCGTCTGCCATGGTCGTTTCACCGCCCTCGCTGTTCAAAGCCGAAGCGCTAGGATTAAGAACCTTGGTAGATTTTGGCGAACTCAACTTTAGCTTCCCTGGATCCATCATCATTGCCAGGCGATCCTACATCGCGGACCAGCGCAACACGGTGAAAAAATTTTTGCTGGCGTACATTGAAGGACTGCATGTCTTTAGAACGAACAAGAAGTTGGCAGTGCAGGTCATGCAAAAATACATGAAATTGAACGACACGGATCTATTATCAAAGTCCCACGACTATTACGTAAGAAATACCCCCGCGATACCGTTAACTGAAGCAGTGGCAGTCAAGAACGCCTCTCCTTCCGACAAGACGGTAAATATCAAACCGGAAGACTTTTATGACAATTCGTTGATTCGCGAAATCGTGAGTTCAGGTTATGTAGATAAGGTCGAAAGAACGGGCAAATAACCTTCGCACTCCGGCCCGCGCCGTGGGCGGTAACGTTACCTGCGAAATCGGTTTATTCCAGATAAGCGAAGAGCTCTTCCAGATCTTGAATCCTTTGGACCTTCGGATGGTTGAATGAGCCGTTGTACGACCGGTGCGGCATCATCACCACGGCATCGGTATTCTCTGCGACATCCAGGCAGTTTTCATGCCGATCATCGACGAACAATTGCACTTTCAATTTCCGGACAAGCGCCGATTTGTGCTCTTGCGTGAAGTGGACGACAGGGTTGCTCACGCCGTGCTTTTTTAGCCAATCACATGTTACCTCGTGGATGCTGTAGGTGTCGCGCTCGTAGCGGTGGGTGACGAACACCAACCTGCCATCGCGGCTGAGATCTTCCAAGGCTTGCCACTGCCTGGGTGTCGGAAGCGGCTCAAGTTCTTGCCAAAAGCGCGCGGTATAGGAAACTTCCAGCATGCACCCGGAGATGGTCTCATTCGAAATGAACGGATGCTTTATAAAACTCGGATCCGTGATGGACAGGGGATCAATGGGCCCGGTTCCGACGCGTTGGGCCAAGACCTTGAGAAAAGGTGAGAGGAAATCGGCAAGCACGCCATCGATGTCCAGACCAACCATCATGTCGCACTCAATCCTAAGCAAATCAGCTTTCAACGTCAACTTATTCTTGTGGTGCCGATGGGACTGTGCTAGATGAGAACTTCTTTCTAAAGATGTTTAGGCGCGCAAGCGGTAATAGCCCGCAACTCCTGGCAAATTTTTGTTTTTTGTTTGTGCTTTCCGCGTGTGCGGCAATCCGGCCGAGCACAGATGGACAAACGCTTAGACAAACCGGAGCGTTCATCCAGGAAGTTAAAGCGTTTGGTAAAAGCCTTGGTATCGCGTCCACTGAAGCTTTGAACCGTACCGCCGAGGAACGCCCGGCGCTTTCGATGCTGTGGCTCTGGCTGCAACGTGATGGAACTCTAGCTCTGCATGCCCCCATCGATATACGCATGGCGATTGGGTTTGCCAAGGATAAAAGCCAGCTTCAGCTGGAGCAAGTTTACGATGTCGCGGGATACAGCGTCTATTATCGACTGGGGAACGAATTTGCCGACGAGCGCTCCGTGGCGACGGTTGGATTTGCTGCAGAAGGAGTCGTTCGCAGGGTGACGGTCATTCTTCACGAAGATCTGCATGGCGACAACAATTTCGACTTGCCTTGGGAAATTGAGGAGTCGATTGTTACGCCGCTGGGTGTTTTGGCTGCGGTGGCGTTTTTCAAAGAGAAAGGCGATGAGGAAAACTTGAGGCGAGCGCTGGCCTCTCTGGAAGAACAAAGGCAATACTCGCGGGAGCTGAATGCGCTCGTGGAGGAAGCGGAGAAAATCCTACAGAGCGAGTCGCCGGAAAACGCTAAGAAGAAAATCTTAGAATTGATGCCTGCCTATCCGATTTACAATCGCCAGTTTCAACTCCAGATTGCCGGCCAACATCCGCCTACGGTGCTCGAAGCGAAGCTCAGCCACGATCTCGCCTATTATCGATATTTCGACCGAATCGCTGCTTTGTCCGAGAAAGCCCCCGATCTGAAAACGTTCATTGCTGATCTTAAAAAAATTCCCCAGGACGTTACGTACGATGATCTGGCGCGCTATTTACAGCAATTGGACTCCCAGTATGCGCCGGCGGTACGGTTGAGCCGCGTTGCCATCACGCCAGAGCGCAAAAAGCAAAGTGTCAAAAGCGAAGTGGCAGGGCTTTGCGCTTTGCCTTTCGCCCTTTGCGGGCTCTAGTATTGATGGCATTTCCTTTGCCCTCCAATCCGGTCGTCCGCGGCATGGCCGTGTTTTACACGACCACTTTTCTGTCGGCAGCGTGGTCGATGATCATTCCCACGATTCCCGTGCTCGCCCAATACTTCGGCGTGACCGCCGGGGGCGCGGCCCAGATCGTCACGGTGTTCGCTATCGGTAAGTTTATCGGGACTATTATCGGAGGGGCGGTCATCGACCGCATGGGAACGCGAACTGCGCTTGTGGGCGGGCCGCTGGTTGGCGGCATAGCTTCTTTGCTGGCCGTCGGCGCGCCGGCGTTCAAAGTTATCTTGCTGTTGGCTTTAGTAATGGGCGCGGCGGATAGCCTTTGGGCAAGCGCCCGTGAGGTGGGAGTGATCGACCTCGCTCGACACAATCGGCGGGGACGAATGCTCAGCAGTATCCATGGCACCTATAACATCGGCACGGCTGTGTTTCCTCTGATCGGCGGCTCGTTGACGGATCTTTTGAGTTTCAGGGCGGTATTCATCAGCTATGGAGTCTCGGCGCTGTTATCGGTGTTCTTGGGATTTGCCGGCCCCAACTCGGTAGCGGTTTCGTTAGCACGAGGGAATCCTGACCGGGCGACGAGGTTGGGGCTCCAACGGCGGATCAAGAGTTTTGTGGGACTGTTCAAAGAAATCCGTCCCGATTTGAGGTCGACTTATTTGGCCCTGGTTTTGGCAACTCTCGTCAATCAATCGCAACGAATTATCATTCAAAGTATGCTGCCGCTTTACGCCGGATATTATCTTCATCTTTCTCCGACCCAGATCGGCCTTTTGTTCAGTATTTCAGGCGCCGTGGTTTTCGCTATGATCATTCCAGCGGGGTTCGTCATGGACAGAATCGGAAGAAAATGGTGTACGGTGCCGAGCACGGCGCTTCCGGCACTGGCATTCGTGCTGATTCCCATAACCAACAACTTCACAGAGCTTGCGATTCTTGTGGGCTTCGCGGCCATCGCCCAAGGTTTGGCGTTGGGTTCGGTGGCGACTTCAACCTACGATGTTGTCCCCGCCCATGTGCGGGGACGCCTGCAGGCGGCGCGCCGCACTGTAGCAGAGTTGGGCAGCGGCCTCGCGCCCCTCTTAGGCGGCTATTTGGCGAACACGTTTAATCCCGGCGTGCCGTTCCTTGTTTATGCCCCGCTGTTAGTGTTTTCGGCAACGCTGCTGGCAGTAGTCGGGAAGGAGACGTTAGGCCAGCCTGGAACTCGATGAGAGTTAACGGAGGTAGAATAGCGGCAGTCAAAAAGTTCAAGTATAGGTTCAAGTTTTGTTTTAACAAATCGAAAGCTTTCTTCATAAATTTAATCCTTTAGGCTTGCATACTGCGAATCAGCTCGATATAAGTTTTTTTCATGGCTAGCTTCAGTGACGTCATGCGCAGACCTAGCGCCTTCTGGAGCTTTGTTGTTGGCTGGCTCAGACCGCGCCGAAACCGCCAACTTATCGAATGGACAATTTCCGTGTTGGACCTTCAACCCACTGACCGCGTGCTGGAAATTGGATCGGGTTCGGGACTAGGGCTTCAACTGGCGGCCACGTGCTGCACCATCGGATTGGTAGCGGGTGTTGATTCAGACCCGGCGATGGTGCGTCGCTCTCGCAAACGCAATGCGCTCAACATGACTTATGGACGGGTTTTCATTCGCGAGGGATCGGTTTCGAATTTGCCTTATCCGGACGGAAGCTTCAATAAAGTATTTTCGATCAACTCCGTGCAGACATGGCCCAGACAATTGGGCGACCTGAAAGAAATACGGCGCGTGCTGCGGCCCGGGGGCAAACTTTTCATCGTGCGCCAGCCCCTGGGCGCCAAAAGCCGTCGCGAACAAGATCAGATGCGGGAAGACATTCAGCAGCGGCTGCCGCAACAAATGATTCTGGCTGGTTTCGACGTCGCAGGCAAAGAAGTTCGAGTCATGAGACCGGTATCGGCTTATTGCATTGTGGGAAGCAAAGCCGTTGCGGAACCTGAGCAACGCATCGCCGCCGTCGCCGGCTAAAAATTCTTCCATGCGCTCTAATGTCATCGGGCGCTTATTTCGATTCCAGGAAATATCTGCAAGCATTCAAACGGCTATCAAGGCCGTGTCATGAGGATCGCTTGGGTATGAGGTGTTCGACAAACTATGCTCAGCCGAGCGCTTGGCTAGCATTGCCCAGCCAGGCACCAGAGGAGGTAACCATGAGTGACAAAGGGATAAAGAAAGCGCGTGCCTTGGGAATCAATCACGTGGTGTTGGAGGTGGGGAACTTGGATGCGGCGCTGGAATTTTATGGCGCGATTTTCGATTTTACGCTCCGCGGCAAAAGCGAGCATAACGCTTTTATCGATCTCGGCGATCAATTTATCCAGTTGAGCCTCGGCAAGACTCAGTCGCCGGATGACAAGCGCCATTTCGGTTTTGTCGTCGACGCTCGCGAACCGGTGCGCTTGGCGTTGCAAAAACTTGGCGTCGAGTTAATCGGACAGCGGCTAAATTTCCGCGATCCCTGGGGCAATCGGATCGAGGTTGTGCCTTATGATGATATTCAGTTCACCAAGGCAGCCCATATTCTTAGAGGAATGGGGGTCTCCGCTTTAGAAAAAACTCCCAACGCCATCGACGAGCTGAAAAAGAAGGGCATGGCGCCGGCGGGCTAGCCGCAGCAAATGGCAGATAGCCTATAGGTGATAGCAGATAGTGAGGAGCAAATAGCCGGTAGCAAATAGCTACTGGTCGCCTCTGATTTCTAGATTTTTGCCTTGCCATTCGCTGTCTGCCATTAGCCATCGCGACGATCGCAGCGGGGCTTGCGCTGGGGATCTTTCTAGAAAGCGGATCGCAGCTCTCACAGGCAGAAAGACGGGTTATCGGCCACCAATAAAACCCGCATGAAACCTACTATACGCGTGAAATCTTCCCCTTGAATTCCTTAAATAATTCCTCTGTTATTGCCCCGGAAAATCTCCCCGTCCCGCTCTTTTTCAAAGAGGGGTTAATAGATGAAAAGCACTATTGAGATATCTTTCTTTACAGCTTCACATCGTCGGTCGTTCATTTGAGGCTTCGCTTGGATTTCCGACCGCTCTTTTTTCCGGACTCCGTAATACTTGCGAGAAGTCGATAGGCGACCGGCCGGTCGCCCTTATGGAAGCAACCCGAAAACCTCAAGTTTCAACCCGGAGGTAAGTGCGGTATCATGCCGGTTGGCTGGGGTGAGTTGATGACGTAGAAGGAAATCTGGTATCCATCCTAAGGGTCATCACGGCGCGTCAGACATGGTGTTGCTTTAGGCGAAGGAATCGTTTCAATGACCTACAACGCTTGGTTTCAGTGCATTAAAGGTTGCCCGGGGCAATATAGCTTGCTGGAGATTATCTACCGCTGCCCTAAGTGCGGTGACTTGCTCGAAGTGCGCCATGACATCGAAGCTCTCAAGAGCAGGGCGGCATCGGCGTGGATCAAGCTCTTCGATGAACGCACGCGACAGAACGACTATCCTTACGGGTCGGGGATATGGGCGAAAAAAGAGTGGGTCGTCCCCTTTATCGACAACGAGAACATTGTTTCGACCTTCGAGGGCAATACTAATCTTTTCTGGGCGAACCGTTACGGCAAGCAGCTTCACCTCGAGGACCTCTGGGTCAAGCAATGCGGCAACTCCCACACCGGTTCTTTCAAAGACCTCGGTATGACTGTCTTGGTTTCAGTCGTCAATCAGATGATAGCGAATGGGGAGCCCATAGAGGCCGTAGCTTGCGCTTCCACGGGCGATACGTCGGCGTCGCTTGCAGCCTACGGTGCGGCGGCGGGTATTCCGACAGTGGTGTTTTTGCCCCGCGATAAGGTATCGCCCGCGCAGCTGGTCCAGCCCATCGCCAACGGCGCTTTAGTGTTGTCCCTGGATACCGATTTCGACGGCTGCATGGCTGCGGTGCAAGAGGTGACGAAGCGTAAACATATCTATTTGGCGAATTCGATGAACAGCCTGCGCATCGAAGGGCAAAAGACCATTTCCATCGAGATCGTGCAACAGTTTGATTGGGAGGTGCCCGATTGGGTTATTTTGCCAGGCGGAAACCTGGGCAACGTGAGCGCCATTGGGAAAGGTTTTCTCATGATGCAGGACCTCGGACTGATTTCCAAGCTGCCGCGCATCTGCGTCGCGCAAGCCGAGAATGCCAACCCATTTTACCTTTCGTATTTGAAAAACTTTGGACATTACGAACCGGTCACGGCGCGAAAGACTTTGGCCAGCGCGATCCAGATTGGCAATCCGGTGAGCATTCGAAAAGCCATCGCGACGTTGCAGCGTTTCAACGGTGTCGTCGAGCAGGCTTCGGAGCGGGAGCTGGCTGAAGAAGTGGCGCGCGCAGATCGCACCGGCATGTTTAATTGTCCCCACACGGGGGTGGCGCTGGCGGCGCTGCGCAAACTTGTGGAGCGCAAGGTGATCCATGGGCATGAAAGAGTGGTGGTGATCTCCACCGCGCACGGTCTCAAGTTCGCCGATCAGAAGATCGCCTATCACTTTGGCACTCTCGAAGGTATTCAGGGTACTCAGGTTAACCGCCCGGTGGAGGTGAGCGCCGACCCACAGAAGATCAGCGACGCAATTTCGCGTTACGTCGAACGCGTGCGCTTGTTAGACGGATAATGGGTGATTTAGACAACAAAAGTGGCGCGACGCAGGTGTGTGCGGATAAGGGAAAGACGCTTGGGTTCAGCACCCTGGCCGTGCACGGAGGCGAGCTGCGGCCAAAGCTGGGAAACTCCCTCTCTACCCCGATCGTACAGACAGCGACCTACACATTTGCCAACACTCAGGAGCTGCACGACCACTTTCAGCGGCGCATAGATCGGGACGAATACGGGCGCTACGGTAATCCCACGCAGCGCGTGGCGGAGCAAAAGCTGGCGGCGCTCGAAGGCGCCGGCGACTGCTTGCTCTTCTCCAGCGGCATGGCCGCGATCACCACGACGCTGCACGCCGTTCTTGCTCACGGATCCCACGTGGTCGTAACGGACGATTCCTATCGGCGGACGCGGCAGTTTCTTACCCAGGTGCTGCACCGTTACGGAATTGAAGTGTCAGTGGTGCCGGCGGGGGACTACGAGGCCATAGAGGAAGCTGTCCGTCCCACGACGCGCTTGCTCATCAGCGAGTCGCCGACCAATCCCTACAACTTCATCGTCGATCTGGAGCGCTTTGCCGACATCGGCCGGCGTCACCGCGTGAAAACCATCATCGACGCGACTTTCGCGACACCGTTCAATCAGCGGCCGTTGGAATTCGGAATAGATATTGTGTTGCACTCGGCAACCAAATATCTCGCCGGTCATAATGATCTGCTCGCCGGCGCCGTTCTTGGCTCCGCCGAGCTGGTGGATGGAATTCGTTCTTTACAGGCCGTCACTGGAGCGATAATCGACCCGTTGGCCTCCTACCTACTGTTAAGGGGATTAAAGACGTTTGCGCTCCGCATCGCGCGGCAGAATGTCAACGCGCAAGCGCTTGCTGAGTTCTTGGCAGCTCACCCACGGGTGGTCGCGGTGCACTATGCCGGGTTACCCACTCATCCGCAGCACGAAGTCGCGCGGCGTCAGATGCGCGGCTTTGGCGGAGTCGTTTCTTTTGAAATTGCCGGCAATCTCGAGGCGACGTCTCGCGTGGTGGACGCGTGCCGGATTCCCCAGATCGCGCCTTCTCTTGGAGGAGTCGAGAGCCTGATCGAGCAGCCCGCACTCATGAGTTTCTACGAGCTTACCACCGAGGAGCGCCTCATGGTCGGCATCAAGGATAACTTGATCCGTTACTCCGTGGGCATCGAAGATAAGGAAGATCTCATCGCCGATCTCGCCGCGGCGCTCGAACGCGCGTAACACCTCCGAAGAAGTTCAAAAGTTCAAGGTTCGGTTCAAGGGTTCCGGAGAAGAGGGGAGGGTACGGGGAAAATCGCATCCTTAACAGCTTTCGTTCTTAACCACAATTGAATCTCTCTGGGTCGATTCCTCGCAGCTTCCTGCGTTGCGTTTCCTGTGCAGGATGGGTTGAGATACCCATCATCTGAGCGGTGGGTATCGGCGTGCCGCCTCGACCCACACACTGTAATCTTAGCCGGAATTCAATCGTTCAAGTGGACGAACGCTCGCACCCAGTCCTTTGGTTTGGCTGTATGTCCCTGGCCGGTAACATCCTCGGCAAGAAAAACATCTCCGGCACCGAAGATCATCGAGGAGCCGTCGCCGAGGCCGATCTCAACGGAGCCTGAGAGGGTGATGACCCATTGCCGGCGTGGCGCGGGATGCCAGGCAAATAAGTGAGGGCGATCCTCTATTCGGAACACGAGACCTTTGACCGCATGAACGGTGTTAAAAAGGTTTGACGCCACGTGGTCGTCCATTTTTTCAAAATGAGATTGGTTGTCATCGCCCGTGTAAAGTCGATAAAATTTCATCCACGTCACCTCGTTGTTTAACCTGACAGATTGGCGCCGTCACCAACCAAAGCACTAAGTGCTATTTCACCACAGAGGCGCAGAGTTTGCAGCGTAAAATTTCGAAATTCGAATTTTTCCAACTCCGCGTTCTCGGCGCCTCAGCGGTGAGTTTTTTTGCCTTAAACCTAAGTCGGACGTAGTCAGCAAACCAATGGCCGTCCGAGGCTCGAAGGGACGGTGCGAGTGCGTCGCGAACCTCTGCCAAAAATCTCGGGCGCTCTGCTTCGCTTACCGCTTTGGCAAAAGGTTGCGCAAACACTTCGAGCCAACCCAGGATGTCGCCGGGGAGTTTTGTTGGTCTAGGAATAAGCTCCATATAGTCGATCGAAAATCCCGCGCTCGACAGTACCTTTGTGTATTCCTCGACCGAAGGATAATACCAGGGGTCGATTGACGTGGGGTCGATTTCCCTTTTGCGCAGCGAGTAGTGCAACGCGGAACGGATCTTCTCCACATTGCCCTTGCCGCCGAATTCGCCGACAAACCGGCCGGCTGGTTTTAGAGCGTGAAAAGCGCCGGCGGCGACTTTTTCAGGCTGTTTCATCCAATGAAGCGAGGCGTTGGTGAAAACCGCGTCGAAGGTCCGTTTAAAGGCGACTCTTTGACCGTCCATGGCGATGACCTGCAAGCCGCGCCGCCGTGACGCTTGGAGTTGGGGAAGGCTGCTGTCCATACCGACGACGGCGCAGCCCAAGGCAGCGATCTTTTCAGTTAACGCCCCATCGCCGCAACCGAGATCCAAAATCCACTCTCCCGACTTCGGCTCGAGCAATAACAGGAGCGGCTCTCCTAGATCGGAAACAAACCGCGCATTAGCGGCGTAACTTTGCGGATTCCACGATGTTGTTTGGTCCACAGTAGAAGAAATTACCACGCCATAGGATGCTTGAAAAACGCTCAATTAACCGGCTTAGTAGGAGGATAATCATGGAGACAAAGGACATTGATCTAGCGCAGCTCAGAATTGATCGCTCGGCGCAAGCGACCGGGCCCTCGCGCAGGCCGAGACGTTGGAGAAGGTTTATGCTCTGGGGCACAGCCGTTGTGATTTTGGCGGCTGGCTTTTTGTTTTTCAAAGAGTTTTTCAACTCGGGAATCGAAGTTCAATTGGCAACTGTTTCTCTGACCTCTCCCGCGCAAGCGAACTCGGTATTGACCGCTAGCGGATACGTTGTCGCGCGACGTAAGGCGGCGGTCGCTTCCAAAGGAACCGGCACGCTGGTTTTTTTAGGCGTTGAAGAAGGAGATGAAGTCAAGAAGGGCCAGGTGATTGCTCGTCTCGATGACTCCGACGTCGCGGCGTCCTTGCGTCGAGCTCAGGAAAATCTGCGTATGGCTCAATCCGAACTCAACGATGCCAAGCAGTCTCTCGGACGGCAGGAAATTCTTTTGAAGCGGGGGATAGTGGCTCAGGCGGAGTACGATGCCGCCGAAGCTCGTTACCAACGGGTGGTGGCGTCCATCGAAGCGGCCAAGTTTGCCGTCAAGGAAGCCGAGGTCGCGGTGGAGAACACGCGCATCGTTGCGCCCTTCGATGGCACGGTGCTCAAGAAAAATGCGGACATTGGGGAGATTGTCGCTCCACTGGCGGGGGCCGTCAGCTCGAAGGCCGCCGTGGTAACGATTGCCGACATGTCTTCGCTGGAAGTCGAGGCCGATGTATCCGAAGCGAACCTCACGCGAGTCGCTCCGGAGCAAGCTTGTGAGATCCGATTGGACGCCTATCCCGAACGGAGTTACATGGGCCACGTGGGTAAAATCGTTCCTACTGCGGACCGTGCAAAAGCGACGGTTCTGGTGAAAATCAAATTTAACGACTATGACCGGCGCGTCTTGCCGGACATGGGCGCCAAAATTTCGTTTCTTTCGCCTAATAGCGCGCAGAGTTCTGAGTCAAATCAGCCGTTTCTTGCTGTCCCTGTGGCGGCAGTGACCAAGCGAAACGGCCGGCCAATAGTCTATCAAGTCAAGGATAGTCGCGCGCTCGAAGTGCCAGTTGTCATCGGCCGGCAAACGGGAAGTTTGGTTGAAATAAAGCAAGGTTTACAGAACGGCGACAAGGTCGTTAGTAGGGTTGATGAAAAGATTCGCGATGGGGCAAAAGTATACCTCAGCAATCCATGAAGTGGGTTCCGTTACGGAGCGGCCGTTCATCGAAATTCGTAACCTATCTAAATCTTACCGACGCGACAGCTTCGAGATACCGGTACTGCGAAACATTTCGTTCGTCGTGGCGGAGGGTGATTTCGTTGCTTTCATGGGGCCCTCCGGCTCCGGAAAAACCACACTGCTCAACCTGATCGCCGGGCTCGACAAGCCGACGGAAGGAAGGATTTTAATTGCCGGCACCGATATCACGGAACTGAACGAAACCGAGCTGGCAGTCTGGCGGTCACGCAGCGTTGGCTTTATCTTTCAGTTTTATAATCTGATACCCGTGCTGACGGCGGTGGAAAATGTGGAGCTGCCGTTGATGTTAACGCCGTTGGCGAAGAAGGAACGGCGCGCCCATGCAGAAACCGCGTTGCGAATCGTTGGGTTAGGCGACCGGACGCAGCATTACCCGCGCCAGCTCTCGGGCGGGCAGGAGCAACGGGTAGCGATTGCGCGCGCCATCGCCACCGATCCGGCGATTCTGGTCGCCGACGAGCCGACCGGTGATCTGGACAAAGCGTCAGCGGAGGAAGTGCTCGAATTGATGGACCGGCTCAACCGTGAGCTGCGTAAAACCATTCTTATGGTGACCCACGACCCGCGGGCTGCAGAAAAGGCGCGCTCGGTGCGGAACCTGGAGAAAGGCGAACTTATCTAAGATGGGTTCAAGGGTTCCACGTTGAACGAGAGCCAGGGAATTTTTGTATGGAGCTGTTACGGCTGCTCTTGCGAAACGCGCTGCGTCACAAGCTCCGGAGCGTGCTGACCGTCTTGGGCGTGAGCATCGCGGTCATGGCCTTTGCGCTGCTGCGCACCGTGGTCACCGCATGGCACGCCGGCGTTGATGCGTCCGCGGCGAACCGGCTAATCACGCGCCACGCCATCTCCTTCGTCTTTCCGCTTCCTCTGGCCTACAAAAACCGCATTGAACAGGTGCCCGGCGTAGAAAGGGTTACCTACGCAGTCTGGTTTTCTGGAGTCTACATCGATAAGAACCAATTCTTCGCCCGTTTGGCGGTGGACTCCGAGACTTTCTTTGATCTTTATCCGGAGTTTGTTATCGACAAGGAGCAATTCGAAGCTTTCCGGCGGGAGCGCAATGCGTGCGTCATCGGTATCGACCTGGTCCGGAGGTACAATCTCAAGATCGGAGACATCATGAACGTCGAAGGCGACGCGTTTCCCGGCCAGTGGGAGTTTGTCGTGCGCGCCATCTATCGGCCCAGGGACCAGACCGTCGATCCTGCGAATATGCTGTTTCACTACAATTACGTTCAGGAAAGGGTGCGCCAGGAAATGCCGCAGCGATCCGGCCTGGTCGGATGGTATATCGAACGAATTTCCAAGTCTGCGAACCCCGCGGACGTGTCAGAAGCCGTCGATGGACTGTTTGAAAATTCCCACGCCGAAACCAAGACCGAAACCGAGCGCGCCTTCCAGCAAAACTTTCTTTCGTCGGCGAGCGCAGTCATCACCGCGATGAATGTCATGTCGTTCGTCATCATTGGAATTATTCTGCTTGTGGTGGGAAATACCATGATCATGTCCGCACGGGAGCGCACCCACGAGTACGCGGTGCTGAAGGCTCTGGGATTCTCCTGGCCGCAACTATTTTTCCTGATCGCGGGCGAATCCTTCATTCTTTCCCTTGCGGGCAGCGCGCTGGGGCTTTTGGTGACCTTTCCGGCCGTACAGGGATTTCGTTCCGCTTTGCCCAAAGGGTGGTTTCCGATCTTTTACATAAAACCGGAAACCATCGTGTTCGGATGCGCGGCCGGCCTGTTTGTGGGACTGGCGGCATCCATCATTCCGATGCGCCGGATTCTAAATACGCGAATCGTGGAAGGGCTCAGGCACGTGGGCTAATTTGGAAGATGGCTCGGCGCAAAGCATGTCCCTTCGATAAACTCAGGGCAGCCTCTGACCGACGCCGAAGGGGCGCAAAGCGCGCCAAGAGAAACAAATTCGAAAGTCGAAATTCGAAACAAATTCAAATGTTTCAAAAAGGAGCAGAAATTCTAAACGGCCCGTTGCGGATTTTGAATTGCGGTTTTTTACGTCTTTAGGTTTGTTTCGGATTTCGATATTCGGACTTCAGATTTGCTTCGCTGGTAGCTTGGTGCGAAAAAATTTCTTAAGTGGTTCCGGTCAGCATTTCCAACGGAATCGAAGCAAGCGGATTTATCAAAAATCTTTATCGATGAAAAAAGCAGTGACCTTTTCCTGGGAATCGTCCGACTAGCGCATTGCCATTTGAGAAGCATACAAGAAACGCTAGCGTTATGTGGAACCAATGGACTGTAGCATCAATTGACCATCTAAATGGGGTGAGCTCTTCAACTCTGCTCAGGGCGAACGGCCAAAAGAATTCCGTTCGTGGTGAGCTATTCGAACCATGAAGGGTTGGCGCTAAACAGGTGGTTAGGTCCACTAGATTTAGAAACGACGCGGATATTGTGAGCGAATGGGAATGCAAGTGAAGGGTTTTATAATCATCGCAACTCTCGGGGTCTCGCTCATTCAGGTCGCGCTTGTCGCCGAGCTTCATGCCGCTTCGGGAGAGAAACAACCGGCTCCTTCTTCGCTCGCCGTTGTGTATAACAATATTAGCATAGGAGCAGCACCTATCTGGGTGACTCACGAGGCGGGTTTCTTCAAAAAGCAGGATCTGGACGTTGCGCTTACTTTTGCGCGAGGCGTTTTAGCCACTCAGGCGATGGTGGTGGGGTCTTTTCCAATCGGATTCACCAGTGTCTCTTCAGTGATCAACGCTAATCTGGCGGGTGCTCGGCTCAAGTTTGTCGGCGCCGTTACCAATCGATTGATTTACGCCGTCGTTACCGCTCGCGACATTACGATGCCAAGTCAACTGAAGGGGAAAAAGGTGGGTATCGCGCGCTTCGGCGATGCCTCGGAGACGGCGACTCGTTTTGCTGCCAGGGAGCTTGGTCTTGATCCCGATCGCGATCTCATCATGCTTCAGATCGGCAATTCCCCAGACCGCTTTGCCGCTCTTAGCACCGGCAAAATTGACGGCATGGTGGCAGATCCAGCCGACGTGGTCCGGGCAAAAAGACAAGGCTTTAATGTTCTAATCGATCTCACGACGAAGGAGTTTGGTTATCACGGCAACGGAATCGTCATGCCGGAGCTTTTCATACAGGATAAAAGGGAAACGGCGTTAAAATTCCTACGCGGTTATGTCGAGGGAGTCCACTACTACAAGACCCACCCCGAGGAATCCGTCCGCATCGTGGCGGCTCATCTTAAAACCAACGATCTTGATATGTTGCGCCAAGGGTGGAAGGTATTCACGGAACGCCTTATCCCGATGAAACCTTACTCTTCGGTCAAAGACATGCAGCTGATTATTCAAGAGCTGGCTACTCAAAATCCGGCAGCCAAGAATGCTGCTCCGGAACGGTTTATCGATTCGACTTTGATTGAGGAGATTGACCGGAGTGGCTTTATCGATCGACTCTACCGCTAACTTTCCCAGAAAGTATTAGCTAGCCCTTGGGTCGCCCAGGGTCTTTATAATAGTGCCGATAGTACCAATCCGCATTTCGCCTCCCGTGGTGCGCCAAACCCTCTTCGTGGGAGCAAATATATTCCAACGCCTTATCGAGGTACCTGATTCGGTATGGGAGGCCGATGATAAAAGGGTGCAATGGTATCGCCATTACTTTAGCGGTTCTCGCTGCTTCTGAGTAAAGAACATCAAACTGATCGCAGAGCGCTTGAAAGTAGTCTCTGGGCGAAAGACGGAGGATCAACAGGTCAGCGTTCCGAAAAGAGAAGAGTTCTGTCAAGACTCTGTGAGTATTCACAAATAAAAAGCTATGGTAGTAAGTGGTTCAGCTAGAGAATAGGCAAAAACCTGTACGTTACTGAGAAGTTTTTTATGCGCACGTCGATGGCGTTGGTTGTGAGCGTTTTCCTCTGTACATCCGTCTTTGGCCTAAAGAAAGCGTGGGCGCAACAAATAAATTTGGGTTACAGCGGTACCTGTCTTAACTCAACTCTAAGGCGTGTGATTGAGAAAGAAAAACTCTGGCAAAAGCGTGGGCTCAAAGTAAGGTCGGTTTACTTCAATAGCGGGAATATAACGTCGCAGGCCTTGCTCGGCAACGATATTCAGATCGGCGACGGTGATTTAAACTCGCCTCTCCATATGGCGGTGTCCGGTTTGCTCGATCTCAAAATATTCGCAGTGACATTTCCTCGCCTTCAACACCTCTTTGTTGTGCGGAGTCACATCGAAAAGCCTCAAGACCTCAAGGGCAAAAAAGTAGCCATCAGCAGTTACGGATCGGTCTCGGACAGTATGACTCGTCTGATTCTCCGCTTCTGGAAAATCGACCCAGAAAAAGAACTTGCGATTCTTCCGTCGGGAAACACCCCAACTCGTATCCCGGCTCTAGTGGCGGGCCGTGTCGACGGTGGTCTCATGACCCCTGAGCAGCTGCATCGAGTTTTGGCCACCGGTTGCTGCCGTGTTCTAGCTGATCTCGTGGATGTCCCTTTAGATTACGCTCTTTACGGCTTGGTGGCGTCCGCGGCCACCTTGAGATCTCAGCCCGGCATGATTCGTCGGTTCTTGGAAGGGGTCATCGAAGGAGCGCCGTTTTTAGGACACGACCGGATGTAGTATTGGAGGTTCTCCGGGAAGAAGGAATGAAGGATCGCGAATTGGCTAACCAGATCTATGCGAGATTGGCGAAAAGTCTTAGGCCGGAGCCGGTGCCGGAGGCTGCGGGAGTTCAAGCAATTTTGGATTCGTCAGTGAACCCCCAGGCCGCGTCGTCAAGGCACAAAATTTTATTGATACGAGATTGCTCGATGAAATCAAAGCAAGCGGCACCATCGACCGGTTTTATCGGAAATAGAGAGTCTTTCTGTAGGTTTAAATTTGCCGGTAACCGCGCCGGGGAAGGCTTGATAAGGGCTGTCAAGAACTCTTGTCAGAGGCTATCGCTCCCTGGGGTCTTACTTCGTATGATACCCATGACGCGTTCAGTATCTTCATGAATAAAAAAATCGGCAAGGACGTAGGACGATAATTTTGCCGCCGACTGTAAAAGCCGGCGAATCCATCGATTTGCTGGCAGAGATGGATTTGCTGATCGCCATCTCGGCATGTCCCCCCGAGAAAGCTGCGACCAATAACTTCGTCGCGAAACCCCTCGAAATCCAGGTCCTCGAAGGCCGGTAAAATACGAAAGGGCGCTTCGTATATTTCAGATACCAGTGCGCAACCGTTGATCGTCGTGGAAAATTGAGCTCTTGTATGCTATTTCTACAGCTCTGCCAAAGGAAGGTGTCTCAACAAGCGCCTCACGTGAGACAAATCGAAGCCGCAGGAAGCACGGAGAGATGGCCGAGTGGTCTAAGGCGCACGCCTGCTAAGCGTGTGTACCCCAAAAGGGTACCGAGGGTTCAAATCCCTCTCTCTCCGCCAAATCTCTTTTGAAAAAATATAAACTTCGTCCGGCGCCGCATAGTTTCGAGCAAAAAAAATGCGGAAAGCTCGTGGAGCTTTCCGCATTTTTTGGGCCGGCAAACGTTGATGCTCATCGCGCAGGCCAACGGCGCCAAGGGGATCCGGAGATTCCTGTCTTGATTACGAAGAGGGCAATTATTTTTTTGCTAACGGCTGTCCCAAGCCATTCCTTCTGTCGGGGGACAAAAACCCTTCCGAGTCCTTCGAGCGAAAGGCCTTCTTATTAAGACCGTAAAGGCGCATCTTACGATAGAGCGTTCTGGTATCTACACGACAGCTCCTGGCTGTAAGCTCTATGTTTCCGCCAAACGTGTGCAGCTTTTGAATGAGGTACTGCTTTTCCTGTTCCTTTATCCACTCAGACAGCGACAAGACTGGTGCACTTGCTTCATGCTCCCTCGGAGCGCTCGCATCTGGAACATCTACTTTTTCCACGATCGGCGATGTTGCCAATACAACCGCTTTTTGAAGCACGCTTTCAAGTTCCTGAATATTACCAGGCCAGTGATATTGCATAAGTCGATCTATTGCATGCGCTGAGACTTGGTCGATCCCTTTTTCTACGGAGAGACGGAATCGATGAAGGAAATCTTGGACCAGAAGCGGGATATCAGACTTTCTTTGCCGCAACGGGACGAGAGGTATGGAGATCACGTTCATCCGATAGTAGAAATCGCTGCGCATTCGGCCTTCAGCCACGAGTCTTTTAAGAGGAATCCGGGTGCCGATAATGACGCGAGCGTCGACATGACCTCCGCCAAGCCGCTGTATTTTTTGCTCCTCAAACACACGGAGTAGTTTTGTCTGCATGATCACAGACAAGTTTTCAATGCCATCAAGAAAGAGTGTTCCCCCATTGGCGAGTTCAATCTTTCCCGCCTTCGGTGGATGAGCCCCCGTGACTGTGTCCTCTTCGTAACCGAAGAGCTCATTTTCGATTTGTCCCTCCGGTAACGCGGCGCAACTGATCGTTATGAAAGGTCCCTGTTGACGTGAGCTCTGATTATGAATGGCACTTGCTACGGCTTCCTTTTCCGTTCCTGGTTCCCCCTCGATTACAACCGTCGCTTCCGTAGGTGCGACGAGGCGAATAATTTCAAAGACGTGGTTCATGGAGGGCGTCTTGGTCAGCACGCGCTTGAACTCTCGCTGTCTTCTGGAGAGTGTTTGGCTGTTCACGAATCCGTACCGGCCGCCACGGCGTTCTCGGGCTTGGACTGCGAAACCCGTGCGCAAATTATTGCAGGATAACAGTTGTCGACTTAGCCAAAAGTAGTGTTGAGCGCGAACCAGCTCAATCCGGTGACCTTACTGAGCAAATTACTTTAAGGGAAGAGGGTTAGAGACAAATAAGATTAGGGCTCGAGAAATCTCTCAGGGCATTTCTACAATCCAGAATCAGAGGGCTATAGGTAGCGACCATTTCATATTCAAAAGCTGAATGTTCCGTTAGCACCACAACGCAATCCATGAACTTGAGGGTATCCGGAGTAAGTTGAACCGATTCGATTATTTTACCGCTGAGCTCAATGGACGGTACATAAGGGTCAGCGTAGTAAATCCGCGCCCCCTTTTCTGAGAGGCCACGCAGCACCTCCAAGGCTGGTGATTCTCTTATGTCGTTGGCATCGCGCTTGTACGTAACTCCTAGGGCGAGGATGTGAGAACCATTGAGGCTTTTCTGTCTTTCGTTCAAGGCATCCGCAATGCGGCTGATGGTAAAACCCGGCATGCGGCTGTTTATGAGGCCCGCCAGTTCGATGAGCTGGGGCTCCAGGCCATTCATCTTAGCTTTCCATGCAAGATAGTATGGATCCACAGGGATGCAGTGGCCACCCAGGCCAGGCCCAGGATAGAAGGGCATGAAGCCGAAGGGTTTAGTCTTGGCCGCTTCGATCACCTCCCAAACATTAATCCCGAACTTATGACACATTAGCGCCATCTCGTTAACCAAAGCGATATTGACGCTACGAAATGTGTTTTCCAAAAGCTTTACCATCTCCGCATGTTCCGGCGATGAAACGGGAACGATCTTGTCGACAAATTGGCTGTACAGGAGCGTTGCAAGATCAGTGCACTGTGGCGTCATCCCACCGATCACCTTGGGGATATTCCGGGTGTTATAGTGCCGATTGCCAGGGTCGATGCGCTCAGGAGAGAAAGCAAGAAAAAAATCCTTTCCTGCTCGCAGACCTGATTTTTCAAGGATCGGCAAAACCACCTCCCGCGTGGTCCCAGGGTAGGTGGTGCTTTCCAATACTATCAGTTGACCGGGCCGGAGGTGATTATGCACAGCCGCTACGGCAGCAATGATGTAGGATAAATCGGGGTCTTTAGTTTTTCTCAGCGGCGTTGGCACACAAATGCTTATAGTATCCAGATTCTCTATCACGGCCAGCGACTGTGTGGCTTTGATTTTCCGACGCTTGACGAGTGAAAGGAGGGTTTTACTCGGCACGTCCGGGATATGTGAAACCCCAGCATTGACGGAATCAACTTTGGCTCGATCAATGTCGATCCCCGTGACCTGGAATCCTGCCTTGGCTATTTCAAGAACCAAAGGAAGGCCGACATATCCCAATCCGATAACACCGGCCTTTGCCGAGTGGTCACGGATCTTTCTTTCCAATGCTTGTCCCACGTGCCGTATGTCCGGCAAACGTTCCGCAATCGATTGCCTGCTCAACCCTTTCGATCAATTTGTGATTTTGATATTTCGACTGGT
>Ga0209684_1000004_pt1 | contig 42755 bp, 36 predicted proteins | sample PanSoiPlot6MoBio_FD_188322 | JGI IMG/M metagenome (GOLD analysis project Ga0209684, IMG submission 188322) | Tropical forest soil microbial communities from Panama analyzed to predict greenhouse gas emissions - Panama Soil Plot 6 MoBio (SPAdes)... | ecosystem: Environmental > Terrestrial > Soil...
GTGTTACCGACTGTCGCGGGACGTTCCATTCTTTCAATGCCAGTACCAGAGAGACCTCGTGGGCGCCGCCAAAGGCGACGATGCCGACTTTTTTGCCGGCGAGATCCGCCGGCTTGGTGATATTTTTCTGTACCACCAGACTAAACGGAAACTTGTTGAGAGAGGCGGAGACGATCGCGAGATCTGCCCCCTGATTAATGGCAGTTATCAGCGCGGTGCCATCAATCTGCCCAAACTGAGTGCTATTCCCCAACAACGCCTGAGTTCCCCTGGTCGATCCGGGGATCATAACGAGATCGATGTTCAAGCCGTATTTGGTAAAGAAGCCGAAGTCCTTGGCCGCCCATACCGGCGCCTGAAACCCGCCAAATCCCGCATAGCTGGCCAAGTAACGATCTTGCGCGAGCAGTTTTGCCGGCAGCGCGCACAGCGCCAGCAGGGCGAAGCAGAACACCTTTAACATACTTCCCCTCCACGAATGGTTTATGCTTTAAGGTGAAAGATGCTGCCGGTTGTCATCGTTTTCGATTGGCCGGTTTATTCAATGTCCACATAGGCACGGACCCAATCGTGGGGCGTCGCGGTGTGACCTTGACCGGTGACGTCTTCGGCGAGGAACACATCACCGGGCACGAAGGTCATGCTAGTGCCGTCCCCCAGACCGATATCCACGGATCCTGACAGCGTAATAACCCAGCGCCGGTGTGGCGCACGGTGCCAGTTAAGTATGTGCTGTGCGAAACCATTTCTCAGCAACAATCCCTTGGCCGTCTGAGTGCTATTAAAAAACTTTGAGGTCTGGCTTGTGTCCATGGGCTCCAAATGAGATTGCCCGTCGTCGCCGCTGTATAACCGGTAGAACTTCATTTCTGTCTCCTGTTGCAGTCTCTCGCGCCGCTGCTGAATCGAGGTTCACCTCAAGAATGCTCGATCCTATGCCATAACTGTATCAGCATCTCAACAGCGCTTGCGGGGCGGGATCCTTTGCATGATTCGGGATGAGCTGAAGTCGAACTCAAATCCCCTTTCGTCTCTCTTTTTCTAAGGAGTGTTTCATAAGCTTACGCTCACCCGCAGAGAATGAAAATGCGAACTTCGTCAATTCATGCAAAACGCCTTCGATTGCGTCATTCCAGCATGGAGTGATGGAATCCAGGCCACATGGATGTTTTCGGAGGCATTCTTGCGAACCTGGATGCCGGCCATCCATGCCGGCATGACCGAGGCTCCTTCGTCAGTGAACTTCTAACCCCTCTTTGGAAAAGCATGCCCTGAGCCGAGTCGAAGGAAGGGGTAGGGGAGATTTCAAGTGGAACTATACAGGAATAATGTAATGAACTTCGAAAACACCACACTAGCTTACGATTGCAGCAAGGAATGAATTATTCCCCACGACGCGTACAAGACCGTCAGACCCACGACCGCATAGACAACAACCTTTAACCAGAGCGGGAAATCTTCCATTGTTTTCTCCTCGGAAGCACGATGTGCTTTCAACAGAATTGGACGCAGTTGCCTCACCCGCACGGATGTTTCAACTGCGCCGTTGATTTTAGCGGGGCTAAAGTCGGCCAGTTACGCGGAAAGCGATTAAATAAGAAGAGCGCGGTTAAGCGTGTAGACTTCCAACCTGTCCTTGCTTAGGGTTGGTTCCATGGCGAGCGGTTGGTCAGGGCATGTGGCGAAACCAGAAAAATAGAAGGGGCACGGTTGAAGCAACGACGTGGCTGCTATGAGGTTTCCATCATCGTTGTCGTTTTCTAACGTTTCCCCTGGTAGGGCGAGGCTGGCGCTGGCGCCATTTGCGATGAATTCGAGATCGTCCACCATCGTAGAGCGTGTCACGCCGCTCAGGACGAGCACAAGCGTCAGTAGAAACGTCATGACAAATTTCAGGCCGACTCGTGCAACCATGGACGGACTATAGCACTGGTAGAAACAAGACAACAACGCAGTTGAGGATGAAATGGGGGCAAAGATCTTCCACATCCTTCATCTTTCCGTCATAGCGGCGTTGTGCTGGCCGGCGGCCGGCGATGACGGGTCGCTTGCTCATACGCGTAGGCAAGCTTAATCATGTTGCCGTCGTCGTAGGACCGGCCCAAGAAGGCGATTCCCGCGGGCAAATTGTCGCGGGTAAACCCGGCCGGCACAACGATGGACGGAACGAATACCAGGAATGTGTTGATGTGAGGCGCGCCCTTTTGGTCCACAAAGGGCGGGTTGACTCCGTCCTTAATCAGGGTCGGCTGATGCTCGACGGCCTTGTGTACGATGGCGTCGAGATTGTGATCCGCCATGACTTTAAGCACATGCGTAGTCAGTTCCTCTCGCGCCAAGAGATATTCATAATGCTTCTCCGCATCGGCGGGGCGTGTCCAGCGCTGTTGCGAGCGGCCGATGACCTTTGCGAAGTCCGGTGACTGCGCCGCTTCCTCACGGGACTTGTAGGGTGGATTCGCGCTTCGGCCGAAGTAGAAACTGAACGAGTCGATTTCGTCTGTGAAGCTTCCGGCGCGCTTGGCGAGTAGTTCCTTCAGATTTGGAATGACAATAGGGTCCACGATGTCGGCGCCGGCTGTTTTCAGCTCGGCAACGGCCCGGTTGAAAATCTCCGTAATTTTTTCAAAATCTTCCGATTCGGGCTCGGCATCGTAACCCATCGACTGGCGCAGAATTCCGATGCGCCCTCCCTTTAAACCTTCTTTGTCGAGAAATTTTGTGAAGCTGTCGGGAACATGGCCGACCCCCCTTGCGGTGAGTGGATCTTCCGGATCGTAGCCGACCATGACGTCCAGTAACTTCGCCAAATCTCTTACAGTGCGGGCCATGGGCCCCAAAGATCCGGCGACTGAAGGCCACCCGGCATAAACACCGCCGCGACTTACTAAACCGGCCGTCGGCCGCATGCCGATGATGGAATTCCAGGTCGATGGCCTGCGGATCGATGCGAAGCCTTCCTGTCCGACCGCGACGGCGCAGAAATTTGCCGCCACGCTCGCCCCGGAGCCGCCTGAAGAGCCACCGGAAGTGCGATCCAAATCGTAGGGGTTGCGCGTCGATCCGAAAAGCGAGCCATGCGTGTCGCCACCGCCAAGCTCACCGAGCGTGGATTTTGCGAGAATGATTGCACCGGCTTTTTTCAATTTTTCCACGACGAAAGCGTCGCGATCCGGATAGTAGTTTCGGAACAACACCGACCCCAAGGTTGTCGGCATGCCCTTGGCGTCGGCCTGATCTTTGATGATAATCGGAATCCCATGAAGCGGGCCGACGAAACCTGACGCCTTGAATTTTGCATCGAGCTGGTCCGCTTCCTCGAGAGCGTGGGAATTGACCGAGATGATCGCGTTAATCGCGGGCCCTTTCTTGTCATAAGCTTCGATTCGATAAAGATACATTTGCACCAGTTGCCGTACGCTGAGTTGCCCGGATTTATAAGCGCTGTGAATGTCATCGATGGTGGCTTCAAGTAGATTAAACGACGCAGTTGGATTTGCCATTGGACCGTTTCCTTTCTTATAAAAGCGTATGAATCATGAAAGTAGAAGATGAAGCAAGGGTCTATGGAGTTAATGCCAAACGAAAGCCATAGTCCGCATACTTGAAGGTTGGAGGGAGCGAACTTCTTGCCGCACAGCGGCTGAACTTGATTCGATGACGCCAGGAGCCGCCCCGCGACGCGCGCCGTTGTCCGGAACACGGACCGCCAGGATTTCTCACGGGGGAGTAACGATAGTATCCGGCATCGTAATAATCGCCGCACCATTCATGAACGCCTTCGCTCATATCGTGCAGGCCGAAATCGTTGGGTGGGTTCGCGCCAACTAGCTCCGGGCCCCCGGTCTTCAAATCATAACCGGGAAAAGGCCTCTCCGACGGCGGCTCGTCTCCCCAGGGATACAGACAACCTTCGCGCTGCCCTCGCGCCGCCCGCTCCCACTCCGCCTCAGTGGGGAGACGAAAATTCTTACCGCTCCGCTGTTTCAACCATTCACAGTAAGCCATCGCGTCGTTCCAGCTCACGCCGACAACCGGCTGTGCGGGATTTGAAAACATGGGATCCGACCAAAAAGCCGGCACCGAGGCACCGGTCTCAGCGACGAAGATTTTGAACTCTCGGTTGGTGACGGGAAATCGGCCGATGCCAAAGCTATCCACCCACACCTCGTGAAGCGGCATTTCATTTTCGGGCCCGTGCGCGCTTCCCATCAAAAAGAAGCCAGCTGGGATGGATACTACTTCAGGGATTTGATCACCGGCTATCACAACGACTAACTTAGGGCAGGCCAAAAGGTGCTGTCAAGCTAAGGCCATCGAGGGATCGCCGGCGACGAAAATGACCGGGCCGGAAGCTCAAAATAAAAAAGAGCGGGATCTTGAAAGCATTGCGGCTATCGCGAGAAACTGTTAACGATGACCTTGTCTCTTCTTCTCGGGGTTGAACGGAGTCAAGCCCAACGCTCTAGCGGATCGGCTTTGGTTTTTACATACGGGGTTAAAAATTGACTCACGTTTATACGCAACTTTCCTTTCATTTATAATTCTCGGTTATGATGACCACTGAAGAGCAATACCAGCTCTTGTTCGACTACAATCCACTCCCTGGCTGGGTTGTCGATATTGAAACCCTGGCCTTTCTCGAAGTCAATCAGATGGCTGTGAGCCAGTACGGTTATTCCAGGGAGGAGTTTCTTGCCATGACGCTGAGGGATATCCGCATCCCCGAGGAAATTCCCAAGCTCGAAAAGAGCATGAAAAATCTACCTCCCGGGCTAAAGCGGGCCGGCGTTTGGACGCACAAGAAAAAGGACGGAACCCTGATCGCCGTAGAGATTTTTAACTATGGCATCGTTTTTCGAGGTAGACCCGCGCGATTGGTTTTGGCCAGTGATGTCACCGAGCGTGACCGTCGCGAGGAGGCTTTAAAAGAGACCGCCCGGCTTACGGCGCTTGCGGAAACAGCGAGTATATTTGCTCACGAGGTCGCTAATCCGCTTAACGGCATCTCGACCATCCTTCAGATGTTGTTGCGAGATAAAGCAATAAGAGACCAGCAGTCTAGGGAAATGCTCCAGGATGCCTTGAACGAAATCAGTCGCTTGGGCGGCCTGCTGCAACAGTTTCGCAGCTTCGCGCGTCCTGAGACCATCGTTCCAGAGCGCGTCGATTTGAAAGAGCTGGTCAAGGAAGTTCTGTCGACGGAAGGGGTGGAATATTCCGCGCGAGGCATCGAAGTGGAGCAAGAATTTGATCCCGATGTTGTTTCTCTTAGGGCAGATCGGCAAAAATTGAAGCAGGTGTTATTGAACCTTTGCAGAAACGCCGTCGAGGCGATGCCCGAGGGCGGAAAGCTAAAAATTTGCGGTTATGGCCGCGCCAACGAGGTCTTAATGGAAATCAGCGATACCGGGATCGGGATTCCCGAAGGCGTTCGAATCTTCGACGCTTTCGCCACCACGAAGACCCACGGCACGGGTCTGGGCCTGCCAATCGTTAAAAAAATCATCTCTGCTCATGGCGGCTCGGTGGCCTACCACAGCGAACCCGGACAGGGGACAGTTTTTACGTTAAGGCTTCCGAAGGAGCGATGATTTCCGAAAGCGAGCCGGCTCAAGGCTTCTCGTTGCTGACCGCGAGATAGCGCCGTTCCAGTTCTTGCCAGTCATCGAGGCCGACAATTTTATCCCGCTCTTTGAAAGTCGTGAGCGTTTCATCCATCGCTTCCGTCGTTCCTGCTCGTTTAAGCAGCGCCAGCACCCGTCTCATCGCGTGGATCCCGGCTCTTTGGGTTTCTGACGGATAGATGGCGATGCGATAACCCATTTGCTCTAACCGCTCCACGGGCAGCATTGGTGTTTTGCCGCCTTTGAAGACGTTTACTAGCAGTGGGATGCCCGGAAGCTGGCGCGGGATTTCTGCGAGTTCGGCTTCTGACTGCGGCGCTTCGACAAAAATCGCATCGACGCCGAGTTTTGCAAATGCTTTAGCCCTCCTGATGGCATCATCGAACCCATGAACGCCGCGGGCGTCTGTGCGCGCAATGATGCCAAAGGCGGGATCGCTGCGGCTGGCTATGGCGGCTTCGAGCTTCTTTTCCATCTCGGCGAGAGAAATGACTTCCTTACCGTCGAGATGGCCGCAGCGCTTGGGTGTTATCTGGTCTTCAATATGAATAGCGGCGACTCCGACTCTTTCGAATTCCCGGACCGTGCGCACGAGATTGGTAGCGTTGCCGTATCCGGTATCGGCGTCGGCGATAACGGGAATTTTGATAGCAGACACCACATGGGCAGCTCGCTCTATCACTTCCGACATGGTTACGAGGCCGATGTCGGGTATTCCCATGCTGCGCGCGACCGCGCCGCCGCTCAGGTATGCGGCTGCGAAACCGGCCTCTTCGACCAAGCGGGCGGACAGGCCATCGAAGCATCCCGGTGCGACTAAAAGTTTCTCGCGGCGCAGCAACTCTTTGAATGTTTGTCTTGCATTCATATGTGCCCTCGTTCTTACGTTCAATGAAAAATTAGGATCAGGCAGACTGCACCGTGAACATGTCCATGAATTGATCCACGGGCGTTGCTTGCAGTTGATCGAGGTTAAGACAAAGATCAAGGATGGTTTTGACCCACGGCGGCGCTAGTCTTGAGGCCAGATTGGTTTCGAATTTTTTCACTAAAAGCGGCATTCCCTCAGCGCGCCGGCGCCGATGGCCGATGGGATACTCGACGGCAATCTTTTCTGTGCAGGAGCCGTCTTTAAAGAAGACTTGCACGGAATTGGCGATGGAACGTTTTTCCGGATCGAGATAGTCGTTGGAGTAGCGCGCGTCTTCGACAACGGCCATCTTATCGCGCAACGTGTCGATGCGGGGGTCGCGGGCGATCTTGTCTTCGTAGTGGTCCGCAGTGAGCTCGCCGAAGATCAGGCCGATGGCGACCATGTATTGGAGACAATGATCCCGGTCGGCAGGGTTGTGAAGCGGGCCGGTCTTGTCGATGATCCGGATGGCCGACTCCTGAGTGATAATAATGACCTTGTCGATTTGATCGAGGCGGGCCTTCACCTCTTTGTGAAGCGCAATCGCGCACTCCACCGCTGTTTGAGCATGAAACTCCGCAGGGAAGGAAATTTTGAACAGAACGTTCTCCATCACGTAGGAGCCAAACGACCGCGGAAGCATAAATTCCTTACCGTGAAACAAAACGTCGAAGAAGCCCCACGTCTTGGCTGTCAACGCGGACGGGTAGCCCATCTCCCCCTGAATCGCCATCAGCGCAAGACGCACGCCACGGCTGGTGGCATCCCCGGCGGCCCACGACTTGCGTGGGCCGGTGTTCGGGGCGTGGCGGTAGACGCGCAAACTGCCGCCATCTATCCAGGCGTTGGAAAGCGCGCTGATGGTCTGATCTTGGCTCCCGCCTAACATGGCGGTGGCGACCGCTGCAGTCGCTACTCTGACGAGGAGAACGTGATCGAGACCGACTCGGTTGAAACTGTTCTCCAGAGCCAGCACTCCCTGGATCTCGTGGGCTTTGATCATTGCATGCAAAACATCCCGGATCATGAGCGAGCGTTGTTTTGTTCGACACAGATAGTCCGCGAGAGCCAGAATACCACCGAGATTATCCGAAGGGTGCCCCCATTCGGCGGCGAGCCAGGTGTCGTTAAAGTCGAGCCAGCGTATCATGGCACCGATGTTGAAGGCGGTGTGAACTGGATCGAGCTGCCAATCGGTGCCTGGAACACGCGCGCCACTGGCCAACGTCGCCCCGGGTACGACCGGGCCGAGATGCTTGGTGCATTCGGGGAAGCGCAGAGCGAGAAGGGCGCAACCCAACGTGTCCATGAAGCAATAGCGTGCCGTATCGATGGCTTCCTGGCTAACGGGGACGTACGATGCCGCATAGTCGGCGATATCGACCAAGATTTTGTCCGGTTCGGGCCGAATGTTTGAAACTGCTCCGCTCATGATTCCTCTGAGACCGTTCAAGAGTTCAAGGTGCGCGCTTCGCGCATCCTGAGCTTCGAAGGATCTCGTGATTCCAGGGAGACAGATCCTTCACTTCGTTCAGGACAGGCATTGAACTTTTGAACCCGTGAACTTTGAACGGTAATCTATCTTTTTCCGATCGGCATAAATGGCCGCGGCTCCGGCCCTATATAATCCGCATTCGGCCGGATGAGCCGGTTGTCAGCTCGCTGTTCGATGATATGCGCCGCCCAACCGGTGATGCGCGCGACCACGAAAAGTGGAGTAAACATCGCCGTCGGAATGCCGCAGAGGTGATAGGCGCTGGCGCTATAAAAATCCAGATTGGGGAAGAGCTTCTTTTCGCGGCGCATTACCTGCTCGATGCGCTCGGAGACCGGATAGAGCCGTTCATCGCCGTGAGCCGCGCCAAGCTTTTTGGACCAGGCTTTGATCACATCGGAGCGCGGATCGGATTTTTTATAAACACGGTGGCCGAAGCCCATAATTAGTTTCTTGGCGGCGATCAAGGCAAGAATTCCTTTTTCGGCTTCGTCGGGCGTTCGGTACTGTTCTATCAGCTCCATCGCCGCTTCGTTGGCCCCGCCGTGCAGTGGACCTCGGAGCGCCCCGATGGCGCCAGTGACAGCGGAGTAAAAGTCGGGCAGCGTAGAAACGATGGTGCGCGCGGTAAACGTCGAAGCATTGAATTCGTGCTCGGCATAGAGAATGAGAGAAACGTCGATGGCGCGGCGATGCAGGTCGTCGGGCTTCTTGCCGTGCAGCAAGTGGAGAAAATGACCGGCGGTGCTGTCGTCGTCGGTCTCTGTCTCGATGCGTTTGCCGCTGTTAGAGAAGTGATACCAATAGAGAAGCATGGCGCTAAAACATCCCGTTAGTCGATTGGCCACGGCGATTTGATCGCGGCCCTTGCCTTCGGGCTCCAGTGTTCCCAGCATCGAACAGCCCGTGCGCATCACGTCCATAGGGTGGATGTCGCGGGGAATTTGCTCGAGAACAGTCCTAAGGGGAGCGGGCAACCCACGCAGGCGACGCAGCGTGTTCTTATACTCGTTCAGTTGGCTGGCGTTGGGTAATTGCCCATAAATGAGCAGGTACGCAACTTCCTCGAAAGTTGAGTGCTCGGCGAGATCGTAAATGGAATAGCCGCGATAGGTAAGACCTTTCCCTTCTTTGCCGACCGTCGCGATTGCTGTGTTGCCGGCAATCACGCCCTCGAGACCGCCGCCACGTTTGTCTGTTGCCATGAAGTTTCCTCCAGTTTCTAGTCTGCACCTAATATGGCGGCTATTGCAAGCAATCGCGTAGGTCGTTCAAGGTGTGCGCTTCGCGCATCCTGAGCCTCGAAGGATCTTTCTGAGATGAAGAAGGATCCTTCACTTTGTTCAGGATAGGCCTTGAACTTTGAACGTCGCCTCCCTCGGTCGGCCTTGACAGTTTGCGTATGGATTATGTAGCGCTTAATGTGACGGATATTATGAAGGAGTAGGAGCAATAGATATGGCACTGCCACAGAGTTTTAAAGCGATGGTGGTTACGGAGACGCCCGAGAAACAATTCCTCCGCGAGATAAAGCAGAAAGAAATAAGCGATCTTCCTGCCGGGGAGCTGATCATCGAGGTCAAATACTCTTCGCTCAACTATAAGGATGCCTTGTCGGCCTCCGGCAACAAAGGAGTGACAAGAAAATACCCGCATACGCCGGGTGTTGACGCAGCGGGCGTTGTGGCTGATTCCACGAACAGGGCATTTGCCGTCGGTGACCAGGTCGTTGTCACCGGGTTTGATCTCGGCATGAACACTCCCGGTGGATTCGGTCAGTATATCAGCGTGCCGTCCGGATGGGCGGTAAAGGCGCCGCAAGGTCTTTCGTTGAGAGACAGTATGGGATACGGCACAGCGGGTTTAACCGCCGCGCTGTGTGTGATGCGATTGATGGCCTCAGGGTTGTCGAAAGAGTCGGGGGAAGTGCTCGTGACGGGGGCGACCGGCGGTGTTGGAAGCATCACCGTTGGCATCCTGGCGAAGCTGGGCTTTAACGTCGTTGCCGCCACGGGTAAGACCGAAGAGGGCGGCTTTCTTACTGGCCTCGGCGCGAAAGCGATTATCTCGCGAGAGGAAGCGAATGATACTTCGGGGAGGCCGCTGCAAAAAGGGCGCTGGGCCGGCGCGGTGGACACCGTCGGCGGCAATATCCTCGCTACAGCCATCAAGACGGCGAAATACGGTGGCGTCGTGGCCGCCTGTGGCAACGCGATGTCAGCCGATCTTGCTGTCAGTGTCTATCCTTTCATCCTGAGAGGCGTGAGTTTGCTGGGGGTGGACTCCGTCGAGATCCCCATGAACACGCGCATACGCGCCTGGCAAAAACTGGCCCAGGACTGGAAGCTCGATCTCTCCGGCGATCTTATTACGGAATGTAGTCTGAAAGAGCTGAGCCCTAAGATCGACTTAATCTTGAAGGGCGGAATTCGCGGACGGGTGGTCGTCGATCTAAGTCGATGATAGTCCGCGGCCGATCCATATCTCCTTTCGGGATGGTTGTTCCGAAAACGCTTGTGGTCAAGGTTTGGCTAAGGAGCTTAGGAGCTTAGGAGTGTTCCTCTGCCGTCGGAGACTGTGTCGCAATGTCATCATGAGGCGGTAGCCGAAGGATCTCGCATTTGCAAGGAGCTATGATCGTTAGATTCTTCGCCTTCGGCTCAGAATGACATTCGTGTGATTTTCGCATTGCGACACAGTCTCACGGCGTGAGAGAGTTAGAGTGAGGGGGCAAAAAATTAGGCACCCTGATCTTTCTCCTCTCCCGTTGAGGGATCGTTGAGGGAGTGGAGGAAGAAAGAGGTCGATGATTCAGCATGCCGTCTCAACCCGAAATAACCAACGTTGGTGCTCTAAGTCACATCCGCATCGTCGAACTAGGCGATATCCCGGCTTCCTATGCCACGCGCTTGCTCGCAGACCTCGGAGCGGACGTCATCAAAGTGGAACCGCCGGGCGGCGATCCCAATCGTTTGTTGCCACCTTTCGCGGGAGGTATCGAGGACTCGGAGCGCAGTCTCACTTTCATCAATGCCAATACCAATAAGCGAAGCATCGTTCTCGATCTGGAAAACAGCGCCACCGATCATGAGATCTTCGGCAAGCTAATCGCGTCTGCGCGACTTCTCGTGGAAGCGACTCCGCTGGGATATTTGGAAAACCTGGGTTTCACGGATGGCAAATTTCGCGCCGATTTCCCGGGCCTGGTCGTTGTTTCACTAACCCCATTCGGTCGCACCGGGCCGTATCGCAACTACAAGGGCAGCGATGCCATCGCCAATGCAACCGGCGGATTTCTATTCGGTCAAGGCGACGACAAGAAAGGCCAGTGCACCGCGCCGAGCCATCTGGCTTACCAAGTAGCCGCTTGCGTCGCGGCCACGCTTGGGCTCGCTGGCATCCGCCACGCGAGGCTCACCGGCGCTGGCCAGCGCATCGACGTTTCACTTCAGGAGGCGCTGACTTTTACCAACAGCAGTTCCGTTGCGCGCTACACGCGAGAAAATCGGTTGGAGCGAAGGCCGGGGAGCAAGAACTACGGTGGCGCAGGTACGAACATTTATCGCTGCAAGGACGGTCGCTACGTTCATTTTACCACCAATATGCCGCACATGTGGCGGGAGTTCGCGCAGAACTGGATGACCGACAATATTCTGTCGGGCCCGGAATGGGAAAATCCAAAATACCGGGATGCGCACTCGGAGGAAGTCTCGAAAGCATTCGCCGAATTCATTGGGCAGTTCACAGCGGACGAATTCGCCAATGAGGCTCAACGCCGACACCTGGCGGCGGCTCCGCTCAATACGGTAGGCGAGTTTATTACCTGTGAGCAGGTGCGCTCGCGCCACTGGCTGCAGGAAATCGAGCATCCTGTGATTGGCCGCTACCGGGCGCCAGGCTTTCCGATGCGGCTTTCGTTGACGCCGATGCAGATTCGCCGACCCGCCCCTCTCTTAGGCCAGCATCAAGACGAGATCTTAGCGGAACTGAAAGACCAAGCAGCAAAAGCTCCCCGCAATCTGTCTGATCATCAGAAGGTACAACGACCGATGCTCGAGGGTCTCCGCATGGCCGATCTCACCCAACAGTATGCGGGTCCTCTGGGGACGACAATTTTGGCCGACTACGGAATGGAAGTCGTGAAGATTGAGACCAATGTTATTCCCAGCAAGGAGCGCGAAGCCGCCGTTCACGCGGACATGAACCGGGGCAAACTCGGCTGCACGATCAACCTGCGTCACGCCGAGGGAAAAGAACTTTTCAAGCGACTTATCTCTGTCTCCGACGTCGTCGTGGATAATTTCAGCTCAGGTGTGTTGGAACGGCTGGGCTTCAGCTTCGAGGCGTTGCTAAAAATCAACCCTCGAATTGTTCAAGCCGTGATGCCAGGCTGGGGGCTAACTGGGCCGCTCAAATCCTGGGTCGCCTGGGGTTGGCAGTTGCTCGCCTATAACGGCATCATGCGGCTCTGGGGTTATCCCGACTCGCCGATGGAAAGCCGCTGTAAAATTGCATGGCCCGACCGTGTCGGGGCAGTAACAATGACGCTGGGCGTTCTCGCTGCGCTCGAATATCAGCAGCGCACAGGGCAAGGACAATTCGTCGAAGCCGGTATGCTTGAAGCTCAGGGCGCCATGATGGGACCGGCAATTCTGGATTATACGGTAAACGACCATGAGTGGGACGCGATGGGTTATCGCGAAGTTTTGGGCGAAGCTTATGCGCCCTACGGCTGCTATCCGTGCCGCGGCGAAGATAATTGGATCATCATCGCGTGTAAGACTGATGAAGAATGGCAAAGCATGGTCCGCTTAATCGGAAAATCCTCCTGGGCGGCTGATCCGCGATTCTCTACCAAGAGCGGTCGAAAAGAGAACCGCGATGAGATCGATTCAAATCTCTCCCAGTGGACCCGCAGATGGACCCCACGTCAGGCTTTTCGTTTGATTCAAGACGCGGGCATTGCCGCTGGTATTCCCATGTCCGGCGAAGATCTCTATTACGATATTCACCTGCGGGAGCGCGGCCACATCGTAGAAACCGAAACCGAACCGTGGGGCAAAGTAACGCATCACGGTCTGCCGGGTATTCCCTCGCTATCTTACGCCAGCGCTGCACGCCCCGCGCCCTGGATCGGCGCGCACAATGATCAAGTTTTTGGGAATATTTTGGGATTAAGCCCGGACCAGATCGAGGAGCTGAAGAAGGCCGAAGCGATCAAGTAGCGTGCGACAGTGGGCCTCAGCCTCTAGGAAAACTAAAGCCGGAACACTAACGACTTGATGGTCACAGGGACAGTGCCGGAAGGCTCCAGAACCTTGCCGATGTCGATGAAGTCGAAATCGCGCAGAGTGATTCCGTCGATGGCAAGGATGTCGTTTTTTACTGCGAAGTCGTTGTTCAGAATGGTGCCCACTGACCCTGCAAGATCGTGATCGAAGACCAAATAGATGGGCCGACCGCTCGCCAACGTGCGCGGCAAGCCTTCCATGAGGCCGCGACAGAAAGCGGCGATGCGGATCGCCGCGGGTGGCCCGGCCCAACGAAACACCAAAGCCACCTCGGCGTCTCCTTCCTTAAGGTCGAAAATCTGAAAGTGGCTGGCGATCGCCTGCGCGAGCACCGGAGCGTCGATCTTGTCGCTCAAGTCGACGGCCGGCCGCAGCGCCTGCAGGTTTTTTCGCGGCAGTAGATCATCGTTGGAACGATAGATCGTGTTGCCGCTCACCTGAACGGTGTGTTGAGCGGCGCCCATGACCGTGGCGCGGATACATTCACGGGCTGGCGCGACGGGCCAGGCCAGCGCGCCGTTTCTGATACGGCGCTGGAGCGCTTTCCCCAGGGACGCGCCGACGTCCCCAAAGGACTTGGTCTCTTTGCCGTAAACGTACTCGCCGACGCCGCCTGAGAAGACGACGGCGTCGTAGCTCTTGGCGCCGCCTAGAGCCGGGGTCAGCCAGAGCTGTTCAAATTCCGGCGCGGGCTTCTCATCATGGACGAGAGCGAGAACGGCCACAGCCATCTGGTCTGCTAGTCGCTCGATTTGCTCTGCGGCTACGCGGTCTCCAATCTGCAATTCAAATCCCACTTGGCGCGCTAGCGCTTGGCCGCCGGGTTCCAGCACCGAGACGATGCCGGCCTCTTCGGTAGCGAGGAGCCGGCCACCGACGTGAAACGCGGCCGTGCTCAAGACTTTTCCTTGTTCTGCGACCGCCAGCTTGGTGGTGCCGCCGCCGATGTCCACGTTCAGTACTCGACCTGGTCGCTCGGCTGAGAGCGCGACCGCGCCGGAGCCGTGGGCCGAGAGCAGCGCTTCGAAATTGTGGCCTGCACTGGCGCAGACAAAGTTTCCCCGCTGCGCGGCGAAGAGATCGGCGATGGCGCGCGCGTTGTCTCTGCGGATTGCCTCGCCCGTGAGAATGATAGCGCCCGTGTCCACATGATCGGGGCTGATTCCCGCCTCCTGGTAGGCGGCATCGACAAGCCGTCCGAGGGCTTGGTCGTCGATTCGTTCGCGGCCGGCAGTATACGGCGTGAAATGGATCGGCGACAGGTAGAGGGTTTGGCGCTCCGCCACCACAAATCGGCTGGATAGTTCTCGTCCCAGTCTGCGTAGCACGAGCCGCGAAAAAACGATCTGCGATGTCGCCGTGCCGACGTCGATTCCGACGCTGATAAGTGTAACCGTGTCCAGCTTCCAGAGAGGATGCTCTTCCTCATCGGCGGGCTCATGTTCATCGTGAGTGTGGTCGTGATGGACGTCGTGCATGGTGTTTCTCTGTCTCGAATAACGGGCGGCGCCCGCTCAGATTGCTTGTCGTAGCGAAATCCAATACTGGAGATCGGACAGCCGGCTCTATTCGTAGGCCCCGTGCTCGTCCAGGAAGTGAGCTTTCGCGGTTTCTGCCCCAGGTTCCCCTGTACACCAGGGCACCATGCTCTTCATCTTGCAGGTGATTCCGCGTTTGCGCAGCTCTTCCTCAAAGATGCGATGGATCTCGGGGTCCTCGTCCTCGTACTCGACCTGGCGACCGCCTTCCTTGCCGCTCACCTCACCCGTGCGGAGCACGGTCGACTCATGTGCCTGCCAGCGATTGGCGGCGTACTTGCGCGATAGTCCTTGGTTCAGGACTAAGTAGGTGGCTGGCGTAGGGCCTACGTTGAAATGCTGGTGCAGCCAGAGCCCCTCGCCGGCACCTGAGAGGTAAAGGCTGCCCTCTTTCCAATCACAGCGGATGCGGTGCTCATTGCCCCGCTGTGTAAGCACGTAGCCTTCGCCTTCCATGATGTACAAATGTGCGCCGGGGCCGTGCCGGTGAGCCTTCTTATAGTGGCCCGATGCGAAGCGAGAGATGTGTGACTCCATCATTCCTGCGCCCATGACCATGAACGCGTTTGTACCGCCTCCGCCGCGGCTCTTCCACTCGTAAAGGGGCAGTTTCCTGACATCGGGGATGAAGTTGGTCTCCCAGACCCGGCCGCGGTATAGCTTCGCCTCGGCGGTAAAATAGTCGGGCTCGCCAGCGTAACGGTCCTTGAAGTCATAGCTGTTGTTGAAGACGAAGTCCTCGCTTCCCCACTGGCGCAGTTGCTGCGGCAGGTCGGTTACGGAAAACCACCTCGCCGTGCGGGACAGGCTGGCATTGAAAAACTGGTGCCAAGCATTGGTCGGAAGCACAAAGTAACTGCCTGGTCCCCATTCAAAGGTCTGCTTTGCTCCCTGTTCTCGCCAGACGCTGGCGGAACCATTGCCCGAGACCACATAGATTGCCTCGGTGTACATATGCCGTAGCGGCGCTGTAAAGCTTCCCGGAGATAGCTCGACGATGTGCTCGTCGGCTTCGTCATCGCCGTCCAAATAACAGAGCGCGCCATTGACGCCCTCGCCTTTGCGCGGCCAGGGGCCCACTTCCACCGATTTCATATCTTTGATGTATACGCCTCCCATGAGGGGGACGCCTTCGCGCTTACGCCACTCTTCATACATGTCGACTCGTACCAGCGCGGGCTGCTTTTCGGGATCTAACTGACTGTTTGCGTTCTCCATGGCAACACCTCTTGTCTGTTTTTTTGCAATATGGCCTGAGCGGTTGCTATCCGCAGGAGTCGCCGAAATTATCGGAGGCTTTGGGCCAGATTCTTCATGAATCCGCTTTTGTCCAGCTCGGCGATGAAGCTGGGGTCCATGAATTCGTCAGGTTTGTGGTTCCAGATATCGGGGCGCTGAAGGGCGACGTATTCGTATGTGGGTTGCAGTCCCTGTGTGATAGGGTAGGGGACCGAGATGAAATCGTTGCGGTAGATCTCATAGGACCCATCGAGAAGCTCCCGATCGTTGGTCTTCAAATATTTGCCTAAGATCTTCGTGCTCGCTTCCTTGTTCGCTTTTAAAAAGTGAATGCCTTCGACATGGGCCTTGACCATGCGCATGACGGTGTCGCGATCGTCGGTAATGGATTTGCGCCGCAGCACCACCGACATGGAGGGATACGACACCTCTTGCTTGGCGTCCCATAGCACTTTGAAGCCTTTACGCGTTGCCTGCACGTCGCCGGGAAACGAAAGGTCCGCCGCGTCGACGGCTCCCGTTTCGAGGGCCTGGATTCTTTCCGGCTGGTTTCCAATGGAAAGCATAACGACATCTCGACCTGGCTCCAAGCCATATTTTCTTATGATATATCGTTCGAGAAAATCTCCCAGAGAACCGAAGCCGGAAACCGCCAGTTTTTTACCTTTGAGGTCTTGCGGCCGCTTGATGTCTGGTTTGACAAGTAACTTGCTTTGAACCCCCGGAACGGTGTGAGCGACGGTCACGAGATCCGCACCGCTCAAAACCGCGCTCATCACCGTCGTCAAAGTACAAGGCGCGGCGAGAATGCTATTGCCGATAATTGCCTGGGCGGACTGTCCGGAGCCGCGAAGCAAGACTAATTCCGTATCGAGGCCGTACTTCTCATAAATCTTGGCGTCTTTGGCAATCCAAGGAATCCACTGCGAGGCCGACAGCGACGTGACGCCCCAAATGATTTTCTTAAGCGGTTTGTTCTGAGCGCGGCCCGAGCGCACATTTATAAATATCGCAGTGAGCGCCAGACACAGAATAATTAGTTTCACCTCTGACCTCCGATCTCTGACCTGTGACGGACGGCTTGAACGATTCAGATATTGTACAGCCGCGCTGCGTTGTCGCCCATGAGCTTGCGCAGTTGACTCTCGCTTAAATTCTTGCGGCCGGTCACAGCTTCAACGGTATGCGGGAACTTGCTGTCGCCGTGGTTGTAGTCCGATGCGAATACTAATCGATCTTCGCCAACGTAATCCATGACAAAATTCAACGTGTGTTCGTCGGGCTCAAACGAATAGTAAACTTGTTCGCTGCGCATATATTCGCTAAAGGGCTTTTTCATCAGCGGCACGGCGGGCGCCATGTACTCATAATGCTCGTCCAACCGCTCCATCCAATATGGCACCCAACCTGCGCCGGCTTCCAAAAACGCCACCTTCAACTTTGGATAACGTTCGAGAATGCCGCCGCCGACGATGCACATGACGCCGATCATCTGTTCGAACGCGTGGGTCGTGGCGTGAACGAAAAACGGATTGTCGAAGCGATCTGCCGCCGCAGCCGGGCGGCCCGAGCCGACGTGGACGCAGACCGGTACGCCGAGTTCCTCGGCTTTCGCATAGAAGGGGTAAAAGTCGGGATGATCGAGATTTCTCCCGGCGGAATGTCCGGCGACGGCGACTGCGACAAAGCCCAGCTCCTTGACGCAACGAGTCAGCTCTTTGACCGCTTCCGCTGGCTCTTGCATGGCGACCAATGCGACGCCTTTCAGCCGTCTTGCATCGGTCCGGCAATAATCCGCGAGCCAATTGTTGTAAGCGCGCGCGATGGCGCAGGCGAGATCATGGTTTTCTAGAAACGGCAGGCTCAAGAACACGGTGGTCCCAAAGTTAACCGCAGTGTCGATGCCTTCCATGTCCATGTCCTTTAGGCGTTGCACGGGATCGAACATGCCGGTGGTTGGTTGCGGCCTCCGTGTAATCGGTGCGGTACCGATGCCGCAGCCGATCCCGCTCGGCTTCGCCCAGATCTTTCCTTCCAACAAGAGATGCGTGCGGCCGTCGGCGCACTGGACCATCGAAGGAGCATGCTTCCGATATGGCGGGTCCAAGAGCTCCTGCCAGTTGGCATCCCGCTCTTGCACATGTCCGTCGGCGTCGATGATGCGTAGGTTGTTCATGGTGATTCTCCTTCGTGATTCGCGCTCGTCGCTCGTGCTCGTGGCTCGTATTCGTGTTTTGGGCACGAATCACGAGCACGAACCACGACGATTTCATTTGCGCGTAATCGCATTCAATAGTTTATCCCAACGAGCCAGGTCTTTTTCGTACTGGTCCGTTGTCAGGCCCCGTTCCGGGCGCCACTTTTTGAATCCATACTCTTTGGCGCCGCTGCCGTAGTAGAATTTTTCCAACAACCCCTGTCCCTCAGGACTAAGAAGAAAATCTGCCATGAGCAGTGCGGCGTGGGGATGCGGTGGATTGGCCGCGATGGCGGCGCTGCCGACATTGGTGGGAACTAAGTCCATTGGTACCCACTCCACCGGCGCTCCCTTAGAGGCGGCGAGTAAAGTATGGGTCTGAAAGATCGCCGGCGACGCGACGATCTCTCCGGCGGCGATGTTGTTGACGAGTGCTGGGGCCTCGATCGAATAAAGCTTTATTTCCTGCCCTTTAAGCTTTCTCACCGTCTCCTCGCCTTTGGTTTTAAGCATGGCTCCGATGATCTTATCACTAGTCTGCCCGATGCTGATGCCCATTTTCCCTTTAAGTTGCGGGTGAAAAAGGCCGTCGAAATTTTTCGGGACCGCCTCCTTGGGCACAAGTGTCGTGTTGTAAGTAAAACCAATATAAGATTCTCTGGCGAGAGCCCAATAAACGAGGCGTTTGTCGGGCGCCCGCTCCTTTCCGTCTTCCGGATATTTGTCCAGATACGGAGAGTCATAAGGCCGGAGCAGTTTTCCATCGCGCAGGAATATGAGACTTCCCTCGGTTGTCTCAATAGTGTCTGCAATATTTCGTCTCGCCTTGGCTTCTTCCTCTAGCCGCGTAACCAAGTCGGCTCCCGGGGCACGAAAAGATTCAACCTTCACACCTGGATATTTGGCTTCGAAAGCTTTGACCATTTCTTTGTAGGAGTCGCCGGCCAGCGATGTGTACCAAATGATTTTGCCTTCGCTCTTTGCTCCGGCATAAAGAACCTGTTCCCGATCGGCGCCGCGGTAGCTGGCAAGCTCTGTGATCGTCGCGGGCTTTCGCGCTTGGCCCCATGTTGCAGTTGGAAGAAGTAAAAGAGCTGAGATGATGAAGTTGAAAAGCTTCATGGTTCTCGTTTCCTTTCTCGCGGAGTTCGTTATACCTTGGCGATGAAATCTTTCTGGGCATTGACCTCGAAGGCCATCCATCCGCAGGAAAAAACCATTAAGGAGATGACGACTCGAAAGCCGGATCGCATCAAGTTTTGCTTTCATGCCACCGCGAGAAGCGATGGTTATCTTCGAACTCAAGAAATTGTCAGTCTTTGACAAAACGACGAGATAGGCTTGCGACCGTCCCAGGTGATTTGCTTGGGGTTTTCACGCCCTCCCCCTTGACGGGGGAGGGCAAAGGAGGGGTGCCCAATTTTTGCTAGAGTGCACCCCCATCCTAACCTTCCCCCGTCGAGGGGGAAGGGACTTATAAACCCACCCAACATTCGTTCTGTCGCCTCGAGCCATGATCTCTTAACTCCAGACAACGCTCTTTGAAACTAATCCCCGCCCAATTTCTTTCCTGCCAATTCGGATAACCTTGCCGTTGGCGTCACGTATTCGTAGTCCGTCTGCACTTCGATCAACGCCGAGCGATCGGCGGCCAGAGCTTTTTTAAACGCCGGCAAGAATTCCTCGTCCCGCGTGACCGTCAAACCCAGTGCGCCGTAGGATTCACCCATGACGGCAAAGTCGGGGTTCTCCAAGCCGACCCCGTATTGGCGGCCGGGGTACTGGGCCTCCTGGTGCATGCGAATCGAGTTATAGCCCTCATTGTTGTACACAATCGTAATTATGTTCGCGCCATATTGCTTGGCGGTGGCCATTTCTTGCCCTGTCATAAGAAATCCGCCGTCGCCCACGTGGGCGACGACCGTGCGATTTGGATGGGCTAACTTGGCCGCCACCGCTGAAGGCACGCCGGGACCCATGCAGCCCAAGGTTGGCGAAATGTAGGAGTCCGGGTAATCAAACTCGATGTAACGCTGCGGCCATTGGCCAAAGCTCCCGGCATCGGTGGTCGTGATCGCGTCGGCGGGCATGGCGGATTTTATGTCCTTCATAACCCGTTCCATGGAGACTTTGGGCGTGGGACGATCTTTGGGCGTGCAGAAATCTTTTTGCTTAGCGTGTTGCTCGGCAATCCATGCCGCGCGATTTTCATTGGGTCGCGGCCCCGGATGCTTTAGCGCCGCGAGCAATGTCTGTTTAGCGTCGGCGATGATGCCCACTTCCGGGCGCGCGTTCTGGCCGATGTTCTCCTCGGCCGCGTCGATCTGCACAAATGGGTGTCCCGGCCGCGGGAACGTGAAGGCTCCCGTGGTCTGCTGGTTGAGACGGCAGCCGAGGACAATCAGTAGATCACTTTCATCATAGGCGAGCTTTTGCGCCTCTTTGTTCGACGTCAAAAGGTTGCCGGCGTAGTTGAGATGATTATTGGGAAAGGCATCTTGCCGTTTATAGGAAGTCAGCACCGGCAGCTGAAATTTTTCTGAAAAGTCGATCACCTCTTGCCACGCCCGGGTATATTGCGTCCCCGAGCCGATTAGCAGCACGGGCTTGCGCGCCGCGTTGATGCGCCCGATCAAGGCTTCGATCGCCGCCGGATCCGGATTGGGCTTTACTTCCGGATAAGGATCGATCATGGATATTTCCGCGTCCTGTTCGATCACATCTCGCGGCAGTGACACGACCACCGGTCCGGGCCGACCCGTGCGGGCGATGTGAAACGCGCGGCTCACGATCCGGGGAATCTGCTTAGGATCGTTAATCTCGATCACCCACTTGGCAATGCTGCCGAAGAATTGACCGTAGTCCATCTCCTGGCCCGCTTCCCGGCCCCGCGCGCCGCGGCTGACCTGTCCGACCAGGAGCACCATCGGTACGGAATCATATTTGGCGCTGTGAACAGCGATGCTTGCGTTGGTTGCGCCAGGACCGCGGGTGACGATGCAGACGCCGGGTTTCCGTGTGGCCTTGGCGTAGCCCTCCGCCATGAATGCGGCGCAGCCTTCTTGGCGGTTGGTAATAAGTTTGATTTCAGGAAAATCTACCAGCCCATCGACCACCGCGATATAGCTTTCGCCAGGCACGCTAAAAATGTGTTTCACGCCTTCATTGCGCAGGCACCGAGCGACTGCATGACCTCCAAGCATAGGATTCCTCCAGGCTCTCCGTGTTTTCTCTCTCCGCTGACATATCGCCTCTTCGCGGTCGCGTCAATGTTTTGTCCTCGTGCTCTCAACTTTCGTGCCGTTGCCTGCTACATTGCGGAGCAACGATTTTGTTTGCGCATCTTGGAAGGAGAAATGCATGAAGGCTTTAGGTCTAGTCATAACATTAATCATGACGTTGTCCTCTTCGGCGTGGGGGCAGAGTGGCAAGCCAAGAACCTTGAACGAACTGGCTGCCTATACCGGGCCGGACCGGCAAAAAATTATTTTGGACGGTGCGAAGGCGGAAGGAAAAGTGCTTTGGTATACGTCGTTATCGGGAAACTACCGGGAACTGGTTGACGCTTTCAAGAAGAAATATCCCGAAGTCCAGATCGAGGTTTATCGCGCGGGCAGCAGCGACGTTTCTCAACGGCTGCTTAGCGAAGCGAAAGCGGGAAGATATTTGGCCGACGCCCTCGAAACCACGCCTGGCACTCTCATGCTATTGCGTGAGGCAGGTGTACTTAAGGCCTACACCTCGCCGGAGTTGGCTAAATTCCCGGAGGAAGCCAAAACCAGGGCTGACAAGGGATTAATCTATTGGGTTACCGACCGCGAGGCTTATCTGGGCTTTGGCTACAACACCAAGATGCTCTCGGCAAATCAGCTGCCGAAAAATTTTCAGGAACTGCTACGCCCGGAACTAAAGGGCAAAATGGCTGTTACCACCGAAAGTTCCAGCGCACGGATCATAGGAACCATCGCAAAGCATAAGGGCGAGGAATTCGTTAGAAAACTAAAAGATCAGGAAATCAGATTGTTCAAACTCGCGAGTTTGGGTTTTCTCAATCTCATGATGGCGGGAGAAATTGCCGCATCGCCGACGGTGTTTCGTAATCAAGTCGTGGTGGCGAAGGAAAAGGGCGCTCCCATAGATTGGATTCCCTTGGATGCGGTGGTGGCCAACGCCGGCGGATCAGCCGTGATCACCAATGCGCCCCATCCCCACGCAGCGTTGCTGCTCACCGATTTTGTGATCGGTCCGGAGGGCCAGAAATTAATGGAACAGTTTAGATACGGGGTGGCATGGAAAGAACAGCCTTTCAAGCGGGAGTATCCCGAGCGGGGCATGACAAGTCTGCAGTATCAGGATGCCGAAGAGAAGTGGGACCAGTTGCTTCACTCCATCGTGGTTCGGAAATAATAGACAGCGGAATTTCTAACGACAAGAAAGACTTGTATTGTTCCCGAAATGACACCGACGATGCGCTTCATTGCCAATCGCTGGTGAATCTGACAACTTTCCATCATTTTGCCGGACGGAACTTGGGCAGCGTGTAGTTTTCGTTATCCTCGTAGATCACCTCGACCGCCATGCCAATTTTCACTTGCTCCGGCGCGCAACCGATGACGTTGCTGAGCAAGCGTGGGCCTTCGTCGAGGTCGATGAGCGAGACGTTGTACGGAACTTTGTCCTGGTAAGAGGGATGCCACGCTCGGTTGTAAGTGACAAAAGAATAGACTTTGCCCTTGCCACTCAACTGCGTCCATTCGTAGTCAGGTGAGAGGCAGTGAGGGCAGGAACCCTGTGGCGGATAGGTAAAAAACTTGCTGCAGCTCTTACAGCGCTGCGCGGTGAGTTTGTGTTCCCGAAGGTTCGCCCAGAAGGGCTTGGCTTCGAGTTCTTCGAGGAACGGTTCGACTCTACTTACGGCTCTGCCGCGACTGTCTTTAGTTTCGCTCATATTGCTCCCAATATTAAACTGGCGTGCATGCACAAGCTGCCGCCGTGGCCGCTTACGATACCGACTTTGGCATTCTTCACCTGACGCTCGGGTTCAACTTCGTTGCCGCGGAGTTGTTTTACCGCTTCTGTCACATGCAGCATACCTTCGATGTGCGCCTGGGAAAGGAGACCGCCATGAGTGTTCACCGGAAGCTCGCCGCCTACTTCGATGCGGCCGTTTTTGACGAAGTCTTTACCTTCACCCTTTTTGCAGAAGCCATAGTCTTCCAGTGTGATCATGGTTGTGATCGTGAAGCAGTCGTAAATCTCGGCGAAGTTCATATCTTTCGGTCCGAGCCCGGCCATCTTGTATGCCAGCTCGGATGAATTCTTCCCGCCGAGAGTCGTCAAACTCGGAGCATCCATCAAGCTAAAATGGGGATGGTGCTGCCCCATACCTAGGATTGCCACGGGCCTTTTGGGAAAATCCCGCGCTCGTTCGGCGCTGGTGACCAGAACCGCGCCCCCGCCGTCGGACTCCAGAGCGCAATCAAACAGGCGCAATGGATCAACGATGTAGCGCGATGCCTGATGGTCGGTGATGGTCATGGGTTTGCGCATCGTCGCATTGTTATTGAAACAGGCATGCTTCCGAGTCGCCACCGCAACGTGGGCAAGATCTTCGCTGGTGGTGCCGAAGTCGTGCATATGGCGCTGCGCCGCAAAAGCATGATTGGCAACGGCGGAGAAATGACCCCAGGGCTCTTCCCAATGCTCGTCGCCGTGGCGAATGGGATGACCCGGTGACGGATCGGGGGTGCCGCGTTTACGCGCGTGCACGCACATGACCGTGTTGGCCATGCCTGCCTCGATGGCCATGACCGCGTTCTGCACCATCGCGATGGGCGTTGCGCCGCCGAGCGCTAAATCAGTCGCGTAATTGGGATGCATGCGAGCCATGTTTGCCATTCTAACCGCATAACTCCGGTGCGCATCATTGAGCGGTTGGTTGGTGACAAAGCCATCGACGTCGGCTGCCTTGATGCCAGCGTCATCGAGGCAGGCTTTGATGCATTCGAGATGGAGCGAATGCGTGCTTGCGTCGGGTCGCTTGCCGACTCTGGTTTCCGCTACGCCGACGATGGCGTATTTGCCGCTAATGTTACCCATGGATCCTCCTCAAAATCTGATCAAGTTGGAGTAATCGAGTGATGGAGTACTGGTTTCAGATTTCCTCTCCCTAACACTCCAGTACTCCATTACTCCACCACTCCGGTTTTTCCCTCACTTCTTTGACCTTGGTCCGAAAGGTTCCGGTTGAAAGGGTTTGTCCCGTTCTTCGAGGAAAGCTTTCACGCCGCCCTTCTTCTTGGCTTCTTCCAGATGCTTGTTGAATTGCTCCCGCTTCGATAGCCGGGCCATGGAGGCGAGCTCGGCATTGAGCGTCCAGGCTTTCCTCAGCCCCATCATCTCCATTCCCAAAGTGGATATATGCAAATTGATCTTCACCGTCTCAGGCGATATCCGCGCTACCCGCGCAACGTAATCAAAGCAGGTCTCCAGTAGCTTGTCTTTCGGTACCACCTGGTTCACCAGCCCGATGCGCAACGCCTCCTTCGCGTCCACATGATCCCCGGTCAAAGCATAACGCAAAGCATTTTTAAAGCCCGCCAGCACTACCCAGATGAAATCGGTGTTCCCGCCGTGACGCACCTGTGGCTGGCCGAAAACCGCGTCGTCGGCCGCTATAGTGATGTGACACGTGAGCGCCAGCCATGAGGCCGCGCCCAGACACCACCCGCTCACCGCGCCGATGATCGGTTTGGGATACTGCCAGCGGTAGAGCTGGCGCCCGAGGATGTCTTTTCGATCCAAGTCACGCAGCCGATTATATTCGTGAACCAGCGATGATCCTTTAGGAATGCCGTAAGGCCAGGCGGTCTCGGGATCGTTGCCGCTGATGTCCTCGCCGACGGAGAAGGTTCCGCCCGCGCCGGTGATCACCACGGCTCTGATTTCGGGATCGGTTTCGGCAGTTGTCAGCGCACTGTCGAGCTCGTTCATCAAGTCCTGATTCATGGCGTTCAAGGCGTTAGGACGGTTGAGCGTGATCAAAACGCCGTTGCGTTGTTTATCATAAAGAATAGTTTGATAGCTCATGAAATTCTCCCATCTGTGTACGGTTGAACTAAAATCTCTGTCTGAGTGTGTACCGAGCCATGGAGTAATGGAGTGTTGGAGTACTGATGAATCCTAAATGCATTTTTCCAATACTCCATTACTCCAACGCTCCAGCGCTCCAATTTATGCCTTGCGTTTCGATCTCGGCCCGAACGGTTCCGGCTGAAACGGCCCGTCGCGCAGCATGAGATATTCCTTGGTACCTTTGTTGAATCGGGCTTCGTCGAGGGGTTTACGTAATTCCTCGCGCAACATGACATGGGCCGGCGCTGAAAGCTGGTTGTCCAGCAGCAGCGCGTCGCGCAGCCCCATCATCTGCAGCCCCATGGTAGCAATTTGCAGGTTGATCTTGACGGTTTCTGGTGGAACATGGGCAATGCGCTCGACGATGGAAAAGCATTCATCAATGAGCTGGTCTGCAGGAACCACTTTAACGACCAGCCCGATCCGTAGTGCCTCCTGCGCATCGATATGATCGCCGGTAAGGCCGTAGCGCAGCGCATTCTTGAAACCACCAAGGTGTGTCCACATAAAACTGGTGTTGGAGCCGTGGCGCACTTCGGGCTGGGCAAAGACGGCGTTTTCCGACGCAATCGTGATGTGAGTGAACAAAGCAAACCACGAGCCTGCTCCCATGGCCCAGCCGTTGATGGCGCCGATGATCGGTTTGGGAAACTCCCAGAGACGCATGAAGTTGCGACTTTCGGAGCGCCACGAATCGATGACCTCGGCCGCGCTCTGTCCGGTGGGAATACCATATGGCCAATGTAAATCGCGGCGCCGGCCACCCGCCGTTTTTCCCTGATCCATGCCGGCGGAAAAGGCGCGGCCTGCTCCTGTGACGACGACGGCGCGAATTTCGGGGTCGGCTAGTACTTCGTCCAGTGCTTCATGGAGCTCTTTTATAATCATTCGGCTGATCGCGTTCATGGCCTCGGGGCGATTGAGCGTGATCAACACTCCGCCGCGTTGTTTCTCGTAAAGAATTTCTTTGTAGTCGGGCATTGGAACTCCTTCATCGTCAGTGTCTAGGGTTTAGGTCTAGCGTCTGGCGTTGTTTGGACCGAAAACCCTAGACGCCAGACTCCAGACGCTAGATGATATTATTTCTTTGCTCTGCGTTCTTCCTCGAGCTGTTTCAAAAACGACAGATCGAGAACATCTGAAGCATTGATGTTCGTCGTCGATAACGTTCGGTCGCTGGCGATCATGTTTTCCATCGACTTAGCCGTGACAATGGGCAGGCCCGGAGTAACCTGCGTGTAGACTCGCCGTGTTTCCTCCAATTCTTCGACATTGTTGGAGCGGTAGAATTCGCCCAGATATTTTATGACCGCTTCCTTGTTTTTCTCATCGCGGTAGAAATCCATGCCGTCGGCGAGCCCGCGCATAAAGTTCATGACCGTATCCCGCTCGGCTTTAATAAACGAGCGGGTAGTGACGGGACCCGCGACGACGTATTCATAGTCAGTTTTCGAAAAATCCAGCCAGATCGGCATGCCGGCCTTGCGTGCTCTAAGAGTGACGGGTGGTTGAAACACGGATGCATCGATATGTCCTCCGGCCAGCGCTGCCCAACGTTCACCCTGGGCTCCAAGGCTAATCAAGGCGACATCTTTTTCATTCAAACCGAGCTGGCGAATCGCGAGGCGCGCGATGAAATCAGTGCTCGCCCCGAGCTGGCTTATGCCGATTTTTTTGCCTTTGAGGTCTGCTGGTTTCTTTATCGCTGGGGTGGAAACCAAGACATAGTCGAGCTTGTTGCCGGTGGCGCCTATCACGACGAGGTCCTTAGCGCCCTGGACCCAGGCAGTCATAACCCCGGAACTTCCTTGCTGCATCAACGATACATCCCGGGAAATAAGCGCCTGCACCGCTTCGCGACCACCTCGCATGAAGATTGGCAATACTTTGACCCCGTGTTTCTCAAACGAGCCGGAGCGGTGTGCGACCCAGAAAAAACTCGTGGAGCCGCCAAGCGCGTAGGGAACGCGGACTTCTTTGAGCGCTTTGGTTTGGGCAAAGGGTTGAGGTGGTGGCGAAAACAGAAGTATCGATACCGCTACCCAAAATACGATGTTGATTAACTTCATGGATTCCCTATCTTTGTGCACGGCATGCCGTGCCCTTCATCGAATCTCCACCAACGCATCGACGGCGACGACGCCCTCGTTTTTTGCCAGCACGATTAATGGATTAATATCCAAACCTTCCAATTGATCGCCGACAGCGACAGCCAATTGCGACAAAGCAGAAATAGCGTTGCACAAAGCGTCTACATCCGCCGGCGGCTTACCGCGCACTCCGCCGAGAATAGAAAATCCGCGCAGTTGTTTCAGCATGTCATAAGCCTGTTCATGGGATAAGGGCGGAATACCGATGGCGGCATCCTTGAGCACTTCGACGAGAATCCCGCCAAAGCCGCAGACAACCACTGGGCCGAAAAGCGGATCGCGCTTTACACCGAGAATCATTTCGACGCCTTCGCTCGCCATGCGCTGAACCACGATGCCGTCGATCTTCGCTGCCGGTGCTTTGGCTCTCACTTGGCTCTCGATATGCGCAAATGCATCACGGACTTCGCCGGTTGTTTTTAGGTTCAGTGCCACGCCACCGACGTCGCTCTTATGGGTGATCTGGGGCGACTCGACTTTGAGCGCTACAGGAAATCCCATGCGTTCGGCGGCGACCGCCGCGTCGTTGGCGCTCTGAGTCAGGACGGTTGGAACCACGGGAATACTGAACGATTCGAATAATCGAAACGATGCTTCCGCTGGGAGAATTCCGGCGGGGAGCTTGGCGTGCAGCGCCGATAAAGCGTCACCTCTTCCCACGCTGCCTTGCCGGTTTTTGCGGAACTCAAAGTAATCAGCCACGTTACGCAAGGCGGCGGTGGCGCACTCGGCCCCTTCCATCAAGGGAACACCCGCAGCACGCAATGGAAGTAAAATATCGCGGTCAACCGGTCCCCCGACAACGGAGCTAAAAGCCGCGATCGGTTTGTTACTCGCAGCAGCGGCTCTTTCAATGATGACAGCGAAGCGATTACCGCTCTTCAGTTCTTTGGGACGCGGATCGTTCGCCTCCAGGTTGATGGCGACGAAGTCGATGTTGCCGTCGTCGATCAGTGCTTGTAGCAGGCGCGGGAAGATCTTTTCATCGTCGTACATGGCGCCGGTGCCATCGAGCGGATTATTCATATTACCGAAGTCAGCCACGGCGGCCTGCAGGCTCGATTTCGTGGCTTCGGTCAGTTCGGGCACTTGAAGCCCGACATTGGCAGCTGCGTCCGATACCAGCGTACATTCGCCTCCCGATCCACTCAGCACACCGATGCCTCGGCCGCCGCGGTAGCGTTTGATAAAGGTATCGCTGGAAAAGACACTGATGCTATCGATCAGCTCATTGATGCTGCGCACCTGAACGATGCCCCCTTGGCGAAACACCGCGTCAATCACTTCTGCCGCGCCTGCCAATGATCCTGAATGGGTCGCAGCGGCACGTTTGGACACATCGGAACGGCCGCCTTTGAGAATGATGAGAGGCTTGTTGTGTTCGGCGGCTTTACGAGCGACAGGCAAGAGCTTTTGCGGTTGCTTAAACCCTTCCACAAACGCTGCAACGACCCGGGTATTGTCGTCTTCAACAAGATAATTCAAGTATTCTTCGACCGTCGCGCCGGCCTGATTGCCGCACGAAACAATATGACTCAACCCGACATGGCGGTTGAGCATGAGCGCATTTGCAATGGTGGTGCTCAGACCGCCGCTTTGCGAAACCAGCGCCACCGGGCCGGCGAGAAATCCGGCCGGGATAGTCGAAGCGAAAAGCGGCGCTTTACCGTAGACGTTTAAGACGCCGTAGCAATTCGGACCGCAGATCAGAAAACCGCGTTCTTTCGATAACGTTTCAAGGCGAGCTTGCCGTTGTTTTCCTTCAGCGCCGGTTTCGGCAAAGCCGGCGGCGAATACGACCGCCGCGCGCACACCGGCGGCCGCAGCAGACTCCAACAAATCCGGCACGTGGCGGTTTGGAACCGCGAGGACTACGCAATCCACCGATTCCGGAATCGCGCCGAGATCCGGATAACACGGACAGTCCATCACCTCACTATACTTAGGATTGATCGCAACGATACGTCCCGGGTAGCCGAAATTTCTCAGGTTGCGGATGACGCGATTGCCCCTCGGCTCGCGGGCAAGACCACCGGAGGGAGCGCGTTGCGACGCGCCGATAATCGCCACGGATTTGGGGTTCATGAGCGGCGTGAGGTCGCGCCAAAGGGATTGGTCACCTGCGAGTGTAGTTTGTGGCAAACCTATCTTCCTTTCGACGGTGGTTGGATCCGTAGCGCCGACCGGCCGGTCGCTCCTACATTCGATCGCAGCGTCGTGCGGTCGGGTATTCGCCATGCGTCTTTCGGTTCAGGTGAGATTGTTGTCGGATTCTCAGGATCAAACGCCCAGCGTGCAGGGTTATCAAGAATGTATTGCCGAATGCCATTCAGGGATTCTTCATTGCGGATAATGTGTTCGTAATAGTTGCGTTGCCATGCGAAGTCCGGGTTCGCGGTTTGCCGAATCATTCGCGTAGATACTGCCTTATAGGTGCGGATGATTTCGCCTAACGTAGGGGCGCGATTTATCGCGCCCTCTCTGGCGATACCCTCTTGGTTGGGTGGCGCAGAACAGGGCGCAATTAATTGCGCCCCTACAATAATGATTCCGTGGATGTGGTTGGGCATGACGACAAAGGAATCCAACGACATAACCGAAAAGCGGCCCGATAATCCGATCCAAGACGCATGCGCGATTCGGCCAGGGGCGTTTGGAATATTTTTGCCGTCCGAAATATCGCCAAAAAAACAGATTCGATGTTGTGTCACGACGGTGACGAAATATGCTCCCCATTGGGCATAATCGTAACCTCTTAGCCGGATAGATCGGCGATGATGCGTCTCGGGATCGTATTTCACGAAATTCATAATGTAGGGGCGGCTGGTCGCCCTCACTTCTTTTTTGCCCGCGGGCCGAACGGTTCCGGTTGAAACGGACCGTCGCGGAGTTGCAGATACGCCTTGGTTCCTTGGGTCGCGCGAGCTTCGTCCAGCGGCCGGCGAAATTCTTCGTTGAGCATCATGTGCGCCGCCACGGAGAGTTCGGAATCCATCAGCAGCGCATCGCGAAACCCCATCATATTGAGACCCATGGTGGAAATGGCGAGGTTGATCTTCACCGTTTCCGGCGGCACATGGGCGATGCGCTCGACAATGGAAAAGCATTCTTCCAAGAGTTGGTCCGCAGGCACAACCTTATTGACGAGCCCAATGCGCAGCGCCTCCGGCGCATCGATATGATCGCCCACCAGGCTGTAGCGAATCGCGTTCTTGAAACCGGCAAGCAATGTCCACATGAAGCTCGAGTTGGAACCGTGGCGCACCTCGGGTTGCGCGAAGACCGCGTCGTCAGCGGCAATCGTGATATGGGTGAACAAAGCCAGCCAGCAGCCGCCGCCCATAGCCCAGCCCCTGACGGCGCCGATCACCGGCTTCGTGAGTTCAAGAATGTGCAGGAGCTTGGCGTCATCCACGCGCCAATAGTTGAGCAAATCCGCCGTGCTCATATCGGTCGGCATGCCTTGTGGCCATTGCATGTCTCTGCGGCGGCCGCTCGTGGTCCTTTGATCGAATCCAGAGCTAAACGCCCGGCCGGCTCCGGTCAAAACGATGGCTCGAATCTCGGGATCGGCTTCCGCTTCGTCCAACGCATGATGCAACTCTTTCAGCATAGGCCTCGTAATCGCGTTCAGCGCTTCGGGACGATTGAGCGTGATCAATACGCCGCCGCGCTGCTTATCGTAGAGGATCTCTTTGTAGTCAGGCATGCTCTTCCTTTCTCATGAAATGGAGTATTGGAGTACTCGAGTGTTGATCGATACCCAATACTCCATCACTCCACTACTCCATTACTCCCCGCAAAGTTACTCCAATTGAGTCGATATTATCCCTTGTAAAGCGCTTTAATAAATCCGCTGTCATCGAGTTCCTTTACAAAACTTTCGTCGGCGAAGGATTTAGGATCGCGCTCCTTGACCTTGGGATCTTCCTCCCCAATTTTATCCAAGCTCGTCTGAATCGCTTTGAGCGAGGGATAGGGAGCCTCGTTGTAAAATGTAGACGCGAGCAGATTGTAAGAGAGCTCCAAATAGCGGACCTCTCGCTCCTGTTGAGATTGAATCCTAAGTTTTTTTTGCATGATCTCGATGCTTTCTTTTTTATTCCTTTTGAAATAAGCGATTCCTTCAATGTAACCTTTCATGAATCTAAGCGTTCGGTCCCGGTTATTGCGCAGGAAACTCCGGGTACTTTCCAGCGTATTTTGCAGGTAAACTATATCCATAGTCGCGGGGTCGCCCACCATGCGATAACCTTTTTCCTCGGCCAGAAAAAACGTTGGCATAGTCAATACAGCCGCATCGGCGGCTCCCTTGTCGAGACCCACGAGCATGGCCGGAGAAGAACCGAACGTAACGATTTGCACCTGATCCGCGCGCATATTCCACTTTTTGAGCATGAGCAGGAGCGCGAGATGGCCGGCTGAACCAAATTGTGTGATGGCGATTCGCTTGCCTTTGAGTTCTTGATACGTTTTGATTTCCGGCCTGGCGAGAATCCGCTGCAAGCCCTTGGTCAAGGTAGAGGCAACGATAACAGTTTCCACGCCTTTGAGTTGTGAGCGGATCGAAGCTTCACCACCACCCACCGAAAAGTGAATGTCACCGGCAAGCAGAGAGCTGACGACTCGGGCGCCCCCGCCGCCGATGATAATCACCTCAACGTCGGCGCCATACTTTCTAAAAAGCCCTCTCTCTTCGGCTACCCAAACACTGCCGTTGGTTGCACTGATAGAGCTGAGACCGATGCGGAGCCTTTCTTGGGCTCGCGAAGGAGGCGCCGGCAGGAGGAGGCAGAATAATAAAGCCGCTCCAATTAGACGAAAGATCTCTATCCGGTTCATCAATGACTCCCTTTGTCGGTTTTTCGTCACAAGTTCGAAGAAAGCGGCTCTGTAATTAAAACTCAAGCGACGTTATTAGAAACGCTACACTGACGTCAAGGGTTTTTGACAGAAAGCACGACAGCGCGCGAGCGACAATTCTTTCGAACTCATTTCCACAAGCTATCCAAAAAACCCGATTGCTTCAATTCGGCCACAAAAGTGTTGTCGAAGTATGCTGTCGTCGGGGTGGATTGTGCGGCCTTGGCATCGACTAAATTTAGCTGCACCATTCGCTCGACCATCGAGCGCACCGTACTTTCCGGCACGAACGGCTCTCTGACGAAGCTTTCCGTCACGTAAAGGTAACTTTGTCGCAGGAGATCGGGATCGGAAATGTTCAGATAGCGCGCGATTAATTTTTTCGTGTATTCTTCGTTGGCCACCGCGTATCTGCTGGCTTCGACGGTGGCTTTTATCATACGAACAACTACGTCTCGGTGAACCACCGCGAAGGATTTTCTCGCGGCAATACCTTGGGTCAGAAAACCGGTTCCCAGGGCTCGCAACTCTTTGGGCGTTACCAGTTCGCGAAAACCCTCTTTAAGCATTCGGAACGTGTGTGGAGGAGAGAGAACGGCTCCGTCCACCACACCGCGGGACAAGCCGGCAACCGCTTCGGGAAACCCTCCCAACTGAAGCACCGTAACGTCTTTGATGTTGTTTCGCTCCAATAGCGCGCGCAGGGCGAAGTCGGTGACGGAACCAAAGCGCGTGATGCCGACCTTTTTCCCTTGCAGGGCGCGCTGCTCCCGAATATCGGCGCGAACCATGATCGATTGCGTAAAGTAAGGTGCCATCGCAGCAACTTGAATGATGTCCCCGCCGCTTAGCACATTAGTGATAACTGCCGGGCCGGCAAAGCCCGCGATATTCGCCGATCCTGCGAGCATCGATTGCACCATCACGGATGACGCGCCCATATAAACCATGTCCACATCGAGCCCGTTTTTAGCGAAAAGGCGAGCTTCCTTCGCAACCACCCAGGGAATGCTGTTAAGTCCCAATGGACCGTAAGGAAAAGGAACTTTAGTCAGCTCCTGGGCCCAAAGGACCGGCGGTATAAGTAGCGCGCACAGAAGTGCAATAAAAAATTGTGAAACCTCACCGGCAAAAAAAGGGCCTCGATTGATCATTGTCGCCCTCCGCGCGATATCCACGCGTCGTGGAATCAGTTCTTCTCGTCGCATAAAGATTGTCTAAATGCCAGACTTCCGTCGATCAGTGTCGCGACGCCCTTGTCATGGGTCGACCAATAGACTATGCATCGGAATATACCAGGGAGGAGGGTCTTCATGCCGACGCTGCAATCGAAAGACGTCGAAATATATTACGAGGTTCATGGCGAAGGACCGCCAATGGTTCTTCTTAGCGAAACCGCCTGCGATGGCGAGGTCTGGAAGATCTATCAGGTACCGGAATTCTCCAAGGATCACCGGGTGATTATCCACGATTATCGTGGCACAGGCCGCTCCGGCAAACCTTCCATCGACTACACCACCAAGATGTTTTGCGAGGACTTGGTTGCGCTGATGGATCATCTCAAGGCGGACGATGCAATCGTTATCGGTCACTCGATGGGCGGAAGGGTAGCGCAGCTCCTGGCTCTCGATTATCCCAAAAAAGTGAAAAAGCTGATTCTCGCTTCCACAGGCGCGCATTATCCGTTGACGAAAGGTTTGCCGCTAAAGATTTGCCAAGAGATGATCGATTGGGGCTATGAAAAATACGAGCGCGACCACACAATCTTGGTTGGCTGGACCGAAGACTATGTGAAGCAACACCCGGAGAAAATTGAAGCCTATCTAAAAGTACGGATGACCAACCTCTGCCCGGTGGAGTTCTATTTGCGCCACGTATTGGCGCGCCAGAGCCACGATACCAGCGGGCGTCTCGGTGACATTCGAGTGCCGACGCTCATTCTGGTTGGAGAAGATGACAGAAACATGACCAGTGAAATTAATCACCGGATGTCATCCGACATTCTCGCGCGCGGAATTCCCAATTCGAAGCTTATTTTGCTCAAAGACGAAAGACACAGCTACTTCTTTGCCAATCCGGACGCGGCGCACAAAGCTATCCGTGAGTTTATCAAGACTTAGTGATCCAGAGGCGGGTGTAAGGCGAGATCATGAATACAGCGCGCGGCTTTTTTCATTTGATCCGAATTTCTCTCACGGTGTTTGCGACAATTTGTCCATTTGATGTTGCGGCGGAGTCGGCGAACGCTGCTTCCTCCATTGACGACCTTTTCCGCAAGGCGGGGATCAGCAAAATTAGCCTGGGCGCTGCTGCCGATTTTGCGCTGCGAGATTTGAGCGGCAACACCGTTACGCTCGGTAGCTATCGCGGCAGCCCGGTTTTATTGAATTTTTGGGCGACGTGGTGCGGTCCGTGCCGCGAAGAAATGCCTTCGATGGAGCGACTGCACCGGCAACTTGGTGGCCAGGGGCTTACCCTGTTGGCCATTAATCAAAAGGAGAGCGTTGCCAAGGTGGCGAACTTCATGAAGAGCTATGGCTTGACTTTCCCAGCGTTGCTCGACATGGACGGCAGGGTTTCGTCCGCTTACCGGGTTTGGGGACTGCCGACAACTTATTTGATCGATGCCGCTGGACGGCTCATCGGGATGAAGTCCGGTCCCAGGGACTGGGCATCGCGCGAGGCCATCGATGTCGTCAGGAGGCTTGGAGGGGAGGGCAGCAACTCGACGGGAGCCACAATGTCTTTGCTTACGGGGCCAGTCGAAACTTTGCCCGCGAGCCTCCGGGTGAAACCCGCCGGAGGCTTGCTTCACGGGCAGCAAGATGCGCAATCGGAGTTTATCGCGCAACTTGGAAGTGGGGAAGATGTTACCTCCTCGGTAAAGCATCCGGAGCCGTCGGGGTGTGGTACATGATCAAATCCAAAACTGGCGCTGTCGGTTGGATAAAAGCGAATGATCTCGAAGAAACAACGAAGACAAAATAAAAGTGGTTTACACTCTTCGCAGTTAATCTTCCCCTGAATCAATTTCCGGCACAGAGTCGCTATATGCCAAAATTGTAGCACTCGTGAAGAAAACCGTTGTTTAATCGTTATGGAAAATGATCCAGAAGAAATTCTGCTGATCGAGTCACTTATCGTAGAATGGGCCTTGCTCTGCCATTGCTTTCCACTGAGTGCTTCTTTGTTTGTTGACTAGCTCGATTGATTCGCCTCCTCGACAAAGTCTAATATCAACAAAACTTTGGTTCGTAATTGAGTCAAGTAGGGATCCGGGAGCACGCCGAGCTTGCGCCGCAGACGACGATTATCGATGGACTTGAGCTGATCCACTAAAACGTCCGACGCTCGACTCAGCCCTGACACTCCTTTCGGCAGAGCCACGCGCAACGGATTTTCAAATCCAGCAGTCTTTGTCGTCAACGGACAAACTATGGTGGACGGATGGAAGCGGTTCAGGGCGTCCGTCTGCACCACCACGACCGGGCGCACCTTACCTGGTTCCGTGCCGAAACGGGGATTTAAGTCGGCCACATAAAGATAACCATACTGCGGTGTCATCGCTCGTCAGGGAGATCTTCGAGGAGCTCGGTCTCTTTAAGATATTCCAGGTGAGAGGCGCCCAGGCGCCGCGAAGCTTTGCGATATTCCCGCTCCAACAGCTTCCGGGAATAGAGCGCATTATAGTGGCTTATGGCTTGGCGCAAGTAGGTATTGCGAGGTACCTTGAGCCTCTTGCGGATCTTTTCTGCTGCCAGATAGGTGGGCTCATCGAGCTTCAAAGAAAGGGCTTTGGCCATCGAAAGACCTCCGATTAAATCTGGTATTACCAAAAGTATATCCTGCCCCCGAGGATGTCAATTACACCTGTAAGGTACACCTGTAAGGTAGAGATCAGCAGCAAAATTGGCTAAGCTTTTCGGAGTTGTGGCTCGAGGGGACGGGCTCTAATTTACGGAGACTGTGAATGGTAAAGCGAATACCCACGCAGCTTGAGAAGCACGGGCGTGTGCGGCTCGATGATTACTATTGGCTGCGGGAGCGGGATAACCCGGAAGTCATTGCTTATCTCAATGCCGAAAACGCTTATGCGGAAAAGGAGATGGCGCACACGAAGGGTTTTGAAGAAAAGCTCTTCGAGGAGATCAAGGCCAGGTTCAAACAAACCGACATGTCGGTTCCCTATAAACGCGACGACTACTTCTATTATACGCGCTACGAGGAGGGAAAAGAGTATCCGATCTATGCGCGCAAGCGTGGATTATTGGAACAGCCGGAAGAGATCATGCTTGATGTCAACGTTTTGGCTCAAGGACATGAGTTCTTTTCCGTGGGCGGGTCTGCGGTCAGCTCGGGCCAGGACATTCTGGCTTACGCCGTCGATACGCAGGGGCGAAGAGTCCACACGACTTACTTCAAGAACCTTAAAAGCGGTGAAACTCTTCCCGACGTGCTTACGGAAGTGACCGAAAACCTAACCTGGGCCAACGACAACAAGACGCTTTTCTACGCTAGGCAGGATGCGACAACGTTGCGCGCGTATCAGATTTGGCGCCACGTGCTGGGCACGGATCCATCTCATGACCAACTGGTCTTTCAGGAGGACGATGAGACATTTGTAACTTATGTGTTCAAAACCAAAACCAAGAAGTACTTGATGGTGGTCTCTGCTCAGACCGTGAGTCAGGAGTATCGCTATCTCGATGCCAATGATCCCTATGGAGATTTCAGAATCTTTTTACCGCGGGAGAGAGACCATGAGTACCACGTGGACCATTTTGAAGACCGCTTTCTCATTCGCACCAACGATCAAGCTAAGAACTTTCGCCTGATGACCACGGCGACCGATAAGCCGGGAAGAGAACATTGGCGCGAGCTTATTCCGCATCGGGCCGATATCTTTCTGGGCGATTTCGAAATCTTCAGGGATCATCTGGCGGTGGAAGAAAGACAACGTGGGCTGATGCAAATCCGGGTCGTTCCCTGGAGCGACAGGGAAGAACATTATCTCGAGTTTCAGGAGCCGGCGTACCGCGCTCATATCGGGAACAATCCCGAGCTTGACACAACGGTTCTGCGCTTCGAATACACATCCATGAAGACGCCGTTGTCGACTTGCGATTATGACATGGTGACGCGTCAGCGAACCTTATTGAAGCAGGAGGAGGTGTTGGGTGGCTTCAATGCGGACAATTACGTGACGGAGCGCCTCTATGCGCGCGCCGCCGATGGCACGGAAATTCCCATTTCCATCGTTTATCTCAAGGGGACGAAAAGAGACGGCAAAAACCCTCTGCTGCTCTACGGTTACGGCGCGTATGGTTTCAGCATCGATCCGGCGTTTGCCTCCCCGCGCTTGAGTCTCATCGACCGCGGGTTCGTGTATGCCATTGCGCACGTGCGCGGCGGTCAAGAATTCGGCCGGTCCTGGTACGAAGAGGGCAAGCTGCTGAACAAAAAAAATACCTTCACGGACTTCATCGCCTGCGCGGAGCATTTGATCCGCGAGCAATTTACCAGTCCACAAAAGCTTTTCGCCATGGGCCGCAGCGCCGGCGGCTTGTTGATGGGCGCGGTGACCAATATGCTGCCTGGTCTCTTCAACGGCATTGTCGCCGAAGTCCCGTTTGTCGACGTTGTCACGACTATGCTTGATCCATCCATCCCGCTGACCACCGGCGAGTACGAGGAGTGGGGCGATCCAAATCAAAAGGAGTACTACGACTATATGTTGTCCTACTCGCCGTACGATAATGTCGAAAAAAAAGCGTATCCGAATCTGCTCATTACCGGCGGGTTGCACGATTCGCAGGTCCAATACTGGGAGCCGGCAAAATGGGCCGCCAAGTTACGCGAGCTTAAGACCGACCAAAACCGGCTGCTGCTGAAAACTAACATGGAAGCCGGCCACGGCGGCGCCTCCGGTCGCTTCAGGCGCCATCACGAGACGGCGTTCTCGTATGCTTTCTTGCTGGATCTCGCGGGAATCAAAGAGTAAGGCTAGCTTCTACAGAAGGTTTGTCATCTGCTGAGGTCTTTGCACCTCCCGACCGCGGACAGCCGACCGCAGCTCTTGGATTGTCCCGAATTGTCGTCGACGATGCGAGGGGTCTTATTTTCCCGGCATCAAGATCTCTTTGAGTTTCGCTACCTCTTTGGGCTGGAGCTTGAAAAAGCTCAAGGCGATTTTTTCCACTTCGGCGCCGGAGAGAGGATTGATCGAGAGGCTGGCTTTGTTCATCTCCGCCACGAACTCGGGATCTTTCATGGTTGCGAGAAAAGCGCCGCGCATTATCTCCACCCGGTCCTTCGGAGTACCGGGCGGGAGGGCATAGGCTCTTAGAATCGCGGCCGAATTCAAAATCCCCGCGCGGATAATTTCACGGCCTTCTTCGGTCTTCGCGTGTTCCAGGACATTAGGAACGTTGGCGAGGTCCGGCAGTCTCTGTGGGTTTACTTGCAGCACAAGGTTGACATCTCCCGACTCCAGCCCCTTGCGCCATGTCACTTTGATCGACTCCCAAGTCCAGCAGCCTCCGGCGATCTCTCCCGCGTCAGCGGCCAGGCGGATCTGCGACGTTCCTTTGTACCCTTCGACAAGCTGAATCGGCAGCCCTAGAACTGCCTTCAAGACCCGCGGCACGTCGGAATCGTTCGCGCCGGGCGCCTCGCCTCCGAGCTTCACGGGCTCCTTGGCGGCAAACCATTTTTCCAAACTCGTTATGCCACTCGCTTTGGTCAGAGCACAGGCAGTCGAATCCTGTACGGGCACTCCGAGCCATTCGAACTTGCGCGCGTCGAATTCCACTCCTTTGCTTTCGAATAGCTGCTGCTGTATGAGCGAGCCGATAAAGTTTCCGATCGTAAGCCCGTCCGGTTTGGCGCGGTTGTAGAGGTCGTTCGCTGCAAGGAGGCTTCCGGCACCGGCCATGTTATCTACCACGATGGAGGGATTGCCGGGTATGTGCTTTCCCAGATGGCGGGCGATGGCCCGGGCATACGTATCAAACCCTCCGCCGGCAGCGAAGCCGACGACTATCCGGACGGTTTTGCCTTTATAGAACTGCTGTGCTGATGCCGATGCGCCTCCGGTAAGAAAAATTGCAACAAAAGCGGCCGCGAAGAGAAGTTTTCTGCTCATGGATGTCTCCTTGCCTCCGAGAAAAGGGGGCGCGACAGTCAATTCACAACAACTTAGTAAAAAAGCTCGACCGTGGTCAATACGAATGTGGACATTCAACGAATCCCTTGTGGCGCCACTTCAACGTCTTCGTCATCGACCTTGCAACCAAAAGTTCCAAGCTGTTAAGGTGTACAGCCGACCCGCTGCGAACAGGAATCAAAGAGAAGCAGCGATGAAAATCGAACTTTATGGAAACAGGAGAGGCCCATGAAAGCTCAAATCGGCTGCATTTGCTTTGTCCTTCTTTCTCTCACGAATTCCGCCAGCGCTCAGGGAAAGCTCGAGAAGGAGAAAATTCGCATCGGCTATGCAGCCCGGGTAGTGGCTCATTCCATACCATACCTGGCAGCGCAGGCGGGGCTTTTCCGTGAAGAGGGCCTGCAAGTGGAAGTTGTGCAGACGGCCGGAACTGTAGCACCCATGGCCCTCATTGCCGGCGAGGTGGATTTTTCCATCATGTCGGCATTTCTCCTCATTCCCGTCTCTGTTCAAGGTGGCGACGTCATCATGCTGGGCGCATTCGGGCGCTACGCCACCATGACCCTAATATCCCGCTCTGAAATTCGGACAGCTGAAGAACTCAAAGGGAAGATAGTCGGGCTGCAACGCCCAGGGGATGCAACCGAAATCAATGCCCGCTTCGCCCTCCGCCATTTAGGACTCGATCCTTCCAGAGATGTGTCGTTTCTCTATCTCGGCAGCAACGAGCTCATGTGGCCGGCGCTGCAGACAAAAAAGGTCGCAGCCACTGTTCTGCAACCGCCTTGGACATTGCTTGCGCGCAAGTCGGGAATGAACTTTCTCGTCGACCTTTCCGATCTGAAGATCGAATATCAGGGCTCCACCTTGGCCAGCCGTAGACTCTTCATCAGGGACAACCCTAATCTTACTCGCCGAGTGCTTCGCGCCATCGCGCGCGGCGTTTATTTCTTTTATAGCCGAAAAGAGGAAACGCTGCGCATACTGGCCAAGTTCCTGGCTACCGATAACGTCGAGGCCCTCGAGGAGGGCTATCGGTATGCTAAGTTTCCGGCCAAACCTTACGCCACCGAAAGCGCGGTGCAGGCAACTCTGAATCATCTTGCGGAAAGAGATCCGCGCTTCGCTCAACGCAAACCCGCTGAGTTCATCGAATCGGGCCCGCTCGCGGAACTTGATCGCAGCGGCTTCATCGACCGCCTTTACGCGCAAAAGTGATCGACAGGTCGGTCACGCCAAGCGAAGATCGGCAATGTGAATTGGAGATGGCTGGTTTGGGTGTGGCGTTTTTTCTCTCCACTTCAGAATGAGCGATATTTCTTCCCCCTGGCGCCCAATCCTCGTTTCACCCATCGGCGTGGCAAGCTTCTTTTCTGAAGCAGGTGTGCGCGTGATCTGGAGTGAACTGCGCTGGGTTTGGGTTCCGTGCAGAATAGTTTACGCTATTAGCCGTGTGCTGAGACGGCACAAGTGAATTGCGATGTCGCTTCAACCCGAATTTCTGCAATTAACGTACCGCCCGCACTAGGTGAGGCATGAGCTTGGAGTTGCGAAGGCATAGAAGCGTAATGTTTCAAGCCATTTTTTCCTACTCGGCACTCAGTTCTCAACGTTTCAGGCCTGTACTCATCACACCTACTTGTAACTTCCTTAGAAGTACAGGCCCATTGCCTTCACAACGGAAAGCTTGCGCCTCACTCCTCGTCTCAACTGCGGAATCCGGATTCAACTGTGGGGCCGGCGCCTTGAAAAGGACCTAGTGATTTTTCTTTTTCTGCTCTTCCCAGTTTTGCAAGCGCTGCTTGATCTGGTTTTCATGCCCAGATTCCGCGGGTGAATAGTATTTCCGGCCCTCCAGTTCTTTCGGCATGTGCTGTTGCTCCACGATATGATCCGGGAAGTTGTGAGCGTATTTATAATTCTTGCCATAGCCCAGTTTTTCCATGAGTGGGGTGGGGGCGTTGCGCAAATGTAACGGAACCGGCAGAGTGCCCTGCGCCTGTACATCACTGGCCGCCGCCAGCATCGCTTTATAGGACGCGTTGGATTTCGGCGCCGTCGCTAGATAAGTAACGGCCTGAGCCAGCGGAATTCGCCCTTCGGGTAGGCCGACAAAGTGGACCGCGTCCTTGGCGGCCACAGCAACTTGGAGCGCTTGCGGATCGGCGTTGCCGATATCTTCGGACGCAAAGATGATCATGCGCCGCGCGATAAAGAGCGGATCCTCGCCGGCCTCGATCATGCGCATCATCCAGTAAAGCGCAGCGTCGGGGTCGCTGCCGCGTAGACTTTTAATGAAGGCCGAGATCACGTTGTAGTGCTCCTCGCCGGCTTTGTCGTAACGAAGCGTCTTTTTTTGCAGCGCTTCCTGCACCTCGCTCAGGTCGATGTCCTTGCGGTTCTTGCGCGCCAACGTCGCCGCCGTTTCCAAAGCATTGAGGGCGACACGGGCGTCTCCCTGCGACTGTTGAATTAGAAACTCGCGTGCTTCCGGCGTAAGGGTTAATTTCCCAGCCCCCAATCCGCGTTCGGAATCCTTTAGAGCAGCGTCGATGATCCTTTCGATGTCCGCGGTCGACAGTGGATTCAGTACGAGGACCTGGCAACGTGACAGCAGAGGAGAGATAACTTCAAACGACGGATTCTCAGTGGTGGCCCCGATCAAAGTTAAAGTGCCGCGCTCGACGTGAGGTAGAAAGTTATCTTGCTGTGATTTATTGAAATGGTGAATCTCATCAACAAAAAGAACCGTGGCTTTGCCGATCCGCTGCAAATCTTCCGCCTCTTGAATTATTTTCTTCAGGTCTTTCACACCCGACGTGACAGCTGAAAAGTGGACGCAGCTTGCCCCTGCGGCGTTGGCTAGGATTTGGGCCAAGGTCGTCTTGCCGCTGCCCGGCGGACCCCAAAGGATAAGTGATTTCAGCTCACCGGCGTTGACGATTTCTCGCAGCATTTTCCCGGCATCGAGCAGATGCTCCTGACCGATGAATTCATCGAGGGTCCTGGGGCGCATGCGGTCGGCCAAGGGCTGCGTGACACGCCGCGCTCGAGACGAGCTCGAATCGAATAGATCCATAGGATCATGCTACCATAATCTAGCAGTGAGGTTATATGGGGCAACGGGAAGGCTTTCGTTAATA
>Ga0209684_1000005_pt1 | contig 41046 bp, 41 predicted proteins | sample PanSoiPlot6MoBio_FD_188322 | JGI IMG/M metagenome (GOLD analysis project Ga0209684, IMG submission 188322) | Tropical forest soil microbial communities from Panama analyzed to predict greenhouse gas emissions - Panama Soil Plot 6 MoBio (SPAdes)... | ecosystem: Environmental > Terrestrial > Soil...
TATTCTGCAGCCGGTTGTGCGTGAGATCGAAGTGGAGTGTTTGCCGTTGGACATTCCGGAATTCTTCAACGTGGACGTTAGTGCCCTGGATATCGGCGATTCCATTCATATCGAAGAGCTACCGATGCCAGAGGGCGTGACCGCGGTTTTCGAGTCGAATCTGGCGTTGGTCACGGTGGTGCCGCCGACGGTCGAGGAGGCTCCGACACCTACAGTGGCACCGGTCGAGGGCGCGGTGGCAGCACCGGCAGAGGGAGAGGAGAAACCCGAAGCTACCACGGAATCTGAGCGAGCGGTCAGCCGTTGAGGGTTTCAGGACTTGATTGGTGAAACTGGTCGTCGGCCTCGGCAATCCCGGGAAAAAATACGAGCACACGCCGCATAATCTGGGGTTTCTCATCGTTGATCGTATCGCAAGCGGCAATGAAGTCACGGTGAGAAAGAAACTCTGTGATGCGCTGGTGGGAGAATGGTGGAGCGATGGCGAAAAGATTTTGCTGGTCAAGCCCCAGACTTACATGAACTGCAGCGGCGAAGCAGTGCGGTGCACTTTGCGCAAATTTGGCGCTACGCCGGAAGACCTTGTGATTGTCTACGATGATCTGGATTTGCCATTTGGCCGCATACGGATTCGTGCTCGGGGCGGCGCCGGCGGTCACCGGGGGCTGGTATCGATTATCGAAGCCGTTGGAGGAGCACCGTTTTACCGTGTTCGCATTGGAATCGGACGGCCTCCGGAAGGTATGGACGCAGAGGATTACGTGTTGGAGCCGTTCAGTTCTAAGGAGATGGGCGAACTGAAGGATGTGATTCCCAGGGCCGCCGAGGCGGTATTGTCTTTATTGAAAGAGGGCGGCCAACGGGCGATGGAGCGGTTCAATCGGGCGTCCTGAGCGTGTGCAGTTCGTTGTAAACGCTACTGGGCTATGATAGAAAAATCACTTTACCATGGAGGGCAATAAGACTGTGACACAGTATGAGACCCTTTTTGTGGTGCATCCAGAAAAGGGACCAAGATTAAAAGAGTTCATCGAAAGATTTAAAAGAATCATTGAGGGACAAGAGGGTACCGTGTCCCATGTAGATGAATGGGGACTGCGGGATCTTGCTTATCGGATTGAAAAGCAGGGTAAGGGTGTCTATACGTTACTTCAATACCGATCCTCGGCGCGGGCAGTGGAAGAATTGGAACGAAATCTAAAGCTGACCGACGGTATTCTTCGCTATTTGACCGTCCGTACCGACGAGGAGGGCGCGACCGCAGCGGTCTCTAAAGGTCCTTCCGAAGAGCAAAAAAAACCGGCTGACGCGTCCGTGGATCAAGAAACGGATCGGAAGGCCGAATAGGTTGACGAGCAGGGAGTTTGATAAATGGCGCAGAGGGAAATGGGGGCGAGGCCAGGACGCGAAAGGGGAGACGACGAAAAGGGAGGTCCTCGCAGGCGTCCTATGTTTCGGCGTAAAGTGTGTCGTTTCTGCGCCGATAAGACGCTCAGAATCGATTATAAAGATATCAAGACGATCTCCCAGTTCGTCACTGAGCGGGGCAAGATGACCCCAAGCCGCATCACGGGTAACTGCGCCCGTCACCAGAGGCTGTTGACGACCGCCATCAAAAGGGCGCGCAGTGTTGCGCTGCTCCCATTTACTACCGCAAAAAACTAAGTTTTTGTCCTAACGGTTTTTATGCGACGGCTAGAAATCATCAGCAGATTTTTTCTCGCCTTGACCTCTACTTCAGTCCTACTGATTGCCGGAGTTGCCATACCTCCCGTGGGTATCGTTCTTATCCCACTGGTGCCGCAGCCCGTGCTCGCTTTTGGCTATAGGTTTGGAGTCCGCTGGGGAATAGGCGTCCTCGTAGCGGCTATCGCCCTTCTTTTCGTGGTGGCGGGAAAAGAGTTGGCGCTAGTTTATGCAATATTGGCTCTAATGGCTCTCTTATTGTTCGGTTTATTGGGAAGACTGCGCTCCATCGAGTTTTTAGTAGCGGGTATAGCCGGAGTTATTTTCACGTTGACCTGCGCTGTTTTGTTCTATTTCTACGGTTCTTGGTCCGCATTGGTTGAGGATCTGCAACGTAGTTTGAACGAGAATCTCATGGCGGCGCTGCGTGTTCATGAAAAGATGGGATTTCCCCAGGACAGCCTGGATTTGCTCAGGGAGCGGATTCCCCAGGTTGTACAAACTACACTCCAGTTCTTGCCGAGTGTGCTTTTTGTAGGTCTCTGTCTGACGGTGCTGATTAATGTTGTTTTTCTCTGTCGCCGGTTTCCGGCCCGGCGCGCTCAGTGGATCTCCATCGAAAACTTTCGCGAATGGAAGGGGCCGGAACCGATGGTTTGGGTTCTCATCGCGTGCGGGTTTGTGATTTTTATTCCGGGTTTGCAGTTTTTGCGCATATTCGCGTTCAATATACTCTTGGTGATCGGGACGGCTTACTTTATCCAGGGGCTTGCTATCATCGCCTACTTCTTTCACAAAAATAACGTCCCGCGATTTTTGCGCGGCGTAACCTACGTGCTCATCGCCTTTGAACAAATTTTCACACTTCTGGTTGTTGGTTTGGGACTTTTTGATCTTTGGGGTGACTTTCGTCGACTCGGTAAGAACAACCTCAATCCCAGCCAGGCGGGATAATGGGGATAATGGAGGGATCATGGAAGTTATTCTCAAGGAAGACATCGCTAATTTAGGCAAGATCGGGGAGGTGGTGCGGGTGCGCGACGGCTTCGCCCGCAACTATCTTTTGCCACGTGGCCTGGTGCTGGTGGCCAACAAGAAAAATCTCAAAGCCTTTGAACATCAGAAAAAAGTCGTCGCGGACCAGAAGCAGAAGGTAATGCGCGACGCTCAGGCCGTGGGGGAACAATTGACCGGGGTGTCCCTCACGATCGCGATGCGAAGCGGCGAGGAGGGCAGGCTCTTCGGCTCGGTAACCAACATGCAGATCGAAAAGGCCCTGAAGGCGAAAGGCCTCAATGTCGACCGACGTAAGATTCATCTCGACGAACCGATTAAAAATCTCGGTGATTATGAAATTCCCATTCGTCTTGCCGCCGATATTACGGTGCCTCTAAAGCTGTCCGTCGTCCCTGAAGAGGGTGGAAAAGCGTCTTCGTAAACATTTCGCCGATCATTTCGTGTCGCGTCCTGCGACAGTCTCTAGCGCTGCCGCGCGGTCGGATCCAATGCTGTACTGGGCGCGGCTTTTCCTGCTGATCGCTGCCGTTCTCTGGAGTCTCGCCGGCATCTTCATTAAGTTTCTTCCGCTGCCGCCGCTGACCATTGTTTTTTACCGCAGCTTTTTCGCCTCGGTATTTTTCGCGCTCTTCATCCGCAAGAGCATAGCTATGCCCCGGGTTCCGCTCCTCGTGGCCATGGCCAGTTATACTGCCGCCATCAGCGCCTTTGTTTCGGCCAATAAGATTACAACGGCGGCCAATGCTATCGCCTTGCAGTACACCGCGCCGCTTTTTGTGTTTGCGCTGGTGCATTTTTTGTTTCACGAGAAAATCGCCGGCGTGAGTTGGGTTTCACTTCTGTTCGGAATGCTGGGAATCGGCGTCATTTGCGCCGGGAGCGCCGGTCAACCGGATGCCGCCGGAGTGATGATCGCGCTGCTGAGTGGTCTGTTATTTTCCATCTACATGGTCAGTTTGCGTTTTCTCAAAGACGTGAGCCCGGGCACTTTGACGTTCCTCAACAACTTGGCTTGCTGCCTTATGCTTTTGCCCTTCGTGCGATCTGAGCTGGCTCTTTCATGGAACGAGGCGTGGATTGTCGCAGTCATGGGAGTGGTGCAACTCGGAATTCCCTACTGGCTGTTTTCGAAAGGCTTGGAACAAATCCAGGTTCAAGAGGCTTCACTGATCGTTCTGATCGAGCCGGTCTTGAATCCTATTTGGGTGGCGCTTGCTGTTGGAGAACTGCCTTCGCGAGCGACGCTCGTTGGAGGCAGTCTGATCGTTCTAGGGTTAGGCGCTCGTTATCTCTGGCAGTTGCGCGTTCAGGCAGCCTCAGAAGGATTGGAGTAGTGGAGCACTGGAGCGATGGAGTGCCGTATCTAACCCAATACCCCCAGGACTCCAAGCTCCAATCTTCGGTTAGCTCGTTGACTGAATATTGCCGCCGTGGCGGATTCGTTCCATTTCTTCCGGCGGTAGCGTCTTGATATCTTTGCGCAGCTCGTAGTTGATGTGCTGGATCGCTTCAGAGGGGCCCGATCGATTGCCCATCAGTACCATGGCGCCGCTGCCGGTATTTTCCAGTTGGTAAAAGGAGCCGCCGGTAATCGTCGCCACCATTCCCGGTTTCATCACCGCTTTTCCGCCGTCGGGGAAATGCATGGTGCATTCGCCGTCGATAACGTAAAAAGTTTGGTCGGCGTTATGGCAGTGCATGTCGTCTTTGTCGCCCGGCTTGGGGTAGACATGGACCCAGGCATGACATTTCTTGGTGTTGAAGATTACCTGTCGCTTTCCTTCCTGAGCGAGCTTGACCAAGTCCAGCACTTCGATTGCCATAATCCCTCCCTGGGCGATGTTGCGCAGACCTTACCAACCCATCCTCCGCCTGTCAATTCGAATCACGGCAAGCATTCGGTCAGGTCACGCCCCCATTTAGATTCCCAAAGAATTTTATGGTAAGTGTTGGGAGTTCCAAGCGCAAAATTTAGGAGGGAGAAGATGACTATGAATTGGGGAATGGCCAACCGTTTAGCGAGAATCATTAAACCCGAAGATGGCCGCGCGGTTATGCTGGCCGTGGATCACGGCTATTTTCTCGGTCCCACCAGCGGGCTCGAGGAGCCGCGCAAAACCATCGAGCCGCTGCTACCGCATGCGGATTCGATCATGCTGACGCGCGGCGTGCTGCGAACTTCCGTCGATGCTAAAGCGGACAAGCCGGTGGTCCTGCGCGTTTCCGGCGGCACAAGCATTCTCAAGGAGCTTTCCAACGAGGATATCACCGTTTCCATCGACGATTGCATTCGCCTGAACGTTTCCGCGATGGCGCTTTCGATTTTCGTTGGCTCAGAGTTCGAGAAAGAGACGCTGGTTAGCTTGGCGAAGCTCGTTGACGAGGGCGAGAAGTATGGAATTCCCGTGCTCGCGGTGACGGCCGTCGGCAAGGACATGGCCCGGGATGTTCGCTATCTCGGTCTCGCCTGTCGCATCGCTGCCGAGCTCGGCGCGCATATCGTGAAAACTTACTATTGCGACGATTTTGAACAGCTCATTGAGAGTTGCCCTATCCCGGTCATCGTCGCGGGCGGGAAGAAGACACCGGAAATGGAAGCGCTAGAGCTTACTCACAACGCGGTCAAAGGCGGAGCAGTGGGCGTGGATATGGGCCGCAATATCTTTCAGTCCGATTCTCCGGTAGGAATGATCAAAGCCGTGCGCGCCATCGTGCACGAAAACCTTTCGGTCAAGGAAGCGTTTAAGATTTACGAAAGCGCAAAGAATTCTAAGGCGAGGAAAGCCGGTTAAGACCGTCTTGCGTCTGGCGTCTAGTGTCTAGCGTTTATTCGGATGCCTGGTCCTCAGCTGAGGTCGAAGCAATGGCTAGTTTTCAGAAATTCACCGACATCGATGCTTGGCAGGCGGCTAGAGAGCTTACGACTCTTACCTATGTGGCAACAAAATCCGGTGAGTTCTCAAGAGATTTTGCATTGCGCGATCAAATCCGCCGGGCCAGCATTTCGATCATGGCCAACATTGCGGAGGGCTTCGGAAGGAGCGGTTCCGGTGAGTTTATCCAATTCCTCGCCGTCGCCAAAGGTTCTGCATGTGAAGTCAGCTCACATGTCTATGTCGCCCTAGATCAAGGTTATATCAGTCAACCGGAATTTGAACGTTTGATCGACGTGGCCGAGAAAACCGTAAATTTGATCGGAGGACTGATGAAGTACCTGCAGCAGTCAACAATCAAGGGCGCAAAATACAAACGCTAGACCAAGGGCCGGATACCACAACGCCAGACTCTAGACGCCAGACCGTAAACGAAACAAACCATGCGCGTCGCCATGTACTACAACAACCGGGACGTACGCCTTGAAGAACTGCCTGCTCCCAAAATAGGCGCCGGGGAATTGCTTGTGCGGATTCGCGCGAGCGGCATCTGCGGCAGCGACTTGATGGAGTGGTACCGTATCAAAAAAGCCCCGCTGGTGCTGGGTCACGAAATCACGGGTGAAGTGGCGGATGTCGGAGACGGAGTTAGGAATTTTCGCGTCGGGGATCGAGTTTTCGCATCGCATCATGTGCCGTGTGGGAAGTGCCGCTATTGTTTGGCGGGTCATCAATCGGTCTGCGATATGTTGCGTACGACCCATTTCGATCCGGGGGGCTTTGCAGAATACATCCGGGTACCCAAGATCAACGTCGAGTTGGGCACGTTTCGTTTGCCGGATGAAATGACCTTCGACGAGGGATCTTTTATCGAGCCACTGGCCTGCGTAGTGCGCGCGCAACGCTTTGCGCGCTTGAGAGACGGTCAAACCGTGCTGGTCATCGGCAGCGGCATATCGGGGCTGCTTCATATCCAATTGGCGCGCGCGCGCGGCGCGGCGAAGATTCTTGCCACGGACATTAACGAGTTTCGTCTCAAGAGCGCGGCTCAGTTTGGCGCCGACGCTACGATTCATAGCGCGGAGGACGTGCCGGTGCGGGTGCGCGAATTGAACGACGGTCGCTTGGCCGATCTGGTGATCGTGTGCACGGGAGCGATGCCAGCCATTCAACAGGCTGTGAAGTCGATTGATCGCGGTGGCACGTTGCTCTTTTTCGCGCCGACGCCAGCGGGAGTCGATGCGCCGATACCGCTGTTCGATTTCTGGCGGGATGAAATTTCCGTTATTACCTCGTATGCCGCAAGTCCGCAGGACCTGATCGAATCCATCGACTTGATTCGCAAACGACAAGTGCTGGTGGGCGACATGGTTACTCACCGCTTGCCCTTGGCCGAAACAGGGCGGGGGTTTCAGCTCACTGCCAACGGGCAAGATTCGATCAAAGTCATCATCGATCCGCTCCTTTAGAATAGGTCTAGGGTCTGGCGTCTAACGTTTAACGTTTTCATGGGTTTTAACACGAGACCCTAAACGCTAGACTATTTCGTGATTCCCAATTCCTTGCGCGCTTTATCGAGGAAGCTGTAGTTAACCACCTCAGCGGTTGTGACCGGTTTTGTTACTTTAGCGCTCTCGCGCGCTAGGTCGATGAGCACTTGCACGGACTCCGGCTTGACGTAGGCGTCTTTGGTCAAGACGCGGCTCACCTGCCGGGACATTTCGGCCGCCATCTTGCGGTCGTTCACTTTCCACTGCTTCATGAGCACGCTCGTCACTGCTTCTTGATTATTCTTGTCCCAGACGAACTGAAGGCCACGCAGCGTCGCCCGCACCATCCGATAGACCTCGTCGGGGTTGTCGCGGATCTTCTTTTCTGATGTACCGAAGCCGTTCTGGGGAAATTCCACCACGTCCCCGGCAAAGACCAGCTCGTTGTATCCTTTTTCGAGGGCGATGATGTTCTCGGGAACGGACAGAAACGAAGCGTCAACGACGTTGGTTTCGAGCACCGCGTATCGGCTCGCCGCGGAGCCACCCATGGGCAGAAGCGAAACATCACGCCCAGGCTCCAGGCCAAAGTGTCGTAAAACTTTGTCGGCAATCAGAGTCGCCGACCCGCCTGGAGAGCTGCCGGCAACTTTTTTTCCTTTCAACTGCTTCGGGTCCTTTATGTCCTTCCTGCTCATGAGGAAAAGCAGCGGCTTGGCGACCGTAAAGAGCAACACTTTCATGGGTTGCCCGCGCACCGCGGCTCCGATGGTGCCCGTCACCGCACCGTTGTAATCAATATCGCCATTCTGAACCGCAGTGGAGGCTAAATTTGCCGGCATGTACACAATTTCTAAATCAATACCTTCGTCCCTGAAGAAGCCGCGATCGAGGGCGGTGTACAATGCCAAGAAGGAGACGTTGGTGGAGGAACTTCCGATGCGGATTTTTTTAAGTCCAGTCTGCGCTTGGGTGAAACCGGGAACATAAAGAACGGAAATAAAGCTCGCAATGAACAATAACATGGTTGTGCCGCGTCTCGGTTTCCGCATCGAGATCTCCGTTATCAATCCAACTGACTCCATTTTTTGAACTCTTCAAGCCCTAACTTGACTAAGGTGTCCATATAGGGTCTGCCGGTTTTTTCGTGCCGTCCGGACAGTCGATAATATTCATAGACAAGATCGGGTAACCATTTCGCAATCGTGAATCCCTTGTATTTGCCATCGGGAATCGGCTCCAAGAATCTCGGTCCGACATCTTGCCAGTCATGCTCGGCGATCCAACCCCGTTGAGTGCCGAAGACACTCTGCAAGATCATGGCGCGGTGGCCGGCGTCCAACATCTCGTCGAGACTTACATCCCAACCGGTAGTCGCGTTCAACGAATCGACCATGCTTTTGAGCGCGTCGGGCATTTTGTCATTCAATGCAAACCAGCAGGCGCCCATCATACCGCAAGCCTGGCGAAATCTTTCCGTGAGGAGATGGGACTGGGTCCAGCCTTCGGGTTTCTGCATATCAAGCGGGCCCCATTTTTCGCGATAAGCGAGATCGGGCGGAGGTTCGGCGCCGCCGGCACCCTGAGGCTTCATGCCGCCGCTGGCGACCAATTCGCGCAGCATCTGGCTGAGCAGCGGGCGCCACTCGTGCTGGGCTGGTGTGCCACCTTTGGTGTGCACTACCCAATTCTTAGCTTCGCCGCCTAGAATTTCCGCCAGCTCTTTCGGTCCATCAGCAAGAATGTTGCCGAGCCACGTCTCGCGCCTGGCGCATCGTTCCAACAAAGTCTCCGCCGCCTCTAGGCTGCCCCATTCCAGCTTGAGTCCATCCGTGCGGTTGGGACCGAGCACGCCTTTCTCCCAGGCCTCAAATGCTAACCCTGCACCGCAGGCATAGTGGCTGCACTCTATGCCGAGATCGTTGATGCGCTCCGAGAGATAGAGAACGTCGTTGCCCTTGAAGCCCAGATTATAAAAGGTGTCCTGCCACTCGCTGCCGGCGTTGAAGTGGCCGATCTTTCCGGTGTGACGCCCTTCGCCGATCTCCACGTCCCAAGGACACATGCGCGGGCACTGGAAACAAGGACGAAGCACCACGCGGTTCTGGTCGTAGCCGCGGTTTTCGTCGGTAATGATGGTGCTGCGCCAATTCAATTTCGTAATGGCGCCCCAAGCTTCTCCATGGCCGACGCTTTTTTTCTTTTGCGCGACGCTGTAAACCCGGGGTTGCAGGGTCCTTCTCCAGCGCAGACCGGCTTCTATGAGATCATTCTTGCGAGCAACCTGTGGCCGCTGAGTTCCCCAGGCGACGATGGCCTTCAATTTTTTGGAGCCCATCACCGCTCCCAATCCATGAGCGGCGGTGTGGTTGTAATCGTTGACGAACATGGCGGCGCGAATCAGACTTTCGCCGGCCGGACCGATACAACCAACGCGCGCGTCTTGGTGGCCGGATTCGGCGCGCAACGTTTCCTCAGTGGCTCTAACGCCTTTGCCCCAAACCTTGCCCGCGTCGCGGAGCTCGACTTTGTCTTCTCCGATGTAAACATAGGTCGGCGCTAATGCTGCGCCCGCGATAATGATGCCGTCATAGCCGGCGGCTTTCAGCGACGTGCCGAAGTAACCGCTGGTAGCGGCGCGGCCGAGAGTATAGCGGGTAGCCGGGCTGAGATAGACGAAGCAGATTTTGGTGCCACCCGGAGTAAAACCCGTGCCGGTAACCGGACCGGTCATACCGACGATGACATTTTTCGCGTCGAACGGATCGATGGCAGCCGGCAGTTCATTGAGAAGCACATACTCCGCGAAAAGCTGGCCGCCCCAATACTTTCTCAGGAGAGGCTCTTCCGGAAGATTCAAATCGGTAAATTTGCCCGCGCTGAGATCGACTCGGAGAATTTTGCCCATATAACCGCCGGGAAGTCGCGTCCGGCGCTCACGAGGGAAAAAATTCGCGTAATCAGAGTTCATATCTGTCATCGTTGTGTCTCATCGAAGAACGACGGTTCAAGCCGTTCAAGAAGTTCAAATCGTTCAAACCCCCTCTCTAACTCTCCCCCGTGTCACGGGGGAGAATAAAAGTGGGGGCTTGAACGTTTTGAACCATTTCAACTACTTTTTGCTACGGAAAAAGCTCGCTCCTTCCTGTTGCGGGCTGGCGATCCCAACGGGCCTCGAGACTACAAAAATAATTCCACGCTCTCTGCGCGCGGCGCTCCAACGCGATCTCCGCGGCAAAGAGACGACACTCTTCCGGGCTGATGGTGCCCACCTCGCCGAGACTGGCTGCTTGCATGGCTTTTTTGGAATCATCTTCGAGAACCAGAGCGGTATAAAGAACCTCCTGCAGGTTTTTGCCGGTGACAACGATACCGTGGCCGCGCAACAGCACGGCACGCTTTTCGCCGATGACTTTCAATAGCCTGTCTCCCCGTGCCGGTGTTGTGATCAACTGGGCTTCGGGATAGAGCGGCACGCCGTCACTAAAGATCGCACCCTGCAACGTGACCGGTTTGAACTCGCGTTTGGCAATGGCGAATAGAGTTGCATAAGGGGTATGAAGGTGTGCCACTGCGAGGGCGTCGCTGCGAGCACCATGGATCGCCGTATGGATCGGCCACTCGACCGGCGGACCCTCCTTTCCTTCGAGGGGTTTGCCCTGAAGATCCGTGGGAACCATATTCTCGGGGCGAAGGCTGCCTTTGTCGGAGCCCATGCCGGGTGTTATGAAGACCCGTTTCCTTTCCGGTTGATAGACACTCACGTGGCCAAAAACACCGATCATCCCCTGCATAGCCAAGATGCGCGTGCAGGTGGCGAGTTGTTCGCGCAAGTCGTTCTCTGAAATCATCGATCCGTTCTCCTCTGTCCAGCTTCAAGCTCTTTTTTGACCTCTTCGACAAGTCGCAAGTACAGCAATCGATCTGGGGGAATGTCTTCTTTGATCTGCATCGGGATCTTGATGTCGTATTCGAGAAAATTTTTTATGCCTTCCGCCGAAGGCAATCCCGGCACTGGCTGCGATACGGCGCGAAGGTAATTCTTGGTTCCTTCAACTATCATAGCGCGGGTGGCGTTCCCAAGTTGGAGTTTTTTTATGCCCAAGTCGACGGACTCCTCGGGCTTTTCGCGCACGGCGATGAGGCCGCGGATTATTCCTTTGAGCCATCTCTTAATTTGACCAGGATTGTCGCGAATTTTTTTTTCGCTGGTTACGAATCCCTGAAAGGGCATGGGAAAGAGATCGCCGAGAAAGCCGAGGGAGTGCAAGCCTTCCCGTTGCGCAAAGACCAAGCCGCCTGGGTCCACGGTGGTCGCATTGGCGGCGCCAGTTTTTATCGCCATGACCCTTGTGGCGGTGTCGGATCCCATCGAGATTCGGATAATGTCTTTGGCCGACACACCGCCGCGTTCCGCGAACATCGTCATGATGCGATCCTGAGTATCTCCCGGGCTACCGATGGCGATTTTCTTGCCCTTGAGGTCCGAGGCACTCTTGATGCTGGCATCGGCCACCAGATAAAAGGTCACTTTGTCGGCCTGAAACATGATGCCCTTGACGGGCGCTCCTTTGAGCGCGGCGCGCATGCCGCTGCCGCCGGCACCGCTAAAATCCACGTCGCCACTCAGAAGCGCGGCGATGGACAACGGTCCCGAGATGACCACGGTCTCGTTGTCTAGCCCTTCGTCGCGAAAGAATCCTCTGGCGTCAGCCACGAAGATGGAAAGATAATTGAGGTTAGCCTGTGGGATAGCAGTGCGGATTTTTTCGGCTCGAACAGGGCTCGTCGGCGCCGCCAGGATGATGATAGCTAGAATTGCAGCCCCGATGGCTTTCATAGAGAGCCGTTGAATCTTAACCTCTTACCCTCGACAGGAGAGGATAAACACGAGGATGTTCATTAATCACGCCTCATCCCTAGTCTTCTCGCGCAAGTGGAGAAAAAATCAAGTCGAAAAAAGAATGATGCACTGAAACTTCTTCCGAGTTTTTCTCGTCAGGAAAAATACCTATAAATGAGCCGCTTGGGATGAATGATCGCCAAGTACAGCGCGCGCAGTTTGCCGGGTATGCCACAGCGCGGCGTGAAGAGATCCTTGAGCATCAAGGTTGGGGGAATCTTGTGCTTGGGGAATTTTTCCTGACTGACATTGCGCACGCCATAGGATTCCCTCTTCTCCTTTAAGACATAAACTACGTTGCCTCCACCAGCTTCCTTGTCACCGTAAAGATAACCGCCCACCGCATCGGCTTGCTGCGCCGCTTTATCGGCGATTTCTTTCGAGAGACCGAAGTCGAGGGCGCCTACCGGGCAGGCTTGCACGCAGAAGGGCTGCTTATCCTCGCTAAGGCGGTCGCTGCACATCGTGCACTTGCTGGCTTTGCTGGTAATATCATTCTTGGTAATCACTTCCCAGGGACAAGCATGGATGCAGTATTCGCAGCCGATGCAGGTCTCCTGGTTGATGACCACGGGACCTTCTTCGTATTTTGTAATCGCCTCCACCGGACATACAGCGGCGCATGCGGGAAAGTCACAGTGCATGCAACTGTTGCGCGCCCAAAGCGGCGACAGCCCCTCGAGCACCGGCGGCTCCATGGTGATCCAGTTGGTGCTCGATAACTCGTAGAGGGTGGTGCGCGGATGGTCGTTCCAATCTTTGCAGGCCTGGACGCAGTGGCGGCAGCCGATGCACTTCGTTGCGTCGAACAAAATACTTCGTGGTTTCCCGTCCTTGAGCCGGGCAGTGGGCACCAGGTTGCCGTATTGTTGAGTCAAAAGTTCGGTGGGATTTTTCGCCATGCCGCTTCCTTCTTAGCTAATCACTTTTCGTCAACACGGAACGTGTATCACTTACTTTTTGCAGGAGTCAACTCCGGTTTGAACCTATTGACGCTGAAGTCAAAAAAAAGTAAAAGACGGGACCATATGTGTCTCAGGCAATATTCCATTAACGATGGAGGATTAAATGAAACTGTTGACAGTAAGATCATTGTGCTCGACGGTCATGGCAATTTTGCTCGCGGGTTGCGGAGTCCAGCAGGGTGACGACTCTGCCAGAACACCCGTGACCGGCTCCGCCGGAGGGGCGACGTCGCAAAATGCTAGCGCAAAACTGGAACATTGCGATCAGACTCTGGGGACGGTTGCCGTTATCGAAGACCAGACGGCGCCCTGGTACTATCGGCTGACCCGCGAGTACAAGCTGACATCGACGGTCCCGCTGATCCGATTGCTCATACAGCAGTCGAACTGCTTCGTCGTGGTCGAGCGTGGGCGCGCATTTGGCGCGATGCAAACGGAGCGTGCTCTGAATCAATCAGGCGAATTACGCCAGGGAAGCAATTTTGGGCAAGGACAGATCGTTGCAGCGGACTATTCACTTAATCCAATGATCACGTTTAGCCAGAGGGACACTAAGGGTTTGGGCGGCGCGCTCCATGTGGTTCCCTATGCGGGGTTGCTTGGCGCGGTTGCCGGAGGCGTGAGGACAAGCGAGGCTTCGACAACGCTTACCATGGTCGATAACCGCTCAGGGGTGCAATTGGCCGCCGCCGAAGGAGCCGCGTCCAATACAGATTTCGCCGCATGGAACGGTTGGTTCGGAACTAGCGCCGCCGGAAGCCTAGGAGGGTATACGAATACTCCTGAAGGCAAGGTGCTCGCCGGCGCGTTTGCTGACGCCTATAACCGCCTTGTCATCGCCGTGCGGAGCTACAAAGCCCAGGAGGTCAAGGGTGGACTCGGAACTGGTGGAGCGTTGGGGGTGCAAGGTGGCACGACTCCCGCATCGCAGGCACTCGATCCGGCACCGGCAACCAAACCCGCTGCGAAACCGGCGTCACAGACCGCGCCCAAGAAGCAGTAGTTTTCAGGCTTCGTAATCGGTTTGTATGGCAAAGCCCGGCTGGCTAGATCCAGCCGGGCTTTGTTTTTGGTTGGAGGGACTTCCCCTGCGAGGTTAGAGGTTACGTGGGAACGTGGAACCTAAAAGGGCCTGTTCGAGACACCTCACTGGCGTAACCGCAACAAACGGATATCGAGTCTAACTTTACGGCAAGCCGCGGCACGCGAATGGGAGCGTTGGACGGGCGCCCGCGCTTCGCAGGCGCCCCTTTTCCACGAAAACAGCCGGGTTACAAATTAGAACTCATCGCCGCCAGGTGGTATCGGCGGCATCTCTTTCTTTTTCTCCGGCTTCTCTGCGATCACCGCCTCGGTGGTGATGAGCGAGCCCGCTACGGATGCGGCGTTGTGCAGGGCAGTGCGTATCACCTTCGTGGGATCCACGATTCTGCTTTTGACCAGGTCTTCGAACTCCTCTGTGGCGGCGTTGAAACCATCTGCCGCTTTGCCATTTTTTACTTTGTCCAGCACCACGGATCCGTCCGAGCCAGCATTGGTGGCAATCCAGCGGAGCGGCTCCTCCAGGGCTTTTTGAACGATGCGAACTCCCGCCTTTTCGTCATCAGAAACGCGGATATTTGCAAGGGGAGCCGCGGCGCGAATGAGAGCGACCCGCCGCCTGGAACGATACCTTCTTCCACCGCCGCACGGGTGGCATGGAGCGCTTTTTTAACGGTCAAGGGGTTTTTCGTGCCGAAGTTCTGCCAGCCCACAACGCAAAGAAAATCTTGCTGGAAAATCAAACTGTTAGTTCATCCTACATGGCAAGCCGCCACTCCCCTGAGACCAACGTTGGAAGTTGACCTGCCGGGAGTTGCCAAGGAGGGTCTCGGCGCGCGTGTCGAGAATAATCTTTTGACCATCCGCGGCCAAGCGGCCCACATCGAGCCCGGCGATCGGGTTTACCGGGAATAACGGATGGTGAATTTCTTCCGCCAGTCTGAATTGAGTAATATTCTGTCAAGATCGTCGGTTAGAAACCGAGCGACGATTCTACCGAGCCGCCTACAGCTCTGATAGGAGAATCGCGATATGAAGGATGGGCAACGTTAACAGCGGGAAGGCCAAAGGGATTGCCGAAAATTCACATAAGATCTTCCCCTTTGGATCTATAACTGACTTGCTTCTTGGCTCCAGGGCGAGAATTCCTCCAAGCCAAGCTGGTCCAAAGTTGCTTTGAACGGGCGCCCGGTTCGTTCGTGGCGGCCCGAGAGACGGTAGTATTCAAAGATCAAATCCGGCAGCCACTTCGCTATTGTGAATCCTTGATACTTGCCGTCCGGGATCGGCTCAAGAAATCTTGGACCGACATCCTTCCAATCGAAATCGGCGATCCACCCGCGCTGGGTGCCGAATAGGCTCTGCAAAATCATGCTGCGGTGGCCGGCTTGAAGTGCTTCATCCATGCTGAAGTTCCACCCGGTGATAGCATTGAATGCGTCGATGATGCTGTTCAAGCCATCCGGCTTCTGGTTCATCTGCGCAAACCAACAGCCGCCGAAAATGCCGGTGAACTGGCGATACTGCTCTGAGAGCACATGTGACCAGGCCCAGCCATCCGGGTTGTCCATGCTGAGCGGGCCCCAAGTTTCCCGATAGCGTAGGTCCGGAGGTGGCTTTGTCGAGCCGCCGCCCTGCGGCTTCATGCCGCCGCTGGCGACTAGTTCTCGCAGCATCTGCCCCAACAGGGGGCGCCATTCGTGCATTGCCGGTGTTCCACCTTTCGTATGCACGGCCCACTTCGGCGCATCGCCGCCGATAGCCTCCGCGAGCTGTTTTGGTCCCTCGGCCAGCAAATTCCCAAGCCACCCTTCGCGTCGCGCCGCCATGTCTAAAAGCTTCTCGACGGTTTCGACATTGCCCCATTCGAGTTTCAAGCCGTTGGTTTTCTCTGGCCCGAGAAGTCCCTTTTCCCACGCTTCGAAGGCGACGCCGGCACCGCAGGAAAAATGGCTGCATTCGATGCCAAGATCGTTGATCTTCTCCGCCAGATACAAAACCGCGTTGCCCTTGATGCCGAGATTGAAGAAAGTATCGAGCCACTCGCCGCCCGCGTTGAAGTGAACCACGGTTCCTTTGAATTCACCCGCGAGCTTCGCATCCCAGGGACAGAGCCGGGCGCACTGGAAGCATGGCCGGAGCACTACGTCGTTTTCACCGAAACCCTGGATGTGCGCGGGCGATAGGTCGGTGCTGCGCCAATTTAAATTGTTCAACACACCCCAGGCTTCCCCGTGGCCGTACTTGGTTTTCTTCTTTTTGACATCGTGCTGAGCCAGCGTGTTACGCCAGCGCCAGCCGGCATCGACCAAGGCGGCTTTGTCGCGGAAGGTTGGACGGGTAGTGCCATGGACGACGATCGCTTTGAGTTTTTTCGAACCCAAAACAGCTCCACCGCTGTGGGCGGCGAAATGATTGTAGTCGTTAGCTAGCATAGCGGCGCGGTTCAGATTTTCTCCAGCGGGTCCGATGCAAAGTACTTTAGCGTCTCGATGACCCAGCGATTCACGCAGACGGTCTTCGGTATCGCGAGTGCCTAAGCCCCAAAACTTCGCGGCATCACGGAGCTCGGGCTTGCCTTCGTTGATATAGAGACAAACGGGCTTCGGCGCCGCACCGTTGAGAATGATTCCGTCATAACCCGCCGCCTTGAGATAGGTTGCCCAGTAGCCGCTCGTAGCTCCCCGCCCAAGGGTGGTATTCGTGAGTGGACTTAGATAGACGGCGGTCATTTTGGTCCCGCCGGGGGTGAATCCGTTGCCGGTGAGCGGTCCGGTCATCATAACGACGACGTTTTCCGGACCGAAGGGTTTCGCATCGAGCGGTAACTCTTTCAGCAGAATGTAAGAAGCCAACGCTTGGCCGCCAATGAATTTTTTCAAGACCGGTTCTTCCGGCAAATTTTCATCGCGCATCGCACCAGTGGCGAGATCGACGCGCAAAATCTTGCCCATGTAGCCGCCCGGAAGCGGAGTGATACGTTGCCTGGGAAAGAGAGCCATATTCAGGTTACTCTGACTGGCCCCAGCGGCTCTTTCTGTGGGACCCCGCTGGTCTTGGGTCTGGAGTCTCGGGTCTCGGCTTAACTCAAGACACTGGACGCGAGACTCGAAACTTTATTTTGCGCCGAATATCGCCCGCATTTCTTCGCCCGCCGCGGCGTATTCTTTGGCCAAGCGGGGATCACTCGCCTGCAACCTTATTTGCCGCAGGGAAAACACTTTTGGATCAATCTCGCGATGTCCCGGAATTCGCCCTTGATCGCGCAGCATTTTCTGCCCTTCGGGAGACAAGATAAAACTCATTAGCAACTTGCCGGCGTTTGGATGTGGAGCGAACTTCGCCAGCGCAATGGGATGAATGTAGGTAATCACCGGTTCATCAAACACATATTGCACGGGGCCGCCCTGGGCTTTAGTGCGCGCCACAATATGCGCGTAGGTATTCGAAACAACTTGGAATTCGCCGGCGGCAAGAAGCTGGGCCGTAATATTGTGGCCATCACGGAGCCCGGGCTGCTGCGCCGCGAGGCCCTTGAGAAAATTTATCGCCTTTTCTTTGCCCATGCGGCGTTTCAGGTTTACGTACCACTCGGGATCTTGGAGATTGACGCCAATTTTGCCGCGCCATTTTGGGGCGAGCAAGTCTTCATACTTTTTTGGAGCTTCGCCAGGACGGACCAGTTGGGTGTTATAGGCCATGGTGTTGAGAAGGGAATGAACGTTGACCCAGTGACCTTCGGGATCTTTAAACCCTTCGTCGTAGGCGGCAGCCTCGGCTGAAACAATCTTCTGGGTCAGCCCGGATTCCTTCAAAAGCTCGAGCTGAAAACCGGCGGAGGTAAAGACATCCACTGCATAGCGCGCCGCCTTGGCCTCGGTCAGGGCTCGTTGTAGCACCCTTTCGCTAGTGCCCCGATAGAAAGATGGCTTAATGAATGGATATTTTTTTCTGAATGCATCGATGAGGGTGACGATCTGCTCATTGTTGAGCGAGCTGTAGAGCACAACCTCGTTCTCGGCCTTTGCGGATTCTTCTAGGGTTGCGGCTTTCGCGCTTGATAAGAAGAATGCCAAGAAAACAAAAAAGAGGAACACCAAGAATCGAAGCATCGCGCGCACAGCTCCACTCATGCGTGGCCGACGAACAGGTCCTCCATGGACAGTTCGCGCTTCATCAAGCCTTGTTCTATTTGATAACGGTTGAGGGCCCGCATGCTGCGCTTTTCATTTTCGCCCCAGACGTAAGCGTAGGGGTCTTCGCCCAGCACCTCGCGCTCTTTGGCATAGCCGGCGATTTCATCGGCGTCCATATAGGAGGCCGCAGCCGCTTTCGCTTCCCTAAAGGCCCGCGTCAATTTGGCTGGGAAGTCAGGATAACGCTCTACAATCTCCCGTCGCAGAGCAACAACGTGCATAATGGGGTTGATGCCGGTCTGCTTCGTGTAACGAATGATTTCCTCGCTATTTTCAAACAGCGGCTTCACGCCGGGGTACTTAGCCATCATCGGTGGCGTGGTTCCGCCGCCAAATAGCCCCAGGTAGCCTGAGTCGCCTGGGACGACGGCCCCATGGAGTGAACCTTCGCTCAGCATCTTGGAAAGCTGCAGTTTCTCTTCTCCGAAGGGCGGCGGTGGATCGATGCGTTCGACTTTGACCGGCAGCTCATGCCCGATAAAAACTTCTCTGCCCGAGACGAACCATTGCATGTCCGTGGTCTTTATATCGTAGGCGTCGAGTAGGTAACCCCGGGCCCAGACCACCGCCGTAGCGCCGTAGCGGAAACAGCCGAACTTTTTCCCTTTCAGTTCGGAGGGATGCTTTAGTTTGCCTTGGCAGTGATAGATGTTTCTCTGGCGCGGCCCGCGCTCGAAGAAAACCGGGATGGCCAGCAACTCTTGTCCTTTTTCCACAGCGCGCAGCAGGCTCGCCGCGGAACACTCGCCCACGTCCCACTGGCCATGGAGAAATTTGTAATGGCGTTCGCCGGACGAGACAAACTCAGGATCGATGTCGAGCTCGTAGCCTTCGACGCCGATCTTGCCGTCGATCATCGCGCGACAGCGAGGATGGTCGGGCAGGCCGAGGGTGATGCGGGGTTTGCTCGTCATAGAAATTCCTTTCTAGTTCACATCGTTCCAACCGTTCCAGTCGTTCCAATGGTTTCTAGACACTTGGAACCTTTGAAACCCTGAAACATTTGGAACCATTAGGTCTATCGCGCGCCGGGAAAGACTTCCCGGTAGCGGTTGCCGATGGCTTGATATCTCTTTCCGATATCTAGAATGTCCGGCACACGCACGTCTTGACCTTCGAGGAGCTGAGTCTCTGAGGATTTAACTTTGGCATGCGCCGGCATGCGATTTGTCGTCACGATGATCTTTTGTCCTTCTTCCGAGAGCAGGTAATCCATAAACAGCGCTCCGGCATGAGGGTGGGGTGCGTTGGCGCTCAAGAATACCAGGCTCGGGCTCAGAAAAAATGGTGGCATGGACGCGAATGACAGAGGCGCGCCTTGTTTGTTTAGCGTCAACACAGAATTCAAATTGGTTTCCACCGCCATGTCGAACTCGCCAGCAGCCACTAATTGGGTCATGAGACGCCGCCCCCGCTGGTGAGAAAGATTTTGCTCATTCAGTCGCTTCATAAAGCGCAGTCCGGCTTCCTCCCCCATATATTGGAGAATGGTTCCAAACCAGACATAGGACTGGCTGTCCATTGTTAATTTGCCTTTCCAACGGGGTTTCAAGAGGTCTTCCAACACTCGGGGAGCTTCTTCCTTTTTCACTTGACGCGTATTGTATGCCGTCGCCATGACGTTGGTCATATAGGCGGTCCACAGGCCTTCTTTGTCCTTGAAACCCTCGCGATAAAATTCCTGTTCAGGAGAGCGGTAACGCGCGGCAACCTTCTTTTCGATCAAGGCCAACACACCCAATTGGCCGCTCAGAACCACATCGGACAAAGGTTTTCCCACGCGGCTCTCCGAATCGATTCGCGTAATAATCGAGGCGCCGGAGAAGTGTACGCTGTTGGCTCTCACGCCGCGGTAGCGCTTCATGAAAGCATCGATGAGCGGTTTCATCGCCGCGACATCCATATTGGCATAAACAACCGCTTCACCCTCGCTTTTGGCCCCTTCGAGCAAGCGCTGTTGTCGCTCCTGGGGAGATACTTTTTCTAGAACGGCCAGTTTGGATTCGACGGTTTGCGCGGGAAGCTCTGTCGAGGCAAAGAAAAGTTTTGCAAGCGCCGCCAGCGCGATGAACCGGAGACGGCTGGCGAAAAAATTCCCATTTCGAAATTCGAATTTCGAAATTGCCTTCCTTCGGGCTAATCGCTTCCTAGTCATCCGATGGTTCATACGCATGTCAGAGATAGCGCCGCCGGCGGAAATATTTTTGCTTCTAGGTGCATATTCAACTGGCCGGTTTCGCTCGATAAATTCATGCATGGTCAGGCGGCCTTTGTCAAAGTGGTTACACCAGATTTGCTTGTCGGAGAGATCCACGCTTCGACCATACCGTAAGCGAAAGCAAGTATGCGTGACAGAAGTAGGTCAACAGTGAAGTCCAGCGTGCGGGATATTCCTTTCGCTTTAGCCCCGCGTTCGGAAACCGATTGGCTCTATTTACCCAGAAATTGAACGGCCGATGGATTGAAACCCACATAACTGACTCAAGGTCAATGATGGATCCGCGGGGCAACGTTCACCGCGATACAAGAGACCCTGAGCGCTTCCTCTCCTCTCACTGCTCCTAAATCCTAACGTTGTCAATTCTTGGCGAAATCCGTGACAGAAAATGAAAGCGCTGTCGCTGCTTGATTTTTCGGCTTGCTTCACGAGGGTCACGGTTTGTCGGACAGTGTCAATCTTTGTGACGGAATTGTCTCGACGTTGTTCAGGCTTAGGTAGATAAAACGAGAAGTTGCGCTGGTAAAGCCGTGGCATCGTGCTTGCTTTGAAGGTTGCCGGGGGAGTTTAACTATGGAAAAACAACTCGAAAATATTCGTCTGCTTACGCTCTCTGAAGCAGCAAGGCTCCTACAGGTTTCTACCCGAACCCTGCAAAGAATGATTCGCCAGAGGCAGCTTCCGGCGTTCAAGGTCGGTGGTCAATGGCGTATGCGCGAAAGCCAGTTAGGCGAGTGGCTGGATCAAAAGGAAAAATCTGCCCGGCAGGAATAAGCCGCTCACCGAAGCCGCATGAAACTGGAGCCCAGTCCAACAGAAGTTCTAGCGAATAGCCTTCTGGGCAAAGACGAAGATCACGGTCGCCAGGGAGGATGCCAGCACGTTAACTGGATCGAGGGGCTCCACCAACTTAGTCGCACTAGCGCCGGAGCTCCCGAGCCGAATTCGGTTGTAGATAAATTGCTGGAAGCCGCCGGATCCGTTGCTAATGTCCGTTCGATCACCTGCCGGCTGCGCAATCCCATAACCGGGGATCTCGATCCCGTTGCCTGCAAAAATTTGGACGAAGCGGAATGGAAGTCCACGATTGCCAAAGGCGCCGTGGGTTTAAGTAAGGCCGCAGTTGAGAACGGCGCACCGGTTATGATTCTTAATATTCAACACCATGCCGACGCCCGCGACCGAGCGTTGTTACGAAAATACGGATTGGTTTCCTACCTGGGTATCCCGTGCGTCATTGGCGGCCAGGTCATGGGCCTGATCGGTTACTACTCTAAAAACGCTCAAGGATTCCGTAGTGACGAGATTCAATACCTGACCGCGCTGACTAACCTAGCTACTGTTGCGCTTCACGACGCTCAGTTGCGCAAGGAGAATGCCGAACAAGCGGCCCAACTACGAAAAGCGAATCTGACGGCACTGAAATCCGAAAAAGCAAAATCCGAGTTTTTAGGGGTGATGTCCCACGAGTTTAGAACGCCGCTCAATCTGATCATGGGCTATGCAGGGATGATGCAAGAAGGAATGCTGGGTGAACTGAATGACGAACAACGGGGCAGCTTGGACCGTATCATCCGCTGCTCGGACGATCTCCTGGCGATGGTGATGAGTATCCTGGAGGCGAGCATGATTGAGGCCGGGGCTGTCAGAGTCGAAAATCAGGATTTTGACCCGCGGGACTTGCTAGAGGATCTTAAGTCAAGGACTGCGGTGCCGGAGGGAAAAGAGATCGATGTGGTTTGGAACTGGCCGGCGGCCCTGCCGCGTCTAAAAACCGACCGCGAGAAGTTGACGCAAGCACTGGAATACCTAATCGATAATGCGCTTAAGTTTTGTCATCGGGGACGGGTGGTAGTTGCGGCGGAGGCGACGCCAGATCGGTCAACAGTAAAGTTCGCCGTCGCCGACACAGGCGTCGGTATTGCGCCCGAAGCCCTCCCTTTTGTGTTTGAAAAATTTCGCCAATCGGACAGCTCAACGACCCGTTCTCACGGCGGCGTCGGATTGGGTTTGTACATCGCCAAAAAATTCACTGAGCTTCTCGGTGGGAAACTGAGCGTTCGCAGTGAGCTTGGGATAGGGACCACATTCACCGTTGCATTGCCGGCGGGCGACTAAGCTCGCGGCAAGATCGTGGCAGCTAGGCTTGGAGTCATAGGGTGAAGAAAACTTCCCTTGATAAGTACGCCGTGACTGGGGAGGGCACGTTCCGGACTCGTCGATTTCTGTTGATCCCCGTTGTGATCACGATGATCCCGGTCATCGCCCTCATTTTGTACAATGTGGACCAGGAACGTTATATTCGAATGTCCGCTATTCGAGACGATGCCCAGCGAATTGTCCAACTCGCAGCCGTCCGCCACAATCGCCTGGTCGATTCGACGCGCCAGCTTCTCACGCTGCTGTCGGAGGTACCCGATGTCAGGAACAGTGAGCCCTCATCCTGCCGGCGCATCCTAAAGCGATTGCTTGATCGCTACGGATACTACACCAACCTCGGTGTGATTCGGCCTGATGGCATTGTCTCCTGCAGCGCCTTGGAATTTCCCGGATCGATCAATCTATCTGATCGGCCGTATTTTCGCGGGGCATTGGAAAGAAAGGCTTTCGCCACCGGAGACTATCAAATTGGCAGAATTAGCCGCAAGGCAAGCATCGACTTTGTCTTGCCGGTAGTTAACGAGCGCGGGACCGTGGTGGCGATGCTTTTCGCCGGGCTGGATCTAAGCTGGTTGGTTACACTGGCAGCGGACATTGAGCTTCCCAAAAACGCAACACTCTGGGTCTTCGATAACCAAGCAACCATTTTGGCGACATTCCCGGAGACCGAACAATGGTTAGGCCTAAAACTCCCTGAGCCGCTGATCTTCAAGACAGTCCAAACGCGGGGTCGGGGAGTTGATGAATTTATGGGGCTCGATGGCGTCAGGCGTCTCTATGCCTTCACTACCCTTGGCACGGGCGCTGAGGGAACAACCTATATTCTGGCCGGCCTTCCCAAAGAGTTGGCCAATCCCTCGGTCGAGCAAGGCTTGATGGGAAACCTTTTCTGGCTTGGTATTGCAGCGTTACTGGCCATCGCGATCGCATGGGTGGTGGGCAAGAATTTCATCGTCAAATATGTCGAGGAGCGGGCGCGCGCCGATGAGGCGCATCTGCGATTGGCGGCTATCGTAGAATTCTGCGACGACGCGATCATCGGGAAAACACTTGACGGGAACATTACGGCCTGGAACGCGGGCGCGGAAGCGATCTACGGCTACACGGCGGAGGAAGTCCTGGGTCGTTCCATTACTATCTTGAATCCACCTGACCGCCCCAATGAAATTCCCGGTGTTCTCGACATTATCAAGCAAGGAAAGGGCCTCAATCGCTACGAAACCGAACGCATCCGGAAAGACGGCCGCCGACTCTGTGTTTCCGCGTCCGTGTCGCCCATCAAAGACCACCAAGGAAATATTATCGGCGCGTCCACCATCGCACGTGATATTACGGCTGCGAAGAAGGCGGAAGAAAAACTGCTCGCCCATGCGAGCCAAATGGAGACTCTCTACACCGTCGCTCAGGAAGTCGGTGGGACACTCGCCTTAGACGAAGTTTTGGAGCGTGCGCTAAATCGGATGATCTCAGCGAGTGGTTTTGAGCTGGCGTTTATCCACTTCACCGGGGCAGAATCCGAGCGCAAGGTTCACGGCGCGGGCGGTCGGTCGCCGGGAGATGCGCTACAGATTTTACGTCGCATCGGTCAGGGATTCGAACAAAAGATTATGGAGTGCAAGGAGCCTTGGTTTGTTGAGAATGCCGAAGTCGTTGCCGGACTTGAAACGGTTTACAGCGTTGGGGGAATGAGAGGAGTAGCGGTGCTCCCCGTGTCAGGGAACAAGCGCTCCCGGGGCACGCTTACGCTGATGAGCCCGCGAGTTCACAGCTTCCTTCCTGAGGAGTCCCAGTTTCTTCAAGCTTTGGCGCAACAGATCGGATTGGCGATCGAAAACGCCAGTCTCTTTAGCGCGACGGCGCGCGCGAACGAAAATCTTCAAGAGGAAATTGAGGTGCGCAAGGACGCGGAGAAGGCCTTGGCGGATTTTACCGCGATGGTCGTTCATGACCTGCGCTCGCCGCTTTCCAACATCATCTCCATTATCGAGTCGCTGCGCAACGAGTTGTTCGGCACGGTCAACGAGCAGCAATCCCAATGGTTGCGCAAAATGCACATCAATTGTATTGCGCTCATCGATCATATCAGTAATTTTTTGGATCTTTCCAAAATTGACGCCGGCCACGTCGAGTTGGAGAAAAAACCGGTGGTTTTAACGGCGCTGATTTACGAGAATTTAGTGGAGCATTCCATACAAGCCGACAAGCGCAACATCCGTCTCAACATGGAAGTCGAGAAAGACCTGCCGGTCCTTTCTCTGGATCCGCGGCGTCTCAATCAAGTCTTGGGAAATCTACTTAGCAATGCGCTAAAATTCACTCCCGAAGGCGGTCAAGTGGAAGTCGGTGCCAGTGCCGTCGATGCAAACGACGTGGTCGTTTGGGTCAAGGACACGGGAGTCGGCATGTGCGAAGAAGAAGCCGGGCAAATTTTCGAAATGTATAGACAGGTTTCCAGTGGGCGGAACTCGACCCATTTAGGAACGGGTTTGGGGCTGGCGATCTGTAAGAAAATTGTCGAGGCCCACGGCGGACGTATCTGGGTCAACAGCGAGGAAAACAAAGGGACCATCTTTTCTTTTACGTTGCCAATAAACGTCCAAAATCATTTCGAGTTTTCTCAACCCGCATCACCGAGCGCATAATCCCAGCGAAAAATTCTTCGTTGTGCGGAGCCCAAAAGGCTAGACTATTGCTTGGGCACTTTACTTAGACCGGCATGATACCGTGCTTTTTTCGTGGGCGATCTTCTCTTTTTTCGCGCAATATTTCCAACGAGTCGATCAGTCTCTTGCGGGTCTCTGCGGGGCGTATGGCCGCCTGGGCGAATTGTTTTGAAAGTGCTTCGAAGGGACCGCTGAAGCGCTCGGCAAACTCCGCAAGCTTTTCCAGACGGGTCTTGTCAGGGTCCGCCGACTGCTCGATCTCACGTCTATAAAGCACATTAATAGCGCCGCCGCCGCCCATCACCGCGAGCTCTATGCCGGGCCAGACAAATAGTTGGTCCGCGCCCATTTCGCGGGTACACATCGCCTGTTTGGCGCCACCATATCCTTTTCTGAGGATAACCGTGATTTTAGGGACGGTGGCCTCGGCATAGGCGTAGAGCATCTTGGCGCCGTGGCGGATAATGCCTTTCTGTTCCTGCTGTTTTCCGGGGAAGAAACCGGGAACATCCATCAACGTGACGACGGGAATATTAAAGGCATCGCAAAAACGAATGAAGCGAGCCGCTTTGTCCGACGCGTCGATGTCAAGACTGCCGCCGAGAAACATCGGCTGGTTGGCGACCCAACCCACCGGGTGGCCGTCCAGGCGGCCGAGACCGATGACGAGGTTGCGGGCAAACTTTGGCTTGAGTTCGAGAAAGTCGCCATCGTCGACGATCGCTTTGATCACCGGAAGAATATTGTAGGCCTTGCGCATCTCCTCGGGAACCATGGTAACAAGCGCATCCAACGAGCGATGACGGCTATCGCTCGTCTCTCGGCGCGGCGGCGCCGATTCGAAGTTCGACGGTAAGAATCCAACTAGTCGCCGGATCAGAGCGAGGCACTCCTCGTCATTTTTGGTTACGAAATCGGTGACCCCCGAAACTTCTGAATGGATTTTGCTGCCGCCCAATTCTTCCATGGTGACTTGCTCGCCCAAAACTTCTTTGATCACGGCAGGACCGGTGATGAACATCTGACTCGACTTTTCCACCATGATGATGAAGTCCGTCAGCGCCGGCGAGTAGGAACCTACGCCGATGCAAGGACCCATGATCGCGGAGATTTGCGGGACGCAGCCCGACGTAATGCTGTTTTCAAAGAATATCTTCCCGATGGCGGTGGTCACCGACAGTCCTTCTTGGATCCTCGCTCCGGCCGAGTCCCATAGACCGATGACGGGCACCCCTAATTTGCGAGCTGTTTGCAGGACATAAGCGATCTTTTCAGCGTGGGCACTGCCAACGCTTCCTGCCAGGATGGAGCGATCTTGAGCGAAAACATAGACGGGACGGCCATCAATCTTGCCAAAGCCGGTGACCACGCCATCCGAGGGGACTTTTTTGTCGGCCATGCCGAAGTCCGTGCATTGGGTCTCTGCTAGCATGAATTCTTCGACGAAAGTTTGGGCATCCAGTAGCTTGTCAACCCGCTCACGGGCGCCCAGCTTGCCCTCGGATTTCATTTTGGCAGCGGCCTTGGGGTCCGCTTGTAAAGCGGACTTTTCCAAGCTCGCAAGTTTTCTTTCTAATTCTTCTCGTGATTTTGCCATGATACCGGCTACCCCCCAGTGATTCCCATTCCTTTCAAGACGGAGAGCATGACAGCCGCTGCAATGACGGAGCCGATCTGGCCGCCAGCGTTGGCGCTCATGGCGTGCATCAATAGATAGCTTTTCTTGTTGTATTTCTGACCTTCTACCTGTACGACTCGGGCCGACATCGGAAAAGCCGAAATTCCCGCAGCTCCGATGAGCGGGTTGATCCTGCCGCCGGTCAGGAGCGACATTACCTTGCCAAACAGAACGCCAACGGCAGTGTCGAGGCAGATGGCGATGAGGCCAAGCGCCAAAACCAAAAGCGTTTCACCGCGCAGAAATTGGTCGGCTTGCATAGTTCCGCCGATGGCAAGGCCGAGCAGCAGCGTGACGATATTTGCGATCTCGTTCTCCGAGGCGCTCTTGAGCCGATCGACGACACCACTTTCCCGCAAGAGGTTGCCTAGCATTACCGTACCGATCAATGCTGCTCCCAACGGCGCCAGGATGGACGCTACAATGGTGACGACAACAGGAAAAATTATCTTCGTGGGTTTCGACACTGGCTGCTTCACCACTCCCATGACGATCTTTCGTTCTTTGTCGGTGGTCAAAATGCGCATGATCGGCGGCTGAATCAGCGGCACCAGCGACATGTAGGAATAAGCCGCGACGGAAACGGCGCCGAGAAGATGCGGGGCAAATTTCGAGCTGACATAAATCGCCGTCGGGCCGTCGCAAGCGCCGATGATGGCGACAGCCACAGCGTCGAGTTTATCGAAGCCGAGTGCTAAGGCAAGAAGCAGGGTCAGGAAAATGCCGAACTGACCGGCGGCCCCGAGGAGGATAATTTTCGGATTCTCCAAGAGCGGCTGAAAGTCGGTCATGGCGCCGATACCGACAAATATCAGCAGCGGGAATATTTCCGTGAGCACTCCATTGTCGTAGAAGAACCGAAGAAAACCGTGTTCATCCATCATCCCAGCCAGCGGTATGTTGACCAAGATGGCGCCGAAGCCGATAGGCAGCAGCAGTAGCGGTTCATATCCTTTGCTAATGCCCAACCATACGAGCGTGCAACCCACAGCGATCATAACAACATGTGGGACGTCAAGATTAGTTACGCCGAGCAATATGCCTTGCAGGCCGGAAACAATCGCCGATTCCATGGCTTCGTTCTAGCTCTTCGGCAGCTCCGTCTCTTGAGATTGATAAGGGAAGATCTTTTTGATCAACAATATGAGCAGGCTCAAACACCACAAAACCAGCATAGTTCCACCCATGCCGATCAACGCTACGGTCCATCCGAAGGTCCAAGTATCCATTGTATGTATGTTTCGAACGAGTGTGCAGTCTTAGGACAGAAAATTACTCAATGACAGCAAGTTCTTGCTCTGCCTCGACGGCCTGTCCGACGGATACTTTTAATTCTTTTAGAACTCCGCTCACCGGCGCTACGATGGGTATTTCCATCTTCATGGCTTCCATAACCAAAACAACTTCATCCTCTTCGACAGACTCGCCTACTTGCTTTTCGACTTTCAGAATCTTTCCTACCATGGGCGCTTCGACGGTTGTTGCCAAGGCGTGTCTCCTTTTTCGATTGCTGAAATTCAGTTTGCTTAAATGAGTATTGCCATTTAGTAAAGTTTCGCCTTGGTTGTCAATGCTCAAAACGAAGTTGACGTTGACAGCGTGAAATTGGAGCGGCGATTTTCTGCGCAAATTATGGTAATAGACTAAGTCAACGCTGCAGCGGATTGTCCAGGCATGTGGAGAGCGGGCTGAATGTTATGACGCAACGGGTTGTCATCACCGGACTCGGAGTTGTTTCCCCGATCGGCATCGGGGTTTGCGAGTTCTGGAAGGCTGCCTTGGAAGGCCGCTGTGGCATTTCGGCTATTCGCTCTTTCGATCCCTTCCCCGTCGACGATTATCGGTCGCGAATCGCGGGACAGATAGAAAATTTTTCTCCGGACGAGCTGTTGGATTCTCCCCATTGGCAGCGGGTGGATCGGTACGCGCAGTTTGGGTTGGTTTCCGTGAAGGAGGCGATGGCAGATGCCGGGTTGTTATTGGAACGAGAAGATCCGCACCGAGTCGGAGTCATCGTAGGAGTTGGGATGGGAGGGATGGTCATGGGTGAGCGGGAGATTACCCAACTGTACGAACAGCAACGACCTCAACGCGTCCATCCGAATTTCATCCCCGTGATTACATTAAACTCTGCGTCGGGAATCATCGCTTTGGCGACGGGCGCCAAGGGGCCTAACTTGACGATCTCGACGGCATGCTCTTCCAGCGCCCACGCGATAGGGCAGGCCTTGGAGTGTATTCGCAATGCGCGGGCGGACGTGGTGATCACCGTCGGCGCAGATGCCAGCATTACGCCGCTAGTGTTCGCGGGATTCTGCTCGCTGCGAGCTCTTTCCACCAAGTACAATGACACGCCAACTAAAGCCTCGCGACCCTTTGACCGCGGGCGTGATGGCTTCGTGATGGGAGAAGGGGCTGGTGCTTTGATTTTGGAATCTCTAGATCATGCCCGGAGCCGGCAGGCGCGTATCTATGCGGAGGTCGCCGGCTATGCTGCGACCAGTGAGGCATACCACATGGTGATTCCGAAGGAAGACGGCGACGAGGTGGCGACCACGATGACTTTCGCTCTTCGAGACGCCGGCGTGGCCCCAGACGAGGTCGGTTATATCAATGCTCACGCGACTTCGACTTCGGTGGGCGATGCAGTAGAGATAAAGGCACTTAAGAAAGTGTTCGAGCATCGGGTCGAAAAGCTTGCGGTCAACGCTACCAAGTCCATGATTGGTCACACGCTGGGGGCTGCGGGGGCGATTGCGGCGGTCGCTACCACGATGGAAATTCAGACAGGAAAAATCCATCCAACGCTAAATTACGATGATCCCGATCCAGCCTGCGCGCTACCTGGCATCTCAGCTTCCATGCAAGAGCGGAAGATTGACGTCGCGCTTATTAATGCATTTGGCTTCGGCAGTAACAACGCAGCGGTGGTATTGAAGAGGTTTGCCGAATAGGCTGAATTTTCATGGCGGCCGACTTTTGGCTTAGTCATCGGAAAAGGAAACACGAAAAGTAGACGCGCCCATGATCGCCGATCAAATCGTCACTGCTCTGGCGGATTATCTAAAGCGGGACAAAAAGTCTATCCAGTTGAATCATACCTTGCGGGAAGATTTGGGATTGGATTCCATGTCCACCATCGAGTTGGTCTATCAGATCGAAGATGTCTTCGACCTCGAAGTTCCCAACGAGGATCTTGTGAAGCTAACTACTGTGGGCAGCGTAGTCGACTATGTCGAAAATCGATTGCGCTTGTCTGGTAAAACGAAAGCGCCCAAACAGAGCGAGTCTTAGGGTCAATGGCCTCGCATCGCATTTCTCCTATCAGCTTAGCAGATATCCAGAAGTTAATTGACGGCGAAGTCATCGGCTCTCCCAACGTTATTATCGCCGGTATTTCTAGTTTGGAGGATGCTGAACAAGACGACTTGTCCTATGCGGTATCCGATCACGTCCTGAAAGCTGCCCTGGCGTCCAAAGCGGGCGCATTCATCGTGGGTCGCCGGCTGCCGGAACTCAACAAGCCCCAATTGGTGGTCGCACATCCTGCCTATGCCTTTGCGCGGCTGGCCCAAATACTGTGCCCCAAGCTCCATCCTGCTACTGGTATCGCAGCCCAGGTGATTCGAGGCCTGGACGTAGAGATCGGCGCCGATGTTTCTATCTCTCCCTTTGTGACCTTGGGAGATCGGACTAAGATCGGTGCCCGCGTTACCCTATATCCCGGCGTTTTTGTCGGAAGCGATTGCGCGATCGAAGAGGACTGTGTGCTTTACCCCAATGTCGTGGTTTGCGAAGGATGCCTTATCGGAGCTCGCGTTATTATCCATAGCGGAACCGTGATCGGCAGCGACGGCTTCGCCTATGTACAACACCAGGGACGAAACGAAAAGGTGCCCCAACTCGGTGGCGTAACCATCGAAGACGACGTGGAACTTGGCGCCAACGTGACCGTGGACCGGGCGACGTTCGGTCAGACGATCATCAAGCGCGGAACCAAAGTCGATAATCTGGTTCAGATAGCGCACAATGTCACGGTAGGCGAAGATAGCATTCTGGTGGCTCAGGTGGGGATAGCCGGCAGCACGCGGCTGGGCCACCATGTGATGATAGGTGGTCAAGCCGGTTTGACGGACCACGTGGAAGTGGGCGACCATGTGATGGTCGCAGCTCAATCGGGAGTCAATCGCAGTTTGGAGGCCAATCAGATAGTCGCCGGCGCTCCTGTGATGCCGCACGAAACCTTTCTCCGAAGCCAAGCGGTAATTCCCCGACTGCCGGAACTGCGCCAACGACTTCGAGAGCTGGAAAAACGGGTGGCAGTCTTGGAATCAAAGGGGAAATCGCGCCATCGGCAGGCCAAGCGGCCAGCAAAACGGCCTAAAATCAAAGGCTAACCTGGATTATTTACAGAACAACGGCCGAGGAGTAAACCGCTCCGGTCGCGGGCAATGGGCATATGGAAAATTCAAGGGATCAAAGGTTTCAATGTTTTTAAGGCGGGGAACGGGAAAATGCGTTGAACTTGGACCTGGAACTTTGAACGGGTGCCGTTTAATCTGGGCTAATTTTACCTCGCCTTGCCTTTGCCTTACTGATCCTGTAAGGAACATTCAAAAGTCTTCATTGGGAGGCGAAAAATGGCCAAGCCCGCCGCGCAAGTTGAAAACGTAATGGATAATATTCCTTATTATGAGAAATGGCAGCTCGGAGAGGGGATACCCATCGTCAAGACTTTTTTTGTTCAGGACTTGAGGAAAGTTGAAGTCAAGCCTTGGGATCGGACTGGAGGAAGCGGAGCGTTTATCAATATGGAAGGCGCGGAAGGAACCACGGGCGCCTATCTATCGGAGATTCCGTCGGGGAAAAGCCTCAACCCGCAAAGACATCTGTATGAAGATATGTGCTACGTCCTGAAAGGGCGCGGCGCGACGACGATTTGGAATGATAAAGGGGCGAAGCAAACTTTCGAATGGCAGGAAGGAAGTCTCTTCGCATTGCCGCTCAATGCCTGGTACCAACATTTCAACGGCCAGGGAAGCGAGCCGGCGCGGTTTTTTTCGGTTAACAGCATGCCCATCGTTTTTAACCTCTTCCATAGCGCCGATTTTATTTTCAATACGCCCCGTGATTTTACCGATCGCTTTGACGGCGAGGCGGAATACTTCAGCGGCAAGGGCAAGGCGTATTCCGGCCGCGTCTGGGACACAAACTTTATTGCGGATGCGCGCAACTTTAAACTTGAGGACTGGAAAGAGCGTGGCGCGGCAGGCAAAAACGTCATGCTAGAAATGGCTAATGGATCGATGGCCGCTCACATCTCAGAGTTTCCGGTTGGTACCTATAAGAAGGCCCACCGCCACGGCCCGGGTTTCAACGTCATTATCATCAAAGGCAAGGGTTTCTCGCTTTTCTGGAGAGAGGGCGAACCGATCAAGCGTTATGATTGGCAGGATGGTAGTGTTTTCACGCCTCCGGCAATGATGTGGCACCAGCACTTCAACACCGGCGCGGAAGGAGCGCGCTATTTGCCGCCACGTTTAGGTGGGATCAAATACAGCCTGGGCGAAAGCTTTGGCGACATCACTAAAGTAGATAAGGACGTCAAGGCGGGCGGTAATCAGATAGAATATTACGACGAAGATCCGAACATTCGAAAGATGTTCGAAGAGGAGTTGATAAAATCTGGAACCTCTACCCGCATGAACCCGGATTTTTACAAGAGACCGACGTAGTCTCCTCTACGACGCCCAATCAAATTGACAAGCTAAAACCCCGTCGCGATGGTTTAATCGCGCGGGGTTTTGTTTTATTTATGGTGAGGAAGAAAACCAATTGAGAGCATAGCTGCCGGTGTGATAGGTTTCGGCGCAATGCCAGAAATGCGATGGTTTCTCTTATCTCTATCTTTTCTTTTGCTGTTTTGTTTCGTCGAACGATCATGTGTGGAAGCCGCGCCAGGAAAAGCAACTATTCACGGCAGCAGAGAGGTCAAACCCGGCGTTGGTCTGGGCGTGGATCAAGGGATAAGAAGCATCCTCAAAGAGAATGACCAATTGACCGTACAAGCGGAACAAGGCGAGTGGTATCTGGTGGAGACAAGTGCCGGTCAAAAGGGCTACGTACACAAGAACTTCGTAAAACTCGCCGACGAAGAGCGGGCTGCCGCCGACGGAGCCAAAGAACCCAAAAAACTACCGACGACGGATGAGTTGGCGCCTGGGGGCGAGCAACCATCGTTGCCAATACCTGCCGCGAACAAAGTGCAACCAGCGTCTCAACCGGCGGTGTCAGGCAAGACCGCAAGCACAATCCGCAAACCCGACGAACTGGGGACTGCGACTGGCAAAGCGCCCTCGCTAATCGAGCTGCTCGAGGGACGGGAGACAGATATGATGCTGTGGGCGGCCATCGCGATTGTCTTTTTTCTCATTGGCTGGATTTGCGGCGGTCATTACTACCTGCGCCGCGACCGCGCCAGAAGAACAAGGCTGCGCTTTTAGATAACGTCGCAAGACTCGCATCTCGTAATGGAGATCCTGATAATTGTATTCGCCTATCTGCTTGGCTCCGTGCCAACAGGCTACATTTTAGGCTCGTGGGCGGGAATCGACGTAAGAAAAGCGGGCAGTGGAAATATTGGCGCGACAAACGTCGCGCGAGTGATCGGGAAGCGGCAGGGAATACTAACCCTGATTGCCGATGTTGCGAAGGGGTTTGTTCCGGTTTTTCTCGCCTCTCATTTAAACCCCAGCTCGGACCTAATTGCTCTCACCGGCCTGGCTGCATTTCTGGGCCACCTTTACCCAGTGTTTCTAAAATTTCGCGGCGGGAAAGGAGTATCTACGGCGTTAGGAGTTTTCCTGGGAGTTGCGCCCTGGGCCACCGCCGTATTGGCCGTGATATTCACAGTGGCGATGCTTACGAGTCGAACGGTTTCTCTGAGTGCGATGATCGCAGCCGCGGCAGCTCCAATTGCGCTATGGTGGTTTTCCTATCCGGCTGTTTTCGTCGCGATGAGCGTTGTTATCGCGCTTTTGATCATCTGGCGCCATCGCGCCAACATTAGACGGTTGCTCGCCGGCACCGAGCCAAAGTTTGCGGCTAGTTCTCGATAACGACTTCGACCCGGCGGTTCTGCCTGCGCCCTTCCTCGGTTTCGTTCGACGCTATGGGTGAGCGAGTCCCAAGCCCGCGCGAGCTGATCTGCGAGCTCTGGACTCCGTCCCTCGTTAACGCGTCAGCAACGGTTTCCGCTCGTCTTTCGGAGAGTCGCTGGTTGTAGGCCTCTTGGGCAGCGCTTTCGCGACTAGCATAGCCTTCGACCGCGATGCGACGATTTGGCGCTTGGCGATTGAGAATACTAGCGATCTGATTGACACGGTCACGGCCATCGGGTGTAAGATCCGCACTATCGAACTGAAAGTTTACGCTGGGCAGATTGACTGCGACGCCGCGGTTGGTCTCGCGGGCTTCAATATTCCGCTTTTTTAATTCTTCGATTAGGGCCTGGTTCTTGGCGATATCGGCTCTTTGTTGATCGATAGCTTTCTGCTGTTCAGCTTGTTTTCGTTCTTGGCCCTGTAGCTGATCGCCAATGAGTGCTCCAGTTCCTAGGCCTAATGCGCCGCCAATGGCCGCCCCAGCGGCTGGATGGTGAACGGCAGAGCCAATCAGCCCACCCGCGGCTGCGCCACCGAGGGCGCCAATACCTGCACCCTTTTCACGAGTTGATAGCGGTTCTGAGCAACCCGCACCACTTAGAAGCACAATTAGAACTGTAAATGCGAGGAAGGAACCCCTCGTATCCTGAAACATATCAACCTCCGAAGGATTAACGATATCCGATCCTGTTGATCTAAGTTCTTAGACGTTTGAGTTTGAAGTTGGTTTGCATGGCAACTCCCATGCTTGATTTTTCTTTTGTTATACCAAGGCTTGGACAGGTTTGAGCATCTCCCGGCTCGAACCCCTCAAGTGCTGGAACCCCCCGTCAGCTAGTTGTTTACGTGTTGGAGAGCGAGCTGTTTAAGGGCAACGCGAATCAGTATTCGCGCTGTTGTTTGAGTCGGTCGAGTTCTCTCTGTTGGCGGTCTAATTCCGCCTGGTTGGCGTCAATTTGTCGCTGCTGATCCACTTGTTTCACTTCCTGGCCTTGTAGTTGATCGCCGATTAAGGCGCCTGCGCCTAAACCTAGCGCGCCCCCAACAGCCGCCCCCACTCCGGGATGGCCTGTAGCGGCGCCAATAATACCGCCGGCAGCCGCCCCGCCGAGCGCGCCAATGCCAGCGCCTTTTTCACGCGTCGTCAGTGGTCCGCCGGAACAAGCCCAAAATATTGTGGCAATGAAAACGAGTGCAAGCGTAGTGGCTGTCACTGTACCTCCTTTTTCTTGACCCGACTTACAGTCAACCGTGAATTTTACCAAAGGGGTTTTGCTCCATCAAGAATAGTAGGTCACATGCGTGACCATCTTGTATTCGTTTTGTAAGAGCAAAGGTGCTGCGAATGGCATTGTTGGTGGAGCAACTCTATTGACATCGTGGACCTTATAAGTCTATAGTTTTTTATTGGTGAGAGGAGTTCAGTGGAGAACGCAACACAAGAAAAAGTGTTGGAGGCGTTGGGAACTGTTCAAGATCCCGAACTGCATCGCGACATCGTCAGTCTCGGAATGGTCAAAAACCTCGCGGTCAACAATGGCAACGTGGCGTTCACAGTCGAGTTGACCACTCCCGCTTGCCCATTGCGCGAAAGCATTGAGACCGATTGCAGGAAGGCCTTGGCGGGAATTGCGGGCATCAACCACATCGACATCGCTTTCGGCGCTCAGGTTCGAGGAAGTAAGGCGGGCGCAGGTCAGACCGATTTGCTGCCGACCGTCAAGAATGTGGTCTTGGTGGCGGCGGGGAAGGGAGGGGTGGGGAAATCTACGGTGGCAGCCAACCTAGCAGTGGCACTCAAGGCTCACGGAGCCACCGCCGGCCTGTTGGATGCCGATATTTATGGGCCTTCCGTGCCTATCATCATGGGAGTAAAGGGGGAGCCGCAGAAGATAGAGGTCGGGGGCGCTTACAAGATCGCGCCCACTCTGGCTCATGGCGTACCGGTGATGTCTATTGGATTTTTTCTTGACGCCGACCAAGCCGTGATTTGGCGCGGGCCGATGTTGGGTAAAGCATTGCATCAACTAATGGCCGATGTTCATTGGGGAGACTTGGATTATCTCGTCGTGGATATGCCACCGGGCACGGGCGACGTGCAAATCACGTTTTCACAGCAACTGAAGGTGAGCGGAGCGCTGTTGGTCGCCACGCCGCAGAATGTAGCGCTTGCGGATGTGATTCGCGCCAAGAGTATGTTCGATAAAGTTATGATTCCCATTGTTGGGATCGTCGAGAACATGAGCTATTTTGTTTGTGATGGCTGTGGCAAAAAACACGAAATCTTTTCCCGCGGCGGCGCACAGCGCGCGGCAGAGCGCTTCAATATTCCTTATCTCGGGGAAATTCCGATCACGCCGGCGCTGCGCGAGGGCGGTGACAAGGGCGTGCCGATCCTGATCCAGGATCCCAAATCCGAAGTTAGCAAGAGTTTTTTGGAAATCGCTGCGAAGTTGGCCGGCCAGCTTTCCATTGCATCTGAACGGGCACAGCGAACGCAAGGACTCAAGATCGTCTCGAGCTAAGGTCCCGTCGATCTAAAAGGAGTATAGTGATGGTAACCAAGGAACAAGTTTACGAAGTGCTCCACGACTGCTATGATCCAGAAATTCCGGTGAATATCGTGGATTTGGGTCTTATTTACGACGTACAGATCGAAGGAGAAAAGGTAGCAGTAAAAATGACGCTCACGGCGCCAGGCTGCGGTATGGGCGCCATGATCGCAAATGACGCACGGGCGAAGATTCTTGCCCTGGACGATGTGGTCGATGCGACCGTCGATTTGGTTTGGGACCCGCCCTGGGATCCGAGCAGGATCAGCGAAGAAGCAAAGCAAAAATTAGGTATCGGCTGACATAGGCTAGTAGCTCTTTCCGGAGACTAATCTTCTTCCTTCAGCTAAGCTTTACGCCTCGGAGCTTCTTTTCCAAGCCTTTCAATCATTCTCTTACCCGGAATGCACGATCGACCTAAGTTGCGTCCCATCGAGGCTTTTCCCGTTCAGCAAGACGGCTCTACCCTCGTTTATCTTAAAGATCCACTGAATCTTGCCACTCCAATGGGAATTTCGCCGGTGGGATATTTTATTCTTGCCCATCTCGATGGAAATCATTCTTTAATCGATATCCAGGAGGCCTACTGCAGGCAATTCGGAACGCTCCTGCGGAGTGACGAGTTGAAAAAATTTCTCGACACGCTCGATCAACACTACTACCTCGTCAGCGAGCGCTTTGAGGGCTATCAAGCAGCCGTCGTGCAGGAGTTTCGTCGTTTGCCGACGCGGGCCGCGGCCCACGTGGGGGGCGTTTACAAAGCCGACGCCGACGGCTTAAATACTCAACTCACAGGATATTTTTCATCTCCCGACGGCCCGGGGATTCCTGCGCTAAAGAACCGAGCCGCGATTCCAAGGGCGATTGTCGCACCGCACATCGATTTTCACCGCGGCGGACCAGCCTATGCTTGGGCGTACAAATCTCTCGCCGAGAGCGAAGGCGCGGACCTCTATATTCTGCTCGGAACATCTCACTGCGGGGGGAAAAATCCGTATATTCTGACACTGAAGGATTTTGCTACGCCGCTCGGAACCGTACAAACGGACAAGGAGTTTGTCCAAAAACTCCAGCAGAGGTGCCACGAGGACCTTTTTGCCGACGAGTATCTTCATCGCGGTGAACACTCCCTCGAATTCCAGGTGGTGTATCTCAAATACGTCGCGCAACGCCGCGCAGAAATGACCGGGCAAGAAGAGAAACCGTTCAAGATCGTGCCGATTTTGGTCTCTTCGTTTCACGCCTTGATGCTCAGTCGGACGCTACCGGAAAAGATTTCTCCCGTGGGCGGATTTCTAAATGCGTTGCGCGACTTGGCAGAGAAAGATACCAGGCGGCTTTGTTTCGTGGCGGGTGTCGATCTCGCTCACGTGGGGCAGCAGTTCGGCGATCGCGAGCCGATCACGGATGATTTTCTCAAATGGGTCGAAGCGGAAGACCAACGGTTGGTCCAGCGGCTTGCGGCCCTGGACGCCCCGGGCTTTTTCCATGAAATCGCGAAGGATCACGACAAGAGAAAGATCTGCGGTTTCTCACCGCTCTATTCCTTGATCCACCTTTTGAATGGGAACCAAGGAAAACATCTCAAATATAGCCAAGCGTTCACGCCGGAGACCGGTTCAGCCGTGACGTTTACCAGCATGATCTTCGAGTAGAACTTCACTCGATGGGACGAATCGACAGGGCTATGTCGCCAGAGTGCACCGCGTCAGCGCCTGCTAATGCATGTTCATGCCGCCATCGACGCTAATCGACTGGCCAGTCATAAAATCGCTGTCGTCCGAAGCCAAAAAGATAACAGTGCCGACCAAATCCTGCGGATATTGATCGCGTTGAAAACAGCGGCGCTTGCGCCGGTCGGCGAGCTGCTCCGGTGTCATCACTCCCTCCTGATTCGAACCTGAAACGGTGAGACCGGGCATAATCGAATTCACACAGATGTTATCATCGCCGACTTCCCGCGCGAGTGCGCGCGTGAAGCCGAGCACGCCCGCCTTGGATGAAACATAGTGGAGAAACAAGGGCGATCCGCTCAGCGCCGTGCCTGAAGAGATGTTGATAATCTTCCCTTTTCCTTGCTGCTTCATCGCCGGGTAAACCGCTTTGACGCAGAGGAAAAGACCCTTCACATTCACTGCCATCACTCGGTCCCATTCGTCAGGATCGATCTCCATGAAGGTTTTCTTTTTCAACGCAGAGTAGAGTCCGGCATTATTTACGAGGATGTCGATTCGGCCGTAAGCTTGCAGCGCTGCTTGCGCCATCGCTTGGGTCTTCTCGACAGAGGTCACGTCAACAGGAACCGCTATTGCTTCGTCGCCAGCTTTCTTGATATCAGCGGCGACTTTTTGGGCTTCCGCTTCTTGAATGTCGGCGACGACGACCTTGGCGCCTTCCTGCGCCAAACCTTGTGCGTAGGCTTTACCAATGCCGACTCCGCCGCCGGTGACGATGGCAACTTTGTTTTGCAAACGCATGGTGGGTCCTCCGTAATCAAAGAAATTCGAAACCCGAATATCGAAAATCCGAAACAAACAAGACTTAAATTCTAATAATCAAATCCACGAGGGCCTGTTTTGAATTTTCTGAATTTTGTCCATTTGAATTTGTTTCGGATTTCGATTTTTGATTTTTGCATACTGGTTATATTTTGAGTCGATAAAAATTCACCGGGTTGTCGTGCAGGATCGCTTTTTTGACGTCATCGGTCAGATCGTCTCGTTCCAAGAACTCAGGAATGTCGCGCTTAAACATGTCAGGGAGCCGTTCGTGGGGATAGTCCGACGGCCACATAATGCAGTGAGGATTGAACTGCTTAAGCACATGGGTCAGCGCTTGCTCCTCCACTTCACAGGTGGTCCAGACTTGACCCGAGCGGATATATTCGCTGGGTTTCTTTTGGAGCAGCGGCGCTTGAAAACGATAGGGCTTCTCAAACTCTTCGTCCATGCGGTCCATCATATAGGGAAGCCAGCCGGAGCCCGCTTCAAGGTAGGCCACGCGAAGCTTTGGAAAGCGCGCGAAAACACCTTCGAAGACCATGTTGGTAAACTGAATGAGAATAGCGAACGGGTGCTCGAGGGTGTGCACCTGTAAAAACTTGTTGAAGAAGTCGAAGCCCATGCCGCGGCTGGGCGCGCCATGGACGGTTAGCGGCATGTCGAGCTTTTCCGCAGCCTCGTAGATGGGATCGAAATCCGTGTGGCCGTAGCCTTTGTTTAGGACCGTTACAGCCGGCAAAAGGCCTGCAACCAGGCCTAGTTGTTTGGCGCGTTCGATCTCCTTCGCAGCTTCGAATGGCTCGTGGACTGGCAACAATGCGACGGCCTGGAGCCGCGGGCTTTGCGTGGTAAAGCGATCAGAGATCCACGAGTTGTAGGCGCGTGCAAGGACGCATGCCCATTCCGGATTTTGAATCAAGCCCAGCGATAGACCACCGGTGGGATATAGCACCGTCGTTTGCACACCCAGCTCGTCGAGAAATTCCAGCCAGCGCGGTGCGGGAGTCTCCGGATCTTTTCCAGGAACGCCAGTTCCACGATTCCAGCCGTCAAGGGAAGGAAAATAAGAATAAGTTTCAAAGCGCGGCGCCTTGGCGTAGCGCCCTTCGAGATAATCGTGGAGCTCTCTGTCTTTTTCCAGGACATGCCCGTCGGCATCGATGATGGGATAGTCAACATTCATGAAGCACTCCTTCCACGAGAAACTTCAAATTGGAGTAATGGAGTGGTGGAGTACTGCGGATTGGTTACCCGTCTTTCTTTTACCCATTACTCCGTTACTCCAGTACTCCATTCTGCGTTTATCTAAACGAGATGCCGCCGTCGACATTGATGGTCTGGCCGGTGATGAAGTCGCTCAGAGGCGACGCCAAAAACAGCATGGCCCCGACGACATCCTGGGGCACTTGAACGCGCTTCAGCGAACGACTGCCGATGGATGATTGGCGGAAACGGAGCATCTCCTCGGTTGGATTTTCTTCTGACAGCGTGTTGCCCGGCGCGAGAACATTGACTTGGATGTTATCGTCGCCGACTTCCCGGGCCAAGGTGCGCGTGAATCCGATGGTTCCCGCTTTCGAAGTGACGTAATGAATTCGTCCGGCGCTGCCGCTGAACACGGTGCCAGAGGCGATGTTGATAATTTTTCCTGATTTTTGCGCCCGCATGGTAGGCAACACGGCTCGGCAGCAGAAAAAAATTCCCCTCAGATTGATGGCCAGCAATTTATCCCATTCTTCCGAAGTAATGGTTTCGATGCGCCCGCGGTTCATCGGAATTGTTGCGAAGATAGCGGCGTTATTGACCAAGATATCGATGCGACCGAAGCGCTCCAGCGTCCCTGCTGCCATATCTTTTGTCGATTGTTCATGGGCGACATCGACGTAGAGCGATAGAGCCGGCGCTTTGGTTTCGCTCTCAATTTGAGCCGCCACTTGATC
>Ga0209684_1000006_pt1 | contig 40186 bp, 43 predicted proteins | sample PanSoiPlot6MoBio_FD_188322 | JGI IMG/M metagenome (GOLD analysis project Ga0209684, IMG submission 188322) | Tropical forest soil microbial communities from Panama analyzed to predict greenhouse gas emissions - Panama Soil Plot 6 MoBio (SPAdes)... | ecosystem: Environmental > Terrestrial > Soil...
CCCATGATGCCCAGACCGACAAAACCGATAGTAGGATTTGCCATTGTTCGCTTCCTTCCGGTTATAGGTTTAAAGATGTAGCCGTTCCGATCAATTGGTTTTCCTGGCTCATTCGGTGTTCCATGTCTTAAGGGTCCAAAGAAAACTTCCGAAATCCTATGGAAAAGATCAACGACTTCTTCTCCGCTTCCTCCGAGGCTCACTCCTCGGCCTACAGTGTGTCGCCACTCTTCCTCGGCGCATGAATTATCCTGGCTAACACCCTCTTATAGCATAGCCCAGCAATCGCCAGATCTCCTGGTGGCGCTTACCGGAACTTTTCCTGCTCATCGGCGGATGGTTTCCCCAAACGGGCGAACATTGGTTCCTCTAGCTCGGCTGAATTTTGTTTTGAGTCTACGTGACGCTCCCGCTGAGCGAATTCGATCGTGTCTTGATTGTGCGACTTTATCCGATCGTGACAATGGCAGGCACGGCTACATCGAGCCGCCGCCATTTCGTCGCGCGCCGAAAAGTCGGCAAGCCATCTTTTTACACAAGTTTAATCAAGGATGTCTAAATGCTTTCGCAGAAAGCATTTAGCACACTTTTCGAGCCCCGCCGATTTGGCATGGCCCTTGTTAGCATGCTCCGTAAGTCAACTTCACGAGTGATCGACTCGTCACGGGGGCGTCCGGAAAAACTCATAAGGAGGATCTATGCCCATTGAGAAAGAAGCTTCACGGGATAGCTCGCATGCTGCGGCCGAAAGAAAAGGACCTGTAAGGAAAAAACGATTTTCTACGAGACTCTCGATTGTTCCGTTGCTTATCACGGGACAAAGTATCTCTCCCAAGATACGACGGGCGCTGCGCGAAAACCGTCTGCGAGATGCGGCGCAACTTATCATACAAGAGTATGGGCTAAACTGTGTTGAAGCCAGCCAACTTTTAGATATCTCAGCCTGCGATCGGTAACCGTTTCAATTCTCGCTAGGTCACTTAGTGTACCGTCAGATCTGGAAAGCGACGCCGGGAAATGAAATCGAGAAAACCCTAGAAACGAGAAAGTAATGTCACAAAGAATCGACTAAACGAAAGTAGCGCCCGGCGCGCTGCGGGCGATGTATGGATTAGAGAAGTATCTCTCGGTGAAAGCACTATCGAGCCTTCGTTGGGTGAGCTAATCAAGCTGCGAGCATCGCAGATCAACGGCTGCGCCTATTGCATCGATATGCACAGCAAGGATGCGCGAGCAAGCGGAGAAGCGAGCAGCGACTTTAACGGCCTCGTGGCCTGGCGAGAGACGCCCTATTACAGCGAACGGGAACGAGCCGCTCTGGCATGGACGGAAGCATTGATCCTGATCGCGGACAATCACGTTCCGAACGAGGTCTATGATCAAGCGCGCAAACAATTCAGCGAACAGGAATTTGCGGATCTTACGCTGGCGGTCATTGCGATTAACGCTGGAACCGCAGGTTTCGCCAAGAGCCTGGAACGTACCAGCCAGCGTCCCATAGATGAGCATGATCGAAGCAGCGTTGTGTGTGATTGGTTTCTCGAGACTAGGGAAGAGCGGATAACGGAACCGATTCAAACACGATGACCGTGACCGAAGATGCGAAAAGATCGGCGGCTTGACAACGTAGCGCCACAGGGTGCTGCCGATGGCACGCGTTGAGGTCCGTGAACTCCCTCCCATCCGCGCTCCGACGCCGCCATCTAACCGTAATCAGAAGCTATATAATCTCCTTGTGGCACAATGGCGGCGCTTCTAATACTGCTCCGCCCCCTGGGTTTTTATCTTTTTAAAAGCATCGAAACAATTATCCCGCCCAAAGTCGCCATTTCGGCGCGTGCCGATAGATCGGCACTCTCGGTTCGTCACAAACCCATGTTCCCGGGGCGCCGCAGAGTGTAACTCCGCGATTTTCATTACATAAAAACCGTCATCAACACCCGGCTGGTCTGGCACGATGGTTGCCATTACTGATGCCATAGAGAAAGGCGGTGGATCTAATGAAGATCGAAATTCCATTCTTGACTAGCCTGTTTTTGATCGTGACAACTCTGCTGGCTCGGGCAGCTTTTCAAGGTATTGAGCAGGCCCTTTTTGCGACCGCGATTGACTACGGCCTCGGTGGGCGAAAGCTTCTTTCCAATATCAACAGACGGGGCCGATAGCGTCGTGGTTGATGCCTGCGAACGAAGGAACGCTTGTGATGTTCGTAAATCCGACTTGGTTTTCCCCTGCACTTGCTCCGGTCGAGATGCCCGTGGGGCTGAGTCATATAGATTCGGATTTCTGTTGGTGTGATCCGATCATCGAAGTGGATGATAACGGGCATGAGGTTGTGCTTCATCGGCAAGTGACGTGGAACTGAACCCTAGCAGGAGATGGATCGTGAAATTGAGAGCCAAGACTTTTGTTACGGTGGTGGGCTTTTTCGCGCAGCTGTTCTTTGTCACACCGATACATTCCGACATCATACAAACCAACGACCGGACAGCACAGGAGATCTTTGGTGCTCTGGCAACGGGACAGCATTCTCGGACTTTGGTTTCGCTTTCTCCCTTGGTTGTGGAAGGTCGGACTCTGGGCCAGGTTCTTGTATACGATGATCCGGCCACGAAACGACCGGTAGACTACTTTGAGTTGTACGACATCACAGGCGACCTTGTGGCGGTCGGCTGGTTCGACCAATTCGGCATTCAACGCGTGGCTGTCGATCGGGGGCTTCTGGAGAGGGAGGACAAGGTAGAAGGCGTCTATGTGTTTTTCTTGGAGGGGGACTCTATCTGAGATCGGCTTTGAACCTATGTTAAAGATCACCACTAAAACCGATGTCGCCAGTACGGTTCTGGAACTCGAGGGAAAAATCACAGGTCCGTGGGTTAATGAATTGGAAGGTTGCTGGCGGCTGGCTGTGATGGTCGATCGACCGGTTAGGGTGATGCTGAAAACAGTGACATTTATCGATCAAGCCGGAAGGAAGCTTTTGACCGAGATGCATCGCGACGGGGCCGAGCTTGTAGCTGAAGGATGTATGACGAAAGCCATCGTAGAAGAAATCACTCGCGGAGAAAATTCATGAGTCAAACCATTGCTGAAGTGGACGGCACTAATTTCACGCAGGTTGTGTTGGAGTCTAAGCGGCCCGTTCTGGTGGACTTCTGGGCGCCGTGGTGTGGGCCGTGCCGCACGCTCGGACCCATTGTGGAGTCTGTAGCCGAGCACTATGCGACAACGGCCCAGGTGGTTAAGCTGAATGTCGATGTCAACCCTTCCATTGCGCTGCGGTATAGCATTCAAGCCGTTCCGACTTTGATCTTGTTCCGCGACGGCGAGGAAAAAGGTCGTTTGATCGGCGTGAGAAGTAAAGAAGCGATCGCACGAGCCATCGATACTCAGATCAGTTCCTCATTGAATTAGGAGGTACGTAACATGGAATGGGAGAAAAGTAGTTCTGCATACACGAAAGACCACAGCAGCACAACGACAGATGAACGAGTTTCTTTTCTCTTGCAGCCTGACACGCTTCTATCGGTTCAGTACTTCGACAATTTCCGCAGAAAGACCCATCTAGAACCCGAGAAGCGACTCCTGTTGGCGATTTTAGAAGACGGCATCAACACCTTCCGGGACAACGTTTTGGCGCTGAGCGAAAAAAGCAGGAGGCTTTTTAAGGAAGCCGAGGAGTGGATCACGGACACGGACGGGGATTGGATTTTTTCATTTGAATCCGTCTGTGAAACCTTGGGGATTAATCCCGAATATGTGCGCCGGGGGTTGCTGCGCTGGAAAGAAAAGAAATTAGCAGAGCATGGCAGAGTCAAATTTTGGGAAAGGAAAAAACTGGCCGGATAAGCCGTAGATCGTCACAGGTCACGGAGAAAAGGAACGTTTATGAACTCATGGCAACTGATCTTTCTACAAAGCAAAGTGAACAATGGAGAATATCACGGAGATTTGCTTCTCCCACAGATTTGGGATTGGCCCGAAGAGACTTGGTTTCAAAAGCGGTTGCGCCACGTCCGAGGAGACGATCGCAGACTCTCAGAAGCGACTGAAGACCGATTGCAATAAAACGAACATAAGGTGGGTGAACCATGAAGTGTCAGCGGTGCATCGACGGTAAAGAAGTCAGATACCGGGTTTATAGTGATGTTATGGACCTGAAAGTATGCCCAAGCTGCGCGACTGAAGCCCAGGGCTTGAGACTTACCATCGAGTTGCTCCATCCCGATGAAGTAAGAAGGAACGGCATCGAGGGCGGTTCCTCCAGCGGCATGTTCTTTCAGGTTAGCTCGGCGGCGACTTGAACCGCGGTTTGTCGAACACAATTCTCTTCGCGGGATACGACCACGACCGGAAAACCCGGTGCTTTCCTGATTAGCCTCCCTTCGAACCTGTTCCGCGCACGTTATAGCTGTAAGTTGCGACTTTCTAGCGCCAAGGTATATGATTGGGCGCGAAAACATTCGGGAACTTAGGAGAAAGGGGAATGGCGTGTGTCAGAATTGAATGAGCTTAAGAGAAAATTGGCGATGTCATCGCGGATGCTATTTAACTCGGGATTAGTGGACTACAGCGGTCACATTAGCGCGCGCGTTCCAGGTTCGGATCATTTGTTGATTCTTCCCCATCCGGTGAGCCGCGCTACCGTTGTAGCCGACGATATGGTCGTTACTGACTTTGAGGGGAAGGTCATCGAAGGGAAATACAAAGCGCCTTCGGAGGTTTACATGCATGCCCGGGCGTACAAGGCACGAAGCGACATCCAAAGCGTTGCTCATCTTCATAATCACATGGTCGCCGTTTTGAGTATGGTTGATAAACCATTTTATCCAGCTTCCTCCAATCCAGGGGCCTTCTTTGGGCCCGGTCCTATGCCGGTGTATATGGACCCTGCTTTAATCCACACAATCAAGCAAGGCGATGCAGTCGCTCGCACGTTAGGCAAGGGCGATGCCGTGGTTTTGCGCGGCCACGGTTCGATGGTGGTCGGACAAGCCATCGAGTGGGTATTTGCCGCCTGTGTTGACCTGGAGGAAGCGGCGTCACGGTTTTACAAAGCTTCTCTATTGGGTCCGGTTCGAGTTTATAACGAGGACGAAACCCAGCGGGTCATGAAGGGCCGGCGTAAGGATTCCGTTGTGCAAAAAATCTGGGACCACAACGTCGCCAAGACTAAATTGGCCGGACTGATGCAAGGAATCTAAAATTTTAGGTTTTCTCACTTTCGGCTGTCGCTCGGCATGGGGTTATCTAGCCCGTCGCGGCAAGATGCCTTTACGAAGTGCTGCCTTTGGACGTCAGTACGGCTGCGGATCAGATTAGCACGCCGTTTTGTAATTTAATCATCGTTCCGTCGGCCGCTTCCTATCGGGTTAGTTTTTATTGCAAGTGACTAGGCCGTGTGGTATAGAATGCGATTCAAGTTAGCGAGGAGTTTCTAACAATGTATGACGATTTTCTAGCCAGGATACTTGAGCCGGATATTTTCCTGCCCTCCCAATTCTACGGCGCCGGCGGTTTGTCGAGAAAGCTGGAGGGAGAAAAACGACTGATGATCGCCATCTTCAAGGATGCTGTCGAATGTCTTGACAAATACCGAGGGTCGCGGAGCAGCTCAGGGCAAAGCCATTATCAGAGCGCGCTTGAATGGGTTCAGGACAAGGGTACAGATTGGCTCTTTTCTTTCACGAATATTTGCGATCTTTTGGGATTTGATCCTGATTATCTTCGCGCAGTATTGCTCAAGCGAGAGAACAAATTTGCCAAGCCCGTTCGTGGCAAGGTTTTCTCTTTTCCGGCTCTCCGGGAGCAACAATAGTTTTATCTTTTTCTAGACTTGAGGGATTTTAACTCGTCTTGGATTAACTGACCCCGGGGAGAATTTGCGCCTAAGGTCTTGATCGCCCGCTCGAAATCAGCAATGGCCTTTTCGTCTTCGTCCTGGAGCAAAAAGGACCGGCCACGATAGTAGTAACCATCACCGAGCCGATCTAACTTCCCATAGACAATGCTGAGGCGGTATGGCGGCTTGTCCCATAGGGGCGCCAAATTGCCGGCGTTTTGGTAAGCGCCCGCCGCACTGCGTAAATCACCTTGCTTTTCAAACAGCTCCCCGAGATAGAGGTAAGTCAGGGCTTCCTTGGGGTCTTGCGACAAGGCCCGGTCGAATGCGGCTCGGGCTAAGTCGTAATCACCCGTTTGGGTGTAAAGTCGCCCTAGATCCCGGTCAATCCCGGGGCTTTTGGGATTGAGTGCCGCCGCTTCTTCGAAATTCTTTCGCGCCTCTTGCCACATCCCTTTAGAAAAATAGACGATTCCCAGCAGTTGATAAGGCTCGCTGCTTTTGGGAGATTCGCTGAGCGCTTTTTTTTGCTCAGAGATGATCTTGTCTGCTTCGCGCCTCTCGAGGCGAAGCAGGGTATGGATCTTGTTTATCGGATCGGTAGCCGGGTCTATTGGTTGCGGCGTTTTCATGGAGCGAATCAATAGTTCCGCATTGGCTACACGTTCTTGGGTCAAAGGGTGATCTAGCAGGTAAGGGGGGACATCGCCAATGGGATTCAGATTCTGCTCCTGTAGCATGAGTTTTTGGAAGCTCACCATGGCGTGGGGATCGTAGCCAGCCTCCGCCATGTACTTGAGCCCAAGGGTGTCCGCTTCCATTTCCAACTGCCTGGTGTAGGCGATTTGGCGCGTAACCGCGATGCCCTGGCCTAAAACCGCAGCAGCCTGGGCGCCGCCCGCACCGCTACGCGCGGCCAGTACGGCGCCGAGCAGGCCCAAAACCGTGATGGGATCTAGCCCGGACATACGGGCCATATGTCTTTTGGCTACGTGAGTGGTCTCATGGGCCATCACCGCAGCCAGTTGCTCGCTGCTCCGGACGCGGTCTAAAAGACCAGCATAAATATAGATCGAGCCTCCGGGGACGGCGAAGGCGTTGAGTACCGGTTCGTCGATAACAAAATAACGGTACTCGAAGGTTTGCGGTCCGACGACAGTTAGAATTCTCCGTCCCATCGCATCGACATAGCGCTCTACTTCAGGATCGTTGACGAACTTTAGCTGTTTTTTTACCTCGCGGCGAAATTCGCGACTTATTCTCGCGTCCTCGTCTTCAGGGGGCGGTGCCACACCGGGAATAGATGGAAGGCTCGTGGATGCGGAAGAACTACAGCTAGTGATAGAGAGTGAGACCAGGAGAATCCACGCACACAGAGTTAGCCCGCGGTGATCCGCGCGAACTTCCTGATTCATTGCAGGATTATAAAGAGTGCACTCCAGCCGTTCAATAGCGAGAGAGCCGATTGCCCGAGGGTGACTGCGCTTCGTCCACGGAACTCTATGGGATTCTTTCCAGCCTCTCCGAAACTCCCATCACGCAAAGCATCCCCGTAACAGGCTCGGTCAATCAGAATGGGGAAATACAAGCCATTGGGGGCATCAATCAAAAGATCGAAGGATTCTATGATCTATGCCGTATCAAGGTTTTCACGGGAGAACAGGGAGTGCTCATGCCGCGGTCGAACTTACGCAACCTAATGCTCCGTCCTGACTCGTCGATACTGTCAAAGAGGGCAAGTTTCACATTCATGCGATCGGCACTGTCGATGAGGGCACTGAAGTTCTGACTGGAATGGCTGCGGCAGAGCGAAATTCCGACGGTCACTATCCAGCCGATTCCATCAACGAACGGGTAGAAAGAAAGTTGGCGCAATTCTCAGAGCAACAAAAACAATTCGCAGCAGCGGGAAATTTCCCAAGAGCCGCGGCGCAAAACAAAGATTGGCCGGCAGCAATCAGGCGGCTATCGCACTATTCCGGTTTGGTTCCGAGGGGCACGGAAAGTTGGATGGTCTTGCCGTTGCGGACAATGGTCAGCCTGACGATTTTACCGGCTTCCAAACCCCCGATCATTCGAAGAACGTCCCGTGGACTATCGACCTGAGCGTCGTTCACGGAAAGAATAATGTCTTGTTTGCGAACGCCTCCCCGGTCAGCGGGCTGACCCTGGGATACAGCACTTACGAGCACTCCGCGCACGGGCGAAAGCCCTAGGGTCTTCCCCATTTCCAAGGAAAGCTCGGCCATCCGCACGCCCAACCAACCCCAAACGAATTTCTCCCCATTCAAAAGGCGCGGAATTATTTTTTTGATGACGTTAATAGGGGTCGCAAAACCCATGTTTCCTCTTTCAGAGGCCATGGTGATTACTCCGATGACATGACCCTTGCTGTTAAGCAATGGACCGCCGCTGCCGCCAGGATAGGCGCCGGCGTCAGTCTGGATGAATTCGTAGCCCGCGGAATCATGATAGGTCCGTCCGGCTCGACTAATAACCCCCAGGCCCATGGAGCTCTCGCGACCGAAGGGATAACCGAAAACTATCGCCATCTCTCCGACCCGAATCTTATCGGAATCGCCGAAGGGCAATACCGGCAACTCGCGGTCCGCTTGCACTTTCAGCAGTGCCAAATCCACCTGCGCATCGGCAGCGACGACTTTTGCTGAAAGCCGGTGCATGTCGGCGAAGCGGATTTCGATATCCTTGGCAGTCTCGACCACATGTTGGGCAGTGAGGATATAACCCTGAGGATGGATGATGAAGCCAGAACCCCGGCTGCCTTGGGGTTGCTGGGCGTCACCTCTCGCATTGGTATCCGCCACGCGGATCTGCACGATTGCAGGTCGCGCGGTTTCCGCCAAGCGGACAAAAGCGCGGCTGAGACGATCAAGCTCGGAGTCGCCATCAGCCTGCGGGGCTTCACGCCACATGAATGACGATAGTTTTTTAGTTTCCTGCGCGCAGGGAGCAGCTGCCGAAACAGCCAGCAGGAGAAAACTAAATAGGATCAGTCTAGTGGGTGCCATCTTTTCTCGCCTCCGCGATGTTATTGGGTTTTTTCTTTATCTAAAAGTTATCGCAAGGACAAGAACCGGGACCGTGAACAATTTTCGAATTGAGCTTATTCCCGGGCGATATGTTATGGTTTGACCGTGGTGGGTCCTCAAAGCAAAGTAGTGCTCGTGACTGGCGGTAGCGGCGGTCTAGGGCGAGCCATCGCGGGTTCATTCGTTCGGGCGGGATTCAGTGTCGTCGTCACGTCGCGAAGCGCGGAAAGCTTGGGGGCCGCCGCCCAAGAAATCAGCTCGGACGGCGACGCCGCATTGGCCCTGTCATGCGACATCGCACAGAAAGAACAAGTGGAAGCGCTTCGTCAAAAGATTCGAAGTGAGAGGGGGATTGTTCAGATTTTGGTTAACAATGCCGGTCTGGCCCAAGCAGCGAGTTTTCTCAATATGGACGACAAACTCTGGGACGAGACGCTAAAGATTAATTTGACCGGCACATATCATTGTTGCAAAGTTTTTCTTCCTGACATGATCGCCGCGGGATGGGGGCGGATTATCAATATCGCTTCAACAACCGCGAAGGTCGCATACTCCCACGTTACTGCATACACTGCCTCCAAGCACGGTGTTTTGGGATTGACGCGAACCCTCGCATTGGAAACGGCGCGCTTGGGCGTAACGGTGAATGCGATTTGCCCGGGATACTTAAATACCGAACGGACGCGCGAGAATGCGCACCGGATGGCGGAGAAAACTGGCAGAAATGCGCAAGATATTCTTGATGTTTTTGCCCGCAGTTCGCCTCAGAAGCGGCTTATCGAACCCGAAGAAGTAGCGAATCTAGCGCTGCTCCTGGCTTCAGATTCAATGAGCGGAATGACAGGCCAGGCGATTAACGTCGATGGCGGGGCGGTGATGGTATGAAAAAAGGGATTGGAATGTCGGAATACCGGAATACTGTGAGCACTCCACGCGCCCTTTCATTGCGACAATCCTTAGCTATAGTGTGCCGCTTGCGAACCGCGATCGTGGGAAATGGGACGGAGTGTTTAGAGAGAAGAGAACGCTGTTGTTCAGCAAGTCTTAACTGAACAGAGCCATGCTACCGTTCTGCGAAAAAGACCATCTGGATTTGCGCGAACGGGTGCGCGCGTGGGTGAACGAGAATTTGATTTCTACTCATGCGCATACGAACGACGTTGAAGAAGAAGCGCGTCGGATCGCGAAGCGATTAGGCAAGGAACAATTTTTCGCTTACGCGGTTGCGGCCAAATTTGGCGGTAAGCGGGACAAGGTTCATGCGCGCGATTTATGTATCCTGCGCGAAGAACTGGCCCGAGGCGATGCGCTGGCTGATACAATGTTCGCGTTGCAAGCCTTGGGTAGCTATCCGATCACGCTGGCGGGAAGTGAACAGCAAAAGCAAACCTATCTTCCCCAGGTCGCCAGCGGCAGTGCTATCGCCTCGTTCGCTTTGACAGAACCCGAAGCGGGCTCAGACGTTTCGTCGTTACAGGCGACGGCAATAAAGCAAGAAAACCAATATTCGATCAACGGCATCAAGCGCTTTATTTCCAACGCCGGTATCGCAGATTACTATGTCGTGTTTGCTTCCACTGCACCCGAAGAAAAACCCAAAGGCATAAGCGCTTTCATTGTCGCTGCGGCCGCCCCGGGACTGACGGTGAGGGAAAAAACGCCGATGCTTTCGCCTCATCCCATTGGCACGATCGCTTTTGAGAACTGCGTCGTTCCTGAGAGCGCTATGTTGGGAAAGGCGGGAGATGGCCTGAAGATTGCCTTCGGGACATTGGACCTGCTTCGCTGCACAGTGGGTGCCGCCGCCGTCGGGTTCGCCCAAAGAGCACTTGAAGAAGCCATCGATTATAGTTCTACTCGCCGGCAGTTCGACCGAGCGTTAGCCGAATTTCAGGGTACTCAGTTCAAGCTGGCTGAGATGGCGACCGAGCTAGAAGCGGCGCGCCTGCTAGTCTATCGGGCGGCCTGGACGCACGATGGCGGCGGCGACGAGACAAAACAGAACTCCTCAATGGCGAAACTTTTTGCCACGGAGGCCGCGCAGAGAATCATCGACCAGGCGCTGCAAATTCATGGTGGGGTGGGGTTGATGGCGGGAAATATCATGGAGCGGCTTTATCGTGACGTGCGCGCTTTGAGGATCTATGAGGGCGCGTCGGAAATTCAGAAGTTAATCATTGCGCGGGAACTATTGAAAGCCGGCAACAGGCAGTAGGCAATAGGCAACGGGCAGGCAGTAGGGCGACCGGCTGGTCGCCCTATGGAGGCATGATGGATTTTGAACTATCAGAAGAATTAATCGCCGTTCGCGACCTGGCGCGGGAATTTGCCGAGAAGGAAATCGCTCCCACCGCGGCGCAGGACGATAAAGAGCGCAGATTCCGCAAAGACTTGCTTCTCAAGATGGGCGAACTGGGATTTTTCGGAACCGTCATTCCCGAAAATTATGGCGGTAACGGCCTCGGCTTTCTCGCTCTCGCTTTGATCACGGAAGAGGTGGCTCGGGTTCATAGTGCTGTGCGCGTCGCGATCAACATGCAGATCGGTCCGGCGCTGGCACTGCTAAAATTCGGCAGCGAGGAACAGAAGAAGAAATGGATTCCCTCCCTGCTGCGCGGGGAATGCGTGGGCTGTTTCGCCATCACGGAGCCTGACGCCGGTTCGGATGTAGCGGCGATACGTACCACGGCTACGCGCCAAGGACAAGGCTACGTGGTTAATGGAACGAAGCTGTGGATTTCCAACGCGCCGGTGGCGGATGGCGGATTGGTCTACGCCTACACCGACAAAAGCCAGAAACACCGCGGCCTCTCGGCGTTCTACACAAATTTCGACAGGCCCGGCTTGACGCGCCGTGCGCTTGAAACATTGGGCGCCAATGCTTCGCCCATTGGGGAGTTGACCTTCGAGAATTTTGAAATGTTCGCCGAAAATTTGCTTAGCAACGAGGGCGACGGCTTCAAAGTCTGCATGTGGCAGCTCAATCAGACTCGGCTCAACTGCGCCGCTGGGGCTCTAGGGGTCGCGCGCGCAGCGCGCGAAGCCGCAGTGAATTATTGCAATCAGCGAGAACAGTTCGGCCAGAAAATAGGCCAGTATCAGATGAACCAGGATCTGATCGCACAGATGGTTGTCCACGAAGAGGCCGCACGGCTTCTAGTTTGCCGCGCCGCCTGGCTTGCAGATCAGAGCCAGCCCAACAACCTCGAGGTGTCGATAGGGAAATATGCGGCCGCCGAAGCCGCAGCATTTGCCGCCGACGCCGCGATGAAAATCCTCGGCGCCTACGGCTATTCCACCGAGTTTCCAGTGGAGCGTTATTACCGCGATGCCAAGTCCTACCAGATCGTCGAAGGCTCTTCGAACATTCAGAAAATGATCATCGCGCAGGATGCCCTGGGTTACAGGAAAGCGAACCGTTAGTGCGTTGGGATTTATGCAGACGGGCAGATAAACAGTTGCGGCTTTTCACCGGAAGGATCTGGTTCAACCCGAACGCGGATGCCGTACACTTCTTCAATAGTTTTCTCGGTCAGCACTTCTTTCGCCGTGCCCTCTCGATAGATTTTCGCATCGCGCAGCATCACAAGGCGCGGGAAAAACAGCGCCGCGAGATTTAGGTCGTGCAAGGCCGCAACGATAGTCAATCCCTGCTCACGATTGAGTTGCCGCATCAGTTCGAGGATTTGGACCTGATGTTTGAGATCGAGGAATGCGGAGGGTTCGTCAAGCAAAAGAATCTGCGGTTCCTGCGCCAGAGCGCGGGCAATGATCACTCGTTGTTTCTCTCCGCCGCTCAGCTCATGGAGATAGCGGTCGGAGAGAAATAAACAGTCGGTAAACTGCATGCTCGCGCGCGCTACCTCGAGATCTCGTTTTCCCTCCAGGGCGAGGGGGCTGTGAAAGCTCGCCCTTCCCATCAGGACAATCTCGGCTGCGGTGTAAGGAAAATGGATTTGGTTTTCTTGCGCCACTACGGCAAAGATCCGGCTCAATTCTCTCTTGCTGTAGGTTTCGATAGCTCTGCCATTTAGTTTGACCTCGCCCCGCCCTGACAAAACCGCCGAGAAAATCTTCAACAAAGTTGTTTTACCCGAACCGTTGGGACCTAAGATACCGACCATCTCGCCGCTTTCGATGGAGAGGGAGACACCGTCGAGCACGGGTTTTTCTTTGTAGGCAAAGACGAGGTTTTCGGTTCGAATAGCGTGTTTCATATGGGCAGCTTTCTTCCTTCGCGGTAGAGGAGAAAAAGAAAGAAGGGGCCACCAAAGAATGCCGTGATAATTCCTACCGGCAGTTCCGCGGGCGCCAAGAGGATGCGGGCGACGGTGTCTGCCCAGCACAAGAAAATCCCGCCAGCGAGAAAAGACGCCGGCAGCAAGAGCCGATGGTCACTGCCGACGATTAGGCGCATGACATGGGGAATCATCAGCCCGACGAAGCCGATCATACCGCTCACGGACACCATGGCGCCGATCATCAGTGAAGAAGCGACGAAGATCTGACGCTGGAGCGCCCCGGTCTCCACGCCGAGCTGCGTGGCTACCTCCTCGCCCAGAGTGATGAGATTGAGGGATACGCCCTTCGTCCACAGCCAGAGAAAACCGAATACGATGTAGGCCCAGATGAAGGCGACGGTCAGATACGTGCGCGTGGAAAGGCTTCCCATGAGCCAGAAAAGCAGCCCTTGCGCCTGGTAGAAGTCGAGGATTGAATTGAGAAACATGATCACCGCGGCAACAAGAGAATTGAAAATGACTCCGGACAGTAACAAATGATAAGGATGGAGGCGGCCGCGAAACAGGGAGAACCGATAAATAAAGATCATGCTTAACAACGCGCCGAGAAATGCCGCGAAGGGAACCCAGGAGATTTCCCCAAGAAGCCCGCCGGCGATGGGCAGCAGCCAGTACGGAAAAAAGATCAGTCCCAAGATTCCACCCAAAGAAGCGCCACCCGAAACCCCGAGCATCTGGGGGCAGGCGAGCGGATTGCGCAGCAACGCTTGAAGCACAACACCACAAGCGGCCATGCCGCCACCGATGGCGACTCCCAGGAGAACGCGAGGGAGCCGCGCGCGAAAAAGAATTTCCGCATCTGGATTGGCGGTGAACATGTTTTCCAAAGCCTGCGAGAGATTGAGGCGGACCGGTCCGAGGAGAGTGCTGCCGACGATGGATAGCGCTAGCAAACCCAGTAGCGTCCCATTTACCCAAAGCATCTTTTTACGGTCGAGAACTTTCACACTCACTTCCATTCTTGAGTCCGCGTCGCGATTCCGCAAAGCATTCCGGATGAATGAACCGGGCAATTTCCTCCAGACCTTCTCCGACTCGGGGACCGGGCCGGAGAATTTTGTCGGAGGGATAAGCATAGACGCGCCCCTCTTTAACAGCGGGAATAGACTTGAGATCTCCCCAATGCTTGGCGGGCGCCGCGCGTTCCGATCCCATGCCGGCCTCAATGATGACCTGCGGCGCCTTGGCCACAACGAACTCGTCAGGCAGATTGAGCCATGGTTGTGTGGCATTGCCGGCAATGTTTTCACCGCCGGCCAAAGTAATGAGATCGTCGATGAAATTCTTGCCGCCGACTGCAACCAGAGGCCGCAGACCAACAACCAAAAGGGCGGAGCGGCGCGGCGCCGGTGCCACTCTTTTTTTCACTTGATTAAGTTGTCGTTCGATCTTAACGACCAGTCGTTCCCCTACTTTTGGGTTGCCCATCAAGCGGGCAACTGATTTAATCCCGGTCAAGATATCGGTGAGGCTGGCCACGGAGATCAAATTCACCCTAAGACCGAGGCGCTCCATTTCCCTTACCTTCGTCGGATCGGTTGCGGTGTTGACTCCGATCACCAGATCCGGCTTTTTTTCCACAATCACTTCAAGACTGGGGTTCATAAAGCCACCGATTTTGGGCAGCTGTTTGGCTTCTGGGGGATAATCGCAATAGCTCGTTACGCCAACCAGACGATCGCCAAAGCCCAGAGCAAACAGGGTTTCGGTCACGCTGGGTGCGAGAGAAACAACTCGCTGCGGACCAGAAGTAGACGCTTCTCGCGCCGAGGCCTTATGGCAGCACAGCGCCAACAGGCTTACAGCAAACAAATAGACAATGATGATCCGCCGCCGGTGATTCATGGCGCTCATAGAGCTAACAAGACCATTACCGAGGTCTCGCTCAATTCTCCAACGGCGCCGAAAATATCTCCGGTAACACCACCCAGGCGACGATGAAAATAGTTTTTGCTTGCCATAGTGAAGAATGTGATCCAGACCATCAAGACAACGCCGTTGCCGTGTAAGATCGCCGCTGCCAGGAGCAAAGTCAGGAAGGTGGCGACGAGAAAATGGCCAGTCTTTAGATGAACTATCAAATTCGAACCCAATCCCGTTTTCGCTGCTTTGGAGCGATAGCCCAATAACACCATCGCCCAGCGGCCCAGCATGGGTGCTGCCAGCAGCGCTCGCCAACGGTCTACGGTCATGCTCTCGAGAGCATGAATTTTAAGAAGCAGGACCAAAACGATTGCGATGAGGCCGAAGGCGCCGACGTGGCTGTCATCCATCACGCTAAGAACGCGGTCGCGGTCGCCGCCAGCGCCTAAACCGTCGACCGTATCGCCAAGACCGTCGAGGTGGAGCCCGCGTGTCATAAAGGCCAACAGGGTGACCAGGATTACGCTCAAGAGGCCGGCGCCTGTAAAAAGCTCGAGCGCGAAATTCACCAGCACCAAGATCAACCCTAATATGAGACCGATTGCAGGAAAGAAAATCGCGGATCGTCCCAACTCGTCGCTTGAATACTCTGTCTGGAAGGGGCAGGGAAAGAACGTCAAGAATCGAAGGGCCGCGAAGAAAGAGCTCACGAAAGTTTTTTCTCTACGCCAGCAGATTCGAAAGTCGCCATTTCACCGAGGAGTTTCGCAGCAGCTTCGGCCAAACCCATGAGGATACAAGCGCCGGTGCCTTCGCCCAGTCGCATCTGCAAATCCAAAACAGGCGACAACTTCAGCTCATCGAGCATTTGTTGGTGGCCTATTTCGGTGGAAAGATGTGAGGCGAAAAGGACATCCTGAATACGAGGACAAAGACGCTGCGCGATGAGCGCTGCGGCGCCGGATATGAAACCGTCCAAAACCATCGGAATATGGAATGAGGCTGCCCCCAGAATCACCCCCGCCATGGCGCCGATTTCCAGCCCTCCTACTTTCGTAAGAACATCGAGGGGATCTTTCGCGTTTGGCCGATTCAATTCAAGACCGCGCTCGATGGCCGCAACTTTTCTTTCCCAACTCATGTCGTCGATTCCTGTGCCTCTGCCGACAGCCTCGCGGGGAGCAGCCCCCGTCAAGGCGCAAAGAATGGCGGCCGCGCTGCTAGTGTTGCCGATCCCCATCTCCCCCGCTGCGAGTAAAAAAAGCTCCCGCGGGGTTGCTTCTTTTACGAGACGAATCCCGGTTTCGATGGATTGTATGGCGTCGGGTCGGGTCATGGCGGGGCCGCGCGAGAAATTATTAGTTCCACGCCGAACTTTGCAGTTGCACAGTCCTTGCATCATAGAAAATTCGTAATCTACACCCACGTCGATCACTTCGACGTCGACGCCATAATGCCGCGCCAGTACGTTGATGGCGGCGCCGCCGCGCAGAAAGTTATACGTCATCTGAGCGGTGACATCTTTCGGATACGCACTGACACCCTCTTCGGTAATCCCGTGGTCCGCAGCGAAAACAAACAAGAGCTTTCGCCCGAGCTGCGGTGGAACTTTTCCCTGAATCACGGAGACACGCCTGGCCAACTCTTCGAGTTTGCCCAGACTCCCTTGCGGTTTCGTTAGAGAATCGAGCCGCTTCTGGACTTCGGACTCCAAGGAGCGATCCAAAGGCCGAATTCTTTCGATTGTCTCCTCTAGGAGCATGCCGCTCCCTTTTTCACGATTATCGGGAGGCCCGCAACCATCAGGATCACTTCATCTGCCGCCTGTGCTACGGTTTGATTCGTCCAACCCGCAAGGTCGCGAAACTTGCGCGCTAAGGCATTATCCGGAACGATGCCTGAGCCGACTTCGTTGGTGACGAAAATAAGATTAAAATCCAATTCCGCGAGCTTCTCCATTAACTCATGAACTTTTTGCGTGGCATATTTCTCATCATAACGAATGAGAAGATTACTGATCCACAGCGTCAAGCAGTCCACCAGCGCGCAATCTGTGTTGCCGCGCTGCCTCAGTAAGGCTTCAGTCAATCCCAGCGGCTCCTCGATGGTACGCCACAGAGAGCCGCGCCGCTTTTGATGCTCGGCGATTCTTTGTGCCATTTCCTCATCTTTGGCTTCGGCCGTTGCGACGTAGATACGACGTCGGCCCATTTCCGGCGCGCGCTGCTCGGCGTACTGGCTTTTTCCCGATCGCGCGCCGCCGCTGATGAGAATGATTTGCCTGGTCATAGAATTGGTCCTGCGGTCCACTCTTCCAGCGCATTGATAAGCCGGCGATTATCTTTTCTTCTCCGTATAGCAATGCGGAAATAGTCGAGACCTAGTCCCGGAAAGGAATCGCAAGAGCGGATCAGCATCTTCTTGGGCAAAAGAAAAGAGCGAAGGGCCACGGCGCTGGCATTGCTAGCAATCCGAACGAGCAGGAAGTTGGTGTTCGAGGAATAAGGGTGGAAGCTTTTTAACTCGATTAAAGCCTGGGTCAAGAAGTTTCTTTCCCGATGGAGCCAGCGCTCGGTTTTCAAAATAAAGTTTGTATCGCCCAAGCATGCCAGCGCGACTTGCTGGGCGGGGCCGTTGACGGACCAGGGCTCCAGATAAGCGGCGAACTGCGCGACTCTTTGAGAATGAGCCAGGAGATAGCCGAGACGAAGTCCTGGTAAAGAGTAGTATTTGGTGAGCGAGCGTAAGACGATCAGATAAGGATTCTCTTTGATCAGTTGTTTGACGGATTCACCTTCGACAAAATCGACGAAGGCTTCGTCAACCACTAGAAACCTCTTTCTTACGAGGGCGACGCGGGCAATCTTCTCGATTTCCTCTTGCGGGATCAGTTGTCCGGTTATACTGTTCGGTGTCGTTAGGAAGGCCACGTCATCATCCTTACACCAAGCGGCCATAAATTGTTCGGTGGAGAAGCGGAAATCACCGCCACGGTTCGCCAGAGACAGGAAATGGACTCTTCCGCCTGCCAATTTCAGCGCGTTGGCATGCTCGGAAAAAGCGGGCACCACAACTAGCGCTTTGCGGGGCTGCAGAGCCATGCAGACGAGATAGATCAGCTGGGTCGAACCGTTGCCAAGGAGCACTTCGTTTGCTTTTATCTCATGCCGCTTCGCCAAAGCCTCTCTAAGTTCTTCTCCATAAGGATCGGGATAGCGTGCTATCTCGACGTAGCTTTTTTTGAAGGCTTTGCGCGCCGAAGCCGGCGGCCCCAAGGGGTTGATGCTGGCGCTGAAGTCAATAATATCGGAAGGGTCAATGCCAGTTTTCTTAGCCCAGGCATAGACAGCCCCTCCATGCTCTCGATCGAGTTGGAATTCTACGGGAGTGCCATCGAAATCAGTGCGAAAGTCATGAGCGAGAGAGTGGCTGTGACCAGGCATAGGACTCGCGCCTCCTTTAACATTCCAATATTAACCGGAGCGAGATCATCGCCAAGATAGGGCTTTTGAACTTCAATGCCGAAATAAATACTCGGTCCGCCGAGGCGGATAGCTAACGCGCCGGCCAAGGCGGATTCTGGATAGCCGGCATTGGGGCTTAGGTGATTGCCATGATCGCGCCGGAGAATTCTAAGGGCCAGGCTACTGTTCAGCCTTACCAGAAAAGTTGCGATGACCATGATAAAAGCCGTAAGACGCGCCGGTATAAAATTGACCACGTCATCCAACCGGGCGGCGAACTTTCCAAAGTAGAGATAACGTTCGGAGCGATAGCCAATCATGGAATCCAGTGTGTTAACAGCTTTATAGACCATGGCCATCGGAACCCCTCCCAAAAAAAGATAGAAGAGCGGAGCGACGATGCCATCGTTGGTATTTTCCGCCAAAGATTCCAAACTTGCGCGCAGAATTTTGTCCTCATTCAAAGTGGCGGTCTCACGGCCGACGATATGAGCCAAATTCTCGCGCGCTTTAACAAGATTGTCTGATCGCAGCGGGGTTTCAATCTGGCGTATGGCGTCAAGCAGTCCCCGCGTGGCCAAGGTCGTGGAGGCTAGTCCAGCAGTAAGAAGAAAACCTATCATGGGTGGGAGAAGTGCTACAGAATACAGCACCATCCAAGTAGCCCCGACCACGATAGTGAGCAATACCAAAGAGAGGGCCATTCCGGCGAAAAAGTCTCGCCCGGCGGCACCGCTCCAGAGAAATCGTTCGCCCCGGGAGATGAATTTTCCCATTAGAACCACTGGGTGGGGCAGCCAACGTGGATCGCCGACGGCAAGGTCCAAAAGAAAGGCGCTGACCAGGAGCGTTGCTGAGGAATTTAAGAAAAATTGCCAATCCATGAGATATTCTCAATTCACCAATTCAGCGGTAGTGAGGGCTGGACGCAATAAGGTCTCCGTCCTGCTCCAATCATTATCCTGCCGTTGGCTTAGTAGTTCCTTCTTCACCTTTCCAGATTTCGTCAAAGATCACATCCCGGAGAGGCAAGCGATCAAGCCATCCGGCTGTTTCTAGTTCCGGTTTGAGTTCGAAACGCTCTGGGTAACCCACGCAGAGGTAGCCAACCAGCGCGATGTGATCTGGGATGCGCAAGATCTCCTTCAAGCGCTCGACCGAGAGAATGCTTACCCATCCCACTCCCAATCCTTCCGCTCTTGCGGCCAGCCAGAGATTCTGAATAGCGCAGCAAGTTGAATAAACATCCGTCGCGGGGACGAGGCTGCGGCCGAGAACCGCTGGTCCGTGGCGCGTCGAGTCGCAGGTTACACAGATATTGAGCGGCGCTTCTTCGATTCCTTCTAGCTTGAGACTGAGGTAAAGCTTCTTCCTTTCATCGGAAAACTGCTCCGCCTCCTGACTTCGCGCCAGGAGAAACGCTTCCTTGATCAGTCTTTTCGTTTGAGGATCTCGGATTACAATAAAATTCCACGGCTGCATAAAGCCCACGGAGGGCGCGTGATGCGCGGCCAGCAAAATCTTCTTGATCACTTCGGATGGAACCGACGAGGAAAGAAAGCGCCGCACATCTCTGCGAGCGAAGATAGCTTTGTAAACGGCCTCCTTCTCAATCGGAGTAAAACATGCCTCCGACGATGGATTTTCATTGGACATCGGAATTGCCTCCAAGTTTAACTCCGGCAGCGGATGCCTTTGCCAATCCCTTTGCAATAGCCGTGTAGGCCGCCAAGCCGATCAGTTCGCCCAACTTGGTGTGCTTGCCGCAATAACGTTCCACGCTGCTGCCTAAAGAAGCAAGAGCAATGCAGTCGGTGCCGGTTCCGGTGGCGGGCAGACTCGATTGGGTGCTCCTGATGCCGCTCTCATAAAGTGCTCGCACACGTCCCTCGGTGGCGATCTGCACCGCTTCCACCATCGCTTCTTCTCTCAGACTTGGCTGGACCAAGAAGATCATATTGATCGTGTGAGGCGAAATCACTTGGCTGTCCTGAAACGAGGCGGCATCGCCTACGGATAGAGCGTTGCCATAGCCGGCAGTAGCAAAACAGGCGACTTCCCGTGCACCGTCAGAGAACGAAACCTCGATCAGCTCAGACATCGTCACGCCAGTGGCCATCACTACCGCTTTGCCCTGAAGCTCTAAGCGCTGCATCTCACGGCTGAGCCAACCTTCCGGGTTCCCACCAAAACCGGCGTCATCGCTGTTCACATGATGATTAACAAGATGGCTCGCGTAGCAGAATCCGCCGTTCAGTACGGCCCAACTCAGTATGGGTACCGGCCGGGGAAAACTGATAATCAAGGCATCTTGCTCTCGATGCAGCGTCACTTGTTCCAGCAGGTTAAAGGGCATGGCTACTCAGTTAAACTAATGATTGCTCCGAAAGCGTAAAGCTGCGGCATGCGGCGACGAAACCGCGGGCAAACTCAGGGTTCGAGCCAAAATGTAAGTGCACATAACTCCCGAGGCAGTTCTTATAATGATAGCCCTCGCGAATCCTTGTTTTGTTGGGTCCTTCCATGAGGTAGGCGGTTTGAATCTTCCTTCCAGGGAGAAAGCCGTGTAGCTCCGAATAGTGAAATTCGTGACCTCTGATTTTTTCTTCCGGCGCCATAAATGTTTTCTTTGCGGCCAAGACTTCGCGATAGCCCAAGGCCTTCAATTGCGGCAACATCTTGGTCGTAAACGGATAAGCTCCGACCATCGGATACTTCCGCCGCGCGCAATCGATTAATGTCTGTGACAGGTACATCAGGCCGCCGCACTCGGTGTATACGGGACCTCCCGCTTCGATGAAATGCCTTATGGCGGTGCGCATTGACTGGTTCCGCGAAAGCTCCCTTGCGAAGAGTTCGGGGTACCCGCCGCCCATGTAAATTCCTTTGATCCTCGAGGGCAGAGAGCGATCGTGGATGGGACTAAATCGCTCGATCTTTGCTCCCGCGCAGGTTAGGAGATCCAGGTTATCAGGATAATAAAAACAAAACGCCCGGTCGCTGGCGACCGCAATAGGAACTTTGTCGCCTGCCAGTTCTCTCGTCGTGGCCCCAGCCCACGCCGCAACCTTGGTTCGCGTGCTCACGAGTAAGCGATCCAAGTCGACATGATCTTGGATAAGCCGTCCTAGTCGGTTGCCGAAACGTTTGTCGAGAAAACCTTCCTGGGCGACGGCCAAGCCAAGGTGCCGCTCGGGAATTTTGAGATCGTTGCGAGTCGGTATTCCTCCGAAGCATTCGAGCATCGGCAACGATGCTATTGCGTCTCTCAGGTAATTGAGATGACCGACTCCCGCTACCCGGTTAAAGATGACGCCGATCAAGTTGGTTCTGCGGTCGAAGAGCCGGTAACCGAGAATCATGGCCGCGGCGCTGCGAGCCATCGCCGAGGCGTCTACTACCAGAATCACGGGCAGCCCCAGCAGCTTTGCCATCTCCGCCGTGCTGCCGTCCTCTGTGACGCCGCTTCGACCGTCGTAGAGTCCCATCATCCCCTCGATGACGGCAACATCTTTCTCGCGCAGGTTTTTTTGAAAGGACTGGCGGTTGTAGTCTTTGGATAACATCCAGCCATCGAGGTTGTACGACGGCACGCCGCAAACTTTCGCGTGCAAGCCGGGGTCGATAAAATCCGGGCCGATTTTGAATGGCTGGACTTTCAAACCGCGTTGCCGCAGTGCTGCCATGATCCCTAGAGAGATCGTGGTTTTCCCGACACCGCTATGGGTACCAGCAACGACGAATGCAAACAAAGATCGCATGGTGAAAATTCCCTCGGGTTCAACCTTATTGCCGTTCGGGCGGAGTGACGATCCAACTCTTGATTAGATTCAGATCCAGTGATTTTCGGAGATGATCCGCCAGGCGGTCGATGCGCTCTTCGCGTGCGGCGCCGAGATTGGCCCAAGTTTCGGCGGGAGCGAGATCCACGGCGCCGCGTAGGGCCGCGAGAAATGAATGGCGAAAGTCATCGTTGTCAAAAAAACCGTGCACGTAGGTGCCAAAGACGCGACCTGATGCGCTCACGGCGCCGTCGGGAACAGAGCCAGGATTTCCCAGACGCACGATTTCTGCAAGAGGCCGAGATCCCGGTTCATAAAACGTTTCACCTACATGTATCTCGTAGCCTTCGAAACCAGTTTCAGGAAAGTGGCCGAGGCCGAAAACCTGGGATTGCAACCAGCCTCGCACCCGTCGCACAGTCTTATTCGCGCGCAGTAAGGTTCGTACCGGCAAGAACCCGAGTCCCTTTCTGCCGCACGATTCGCCGTGATTTTCGACCCCCTCGGGATCTTCGATATAACTGCCGAGCATCTGAAAGCCGCCGCAGATGCCGATAAGAGGAACGCCCTTTTCATGAAGCTGCCCAAGCCGCTCGACAAATCCCCAACGATCAAGCCACTCCAGGTCGTCAAGTGTTTGCTTGCTACCGGGCAAGATGAGCAGATCCGCTGCGGCCATTTTCTCCGGGTGTTCGAGAAACGCCAGGGATACTGACGGCTCGAGGCTTAGGGCGTCGAAGTCGGTGAAATTCGCCATGTGCGGTAGAGCAATGACGCCAATCCGAATCCGCCGCGACGGTCCGCTTTCCAGATTTTTCCAACGGCGCATTGCGGAGGATCGCTCCTCTAAGGCAACACCGTCTTCTTCATCGAGACCCAGATTGGGGAGGTAAGAGACAATTCCAACGCAGGGCAAACCGAGTCGGCGCTCCATGGTTGATACGCCGGGGCGCAACAGTGATTCGTCGCCACGGAATTTATTGATAACAAACCCGCGGATTCGCAAGCGATCCGGTGGTTCCAGTAGTTCCAACGTGCCTAATAGCGAAGCAAAAACACCGCCGCGGTCGATATCGCCTACGAGCAGGCAAGCGGCGTCAGCGGCATGGGCCATGCGCATATTGACGATGTCATGCTCGCGCAGATTGATTTCCGCCGGCGAGCCCGCGCCTTCGAGCAAGATGATGTCGTAATCGCCAGTCAGTCGGCTGTAGGCCTCGAGCACCGCAGGGAATAGCTGTTCCACCCGTCGGGTGTGGTAATCCAAAGCCGAGACTTGTCCCCATATCTTTCCCAGAAGGATTACCTGCGCACCGGTGTCAGTGGAAGGTTTAAGCAGGATGGGATTCATCTCGACGCGAGGAATCACTCGGCAGGCTTCGGCTTGCAGAGCCTGCGCCCTGCCGATCTCGCCACCATCCGGAGTGGCTGCGGAGTTAAGCGACATGTTTTGAGCTTTGAAAGGGGCCACCCGATAACCTTCCTCCGCCAACACGCGTCCCAAACCAGCGGTGAGAATCGACTTTCCCACGTGGGACGCCGTTCCGAGGATCATCAAAGCATTCTTTCGGGCTATCATGACGCCTCGCTTTTCATGCTTTTAGTTGCGCTCACGGCGCTGCGATATAAAGCCAGTTAATCAGATCACCGCTTTTTACCAGATATCGTTCAGCCGGAACGTTAGACCGATAACCGTTAACCTCGAAGTGCCAGCCGCGGTCGATGACAAAGTCATTTCTGATTCCGGCTATCTCTTCGACAAAATCGTCCATACCAAACTTTTGCAAAGTGACGATAGGAACAACAATTCTCAAAACATCCAACACCGTGCTCCCTTCAACGGCCGCAACGTTCTGTTCAATCGGAGATCGGCTTTCCGATCCAAAATTGATGGATATTGTCACTGTCAGCATCCTATGTTGCGGCATCCCTTTAGCCTAGGGGAATAGATTTTCAAAGGTATATGAATTCCAAGCTAGCTCGCCGGTTCGCATCAGTCAGCGTCTAACCGGTTTCAGGTCCCAAGATTGAGCCGAAAGCCCAGCAAAAAATTTAGCGGAGGCGCACGAAAGCCATCTGCTTGCTCGTATTTCTTATTAAATAAATTTTGAATTTTGCCAATAAGACTTATTTCTTTGGCAAACGAGAATCGCCAGGGAAGAGTGTATGATGAGGCGAGATTAACAATCACATAGCCCGGGGCAACGATATTGCCGAATGGGGAAGCGGCGCGGAAATCATCTTGGCGTCCGACGATGTTAGCAATGAGGTTGATATTCAAAGCATCCTGCAGATAATTCAGGATCACGTTTCCCTGATTGTGGGGACGCCGCGGCAGGGTTCCATCTTCTGTGGTCCAGTTCAGATAGGTGTAATTGGCGCTTAACGTCAGAGGTGAGAAGATCTTTATTCCCAAAGTCCATTCAACTCCGTTGAAGCGGGCGTGACCCACGTTTTCAGCACGAAAACAACCAAACGGGTTTCCGGGAATGGGTCTACCCTCGATTAAATCGTTAACGTTACGATGAAAATAGGTTCCGGTTACTTTGACGCGGTCCGAGATGACATTCTGCTCAACGCCGAAGTTTACTTCCCAACTTTTCTCCGGACCGAGATTGGGATTGCCAAAGGCTGGACAGCCAAAGGCGGCGGGAAAGAACAACTCGTTCAATGACGGCGCTCTAAAACCCTTTGCATAACTTGCTTTCAGCCTGGTACCAATTTCCTGGAATAAATAGGCTGCGGAGAAAGAAGGCGTCCAGGCGGTACCAAACTGTTGATTATCATCCAGACGAAGTCCCGGAATCACGATCAACCGCCGGTCAAGAAATTGAAACTGCTCCTGCAGGTAGTAGCCAACGTTTCCGATGGCCGCATCGGTGCAGGTCCCGTGTCTTGGGAAATCGCAGGAAAACGCGTTGGTGGTGGCCGATCTCCGATTGTATTGGACTCCGAAAGTCGTCGTACCCCAATCTTCAAAGCGGTAGTTGGTTTGAAATTCCCCGGTAATGATTTGCTGGCGAAAAAGATCAATGGTGAAGGAATCGCAGGGAAGGCCGAAAAAAACGCAGGAATCGACGTCGTCTTTAAACTTGTCATGTTCTTTGTATAGCGCTCCCCAAATTCGGTAATCCCAGTTGGGCAAGATTTTATGCTCCCACTCAACTTTGTTCATGTATTGGGTCGTAGTCTGGCGGGCGTTTGGGTCGGGCATGGATGCGAAGTTGTTGTTGTTGAACAAGCCGACTTCTCCATTGATGAAATTAAAAATGCCTTTGAGGCTCGCATCCGGTGTGACTTGATAATCCAGCCGCGCCGACGTTGAGAGGTTCGCATAGTCATCGTTGAACTTCTCAAAACCTCTGCTTCCCAAATGGCCGACGCTGAATGAGTATCCGAGTTTTCCTACGCCTCCTCTCAGCGTTAGCACTTCACGGTTGGTCCCCCAATTGCCGCCTTGCGTCGAGAAGCCTACCTCCATTGGCCCTTGGCCTTTCTTGGTAAAGATATTGATCACACCTCCGATCGCCTGCGAGCCGTAAAGAGTTCCACCAGAACCACGGAGAATTTCGATACGCTCAACATTTTCGGTCGTCAGGTTTGCGAAGTCGTAGGCCCCGGTGGTCGTGCTGTTGACTTCAACGCCGTCGATCATGACGAGCACCTGGTTCGACTCGGAACCACGAATAAAAACGGAAGTTGTATTTCCCATTGAACCCGTTTGAACGACGTTGACGCCCGGGACGTCCCGCAGAACCTGCAAAACGAGGTCCCCCTGCCGTTCGCGAATTTCGTCCGGCGTGATAACCGTCAGTGATGTTGTGAGCTGATTAAGAGGAACTTCCGTCCGTGTGGCCGTCACAACGACGGGGGGAAGTGTCTCAACGGGGTCCGCGGCCTGAGAAAAGTTTGGCAGTAAAGTAAAAAGCAGCAGAACATACAAAAAAACCATTAGACCTCTCCTTTTCCCGCGAAAGGGGATGTTAGAGCAGATCGGATAGGTCTCCTGGCTTGGGCTTTAACCTACTCGCCGCGCCTTCCCGCCTTAGTCGTTATTCGTGCTCGTTATTCGTGCTCGTAAAATTCCCTAAGCGAGCACGATCACGAGCCACGAACACGATCCCAGGCAGTGGCTAATGCTTGCAGCTTTCGTGGCCTTTACAGTTGCGGGGCAGCAGGGGATTTCTAAGAAAGTATGAAGGATGAGGGATAAAGGATGAGTTTTCTTTCATCCTTTTGCCTTTCGCCTTCAGCCTTTCGAAGTCACCCCTTTCCCTTAATATCCGTCCGCGGTCGATAATCTTTCTCTCTATTTCCTCCTAAATGAACCGTTAATTCTTTACGTCGGTGAGACGAAAATCGATGGGAATTTTGACCCAGCTTTCGACCGATTTGTTGCCGTAATGAGCCGGCGAAAAGAGCCAACGTTTAATAGCTTCCGCCGCGGCTCGATCCAGAGTCTCGCTGCCGGAACTATCGTTCACTTCAACTGACTTAGACTTTCCGTCCTCGTCAACCAAAACGCGCAGAACTACGCGCCCCTCCTTGCCTTCTTTCCGCGCCTTGTCTGGGTATTCCGGTTTCGGGCTGTACGCATAGCTTGCCTGGACGAATTTCTCCCCTCCGGCTCCATTTCCCACCCCGCTACCTGATCCATTACCGCCGGCCGAACTTCCTTTACCACGGCTCCCGCCGCCCTCCCCTGAACTTCCGCGTCCCAGTTGACCCGAAGAGCCGCTCTGCGTTTCTGCCACCGCAATTACCGCTATTCCTTCAATCCCGGTCAGAACATCTATTGGCATAGCAGCTGCCTTGATCGGCAACGGAGATTCGCTCGTTTCTTCACTTTCTTCATTCGAGTTGGTCATAGCGGTCTGTGCCTGTGCGCGGTGTTTCGGCGTTCCTCGATTTAGCTTATTTTTCGCGCCAGTTCCGCTGCCGCCCGATTCTTCTACACTTTCTTTTTCCGCGACGACGAGAGTCACCGGAATTAGCCCTTCCTGCTGCGCCGTTGGAAAGACGACCGGATAGACCAACCCGATAGCGTGAAGCGTGACAGAGATAAGTAAGAACACACCCAGCTTCGTACCCACGACTCTGTCATATGCTCTCAGCATGGTAAAAAGTTCAAGAAACCTTTCTCTCTCTTCCGGAGAGGCGGGTGGAAAGAACTCTAGGCAGGTCTCCTGGCTTAGGCTTGAACCTACTCACCGCGCCTTCCCGCCCCGTTCGTTATTTGTGCTCGTTATTCGTGCTCGTACAATTCTTAATCGAACACGATCACGAGGCACAAACACAAACCCCAGGCAGTGACTTGCGTAGCGGTTTTCGTCGCCTTTACAGTGGCGGGACCGCGCCGGATTCACACCGGACTTCCCTGACACCTAAAGCACCAAACGACGCGAAAGCTATAACGGAAAAAAAATGTTGTCAAGAAGAATTTTTCGCAGGTCGAGAAGCGTAAGACTGAGGCTTTGAGATTTCTTTAGTTCTCACGGTTCTACCAACAAAATTTATAGAGACGCGAATAGGGCGAAACTTAAAGTTTCACCAAGTTCGACAAGAGCGTCAAAGTGATAACAGGAAAGGTCTACGCTTCGCCAACGAAGGTAAGCACGACTCAATAGCGCGAAAAGAGAAACACACAGCCCGATCCAGAGTGCCGTAGTCCCAACCAAGAATATCGCCACGCCCAAAGTTATCGCGGTGGCGATCATGAGATGCCATGCCCTCACATTTTCAGCGACGCACCGCGCCGACTCGTCACTCGCTGAAGTGGACCGGTAGAGAAATATTACGAGTGACCAGCGCGCGAAAACGGGAGCGAGCACAAGACTCAAGCCGCGCATTTCACCGATCACCTCGATGGAACGAATCTTAAAAAGGATAATCAATAAAATCGCCAACAAGCCGTAAATTCCAACGGGTCTGTCGGCTGCAGTCTTGGAGTTCGTCGAGAGAGCAAAAGTTTTCTCAGTTCCAGCTAAATGAGCCGCTCGAGTCATGAAGATAAGGAAAGTTACCAGGACAACGCCGAGGATCTCTGATTCGAGGTAAGGTTCTAAAACGCGATTTAAAATCGCCAAGGAAACACCGATGGTTAAGCCCACGAGCGGAAAATAAGGTGTACCCGACCCGACCCGCTCCGCGTTCAATTGACGACCGCTGAAACGGTCGCCCAGCACTAGAAATTTGAACGCCGCCAAGGCGTTTTGCATGGCTCCTCTTTTCGCTTAGCCCTCCGAAGCTGTCAACATGTTGGCGACGTAGACCAAAAGTCGAAGGAAAATTTGTCAACACCAAAAAGCAAAAATTCGCTTTAAAAATCACGAGGTTAGCAACAGGTTTATGCTTTACTTTTTGCTTATTTTCCGGTATTATCAGCAGTAGGTAACAACTCTCGCTAACCCCATAGTTTTACAGGAGAATTTTCCTAAAGGGACTGGTCAAAAATGGCTGAACCAACATCACCAGATCGATCTCGATACAGCGCTGACAACATCAAAGTCCTTGAAGGACTCGAAGCCGTCAGGAAACGGCCTGGGATGTATATCGGAGACACCTCCGAACGGGGCTTGCATCATTTGGTTTATGAAATAGTGGATAACTCCATCGATGAGGCTTTAGCGGGATATTGTGATCAGATTGAAGTGACGATTCACATCGATAACAGCGTCACTGTAATCGATAACGGTCGCGGTATACCCGTCGATATGCATCCGACGGAAAAAAAATCCGCGGCCGAAGTGGTTTTGACTAAACTCCATGCGGGCGGCAAGTTTGATAAGGCCTCCTACAAAGTATCCGGCGGACTCCACGGGGTGGGCCTTTCGGTTGTCAATGCATTGGCTGAGTCATTGGAAGTGGAAATCAAGCGGGATGGCAAGGTTTATCAGCAGAGCTACAAGCGAGGAGTTCCAACAGAGCCGCTTAAGGAAGTTGGAAAATCGAAAGAGCGTGGCACTCGCGTGACGTTCAAACCGGACGGAGAGATTTTTGAGACGACTGAATTTAGCTTCGATATTCTCTCGCAAAGATTGCGCGAATTGGCGTTCTTAAACCGCGGTGTAAAAATTACTATCGAAGATGAGCGAACTCAGAAGAAACATGAGTTTTTCTACAAAGGCGGGCTTTTGTCTTTCGTCGAGCATTTGAACCGCGCCAAAACCGCTATTCATCCGAAAGTTGTTTATTTCGAAGGCGAAAAGGACGGGGTTGCAGTGGAAATAGCCATGCAGTGGAACGATGGTTATTCCGAGAGTGTTTTTTCATTCGCCAATAATATTAACACCATCGAAGGCGGTACTCACCTGATAGGTTTCAAATCCGCTTTGACCCGAACCATAAACAGTTATGCCGTCGATACCGGACAGCTCAAGAAAGATGAAGAGAATCTCCAAGGCGAAGATGTCCGCGAAGGTTTAACCGCGGTCATCAGCGTTAAGGTTCCTGAGCCACAATTCGAAGGCCAGACCAAGACCAAACTGGGAAACAGCGAGGTGAAGGGCATCATTGAGGCTTTGGTCAATGAAAGACTAGGAAGCTATTTAAGTGAGCATCCGACCGACGCAAAGAAAATCGTTTCCAAGGGCGTGGAAGCCGCACGCGTGCGTGAAGCCACCCGCAAAGCCAAAGAGCTGGCGCGACGAAAAGGGGCTTTGGATTCCGGTTCGTTGCCCGGCAAGTTGGCCGACTGCCAGGAACGTGACCCGGCGTTGAGCGAGCTTTACCTTGTGGAGGGTGATTCCGCTGGCGGGTCGGCCAAACAGGGGCGCGACCGACGCAATCAAGCGATTCTCCCGCTTAAAGGGAAAATCCTCAACGTTGAAAAAGCGCGTTTTGACAAGATGCTCTCATCGCAGGAAATCCGCCTGATGATTACGGCCCTCGGTACAGGGGTAAAAGAGGACTACGACCCGGCGAAGCTGCGCTACCATTCAATCATCATTATGACCGATGCGGATGTCGACGGTTCGCACATTCGCACTCTGTTGCTCACGTTTTTCTACCGCCAAATGCCTGACCTGGTGGAAAACGGCCATCTTTTTATCGCCCAACCCCCGCTGTACAAAGTGAAACGGGGCAAACAAGAACGATATCTAAAAGATGAGGCGACCCTTGAAGACCATCTGATCGAACTCGGCACGGAGAACATCCAGGTGAGAGCGACCAATGACGGCAATGGCCTTGCCGGCCAGCCGCTGCAAAACTTCATCAAGAAGGTCGCGCGTTGGGAAAAATTGATGGCTTTGACGGCTCGAAAGAAAAAGAACCGGACCATCGTCGAAGGGCTGTTGCTCGAAAGCGGGTTTAACGAAGGAACGCTAAAAGACGAAAAGGCGTTAAAGAGCTTGATGAATCGGCTAACCTCGTATGTCAATCTGATGGCGCCGGACCAAGCCCCTTTATCGTGCAGTTTGGCAGAAGATCCAGAGCACGATTGTTTCAAACTTATCTGTGCCACCCGAGCCAACGGTACCGGCTTTCAAACCGTTATTGATCGGGAGTTTCTAACGAGTCCCGAGTACAAAGAAATAAAAAAACTTTTCACTGACCTGATCGGTCTCGGCCTACCTCCTTATTCGCTGGAAAATGGCGATCACAAAGCTCAGCTTCGCTCCCTCACCGAGCTTCTTGAGTATGTCATGGAGGGAGGCAAAAAGGGCCAGTACATACAAAGGTACAAAGGTCTCGGCGAAATGAATCCGGAACAGCTATGGGACACTACCATGAATCCGGAAACGCGGATTCTTTTACAGGTGAGGATTGAAGACGCGGTGGAAGCCAACGACATCTTCTCGACCTTGATGGGCGACGAAGTCGAGCCCCGGCGCAAATTTATCGAAGAGCATGCGCTGACCGTAAAGAATCTAGACATCTGATAGAAAAAAGTTCCAAATGTTCAAGCCGTTCAAATCGACTTTGAACCCCTGGAACGTTTTGAACGATTTGAACAGTTTGAACGGCTTGAACCCATCCTTTTATTAATCCATGGAAGCGACGCCAAGGTCACAAAAGGTCCCCGTTTATATCGAAGACGAGATGCGCGAGTCGTTCATGGCCTATTCCATGAGCGTCATCATCAGCCGCGCTCTACCCGATGTCCGGGATGGCTTGAAACCGGTGCATCGCCGGGTGCTCTACGCGATGTATGACCTGGGCAACACCTGGGACAAGCCTTATAAAAAATCAGCTCGCGTCGCCGGTGATGTTATCGGTAAGTATCATCCGCACGGTGAGATGGCGGTCTATGACACCATCGTGCGCATGGCGCAGGATTTTTCCATGCGCTATCCCCTGATCGATGGCCAGGGAAACTTTGGCTCCATTGACGGAGATCCTCCAGCGGCCATGCGCTACACAGAAATACGGATGGCGCGGTTGGGCGAGGAGCTGCTCGCGGATATCGAAAAAGAGACCGTCGACTTTATTCCCAACTACGACGACCAATTAAAAGAACCGGCGGTTTTACCTTCGCGGATACCCAATCTTCTTATCAATGGCGCGGCGGGAATCGCCGTCGGAATGGCGACCAACATTCCTCCGCACAATCTGGGCGAGGTCGTGGATGGGCTGGTTGCCCTGGTGGAGAACCCAAATATCACGATTAAAGAACTGATGAAACATATCCCCGGCCCGGACTTCCCAACCGGCGGATTCATACATGGAAGAGAGCCCATCGCCCAAGCTTACAACGAGGGGAAAGGCATCATCCAGACTCGTGGCAAGGCTTTTACTGAAACAGTCAAGCGGACCGGTAAGGAACAGATTATCATCAGCGAAATTCCCTTCATGGTTAACAAGGCCCGTCTCATCGAGCAAATCGCGGGTCTGGTGCAGGAGAAGAAGATAGAGGGAATAGCCGATTTGCGAGACGAATCGGACCGCGAGGGAATGCGCATTGTCATCGAGCTCAAGCGGGACGCGGCGGCTGAAATTATTCTCAATCAGCTCCATAAGCACACCGCCCTGCAAGAATCATTCGGCATCAATATGCTCGCCATCGTCGAGGGCCGGCCAAAAATTCTCAATCTTAAAGAAGCACTAAAAGCGTTCTTGGATCACCGGAAAGAGGTCGTTACCCGACGCACGGCGTATGATCTTCGCAAGGCCGAAGAGCGGCTGCATGTTTTGGAAGGATTGAGAATCGCCCTTGACAATCTCGATGCCGTCATCGCGTTGATTCGAAATGCTCATGATCCCAAGGTCGCCAAAGACGGCTTGATGGCCAATTTCGGGCTGAGCCAAATTCAGGCGCAAGCCATCTTGGACATGCGTTTGCAGAGACTAACGGGCCTGGAGCGTGACAAAATCCTGCAGGAGCACAATGAGACGGTTGAACTGATCGCCCAACTCCGGGCGATTCTGGCCAATGAGAAGGAAATCTATCGCATCATCGTCGATGAGCTGAAAGAGATCAAAGAGAAGTACGGAGACGAGCGGCGAACGCAAATCATCGACCACACCGAGGAAATCTCCATCGAAGATCTCATCGTCGAAGAAGATATGGCGGTGACGATTTCCCACGAAGGCTACATCAAGCGCCATCCTGTGTCGCTGTACCGCGCCCAGCGGCGTGGTGGCAAAGGAAAAATCGGCACCACCACCAAAGATGAGGATTTCGTCGAGTATCTCTTTATTGCGTCGACCCACTCCTACATTCTCTTTTTCACCACCATCGGCAAGGTGTACTGGATCAAGGTTCACGAGCTACCCCAGGCGACCCGCGCGGCGCGGGGGCGGCCCATCGTCAATCTTCTCAATCTAGAACCCGGCGAGAAAGTTTCCGCCTTTCTCTCCGTGCGGGAATTTCAAGAAGGGCGTTTTGTCGTCTTCGCCACCAAAAAAGGATTGATTAAAAAAACCGAGCTGATGTCGTATGCCAATCCGCGCTCCAATGGGATTCGCGCCATCGCCCTCGAAGATCGAGATGAAGTGATTGGAGTTCGGCTTACCGATGGGCAGCAGGAGATCATTCTTTCCACGGCGGACGGGCAATCGATCCGCTTCAAGGAAGAGCAAGTACGATCCACAGGCCGCGGCACTTATGGTGTCGTGGGCATGCGGCTCGATGAGGGAGACACGCTGGTCAGCATGGAGATCCTCAGTTTAGGCGCCGCTATCCTTACTGTTTCGGAGAACGGTTTTGGGAAGCGTACGGAGATGGACGAATATCGTCTCCAATCCCGCGGCGGCAAGGGTATCATAACGATGAAGACCACGGACAAAACCGGCCGCGTGGTGGGTGTGCAGCAAGTAACCGAGGACGATCAGCTAATGCTCGTGACCAATAAAGGCAAAATCATTCGCCTGCGGATAAAGGATATCCGCGTCATCGGACGCAATACACAAGGGGTGCATCTCATCGACCTGGAAGAGGGCGAGCGCGTGGTCTCTCTTGCAAGGGTAGCCGAAAAAGAGGAAGAGGAAGAGGGGCAAGACAATTCCGATCCAGCAGTTTAGATTGTGTGAGTTCTCTTTGAACGGCGATGTGGTGAGCATCCTCTCAATTAGCTTATGTCAAGTTCAATTGGCGTTATCGGCGCCGGCGGTTGGGGGATCGCTCTCACCAAGCTACTCGCGGATAAGGGCGAACCGGTGGCGCTCTGGTGTCATGGATCGGAAAATTATCGTGAGCTCATTGATACCAGAGAAAGCCAAAGTTACCTGCCTGGTATTGTTTTACCTCTGACGGTACAAATCACCCGCGTGCTAAACGAGGCGGTTGCCGGCAAACAGTTGATCATTTGCGCCGTGCCGTCCCATGCGGCTTATTCCGTCATGTCCAGCGCTGCGTCTTATATGTCGCACCACGCTAAGATTCTCTGTGGGACCAAGGGGTTGGAAGAGCAAAGCCTTAAAACCATGGGAGAGGTCTTGGCAGGCATCTTTGGCGCAGAGCATAGCGCGCAGCATGCATTTCTCTCGGGTCCTACTTTTGCGATTGAAGTTGCGCGTGGACTGCCGGCGGCTGTCACAGTGGCTGCGCATGCTGAAAACGTCGCAACCACTATACAAGAGATTTTGAGCACTCAAAGTTTGCGAGTGTATACCTCGAAGGACGTCGTTGGCGTGCAAATGGGAGGGGTAATCAAAAACGTTATCGCCATCGCGGCCGGGATAAGCGATGGGTTGGGCCTGGGCTTCAATGCACGTGCCGCTTTAATCACGAGGGGACTCGCGGAGATGACACGCTTGGCGGTTCGCATGGGAGCGGATCCAATGACGCTGGCGGGACTGCCGGGATTGGGAGATTTGATCCTCACTTGCACCGGTGATCTCAGCCGGAATCGGAAAGTGGGCATCGAGATTGCCCAAGGTAAAAATATTCAAGAGATTACCCGAGGCACGAAGATGGTCGCTGAAGGGATCCGCAACACGCGATCGGTTTATCTATTAGCTCGCCAGTTTGGCTTGGAAATGCCCATCGTGGAGCAAATGTATCAGGTTCTTTATGCGCAAAAGGCGCCTTCCGCCGCCGTCCGCGACCTGATGCAGCGTTCGCTCAAGCCCGAATTAAGCTAAATTGACAATACCTGGACTCTATGGTTGAAATAATTACTTGGCCTTTTACCCGGCCCAAGGGAGTCATTTTCGATGAAAAGAACCTATCAACCGAGCAACATACGAAGAAAAAGGACACATGGATTTCTTGCCCGCATGGCAACCGCCGGCGGCCGTAAAGTGCTTAAACGACGCAGGGCCAAAGGACGCAGGAAGCTGACCGTCACCGTTCCGCCTAAGCGAGCGCGTACGTAGAGCCAGGAATGTCGGTTGAGGGCACGGAGAGATTTCCAAAATCGGCCCGCCTGAGAAAACGACCTCAATTCCTGAGATTGTCGCGAAGCGGCAAGAAGAGCCACACCCCCAATTTTGTCGTTATCTGCGAACACAATGACTGCGGAGAAACCAGACTGGGGATCACCGTTAGCGGTAAAGTGGGTAACGCCGTGGTGCGGAACCGGATCAAGCGGTTGGTGAGAGAATTTTTCCGCCGTCGCCGCCATGAACTGGCTTCGGGTTTGGACATCCTGGTTATTGCTAAAAAGACCGCGGCAGACGTTTCTCTTACATCGGTTGAAAACGAGCTGGGAAAGAGCCTGGGAAACCACAGGAGCTATGCGAAATAGAGATGGTTATCCTACGTAATGGTCTAGCTCTTTTTTTGTCTGGCTATCACAATATTTTTTCACCTTTCTTGCCGCGGGCGTGTCGATTTTACCCGAGCTGCTCCGTCTACACTTCCAAGGCGATCAAGAAATATGGAGTCTTGAAGGGAGCAAGGCTCGGCCTGCGCCGGTTAGCCCGCTGTCATCCTTGGAATCACGGTGGTTATGATCCGATTGGATAATTTTTTCTGATGGAAAAACGTGCTTTCATAGCTGTAGTTCTTTCGCTGCTGGTACTCCTGGGCTATCAAGAATGGATTGCGCGCTATTACAGCGTTCCCGCTCCGCCCCCGAGTCCTGTCAAGCAAGAACCGGAAAAAGCCGCCCCGCCCGCGCCGCCTGTTAGTGCGCAGGTTGCAAGCCCGCCGGTTAAGCTGCCCGTAAGACAAGGCGCCCGGGAGATTCGGGTAGAAACCGACAATTACGTGGCTCTATTTACCAATCAAGGGGCGCGCCTAAAGAGCTTTAAGTTCAAACACTATCGTGGCGCAGTAAACGAAAGCAGTCCTCCCTTCGAAATCGTATCCTCGGCGGCGGGTGTACCGTTTCCCCTCGGAGTTCAGTGGCAGGGTGCGCCGCCGAATGACGACCAAGACTTGCTCTACGGTGTCGAAGGGAACGATCTGAAGCTGACGGGCGACTCCAAGGGAACGCTCGTCTTTCATGGCCAGGCGCCGAATGGCTACAGCATAACCAAGTCGCTTACATTCACGGGTTCGACCTACCCGATCGGACTGGAGCTTTCAGTTAAGGCAACTGATGGAAGCGCTCCGGTTCCGGAGCTCTTGCTGACTGAGAAAAGCGACCAGACGGTTTTAAATCCCGACGCACATTTTGAAGGCGTGATTGCGCTTGTCGACAACAAGATCAGCCGCGAAAAACCACCCGAGGCCACTAAAAAGGGAGAAGATCTCACGGGTGAAATTTCCTGGGCCGGATTTGGATACACCTACTTCTTCTTCGGTTTATTGCCCCAGGACCCCGCTCCACAAAAGGTTTCCGTCCATTCGAACGGACCGGCATTGATCGCGGCCATGAGTAGCCCGGCGGCTAAACCCCAGGGAGCCGGCCATTACACGCTTTTCATCGGCCCCAAGGAACTCGATATCTTGAAATCATTGGGGAAGGGATTAGAGCGATCAATCGATTTCGGCTATTTCAGTTTTATTTCGATCCCGCTCCTTTATATGTTGCATTTCTCCCATCGTTTTACCGGCAGTTATGGTATCGACATCATTTTATTGACGGTTTTGATCAAGCTTCTCATGGCACCGCTGACGCATAAGAGCTATGTGTCGATGAAGCAGATGCAAAAGCTTCAGCCGCAAATGGAACGGCTCAAGGAAAAATTCGCCGATGATAAAGAGAAGCTCAACAAAGAAATCATGGAGCTCTACCGCCGCAACGGCGTCAACCCCCTAGGCGGCTGTCTGCCCATGGTGCTTCAGTTTCCGGTTTTTATTGGTTTGTACAATGCCTTGAGCACGCCCATCGAACTGAGGCACGCTTCCTTTTTGTGGATCAAAGATCTGTCGCGGCCAGATTGGCAGTCGCTCCCGTTTACTATAGGCGACTGGCATTTAGGCATCCCCATTTTAACGATTCTCATGGGAGCGAGCATGTTCTTACAACAGTGGATGACGCCCAGCGCCGGTGACCCGAATCAACGAAAAATGATGATGCTAATGCCGCTTATGTTTACATTTATGTTCGTCTCTTTTCCGGCCGGCCTGACCGTCTATTGGCTGGTGAACAATATTCTTTCGATTGGACAGCAGTACTGGATCAACCGCCGCGTGTGATAGGATGGGTTTGGTTATGGATTTTGTGGAAACCGAAGGCGACACTATTGAACAGGCGATCGAAAACGCCCTTAGGCAACTCGGCGTGGAGCGCGACAAAATCACCGTGGAAGTTTTGTCCGAGGGAAAGAGAGGAATCTTCGGCTTCGGAGCGCAAAAGGCACGCATCCGTGCCGCTATTAGAGCAGTCAGGGACGCTTTGTATAACCGAGAGGTGAAACCAGGAGATGTTGAACCGCGCATCAGCGCCGCTGAATTGTCGGCGCTGGCCGAAAAAGCGAAAACAGTGTTGGCTGAGATCTTGAATTTGATGGATGTCAAAGCATCTGTGGAGACCAAGACCGGGGAAAGTGGGGACGAGGTAATTCTTGAAATCCACGCCGAAAATAGCGGTCTTTTGATCGGCCGCAAAGGCCAGACCCTAGAGGCTCTGCAGTACCTCGTGACGCGCATCGTTGGCGAACGGCCAGGAAGCGAGGGTCCCCATGTCGTCGTCGATATTGAACACTACCTGGAGCGGCGCCGCAAAACCCTCGAAGATATGGCGCTTCGCTTAGGCGAAAAAGCCAAACGGCAGCGCAAAACGGTTACGGTGGATGCGTTGAGCGCCGCCGACCGTCGCATTATACATGCGGCATTGCAAGACGATCCCTGGGTGACAACCAAAAGCCTGGGTCAGGGATCCTATCGGCGGCTGTTGATCATTCCCGAAGGCGATCGCAAAAAGAAAGAAGAGGTCAAAGCGCCATCGCGGGAAAAGCCAGGCGCACGAGCTTCGGGTAAGAATTAGCCGGTCGAGAAGCGGTCCGATGGGCCGTGATTGACCCCATTTCTGCGGTTAACTATAGTGAACTTGTGATTCAGCGTCGTAAAACGAGACCGGTTCAGCTCGGAAAAGTCAAAGTCGGCGGTGATGCACCCATCACCGTGCAATCGATGACCAAGACTGACACCCGGGATGTGCGTGCCACAGTCCAACAAATCTGGGCTTTGGAAGCGGCGGGGTGCGATATCGTGCGGGTTGCCGTGCCGGTGCGCGAGGCTGCAGAGCAACTCGGTGAAATTAAGAAACGCATTCGCATCCCATTGGTTGCGGATATTCACTTCAACTATAAGCTGGCGCTCATCGCTTTGGAGCAGGGTATCGATGGGCTGCGGCTGAATCCCGGTAATATAGGCGCCCGGTGGTGCATCGAAGAAGTCGTCAAGCTCGCGGCGGAGCGTAAGATTCCAATTCGCATCGGCGTGAATGCCGGCTCATTGGAAAAAGATTTGCTAAAGAAATACGACGGCCCTAGCGTTTCCGGGATGGTCGAAAGCGGTTTGCGCCACATCCGTATCCTGGAAGAATTGAACTATCCCGAAATTAAAATCTCGCTTAAAGCGTCCAACCCGCTGATGATGATCGAAGCCTATCGGATGCTCGCCGAGAAGGTCGAGTATCCCTTTCATCTCGGCGTCACGGAAGCCGGGACGCCGAACGTCGGCACGATCAAGTCCGCTGTCGGTATAGGCACATTGCTTGCGGAAGGCATTGGCGACACTATCCGTGTTTCCCTCGCCGCCGATCCGGTGGAGGAGGTGCGCGTCGGCAGGGAAATTCTCAAGGCCCTCGGCCTTAAGAAAGAAGGCTTGACCTTTGTCGCCTGTCCCTCCTGTGGACGGGCCGATGTTGATCTTGTTGCACTCGCCAAAAGCGTCGAAGAACGGATGATGCCGTACCAGGATTTGAATGTCCATGTCGCCGTCATGGGCTGTGAGGTCAATGGCCCGGGAGAAGCTCGCGCTGCTGACCTGGGGGTTGCTGGCGGTAAGGGCATTGGAATAATCTTCAAAAAGGGTGAAGTCATCCGCAAGGTCCCCGAAGCACAGATCGTCGACGCGCTTATGGAAGAAGTCCAAAAAATAGCCGCCGCGCGAGACGAAGCCAACGCAAACGCAACGGGAGCGTAGCAGCCTGCTTTAGAACGCGCCAAGAAGCAAAGCGAGAAGCGCAAAGAGCAAAGAAAGACGCTTTGCGCCCTGCTGTTAGCGAGAATCGTGCCCGCCGTCTTTCTTGCCCCAGGGAAATCATGCGCTGGAGTAAAACGTTCATCCCTACGCTCAAGGAAGAACCCGCCGATGCCGAGGTGGTGAGTCACAAGCTTCTGGTCCGCGCTGGGTTCATTCGACAAATCAGCCGCGGCATTTATGATTATTTGCCGCTGGCGATCAGAGTCATTCGCAAAATCGAAACTATTGTCCGCGAAGAGATGGATCGCGCCGGCGCCCAGGAACTATTGTTGCCCATCGCATCGCCCGCCGAGCTTTGGCAAGAGAGTGGACGCTGGGAGGTTTACGGAAAAGAACTGTTCCGCTTCAAAGACCGCCACGATCGGGATTTTTGCTTAGGACCCACGCACGAGGAGGTCATCACGGATCTGGTTCGGCGCGTTGTCCGCTCCTATCGTGAGTTGCCTTTCAACCTTTATCAGATTCAGACCAAGTTTCGTGATGAAGTCCGGCCGCGCTTCGGGCTCATGCGCGGGCGGGAATTTATTATGAAAGACGCCTATAGTTTTCATACCGATGTGCAGGACCTCCAACGCGAATATGAAAACATGTTTCAGACCTATACGCGGATTTTTACCCGCTGCGATCTGCGTTTCCGTCCAGTTGAGGCGGACACAGGAGCCATTGGCGGCAGCCAATCCCATGAATTCCAAGTGCTTGCCGAATCCGGCGAAGATGCCATCGTTAGCTGCAATCGATGCCAGTACGCGGCAAACGTCCAGAAGGCCGAAATCAAACCGCGCCGTCCCGCCGGGCGCGCGCGGCGAACCGCTCGGCGCGCAGGCCGAGCCAGCGGCGGCGATCATCCCGATGGCGATCAGCGCAACTCGCAACACGGACATCCGCATCCCCCGACGTTCG
>Ga0209684_1000007_pt1 | contig 39109 bp, 29 predicted proteins | sample PanSoiPlot6MoBio_FD_188322 | JGI IMG/M metagenome (GOLD analysis project Ga0209684, IMG submission 188322) | Tropical forest soil microbial communities from Panama analyzed to predict greenhouse gas emissions - Panama Soil Plot 6 MoBio (SPAdes)... | ecosystem: Environmental > Terrestrial > Soil...
TCTCTCTCGCGCGCGTCTTCCGCAGCGATGACGCCCTTGGAAACCATTTCACTCTGTGCGATTAAAGTGGAAGTGAGGTAAAGGGCGACCTTCATGAAAAGACCAGCGCCAATTTTTTTCGTTTGCGAGTGCGTGCTACTTTGCTTGCTTTGTGCCTGCGCGCCCCGTGTTGTTCAGATGAGTCCCGTGGAGGGAACGCCCGGTTCGGTCGTAAGTCTATCGATGGAATATCTCGTTGGCTGGCCGAGAGTGGAGATCGCGGACCGGATGATGGATTGGCCTCAGCTCAAACTCATGGCTTCGAATCCTGAGAGAAGAAACGTGCCCGGCGAAGAACTCGTTTGGATCGAGGACAAAATTCTCCAATTCACTATTCCGGATTTGCCCCCCGGCAGCTACCAAGTGACGATTCACGACGACAAGGGGCCTCCCGGGGACCGGGTCTACTCAGCCCTAGAGACCACGGCGTATCTCATCTTCCCTCCGGTGTGGCCCTTCGTCATGCGCTCCAATTCAACCGTCGTGACGTTGCGTGTCTTGCCGGCAAAGTAATTTCGCGTCGTGCCAACTGTAATTTATTTCGTATTTTGAGCAGCGGTTGTTCCAGTAAAAATTGCCTCGATGACACGACTCTTGATGCATGATGTCGCCCACAGCGAAAAACCCTAAGACCGTCAAAGCCAAGAAAAATCCATCCAACGAAAAGCGTCCTAGACAAACCTCCTCTTTGCTTCTTTGGCTTCCTCCGCTTGGCGTCGCCGTTCTGACGTTGCTGGTTTTTCTACCCGCGCTGCAAAACGGTTTTGTCTGGGATGACGAAGCTACCGTTGAGGAAAACTTCGCCTACCGTGGTTTAGGATGGAACCGGCTGCGATGGATGTTTACCACTTTCCTTATGGGCCACTACCAACCGTTGAGTTGGATCACCTTGGGATTCGACTATCTGGTTTGGGGGATGAACCCGTTCGGCTATCACCTGACCAATATGGTGCTGCACGCCGCCAATGCGGTTTTCTTTTATTTCATCACTCGAAGACTGCTATCGATCGCTTTTTCCATGCCCGCCAATGAAGCCCCCTGGCGGCTTGAGGTCGGGTCCGCTTTTGCGGCTCTATTATTCGCCATCCACCCGTTGCGCGTCGAGTCGGTGGCATGGGTAACTGAGCGCCGTGATGTGTTGTCAGGCTTCTTTTTTCTCTGGACGATATATTGCTACCTACGGGCAACTCTGATTGCAGAGCCGAGGTCGCACCGCCGCTGGCTCGCCGGAGCGTTAGTCGTCTACACTTTGTCGCTGCTCTCAAAAGCTTCGGCGATGACGCTGCCGGTCGTGCTATTGTTGCTGGACATCTATCCTTTGCGCAGGCTCCGTGGCGGGCTGTTAGCGTGGTATAAACCGCCGTTACGAAAAGTATTATGGGAAAAACTCCCTTTCCTCGGGCTGGCGCTCCTATTTGCCGCCACCGCATTGTTTGCCCAACACATCACCAAAACTCTCAAACCGCTCGCCGAATATGATGTTGCGTCCCGCATCGCCCAAGCGCTTTATGGACTCGTTTTTTACCTCTGGAAAACTCTTCTCCCCACGGGCCTGTCCGTGCTCTACGAGCTGCCGACCAATACTGACTCCCGGTTTCTAATGGTCGCGCTAACAGCAGGCGGCATCGTGATGGCGATGGGTCTGGCGCTCTTTTTTCTGCGACGCCGCTATCCAGGGGTCGCCATAGCGGGTTTGTATTACGTCGCGATGATCGCTCCTTTATTAGGACTTGTTCAGAGCGGCCCTCAGCTAGTCGCCGACCGTTACAGCTATTTCTCCTGCATGGGATGGGCGGTGTTATCGGGAGCGGTTGCAAGTTATGTGTGGGGTTTGTGGCAGCAGGGAAACTTGAGCCGGACAAAATTCAACCTATTTGGCGTCACCGCTGCTGGCTTGTTGCTGGCTCTCGGCATCTTGACTTGGCGGCAAACGCAATTCTGGCACGATTCGGAACGTCTTTGGAATCATGCGCTTACCATCGACCCGAACTCGATTTCCGCCTACATAAACTTGGGCGGAGAAATGAGAATCCAGGGCAAAACCGACGCAGCCGTCCTCTATTACAGCAAGGCCGCGTCCTTGCGCCGCAACGTGGCGTTACCGTACTGGAACTTGGGCGATCTTTTTATGCAGCGCGGCGAACTTGATGAAGCGGCGCGTTCCTACCGCAAAGTTTTAGATATTGACCCCAAGTCGGTGCGGGGTTACCAAGGCCTAGCCGCTGTGCGCGCCAAACAAGGGCACTATGAAGAAGCGGTGGCGTTGTATTTCAAGGCCCTGGCCGCGGAACCGAACAACGCGCGCGTGCACAACGATTTCGGCGGCCTGTTGAATTCCCTGGGCAAGGTACAAAATGCCTATGAGCAATTTCGTAGAGCGGTCGAGTTGGAACCCGAGCGGCGCGAGCCTTACTTCAACCTGGGTAATCTGATGGTGGGGCAGGGAGATCTCAGTCAAGCCATCGCATATTACCAGCGCGCGCTAGAGGCCGATCCCGACTACGCCGAGGCTCATCACAACCTAGGCCGAGTGCTCGCCGCCGAGGGCAAGCTGGACGAGGCCGTTAGCCATTTCCAGCAAGCGGTGCGCATCCGGCCAAATTTCATAGCGGCGCGCGAAAGCTTGGTGCTCGTTTTGCAGCAGCAGGGAAAACTACGATGAGTGAGTTTTGCTGTCGAACAAAAAGTTGTATCGTGATTGTCGTTTTCAGAAACCAACAGTCGCCTCATCCCATCGGTGCTGGCAGTTGAAGTGAGAAAATCCAAGCCCGTCAAGACAACCAGGAAAAATTCGCCGCATCGAAAAGGCACCCAGAACAAAGTTTCTTTGCTCCGATGGCTTCCTCCGCTTGGCGTCGCCGTTCTTACCTTTGTCGCATTTCTCCCCGTGCTACAAAACGGTTTCGTGAATTGGGATGACGCAGTCAACTTCACTGAAAACTCCGGTTATCGCGGCCTGGGTTGGAATCAGCTGCGCTGGATGTTCAGCTCCTTCAGTCTAGGTTTGTATCGACCCCTCACCTGGGTGACTCTTGGGTTCGACTATATCCTTTGGGGAATGGCGCCCGCGGGGTATCATTTGACCAGTTTACTCTTTCACTGCGTCAACGCTTTGCTTTTCTACTTCGTCGCTTTGCGTCTTCTGCGCCTCAGCATGCCCGGGACAGCAGCGGAAATAACGTTGCGCATCGCTGCTTTTTTTGCGGCCCTGCTTTTCTCACTGCACCCGTTGCGCGTCGAGGCCATCGCCTGGGCATCAGCGCGGGGCGATGTAGTCGCCCCCGCCTTTTTTCTCCTGGCGGTGCTCTGCTACTTGCAAGCCGCGGCGAGAGAGACTGATCCTCCTCACTATCGACGATGGTTGATTTACTCTCTGCTCTCCTACGCCGCTTCTTTGTTGGCCAAAGGAAGCACCATTCCCCTCCCTTTGGCGCTGTTGGCGCTCGACATTTATCCCCTTGGACGCTTGCCCGCCCGAACGGGAAAATGGTTCAGTTCCGAAACGCAGCGCGTCTGGTGGGAGAAGGTCTTGTTTCTCCTCCTTGCCATCGCAGCCGCCGTTGCTGCCGTGATCGCAAAGCGAGAGTCTCAGGTCCTTTACGGCATGGAGCAGTACGGTTGGCTGGTAAGAAGTGCTGAGTCGTTTTACGGGCTGGCTTTTTATCTATGGAAGACGATTATCCCGCTGTCGCTTTCGCCACTTTACCAGCGATCGGATCACCCGGATCCCTTCCATTGGATTTTCTGGCTAAGCGCCGGCCTTGTTGTGGCTATCACCATCTCCTTAATTGCTCTGCGGCGCCGTAGCCCCGCTGGTTTTACGACTTGGATCTACTATGGAGTTATGGTGGCGCCGGTCCTTGGCATCGTCCAATTCGGTCCCCAGGTAGTGGCGGACCGCTACAGCTATCTCGCATGCTTGGGCTGGGCACTATTGGCCGGCGCTGCATCAATCCCTCTATGGAGCTCAAAGAACCAACGCAATGTCGGTCCACTGACATTGAATTTGGCCCGAGCGGGCGTTGCCGCTCTACTCTTGGCTCTTGGCGTCTTGAGTTGGCGCCAAACCCAATTCTGGCGCGATTCCGAACGACTGTGGAGACACGCCATCGCTGTCGATCCAAATTCTAGTTACGCCTACGTCAACCTGGCTGCGGCAATGAAGACTCAAGGTAAAACTGATGAGGCAATTCACTACTACGGCGAAGCGCTCAGGTTGAACCCCAAGCTGGCGCTGGCGCATCAGAACCTTGGCGAGCTCTTTTTCGATCAGGGCGACCTTGACCGGGCAGCCCGTTCCTATCGCAGGGTTTTGGAGATCGATCCGAAGGCGGTGAAAGGCTACCAGCGTTTGGCCGCGGTGATGGCCAGACAGTCCCGTTTCGCGGAAGCGGTGACACTTTATTCGAAGGCGCTCCAGGTGGATCCGAACGATGCCTCCGTCCATAACGATCTCGGCAACACATGGGTAAGTCTGGGGCAATTCGAAAAGGCCGCAGAGCATTACCGCAAAGCGGCGGAGCTAGGGTCCACGCGCAGCGAGCCCTACTTCAATCTTGGCAATCTGATGGTTCGACAGGGTAATCTGGAACAGGCGATCCTATATTATCAGCAAGCTCTTCAGATCGAGCCCGACTACGTCCAAGCCCACTACAACCTCGGCCGAGTGCTCGCCGCTAAGGGGAGGCTGGACGAGGCCGTGGATCACTTCCGCCAAGCGGTGCGCGTCCAGCCGAATTTCATTTCCGCCCGGGAAAGCTTGGTGGTGGCCTTGCAGGAGCAAGGAAAAAATGAGGAGGCGAGCCGAGAATATGCTGAGGCCATGCGGATTCTTAGAGGCCGCGACCCTGTAAGAAGTCCCTGAGCCACGGAGCCTCATTTATGCTCCTGATGAGCGAAGTTGACGGATCGACGGCTTTGAGGCAAAGGCTAACGGTAGAAAACGACTTGAGCAGACAGACTGCCCCTACCCCTCGCCCATTTGCTCAAACAAGCCCCAGGAGTAGGGTTGGTGGCCTTAATCCCGAATTTTGCCTGTATGTCTCTCGCTCTATTTCTCTCTTCCTGATGCCTCACGGAGGTTCTTCAGAAATCCAGCGTCGATCTTGGCACCTAGTTCCTGCGCCTTGTAAAGATCATCCCACGCCCTACCGTAATCTTTTAAATAATAATATGCGTATGCACGACTGCTGTAGGCCTCAGCATACCTTGGGTTTATCTCCAGCGCCTTGGTGAAATCTGAGATGGCTTGGTCGTTCTGCCCCTTATTGTAATAGGCAATGCCACGATTGTTGTAGGCTTCAGCGTACTTCGGGTTTATCTCCAGTGCCTTGTTGAAATCTGAGATGACCAGATCGTTCTGCCCCTTCCTCCAATAGACAACGCCACGATTGTTGTAGGCTTCAGCATACTTTGGGTTTATCTCCAGCGCCTTGGTGAAATCTGAGATGGCCTGGTCGTACTGCCTCGTAAGCCCATAAACAACACCACGATTGTTGTAGACCTCAGCATCCTTCGGGTTTATCTCCAGCGCCTTAGTGAAATCTGAGATGGCTTGGTCGTTCTGTCCCTGTTTGTAATAGGCAAGCCCACGATTATTGTAAGCCTCAGCGTACTTCGGATTTATCTCCAGCGCCTTGGTGTAATCTGAAATAGCTTGGTCGTTCTGCCCCTGTTTGTAATAGGCAATGCCACGATTGTTGTAGGCTTCAGCATCCATTGAAGAGGCTTCCGCGGCCACCGCGGTACGAACAAGCATAAGCAGCAACAAGAGCCACTTGCTAAAACCAAATATTGCATTTGGCATTTTGTTCGCCTCACAACGCTTTCAGCTTGGGAAGCTCAACTTTGGTATCCGACGTGCTGCCTACATTTTACCGACACCTAATTTCATACCACCAAAGTTCAGCTCTATGCCCGTCCGACCGGGCCACCTGCGGCTAACCAGGGGGCGTAACAGCCGTGATCCCCTATCTCAATTGTCCCCGGGGTGGTATTAAGGTTTGCCGAGGAGGGTGTCTGTATGCAAGGACAAAAAGAAATGAATGTTAGAGAAAAAAATTCGACCGTGCTCAAAGGGGAAACGTTAAAGATCGAAAGTGGCAAAGAAGTTATAGCCAGATACAAAGTCAAAACTGACTATCTTTAAGGATCAGCAGTGGGACAATTGAGATTCGGACTTACAAGCTCCAATCTGCTTGACTCGACATGGCCATGACGTATATTATCGTGCCTAAACTATCAGGGTCCGGCTTATGCGAACAAAATTAGCTTTTATCTTGCTATGTGTGGCGGCTCTCGGCGCTGGTTGCTCGTCGATTTCCATGCCGTCGATGCCGTGGTCCAGTTCAGCGTCAAATCCCGATCTTACGTCCGAGCAGTTGTTTGATGAGGGAATGCGCAATTTTAACGAAAAGAAATACGTCCGCGCCATTGATGCTTTCACCAAAATCAAAACGGATCATCCTTTCAGCCCCCAGCTCACCGAAGCCGAACTCAAGATTGCTGACTCGTATTACTTGAACCAGCAATATCCAGAAGCCATCAATGCTTTCAAGGACTTCCAGTCCATGCACCCGTCCAACGAGAATATTCCCTTTGTGATGTTCCGCCTAGGAGAGGCGCATTTCGATCAAGTCACTACTACGGATCGCGAGCAAAAGAACACCGAGCTCGCTAAGGGCTATTTCGAAACTGTCGTCAAAACCTATCCGCAATCAAAATACGCCGCGCCGGCAAAAGAAAAGCTTGCCAAGTGTATCGGCTATCTCGCCGAGTATGATTTCAATGTCGCGTCCTTTTACTTTCAACAAGGGAAGTATCCGGCGGCCAGGGACCGCTTCGAAGAAATCGTGCGCAAGTATCCGGGCACTCCAGTAGCGGCACGGAGCCTGTTTTTCCTCGGTGAGAGTTACAGAAAGGAGAAAAATAACGTCAAGGCGGCCTTAGCCTACGAGGCGCTGATCCAACACTACCCGGAGAGCAAATTCACGGCTGAGGCTCAAACACAGCTGGCCGAGATAGAAAAAGATAAACAAGACCCGCTCGCTATGCTGTTAATGCGCGATCGGAGGCCGGGGGCGGTCCAGGAAACGAACCCGGACACGGCAACCGCCAAGTTGAAGGATGTTAATAATCTGGTGGCGAAAACCGAAGTGATTTACGAGGAGCCGGGCGCGGAGAAGAGTGTATTCCGTCGCGTTGTGGACGTGATCAATCCTTTCTCTTCCTCTAATGATGACAAGAACAAGCAAGAGGCAAAGCCGGAAACAGGCATAGACCTTCTGGTGAAAAAGAAAGCTAGTGAGGAACAGCCCGGCGTGATGGCTAATCTATGGAACGGAATCAATCCATTCGGCAGTGGCAGTGCGCCCGCCGCTAAGAATACCACTACTAATGCGAATACCGCTAATGCCAAAACCCCTGCTAATGCGATTACCGCTAATGCCAAAACCCCTGCGAACTCCAAGGATAGTTCATTGGTAAATCAAATCGATGACTCACTAAAACAAAAGGGCTTCGACTCGCAAACTCAAATAGCAGCTTTGAAAGCGCCGGATGTAGACCTGCCCAAGGTTGATGAGGCTCCGCCTCCGACCATGGACAGCGCGAAGCTCCTTGGCGATATCGACGCCAACCTGCTAAAAGGCGGCAAGAATGTAGCGGAGTTGCCACCAGCGCCTGAAGCAGCCGCAACGTTTAGCGATCCCGCCACCAAAGCGATGGTGGCCAAAGCGATGTCAAAAGAACCGCCAGCTCCGCCCCCCAGTGTCGCGGACAGTGGACTACTCGGCAGTATTGACCAAAAATTGAGAAGCCAAGGGGTCGAACCAGCTAAGTTCGAATCGTCGGTGCCACCGGGTCAGGACAATAAGCCGAGCGCGCCGAGGCAAGAACAGGTAAAGACAGTAGCACTAGAACCGAAGATGGCGGTAGAGAAAGGGCCACTCTTTTTGAGTCCGCCAGAAGCCCAAACCCAAGTGAAACCCACTGTTTCTCCCGAACCCGCCAAACAGGAGAAAGTAGACTCCTCCAATGACAAGGCCCCGGAACCAGAGGTCCGAGAGGTTCCCAGAGTCTTGGTCAAGGGACCGAGCCAGCCACAAACCGTAGCGGCGGCGAAACCTGCGGAGCAGAAAAAGCCGTTACCGCCTGACGACGAGGAAAACAGGGGAGTGATCGACTACCTCAAGCAAGATGTGGAAAGTATAGGCAAGGTTTTGAATCCCTTCCGCTGGTAGTCTTTCCGCTCATTGCCCATTCGCCGATAGCTCAGGAATCAGCCTTCGCTGAAACCACGCGCACTCTGCTGTGGGTTTTGAGTGGGCGTTGGCTTTGAACCACAATCCACTCGCCCTCGCGCAGGCCATCCGCAACCTCCGCTGTAGCCTGCGACCTTTGGCCCAGAGTTATCGTCCGGCGCTGAATTCTTCCATTCGCGATCACGTCAACATAGCTTTTCCCGCTGATTTCGCTGATCGCTTGACGGGGAATTAGAAGAACGTTAGCTTTTTCGTACGATAACGACACCGATACGCGCACGCCGGGCTTGAGCAACTGTTTCGCATTGGCGATCTGGATTTCGATTTCGCTCCCTTGGTCCCCGGTTTCCGACTCGGAACGTGTGTCCACCACATGACCGTCAAAAACTCGCTCCGGAAAAGTTTCCGCAGTGACCCGGGCCGGCATGTCGCGCTGGATACCGCCAGCACTGGCTCGCGGGATTTGAATCGTAACACGCATGACATCGAGATTTGCCATTGCCAAAATCGGTTCTGATCGTTGGAGATAAGTTCCCGGCGTACTCAGCCGGCGCGTGATCACGCCGCTCACAGGCGCCGACACTTTGGAAAACTTTAGAAGGTAACGCAGTTGCTCGAGACTCGCCCGATACTGCGCAGCCTGAGCCTGCGCCAATTTTACTTGGGCGTCCGCCGTGGCAACAGCAGCTTCCGCGTCGGTTAACTCCTTCCGAGCGATCAGATCCTGGTCGCGCAATTCCCGGACCTGCGCTAATTTCTTTTCTAAATCGCTAAGCCGCTTTTCTTTTCCGCCGAGGTCGGCTTGAACCGCCTCCAGCCCAATCTCGACCTCCCTCTGGCGGCGAATCAACTCGGTGGCCCGGATGGACGCGACCCATTGTCCCGCCGAAACTGGCTCGCCAACATTGAACCGCACGGCTTCCAACAAACCCGGAATCATGGTAACGATCTCGACCTCTTTCAGGGGCTCCAATGTTCCGCTTCCATGAATTTCCACAGTCATGGATCCACGTTTCGTCTGAACGGCACGCACCGGGATTTCGTCTTCGAACGCGAGACCAACGCGAAGCTTTTGGAGAATTTCCGCGGGACCCAAGAAATAGCCCGTAACGATCGCGAGCATCACCAAAGCAAGAGATATCCCCAGGAAACGTCTCATGACGCCGGAAAACGTTGGGGCCCGTCGCTTCTGGTCTTGCGACAGCCCCCTTAAACTTTAACTGTGATAACTCAGAGGCGGTATTCGGTAAGAATGCTATTGAAGCTTTTGCGGCTCCGGATTCTCCACGCTCATTTTAGTAGCCAAAACCGGCTGGCCTGCTCCCGCGGGCCGCCCGCGGAAAAGGCTCCGAAGCTTAGCGGGCAAGGCCACCATAGAAGTCTGGAACCGCTCTAAGTAGAGATACACGACCGGTGTGATGTAGAGCGTCAAAAGCTGGGAAATGAGCAGACCGCCAACCACCGCAACACCCAAGGGACGGCGCGATTCGGCGCCGGCGCCCCAACCGAGCGCGATGGGCACGGCGCCCATGAGAGCGGCCATGGTCGTCATCATAATGGGTCGAAAACGCACCAGGGCCCCTTCATAAATCGCGTCAAATGGTTTTTTCCCCTCGTTTCGCTGCGCTTCCACGGCGAAGTCGATCATCATGATCGCGTTCTTTTTGACGATACCGATCAGCATGATGAGTCCGACGAAAGCGTAGATACTGAGATCCATCTTGAACACGAGCAGCGCGATCAGAGCGCCCAATCCGGCGGAAGGCAGACCGGAAAGAATGGTCAACGGATGAATGAAACTTTCATACAAGATGCCCAGCACCAGATACACAACGAAGACAGCCAAGGCCAGTAGGAACCAGAGACTTCGTATGGAGGATTGAAACTCCTGGGCTGTGCCCTGGAAGTTCGTACTGATGGTTCCGGGCAATGTTTCGCGCGCGAGTTGATTGATCGTATTGACCGCATCGCCCAAAGCTACCCCCGGCCGCAGGTTGAACGATATCGTCACGGAAGGCAATTGACCGGAATGGTTCACGGACAGCGGTCCGACATTCGACGAGAGGGAGGCGATGGCATTGAGCGGTATCATGGGAGTCATGTTAGCTTGCGTTGCGACTTGCGAGGAAGTGTTGCTGTTGCTCGGACGGATATACAACAACGACAACACCGATGGATCCTGTTGATATTTCGGATCCAGCTCCATGATCACCTGATACTGGTTGGTTGGTGTGTTAATGGTGGAAATCTGCCTCGAGCCGTAGGCGGTGTAAAAAGTGTTTTGAATCTGCTGCGGTGAAACCCCTTGCGCCGTAAGTCCCAGGCTCGCCGCCTTATCCCGATCAATGGAGATCTGCACCTGGGGATTGTTCAATTGCAGATCGCTATTGACATCCTGGAATTCGGCGCGCGATCTAATTTTCGCTTCCAACTGCGGCGCGTACTGATACAGTTCCGCTGCATTGGGGCTTTGGAGCGTATACTGGTAGACGCTGCGCGATAGGCGGCCGCCGATTCGAATGATCGGTGGATTCTGAAGCGAAACCCGCACGCCGGGAACCGCCGACAACTTCGGCCTGAGCTCCTGAATAACTTCGTCCGCGCTCAACTTGCGTTCCTCTCTTGGCTTAAGCCGTATGAACATCGCCCCGGAATTGACCGTTGTGCTCACGCCGCCCACTCCCACACTGGACCTAAATCCGTCCACGTTGGGATCTCGAGCTACGATGTCGTCGAGCTCCTTCTGATGGCGGACCGTATCGTCGAAAGAAGTTCCCTGGTTTGTTTCGGTGAATATGACGATCTGGCCCGTGTCTTCACTGGGTATAAAACCTTTGGGCACCAAACCAAAAAAGTAAACCGTCGCCGCCAACACCAACAATGATATCGCCATGGTCGTGCGATGGAATTTGAGGGCCCACTGCAAAGTCACTTTATAAAATTCCGCCATGCCATCGATAAAACTTCCGATTGAACGGTAAAACCATCCGTGCTTCTTTTCGCCAGGCGGCCGCAAATAGCGGCTGCACAACATCGGGGTCAGCGACAACGAAACGAACATCGACACCAGAATCGCTACGCCGATGGTCACAGAAAATTCTCTCAGCAAACGGCCCAGCATGCCGGTCATAAACATAACCGGGATAAAAGCGGCCACCAAGGACAAGGTCATAGAAACGATTGTGAACCCGATCTCCTTAGAGCCATTGACGGCGGCTTCAAAAGCGCTTTCACCTTCCTCCATGTGGCGGACGATATTTTCCAGAACGACGATGGCGTCGTCCACGACGAAACCGACGGACAGGGTCAGCGCCATCAGCGATAGGTTGTCCAGGCTATAGCCCAAGAGGTACATGATGGCGAAAGTGCCGACGATAGACATGGGCAACGCCAAACTGGGAATTATGGTCGCCGACACATTGCGCAGGAAGAGAAAGATGACCAGAACAACGAGCCCGATGGTCAGGGCTAAGGTGAATTGAACATCCTTGACGGACTCGCGAATGGACTGTGTGCGGTCGAATAGTATTTCCAATTTCACCGAGGGCGGAATCTGGTTTTGTAGCTGCGGCAAAATGGCCTTGACAGCATCCACTACCTCGACCACGTTGGCGCCGGGCTGCCGTTGCACCGCTAAGACCACCGAGGGCCTTTGATTGTACCAGGCCGCGACCTTTCTATTCTCGACGCTGTCGAAGACCTTGCCCAAATCCCGCAAATAAACCGGTGCTCCGTTTCGGTACGTCACAATTAACGGCTGATAATCCGCCGCCTTCATCAACTGCCCATTGGACTTCAACGTAAGGGATCGGTAGGGTCCGTCCAACGTTCCCATGGGAAGGTCCACATTGCCGCGCTGCACCGCGTTTTGAACTTCCTCGATGCCAATCTGGCGCGATGCGAGGGCCGTGGGATCGAGTTGGATGCGCACGGCATACTTCTGAGAACCAAAAACATCCACCTGCGCGACACCGCTTACCATCGATATGCGCTGTGCCAGGAGATTCTCGCCGTACTCGTCCACCGTGGATAGCGGGAGTGTTTCTGAAGTTAATGAAAGCTGCAGGATTGAAATGTCAGCCGGGTTAACTTTCCGATAAGACGGCGGCGTGGTCATTGTCGTCGGAAGGTCCTTAAGAGCCCGGGAGATCATAGATTGGACGTCCTGCGCAGCCGCGTCGATGTTGCGATTTAGATTGAATTGGAGCGTAATCTGCGTCCGACCCAGAGTATTAATGGAATTCATGGAGTCCAGACCGGCAATCGTGGAGAACTGCTTTTCCATAGGGGTCGCCACGGAGGCGGCCATGGTTTCGGGGCTGGCGCCCGACAAAGTCGCAGTGACCACGATGGTAGGAAAATCGACGGTGGGCAAATCGCTCACCGGAAGGGCGCGATAACCCATGATACCGAACATAAGAATCCCCACCATGACAAGGGTCGTCATGACAGGCCGGTAAATAAAAGGTGCCGCAATGTTCACGACTCAGCTCCCTTTTTTATCTGCACTCTCGATCCCGCGGTCAACAAGAATTGGCCGTCGGTTACGATGGTCTCTCCGGGCTTGAGACCCTTATCCACAACCGCCTCGCCGTTGAGGGTTCGGCTGACAACGACGGGGCGGACTTCTACTGTGCGATCCGGCTTTACCACATACACAAGCTGCTGGTTTTGACCGGTCTGAATAGCTTGAAACGGAATCACCACGGCATTGGGCTGCTCCGTGAGATTTAATAGGACCTTGACGAATTGTCCGGGCCAAAGCCGCCGTCCGGCGTTGGCAAAAGTTCCTCGAAACCTGATTGTACCGGTAGTCGAATCCACCGCATTGTCCACAAAGGTCAAAGTGCCTTCTTCGGGACTATCCGGAATTTGCGGGAGTACTGCAAAAACCTTGAGATTACTTTGGGCCATACGCGATTTTATCTCTGGCAGATTGCCTTCGGGAAGAGAGAACGTGACATAAATGGGATTTATCTGGTTGATAACAACCAAGGGGGTCGCGTCATTGGTCCTGACTAAATTTCCCTGATTCACCAGTAAACTTCCCGTGCGGCCGTCCACCGGAGCAAAGATGTAACAGTAACTGAGCTGAACTTTGGCATTTTCCACTGCGGCCTTATCAGCGTCGACCGTCGATTCCAGCGCGTCGGCATTCGTTTTGATCTGATCAAACTGCTCCTGAGATACATATTGTTTCTTGACCAACTCTGCATAGCGCCGGGCTTGCTCGCGCGAATTTTGCAGCTGCCACGTATCGCGCTTCAAGTTTGCCTCGGCCTGTCTGAGGGCCGCCTCCAACGGCCGCGGGTCGATGGTGAAAAGCGGGTCGCCCTGTTTGACATCTTGGCCCTGAGTGAAATGGACCTTCGTAACGACCCCGCCGACCTGGGCTCGGATGGATACGGTGGAGTAGGCTTCCACGCTCCCAGTAGCTGAAAGCTGCACCGGCATGTTTTTTTGGGCGACCGTCGCCACGGTGACCGGCACTGCAGCGGATCTTCCGGACTGGCCCTGGGACCGACCGCTGCCCGATCTTGCCTGCCGGCGGCCGCCGCCTTGCCCATCGGAAGCCTCTTCCGGCTGGCCTTCGCTTTTAGGTTTACTGAGGGACCACGAAGAGTATTGCTGTATGCCGGCGAAGCCAGCCAAAACTACCACCAGTATCACGATCCAGACAGAACGCTTCATGTAGTTTGCTCCTAACCCAGTGGCCTAACAGCTCCTATCAGTTCGGACTGCGCATGACAACAGCCTACCGACCTATGGCCCTTTGGAAGAAGGCGTCGGCAATCCTGTAATCATATACTGTACGAACATAAGTCGTTTCCGAAGTGGTGTAAAGGTTCTGCGCATCGGTGAGTTCTATGATCGATCCTACGCCAACCTGGTATCTTCCGCTAGCTAAGTCCAGGTTTTCTTTCGCTGCGTCGGCGGCAGCTCGGTTGGCTTTGAGTCTCTCACTGATCGCCAAGAGATTGAGGTAGGACGACTCGACGTCGAGGGCAACTTGCTGGCGCTGCTGCTCCGCTTGGGCGCTGATCACGTAATACGTGCTGAGGCTTTCCTGCACTCGGTTGGTCGTTCTGAAGCCGTCGAAAATAGGGATACTCAAGCTCACTTGCACCTGCCAGCCGGGCTTCAAAGGAAACGCGTCAAGTCTAAAAGTGTGTCCCAGAAAGGTCGCTGTGTTATTGCCTACGTTTGCTCTCCTGTAGTTGCTGTCAAAAATAATGTCCGGTAGATGGCCGCGCCTGGCCGCGGCGATGGTCTGATCTTGCGCCCTTTTTTGGGCTTCAAAGCTTTTCAGTTCAGGCCGATTAGCATAAGCAATTTCCCTCGCCTCATCAAGGCCATAGGAAGGGCGAATGGTCGGCGTAGAAAGGTCTTCCACCAAAGGCTGAAGAGGCAAATAGCGCACGCCTATCGCATTTTTCAACACCACCCAGGCAACCTGCATCGCATTTTGGGCGGTGATAAGATCGGCTTGCGCGCTGTACAAATTGGCTTGAGCCCGCACCACGTCGATCTTCGCCCTAGTTCCCACGTCAAAAAAACCTTGCGTTTGGTTCACCACCAACTGTCGCTCATCAACGGTGTCTTGGTTTACTTTGACGATCGCTTGGGCTTGGAGGTAACCGTAATAGGCTTGTTTCACGCTCAAAACGACGCTGTTTAACGTTGCCGTATAGTTAAACGCCGTGGCGTCCACCGTCTCCTTCGCTGCCTGCACCGTCCCCTCCCGTTTGCCGAAGTTGTAAAGGATCATGTTGACATTAACCTGACTGGAGTAAGTATCAAACGCGCCGGTCGTCGAGATCGATGAAGTGGTGTTCACTTCGGTGCCCGTCCGGTAAAAATTATTCACGTTGATCGAGGGGTAATAGGCTGCCATCTGTTGTCTCCAGACGGCTTGCTGGGCGTTGATTCTCTGTCTCGCTTGGATAATGTTCGGGTTATTATCCAGAGCCATTTGCAGCGCGGTGTCGAGCGTTAAAACCCCGTTGCTTTTAGGCTCAGCGACCTGCAAAGACATTTGTGGCGCCGGATCTTGGCTCTCGGCAGACTGGCACAGGGTCGGCCACAGCAACAATAACGTAAAAAACAACCAATAACTGTCCCGTTGTTGTGTTGTCTTGGCCATCAATTTCATAAAACTCCTCCCTTACCTAAAAAAAGTTCAATCTATAACGTCTCCTAACGCAAAGTAAAACCCGCACGACACGGCGGGAAACGAGAATAGAAGATAGAAGATCGAGATTGCAATCCTCCATCTTCTATCGCCTACCCTCGACCCTCGTTAAAATCACTGTTTAGCCGCGGTTGGCGTCGTCAGATTTCTCTCAGTCACGCGGAGCGTCAGGGGAGCAAGGCAAAGATCCGTAGCGGCCCGCCGCTTCCGCCTTTGATTTTCATCGGCAGAGCGAAGATGGTGGCGCCCATGGGTGGCAAGCGGTCAAGTGCAGCGACATTTTCGAAAATAGGAACGTTCGCGCCGCACAGAGTCTGGTGCGCGATGAAGTCCTTAGACGGTCCGTAATCAATGCTCGGTGTGTCGAGTCCCACTGCTTTGACGGCGCGCTCCTTGATAAGAAACTCGGCGGCCTCCTTGGAAAATCCCGGGAAGTGCAAATCAGTGACGTTGCCCGGCTCATCGGTGCCAAAGTAGCGCTTGCGATCACCCCAATATTTCCCCCATCCTGTGTACATCAGGACAATAGCACCTTTCGGAATGCGTGGGTGTTTTTTTTCCCACGCGCGGATGTCATCTATCCGGAGAAGATAGTCCCGGTCAGAGTCGGCCTTGCTGCGAACATCTATGATGACACCCGGCCCGATAAGGTTGGCGAGGGGAATCTGCTCCGTTGTCCATTTTCCTTCGGCAAAATGAATGGGAGCATCGAGATGAGTCCCGCCATGTTCCGACGCGCTATAGTTGTAAGAAGAATACCAATAGCCCTGGGGGGTTTTCCCTTCGCTCACAGTTTCCAGTCGGAAGGGTTTGGCGGTGGGCCAATAAAGTGTGTCGGCGCCGAAGGGATAGGTCATGTCGATCAGTTTCTTAGCGTCAATGGCGTTGACGGTGGACGTTACGAGCATCGCGGAGAAGACGGTCAACAGAACCGTTTTCATCACAGTTTCCTCCCATCGGTTTTTCCGCAGGTCAATCGGGTCGGCGAGCTATTTTTTTCGCACCGCCTCCAACTGCTTCTTGGCATCGACGAACTCAGGGTTAATTCTGAGCGCCGCTTCGAATTCGAGCTCCGCTTCTTTGTAGCGGCCCCGGTCAGCGAGAGCCTTGCCTAACTCATAGCGCGCCACCTCATCGTCGGGACAAAGCGCCAGTCCGTCGCGATATAGAGCGATCGCTCTTTCCCTATCGCTCGACAACTGGGCCTTCTCGAAATAATCGTTGAAAGCCCGATTACAGTCCCGCTGCTTCTGGTCTCGCGCCTGCTGACCAGCCAGAAGATCGTTGATTTCTTGGCGTTGGCGGGCAATCTCGATTTCTTGTTGCTTTATTTGTTCGGCTTGCTTTTCCAAGATCTCCGATCGGCAAGCAGGCAAAGCAAACACAGCAGCTAAGACAAGGGCGATGATTGGCGGGTGCAACGGCACAGGCGGCATAGTAGACGTTATTTTACGTCTTTGCCCTCGTCGCTTCCAACCCGAGGTAAATTTTCTCCGCCTTGATCGGCAAATCTTTAATGCGCACGCCGACGGCGTCGAATACTGCGTTGGCAATAGCCGGCGCCACCGGGATGAGCGCGCTTTCGCCGATTCCTTTGGCGCCGAATGGCCCGTTTCTGTCCGGTGTCTCGATGGAAATGGGATCAATCACCGGCGGCATGTCCCCTAGGGAGGGCAGAACATAGTCAACGAGATTGGGGTTAATGAGTTGGCCGTTGTCATAGGCGATCTCTTCGAACATCGCCTGGCCGATGCCTGTGATCGCCGCGCCCGAGAGCTGTTGGCGGCAACCTAACGGATTGATTGCTTTGCCCACGTCGACGGCGGTTGCGTACTTAAGTAGTTTGATTTTTCCGGTCTCGGAATCCACTTCGACTTCTGCCGCGCCGGCGGCGACAAACCAAAAGGCCGAGGTGCTTTTCTCCCCGTATTCGTCCTTGACCGAAGTTTTCACCTGCCCGTCCGCGACCAGCGTCCCGCCGCGCATGCCAAAACGCTTGGCCATGACTTCAGAATAATCCAACGCCGTTTCCGGTAATCGTATCTTTCCGTCGGCGAACTTAATTTGATCTTCCGGTATGCCATATTCTTTCACGACTGTCTGCTTGAGCTGCCACATGATGTCTTGCGCCGCTAGTTGCACCGCCTTTCCCATATGAAATGTCGAGCGACTAGATGAAGTTGTGAGATCATAAGGCACGACGTCGGTATCCACCCCCAGCACCTGGATTTTTTGCAGCGGAATCCCCAGCTCCTTGCCGGCGATTTGGGCTAGAACCGTTTCTGAGCCCTGGCCCATCTCAACAGTGCCGGCATAAATGGATAGGCTGGCATCCTCATTGAGTTTGACTACGGCGCAAGAGATTGACGGAGTGATGGTTGCCTTGATCATGCAGGCGAGACCTTTCCCGCTCCTCATGCTCCCACTCCGTGCTCCCTGCTCTGTGCTCCCTGTCTCCTTATTCTCTGTGTCTCCCTGTCTGTTTTTCTGTTCCCATCCGATCGACTTCGCAACAGCTCCGACGCATTCCTTTAATCCAATGCTGCGCAGCGTCTCTTCGGTTACGAATTTGTCGCCCTCCTCGTAGCCATTCTTGAGTCGGATCTCCAACGGGTCGATTTTTAAAGCCGCCGCCACGATATCCATCTGCGACTCCACCGCCCACGCCGATTGAGAAACTCCGAAGCCGCGGAATGCACCCGCCGGTGGTTTGTTGGTGTAAATCGAGTACGAATCAATTTTTACATTGGGAATCCGGTATGGGCCCGCGGCAGTATAGCCCGACTTCTTTGCCACACGCGGACCGATCTCCGCGTAGGCGCCGGTGTCGAGATAAATCTCGCACTCCCGCGCCACCAAGGTACCGTCTTTCTTCACACCGGTTTTCATGCGGATCACCGCTGCATGTTTAGTGATTGTGTAGAAAACTTCTTCCCGCGAAAGCACAACTCTCACGGCCCGCTTCGCTTTTAGCGCAAGCGCTACGGTGATGGGCTCGATTTTCGGATAGACCTTCCCGCCGTAACCGCCGCCGAGATACGGCACAATGATGCGCACTTTGGAAATCGGGATTTTAAAAATATTCGAGAGCTGGGTACGTACCACGAATGGATTTTGCGTCGTCGCCCAGACCGTTATGCGGCCGCCCGGCTCCACCGCGGCGATGCAAGCATGGGTTTCGAGAAAACTGTGCTGCGTAGCGGGAAGTGTAAAAGTATCTTCGAAGATGCGATCCGATTCGGCGAAGCCTTTTTCGATATTCCCGCGGAGGAGTTTGAAGTGCGTGCAGACATTCGTTCCGGCGACGGGCTTGAGCTCGGCAAGATCAGCAAACCCGGATTCCGGTATGCGCACGGCATCGTGCACCAACGGCGCGCCCGGCTTCAAGGCCTCGTGGACATCAAGCACCGGCGCTAGTTCTTCGTACTCGATCTCTATTAAACGCAATGCCTCTTCCGCGGCATCGGCATCCAGCGCTGCCACAGCCGCCACCGGATCACCGACGTGACGGACTTTGTCCACGGCTACAATGGTCTGATCGTGGAACACCGGGCCGTAATAAGGCTCGATGCCTTCGTCGTGAACGATGTCGTCACGGGTAATAATCGCTACAACGCCCGAAACTTGGGCTGCCTTCGAGATATCGATATTCTTGATGCGCGCATGCGCCAATGGACTGCGCAAAATTTTTCCGTGGCACACGCCCGGAATTTGCATGTCGGCCAGATACTGCGCCGTGCCCGTGACTTTTGTCTGATAATCTAACCGGCGAAATGTCTTACCAATGTCTGCTAGTTCCATGTGAGTTATCCCGTATGTTTCGTTGCGTTATTGGTGCTCTTCGTGCTCGTGTTCGTGATTCGTGTTCGTCCGATCACGAGCAGGAGCAACGATCACGAATTCCCCACCACGTTCTTAATCGCCTGCACAATTTCTTGGTAACAACCACAGCGGCAAAAGTTCCCCGCCAAGTAATCCCTGATCTGCTGCTCCGTGGGATGTGGAACTTCGTCGAACAAGGCCTTGGCCGTAAGAATAAAGCCGGAAGTGCAGTAGCCGCACTGCAACGCGCCGAATTCCATGAAGGCTTCCTGAAGCGGATGCAGCGAATTCTTACCGCTCAATCCTTCGATGGTCAAAACCTCGCAGCCGTCCGCATCTACTGCCAGCACCGAGCACGCACTCACAGGCTTGCCATCGAGCAACAGCGTGCACGCTCCACAAACTTGAATATCGCAGCCCAGCTTGGCGCCGGTCAGATTGAATTGCTCGCGCACCAGCTCAAGCAAGGTTACCCGCGGCTCAACCTCGACGCTCTGTTCGATGCCGTTAACACGGATGGAAATTGTTTTCTTCACCGCTGAACTCAAAAATCGCTGCCCACGCTAAAACCCCTAGTTCTAAAAACAACTTCCTCGCCCTCCTCTGGCGGGAGAAGACAGAGGTGAGGGTGCCTTGCCTTCCGAACCCTCACACCTACCGATCGGAATGGGAGAAGGGGATTGTGATCAGGCAGCTCAAATTATCAGCTTAACCCCGATTCTCCGCCACCGATGCGTAAGCTCTGCCCGCCGCCCGTTTGACCAACGTGCCTACGATGGCCCGTTTGTACTGTTCCGAGCCGCGTAGATCGCTGATCGGGTTACATTCCTGTGTCGCCACGGCACCAGTCTCTTCAGCCAATTCTGGCGTCAGTTTTTTTCCTATGAGATGCGCTTCTGCTTTGCACGCCCGCACGGGAGTAGCGCCGACGCAGCCCAATACGACCCGCGCGGTTTCAATCGTTTCAACCCCGGCGCCTAACGTCAGTCGCACCGCGACGCCGACTGAAGGTTTATCGACAACTGAGCTGCTGGAAAAACGGATGTACTCGATCCCCGAATGTGACGCCAGAGGTGGAATAACCACGTGCGTCAATATTTCGTCTTCGGCTAGACTGGTTTGATAGAAATCCACGAACAGTTCTTCCAGAGGGACAACCCGGTTTCCACTGGGTCCGGCTATGTTCACCTTTCCGTCGAGCGCGATGAAAATCTGTGACAGATCGGTAAGCGGCTCACCTGAAGCGAGATTGCCGCCCACCGTACCCATGTTGCGCACGCGTATATTGGCAACTTCTTTTTCCGCATCGCAAAGCACGGGAAATTTCTCTCGCACCAGCGCCGAAGTCTCGATCTCGCGGTGGGTCACGAGCGCGCCGAGACTCAAACCTTTGGTCGCGTCGTATTTGATGCCCTTGAGCTCGGAAATCTTTTTGATGTTGACCAGAACCTTGGGCTGATACAGCCCCTGCTTCATGAGAATCGTAAGATGCGAGCCGCCGCCAAAAACCTTCGCCTCGCCAGCATGTTGCTTGAGCAGCGCGCAAGCTTCAACGACCGACTTCGGCTCTAAGTAATCGAAGTTTTTCATCGTTGGTAATCCGGATAAAGATTATTTCCCGCCAAGCATGTCCTGAGAGCAAAGTCGAAGGGACGCAAAGACGCCAAGTTCGGAGAAGATAAATTATTGTTTTAACTTGGCGTCTTCGCGCCTTTGCGGGAAAAACTCTTCTTTCAGCCTTAGATATACTTCACCTTATCCACGCCGGGAATTTCCACTTTCTCAAAGCGCCAGTGATCTTTCATCGGCGCGGTGGCGTCTATACCCAAACCGGCGGTCACCCGGGCTTCCGGACACGACGGGTCAAGCGTAGAGCAGGCGATGCGCGGAATAATGATCGCGTCTTTATCCGCTTGAAAGCGCGTCGCCATCGCCCAGTCTACTTGCATGGGATCGAAGGGATCGATATCGTCGTCGACGACGATTACTTGTTTTAGACCAATGCCCATGGACAGCAGCGCGAGAATCACGTTGCGGCCTTCATTTTCCGCCCGCTTTTTGATCGATACCACGACGTGATGGCGAAACGTCCCCCCCGGGGTCATGTTGACGCCGCGCACTTCAGGCACGATCTTCTTCACTTCACGATAAACCACCGCGGCGTTGCCGTATTCGATCAGCGTATGATTCTCGGTGACGGGCATTCCCGTCAGCGCGGTTTGCCAGATCGGATTGTTTCGCATCGTAATAGCGGTGACTTTCAGCACCGGCGCCTGTTTCGCTTCACTGTAACAGCCCGGATATTCCCCGTAGGGTCCGTCGGCAACCCGTTCACCGGGAACGGTCACGCCCTCGATCACTACTTCGGCAAAAGCTGGAACTTCCACATCGATGCTTTCGCATTTGGCGAGTTTGACCGCCGCACCGCGCAACCCGCCGGCGACATGAAACTCGTCGATCCCAAACGGAACTCTCGCTTGCGAGCCAACGACGATGGCAGGATCGACGCCGACGGCGGTGGCGACTTCCAGGCCTCGCTTTTTTTCCTCCGCCTTTAAAATCATCCGGCCCAAATGATGATCGGCCGGCGCCCAGAGCGACAGCCGGTCTTTACCCAAGACCAGCATGCGATGAATCGAAAGGTTGCGGATGCCGGTGTCAGGATCCTTACCCACCTGCACTCCTATGGTCACGTAGGCGCCGCAGTCTTTGCTCGCGTGCGTCACGATGGGCAACTTCGATAGATCGATTTGATCGCCGGTCCATTTGATCTCTTTGCACGGCGCGCTCGCAACAATCTCCGGCGGGATGCGCTTCTCTTCCAAGGTCAAATAGCGCTCGAGCATTTGTTCCTGTGGCACACCAAGTCCCAATGCAACCAGCTTGCGGGTGGCGAAAAGCCCGCCGAGAACGCGCCAGCCGGGATAGCCTTTGACGTTCTCGAACAGCAGCGCCGGTCCTTCGATGTCTGAAGTCTTGCGCATACCCGCGGCGATCTCGTACTTGACATCCACCTCGTCTTTAACGCGGAGAAGCTGTTTCTGGTCTTCGAGATGCGCCAAAAATCCTCTGAGATCTTCAAACATAAAATGTCCTAACTTCAGTACATTATTGCGGGCAGAGATCCTTCACTTCGTTCAGGATGACGGCGCCTTGATGTCGTGGTGAGCGCAGCGAAGCTTCTCGCTTTTTGTCTTTTATCAGCGTTCACGCCGTCACTTCAACCGCAGGAGCGGCAACACTTCTTCGATAAATCTCTTCACCTGCCCCAATTGATCTTTTGCTGTGAAGCGCAGTACCGGAGTCGTAATACCCATGTCGATCCACTGCTGAATCAAACCCGCGCAATCCTTTGGCGGCCCGTGGGCGAGCCAGATCTCAATGAGGCTTTCCGGCGGATAAGCCGGTCCGTAATAATGACGAAAATAGTCTTTGGATTGAGCATACGCGGCTTGCTTGTCGTCGTTAATATTCACCATTCCGTGTATGGCGACTTCAAAGTTCGTCAGATCTCTCCCATTTTCTTGTGCCGCCCTCTCGATCACCTGCCACCGTTTGCGAAGTTCCTCGGCGGTCACGCCCATGGTGATATAACCGTCTCCTAAAGTGCCGACTCTTCTCATTGCCCGGTCCACGATTTTGTCGCCTACCTCGCTGCGCTCGGGGCTCACGGCGATCCAGATCGGCGGAGGCTTCTGGCTCGGCTTGGGCACAATGTTGTAGCCCTCGAGTGTGTAGAACTTGCCGCGATGCACCACATCCTCGTCGCTCCAAATTCGGCGGAGTAAATGAATGCCTTCTTCGAGACGGCCCACCCGCTCTTCGCGCTTGACGCCGAAAGCTCTTAGTTCGCCTTCGTGAGCGCCGCCGATGCACACGCCTAAAATTGTTCTTCCCTTGGAGATCTGATCGAGGGAAGCCCATTGAATCGCCAGCAGAACGGGATGACGCACCGGAAACGAAGCGAGACAAATGGTTCCCAAACGCACTTTCTTGGAATGCGTCGCCACAGCGGCGAGCATGGTGATCGCCTCCAAGCGCGGTTTGTGAATCAAACTGTCACCGAACCAGATCGACTCGAACACGCCGGACTCCTCTGCGGCGACGGCGGTTTCAATCAACTCATCGATGTTCGTGAGTCCAAACACCGCGCCCCGATTAGGAAGGCTGATGCCCCATTTGACAGGCATGTTTCGCATAGCTTACTTACACGCGACAGTGTTAGAGAAAGCGAACGGACCTGTCAAGCAAACCGATGATAAGGTCCGCTTGACACTTATAAAACTCAAGGGATATTGAAGTTATCAACGACTTCCCCTCAAGGAGGAAAAAACCTATGGCTGGAGTCCGATTCGGCGCGAGAATTCCTGCGTCGGGACCGGTGTGCAGTTCCGAGCGAGTGATCGAATCGACCCGAGAGGCCGAGAATCTCGGTTACGACTCGGTCTGGATCATGGACCATATTCACAACTCTTTTGACAGGCATAAACAGTACCCGGTCGGCATGGGATCTTACAGGGACGCTGATAACACGCTCGACCCGCATCAGTTTGAAACCGTCGCCGTTTGTTCTTTTCTTGCCGGCGTGACCAAAAAGATCGAGTTCGGCGTGGGTGTCATGCCGCTGCCCCTGCGCGACCCGATCATCCTCGGAAAAGAGCTCGCCACGATGGACGCGCTCTCTGGCGGTCGATTTATCTTTGGGGTCGGCGTATCGAACGTTTCGGACAAGGGAGAATATAAAGCCGTCGGAGTACCCTTTCTTCCCTACGCTGATCGCTATGCCATGATCGGCGAATACATCGGCGCCATGAGAGAGATTTGGGAAAAGCCGAGCGCCACGTTTCACGGTAAATACGTCAACTTCGACGACTTGGTTATCTATCCCAAGCCCGCCCGTCGCATACCCGTATGGGTCGGTTGCTATACGCTCGCCGGCGGCAAGGAACGGCCGGCGGTGAAATTCGCCCTCGACCATGCCGATGGCTGGATATACGGGTTTTTAATGACTCCACAAACCATCAGATCGATGATTCGGGATTTCACCAACACCGCCCGGGAGGCAGGCCGGGACGTTGCCAACTTCGACTGGTGCTTTCAACTGCGACTGAGCATCGGCGAGACGATCGAAGAGGCGCGCAAAAATGTCGCATGGATCGCCCAAGACCAACCCCACATGGCGCGCTATGCGGGCTATATGTGGAAACGCGAGGACACCTGGAGAGACGCCAAAGGCGCTGAAGAGGCCCCCGCGTCCAGCGTCGAAACAGCTGTGGTCGGCACTCCCGCCCAAATCCGCGACAAGGTCAAGGAATTCATCGATGCCGGGGCCAATTATTTCGATCTTTGGTTCATGTATCCCGCCTATGAATCTCTCATCAAGCAGATGCGGCTTTTCGCAAAAGAGGTTTTGCCCGCGTTTCGTTGAACACGCGCTCAGTTTTCGGCTGCCGGACGGAGCGACGGGAAAGAGAAATGGCGCAATAGAAGGGATTTCTGATCGATGGCGTGTAAATAACTTCTTTGAGAACCCATTACGGAGGTAAACCAGAATGGCGAAGGATCTGCGAACTTATTTGGATGAATTACTGGAGAAGCGGCCTAAGGACGTCGTCATCGTCGACAAAGAGGTGGATCCGCGCTACGAAGCCAGCGCCATCGTCGAGAGGTTCGAGCGCGAAAATAAATTTCCCCTAGTGTTTTTCAAGAACATCAAAGGCTCGAAGATCCCGCTTATCATCAACCTTGGCGCCACCTATGAACGGCTGGCATTGTCTTTGGGGTCGCCCACAGTGCCACAGATGGTCAAGGATCTAGCCCATCGCGAGCACCATCCCCTGCCGTTAAAGGAGATTCCTGCCAAGGATGCGCCGTGCAAGGAAGTGATTCTAAAAGGCAACGACGCGGACCTCGACCTGCTGCCGGTTCTTACGCTCAATGAAGGGGACGCGGGCAGCTACATCAATGCCGCCGCGCTGATTTGCAAACAGCGCGACACAGATGCGGTGAACGTCGGCATCTACCGCCATCAAAAGCAGGGCAAACGCCAACTCGGTTTGATGATCAATCCCGCCAACCACGGCAATTACATCCGCGCCGAATACGAAGATCACAACGAACCGATGGAAGTTGCGTTGGCCATCGGCCACCATCCCGCATTGAATATGGCCGCCGTCAGCAAGCAAGCGGGCGTCGGCCAGGAATTGGAAATCGCCGGCGCGTTTTTGGGTGAGTCGCTGGAAGTCGTCAAAGCCGAGACGGTGAACCTCATGGTGCCGGCGCGCGCCGAGATCATCATCGAAGGAATCGTGCCACCGAAGAAGCGGCAATATGAAGGTCCCTTCGGCGAGTGGCCTCATTACTATTATAAAGAAGGCGAGCAACCGTTCATAGAAGTGACGGCGATCACGATGCGCAAGAATCCGATTTACCAGTGTATCCACAGCGCCCACTTCGAGCACAACATCATCGGCGCCGCGCCGCGCCTCGGGAGCCTGTTCAAGCGCATTCAAGAGGCAGTGCCGAGCACAACCGGCGTTAACATGCCCATCTCGGGCGCTGCCCGTTCCCACTGTTACATATCGGTCAAAAAACGCGCCGAGGGCGAACCGAAGCAGGCGGCCTTGGCGGCTTTCGTAACCGACCCAAACATCAAGCTGGTAATCTGCGTCGACGACGATGTTGATGTTTTCAATGAGACTCAGGTGCTGTGGGCGCTCGCCATGCGCTTTCAAGCCGACCGTGACCTGGTGATCATTCCCAACATCATTGGCTCGCATTTGAATCCCACAGCCTACGGCTACAACCGCCTGGAGAAAGGTCCGATGGAAACCAAGCTTATCTTTGACGCCACCAAACCGCTGCCGCCTTACGATTTTCCGAAAGAAGCTCAGGCGCCGGATGAAGTGCTCAAGCGCGTCGACCTCGCGCGGGACACGCGCCCGTATGAACCGGGGAAAGACGACAAAATGATCACCGGAAAATGATCCGGGTGGTTCAAATCGTTCAAGCCGTTCCAGTCGTTCAAATCGTTTAGACAGGTTCTGAGGAGGATGGTTATGAGAAGCCGCTCATTGGGAATAACAACTCTTCTCTGCGCTTTTTTACTCTTACCTATTTCCGCCCAAGCTCAGATGGAAAAGCTTCGCGTCGCCTATACCGTGATCGCCCCCACTCAACTAGGCGTCTGGACCGCCAAGGAGATGGGCTTCTACGCGAAGCATGGGCTCGACGTCGAACTGGTGCTTCTGGTCGGGGCGCCCCTTGCCGTCGCTGCGCTGGTGGGCGGAGAAACACCGATTGTGCACGCGGGAGCTTCAGCGGTTATCGCCAGCAACCTGGCAGGCTCGGGCACCGTGCTGGTCGCGGGCTCGGTTAATCGTTTCCCCTACGTCCTTTTTGTCACGGATCAAATCAAGAGAGTGGAAGATCTGAAAGGTAAGAAGTTCGGCGTGAGCCGCATCGGCGGCGCTGACAATGCCGCCGCCGTCACTGTCCTAGACAAACTCGGGGTCAAAGAAAGTGACGTAACCTATGTGCAAGCCGGCTCCATTCCTGCACGTCTGGCAGCGATGCAGACCAATGCCTTGCAAGCAACCCTGCTGCAGGCGCCGGAAACTTTAAAGGCCAAGGAGATCGGCATGCGCGCTCTATTGGATTTTACCAAGCTCGATGTCGAATGGCAGCAAAATGGTGTCGCCGTCACGCGCGACTACATCAAGAAAAAGCCGGACACGATACGCCGCTTCATGCAGGCTTTCGTAGAGGCCATCCACTACAATCTGACCAATCCCAAAGGCGCGCAAAAGGTCTTACAAAAATACCTCGCGATCAAAGATGAGAAATCCATTGAAGAAGCCTACAACGAAATCGTCGTGAAACTCACGCGGCGCGTGCCCTATCCGACGGAACCGGGGATTCAGCTATACCTCGACCAATTGAAAGCGAAGACTCCCAAGGCGGCCCAGGCCAAGCCAAGCGATTTTACCGACGTGAGTTTCTTGAAGGAACTGGAATCCAGCGGCTATATCGATCGGTTATACAAATAGCAGCGGTTCAAATCGTTCCAACAGTTCCAACCGTTCAAGCCGTTAAAAGATCCCCTCTCCCGCCTCGGGAGAGGGCGAGGGTGAGGGCCACGATTTGAACGGCTGGAACAGCTGGAACGACTGGAACTGATTGTCAGTTCTTGTAGATGACAACCCGCAGGTCCTTTCCCCGCCCGCCCTCCGGGCAAGCGCTGATGCCGACCAGGCAGTCCATTTCACAGCGAAAGTCGACCATATCGCCTCCCGGCCGCCGTGGGCGAGTCATCGAATAGCGCATGCTGCCGGTCTTGCCGTTGATCACCATCGTCTGAAAAACGTTTAGCGGGCTCGGTACGTCTTCTTTCGGCACGCCGTGGGGTTTGAGCGCTTTGGCAAGATTCTCCCAACAACCATGTTTTGGGGCGACCACTTTTTTTCGGCCTAATCTTTTCCACACGCCACCGTAAATTTTGAAAATCTTGTCGCCCCATTTCTTGTAGAAAGATGTGCTGCACATCCCCTTTTCCATGTCGTGGGTGCCGCGGTACGTGTCCTTGACGATAGTCTGCATGACGTTGTTGTATTTGGAAATGAGAACATCGCCGGTGGTCACATAGATTTTGCCTTGATCGACCTTGGTGCGTGCCTGATCGAAGCGCTCTTTGACGTTATGTAAATTGAATACGACGTAATCGGCGGTGGACTCACCGATAACCCGAATGATTTGCCCCTTCTTTACCGCAAAGGTCTTTCCCGTGTTGCTTTTGATGATTGACTCACTGATGATCTTCACTATTTCCTCCATGAATGAAATTTTTGCGCCGCGCCCAAATTAGCCGAAGGCTCTGCGCAAAAGCAAGACGACATCATGGCTGCTTCATCAACCCGGATTCCGCAGTTAGCGTTACCGCGCGCGCTAGGTGAGGCGTGAGCTTGGAGTTGCGAAGGCATGGAAGCGTACTGTTTCAAAGCCGTTTTTCGGGCTCGGCAATCCGTTCTCAACATTTCAGGCCTTCTACTCACGACACCCTGCTGGTAAATGCTCAGCGGTACAGACCCATTGCCTTCGCAACGGAAAGCTTACGCCTCATCACTTGTTTCACCTTCAACTGCGGAATCCGAGATTTACAGAGCGCTTGAATGGGTCGGCTGACAGCTGACGGAATGTAAAGCGCCGGCACTGAAATTCCATGCATCTGTTGCACTCGCAAACACGTTGCCATATACGAAGTGCATTCGGTGCCGTCAAGCACGTTCAACGATGAACGCCCTCTTCAATTCAAATCTGAAATCAATAGAAAATTTTCTTTAGTCCGTAGTTAGAAAGGATAGTTCATGCCGGATGCAAAATTGGATCTGATCATCAAGGGAGGAAAGGTCGTTACCGGCGCTGGAGTTCAATCGATGTCCATTGACGTAAAGGATGGCAAAATTGTTGCTCTCGCGCCGGCTGATACCTTGGCTCAAGCGCAACGAACCATCGATGCAGGTGGCAAATATGTCCTGCCTGGCCTGGTCGACCCCGAAAATCATCTTGGCACTCATCGGCCGTTGAAAAAGAGCCTCGATAGTGAGACGCGCGCCGCCGCAGCCGGCGGCGTAACCACCTGGGGAATGATGCAGGCGAGTCCCAAGCTGCGACGCTATTACATTCACGAGCCCGAACCTAAAGATGTCGTGCCGTTCTCAGAGGTGATGCCCGAGTTTATCGAAGTCGCGAACTCTCATTCCTTTGTAGACATTTTCCTTACCGGCTTCATCACCACCGATGAACAGGCCCTGGACATTCCCAAGGTGGCCCGAGAATTCGGCGTCACTTCGTTTAAATACTACTTGCACATGATGCAAGGGCCGCGCACGCAAGCAGTGTGGGCCGGGCGCGAGCGCGGCGGCTGGCTCGGCTTCGACGACGGAACGGTTTACTTGGGCATGGAGAAAGCCGCGGAGATTGGCCCGCCAGGTCTCATATGCATTCATCCGGAAAACTACGAAATCGTGCGCATCTTCGAAGACCGGCTAAAAAAAGCGGGACGCATCGACATGGCCGCCTGGGACGAGCGTTCGCCGCATTTTTGCGAAGCGGGACATATTCGCGCTTATACTTATTACGCCGGAGTTACCGGCTGCCCCATCTACATCGTCCATACCACGACACCCGAATCCGTAAGCGAGATCCTCAAAGCCCGAGCCGAAGGCGTTAAAGTTTACAGTCAGACCGGTCACCACTACTTGACCTTGTCCCATGATGTCTGGAAGCTGAATGTGCCTCTCCGCAGTGAGCGCGCCATGGCGCAGCTCTGGGAAGCTTTGCAGGCGGGACACATCGATTGCATCGGCACGGACCACGTGGATTGGGGAATGTCCCGCGCCGAGATGGACAAGGGGAACGTCTGGGAAACCAGTAGCGGCTTTCCGTCTCGCGTAGAGTCCTATCTGCCGGTCATGCTAACTGAAGGAGTTCATAAGGGAAGGATCTCGTTGGAGAAGCTCGTGCAACTTTGCTGTGAAAATCCAGCCAAGATTTTTGGCTTGTATCCAAAAAAGGGAGCCATCAGCATTGGCTCTGATGCTGATTTCGTCATTGTCGATCTCGAGCGGACCATGAAAGTGACGGGCGACATGATCTATAGTTCTGCAGGCTGGTCTATTTGGGAGGGCACAGAGCTAAAGGGATGGCCGGTCATGACCATTCTCCGGGGGCGTACCATTATGGAATGGCCCAAGGGAGCGCCTCACGCTGAGATTACAGTAGACAAACCCTCGGGTGAATATGTCGCGCGCAAACCCGGGCACCAGCTTTGTCCGATTTAGCACCTATTACTTTCGCTCAAATTCCACACGATGAAGAAGTCGCTTCAAATCATTACAGTAATCGTCTTTTGTGCCGCGTGCCTGTCCGAGCCTGCGGCTCAAGAGAAGAAACTCGAAAAGATTCGTATCGGCGGCGGCGCCGTCGGTGCACCCCAGATGACGATGTGGTTTGCCAAAGAAGCGAATCTCTACGAAAAGTATGGCCTCGCCGCTGAAGCGATCCATATTCCGGGCAGCTCCATGGCTTTACAGGCGATGCTTTCCGGCGAGGTGCCGATTATCCAGCTCGGCGGCACGGCTTCGATGCAGGCCAATCTCGCCGGCGCCGACACCGTCATCGTCGCGACGATTCTCAAGAAGTTTCTCTTTTCGATTTTTAGCCGCCCCGAGATCACCAGGATAGCCGATCTCAAAGGCAAGCTATTTGGCGCCACTCGCTTCGGTACGCTCTCCGATTTTGCCTCGCGTTTCGCATTGGAACGGAACAACCTGAATCCCGACCGCGATATCGCCAAGGTGTGTGACAAACGCGATTCCGAAGAAGGATAATCTTTCAGCGCGTACATCGGTGGCAGCTTGATGCTCGCGTTTTGTGAAGCGCGCGCTTTCAAATCAAACGTCCACGCACGCGCAGGCAGCATTGCGCTCAATTGCGGTCTTGTTTTCGGATCCCGTTGTAATTGTTGGGCCATGGCTTGATCACGTCTGAAAGATCTTTAGGCGCAGTTGTGCAGAAAAATTCGAGCCCGCCGTAAAATTCGAAGAGCCATACAGACCGATGAGGTCCATTGGGAGACTGGAGCCACCAGTAGCGGAAAACCGTTCCGATCGACCGAGGTGAAGAAGCGAGGAGAGCGGCAACGAATTCTTCAATGGCTAGTTTGAGTTCAGGGTCGAAATCGTCGATACGAAACAGACAAACCGGGCGGACGGTGTGATCATCTGGCAGAGAGTATCCTTTTTCATGGTAAAAGAGTCCCGTGGTTATTCGGCCTGCGACTTTATCGATGCGGCGACCTTCGAATTCATAGAGTAACCCCGTGCCAGCATAGAGGCCTGACGGAGTAAAGCGTTCCGCCGGTTTAAGTTTGCTCCAGAACGCTTTGGCAAAACCTGGCGCGGCTTTCTTTCGAAGAGATCGTTGCATCGTCGCGAAAACCGGATCCCGGGCTGGATGCCCTTTTGCGTTTTCGCGCGAAACGAGCCACAGCCGAAAATATTCGTCATCCTTGGAAGATCCCTCGTTGCAATTGTCACAGCTCGGAACTGTGATGAGATTCGGTGGGCGCGGAACGGGAAACAAATTTCTCGGCGGGAGGTGATCATCCGAGATATAGCCAGTTCGTCCGCAGTGAACGCACTGACCGATTTTCCGTTTTCTGTTTGCCATATAAATTTGGTAGAGGATCTTTTACGTGGTTTTTTCAGTCCATACTTGACGCCAGGCGGCAAATTCCGCGGGCCTGACTTCGTACCGCGCATAGTTCCCTTCGTGCAGGCCGAGCAACTCATTCTCGGCCATCTCTCTAAAGTGCTCGCGGTCGTCAAAAGTGATGTTTTCCTGAACCCATTTCGCGATATAAGCTGCCGCCGTCTTTCTGTCCATGCGCGCGCGTATGACTTCAGCAACGACGCGCTGGAGCGCCGCGCGGTGCCGCAGCCGAAAAGGATCAGGCTCGCCGAGTGATTGTCGGACGGCCACGTATCGCGCGGCGGAGCGGTCATAGGCCCAGATAAACACATCCTTCAGAAGATCGAACTTGTTGAGCTCATAGACGCCGAGAACAGCGTCGGTATAAAGATCGCGCGGAACGTCGGTAAAAGACAATGGCGAGAGATTTCGTTTGATGAACGGAATATTCGCGGCAAGACGTGAGACGCGTTTGTTCACATCATCGAACGGCTGGAGATAGGGTAACTGCACCATAATGAAGAAGGCTTGCTCGAAAGGGTCCTCGATGACCGTTGCCGTCAACAATATCTGGTTGAAGCATTCCTCGATGATCTGCGGCACTTCAAGAGGATGATAGGTGGATTTTTCAATGCCCACAGCAATGTGTCTCAACCTCCCAGCCGCCGACTGATCCGCGAGCAGGTTGTTCGCGAGTATGGCGTGAAGGTTGAGAACCGTATAGCGGTTGAATCCAATATCGTCGGCCGCGTTGACGAGAAACGCGATAGCGTCCTTGTGGTTGAGAATCATTTGCGCTTCAAGCTGCTGGCGTCCTGCCGGCTGTTCGCCAAACTCGATCAAGCGCCTGGTGTCGAGTAGCGAGTAGGTGTTGCCTTCGAGGCGACTTGAGTTCCAGGAGAGATCAATAAGAAGTCGGCTCAAGATCTGTTTTGCATAGGTCCCTGCGGGTTGCAATGCCATATTCGGGTTGCCGGTATCTCTCAGGCGCGTACGCTCGGCCGGAGAAAGATAAGAGGTCACGTTTGGCCGATACGACTCCAGAAATTCACGGTTGTAGCCGACCGGTTTGCGGGCCGAGACAGGTTGCTGGAGATATTTCTGGACTTCGGTAGCAGCACGGGACAGAGGCAAGGATATTGTCGTTTGCGGTTCAAGCTCTAAGGTGCCGGTAGGGACCTCGATACGTTGGTCTGCGGGTATGTGATATTTCACCCATCGCTGCTTCCCTTCCGTGACGAGGCGTTTCTCATCTACGAGATACTTCAGTCGGTATTGAAGAGTGCGACGTGGAAGGTCGGTCTTTAGCTCATCAGCGATTTCTTGGAATGTGACGCCGTCAGGATGGCGACGCACAACCTCTTCGATTCCCGTGAGGTCTTGTTCGGGTATTCGCTTGGGCACTCAGTGACTCCGTTTAATTGCGCATTGGCTCTATATGCGCAATTAAAGCACAGATAAATGCAACTAACAAGACTATGCGCAATAATAAACTACATATATGATAATTTAATTGCGCATATAGAAATTTTATGCGCAATCAAATTTCACTCAAATTACAAAGGAGCTAACCTTTTCTCGGCCCCTCGTCTTGAGGGCGTCGACCAGAACACATCATGACTTATGGGTACGAATCTCTGACGAAAATTTCCCGGTGGAATAACCGAGTCCAAGGCAATCCTACCGCGGCCTAAAACTCTTTCTCCCTCGAGGGGTCCTGGAAAAAAACGTACGCCTCCAGCAAGACGCTTCTCGGCAACCCGGCAATGTTTCTCCTCAAGCTCGATACCGAGTTAGCGGCGGCCTGTCAGCGCGGCGGCGACGCATGTACTCCCTGAGCCGCAAAACGGATCAAGCACGAGACCGTCCTTCTGCGGAAAACATCGGATGAGAGGCTTCAGAACCCTGACGGCTTTTTCGGTGGGATGTGATTTGTTGCCGGTGTACTCCCAGGCCTGTACGGTCATCTTTCTTGAAGGCCATCAAAATAGATTTCCTGATTTTTCCGCCCAGAGCTTGCCGACGTTCTCTTTTTCCGCGGTGTCCCCCTGAGAAATGCGCCTTGTATTCACGAAGAGGCGGCCGTCGGTGAGGCGGGCTACAAAGTGGGGGGAGAAGAACCTGTCTCTATGCATCGTTCAACAAGCCAAGTAAAGCGAAATATTTTGTCCGATTAAAGTTAGATACTGCATCGCGCAGCTAACGCGAGAGCAAATCTTTAACGCTTTCGCCGGCGCCGGGTTTGCTCGCCTCTTTTCGGGCACGCTCGATGGTGTCAGCCGCATCGCGGGCGAGCCGTGTCACATCGATACTCGTGAGCTTGCCGTCCCGTTTTAGGAAGCGCCCGTCGACGATTACTGCATCTATATTAGATGGCTGGGCGGCTTGCACGATCATGTTTGCCGGAACCGTAAACGGCATCATGTTCACATCCGTCGTTCGCACGAGGATTATATCGGCGCGCTTACCGGGCGTGAGCGACCCGACGCTGTCGGCTATGCCCAACGCGCGCGCCCCATCGATGGTCGCCATTTCCAGCACGCGCTCAGCTGAAATGCCGAACTCGTTTTTTTCGCGTCCGTTCTCGATGTTCTGTATCGCCTTCATGATCGCGAACATATCGGCGTTGCCGCATAGAATAGTCGTATCAACCGACAAGCTCACTGGCACGCCCGCCCGCAGGAAAGCTCCGGTGGGAGTGATGCCAAATCCAGTGCGCAGTTCCGTGTACGGGCTCAGGCTAACCGGAGTTTTGGTCTCGGCCAAAAGTTTCAGATCCTCGGCTGAATGATTGGTCGCATGCACAAGTAAAACGTCCGGGCCAAGGAGGCCCGCCTTAGCAAGCATCTGAATTCCCTGACGCTGTTTCACTCGCTCGGCGCTGGTACCCATATGGCTGGTGATGGGAATGCCGTTGGCCCGGGCAAAGCTCCACTCTTTGCTGCAAATCTCGATGGCGTTGTTCTCCGGACCGCGCGAGGCAATGCCTAATGTGATCAGACTGTCTTTGCCTTGACCAAACCACTGCTTCTGCACCCGCGCAATATCGTCGAGCGGCAAGGTCGCATCCAGCGGTGTCTTCCGTGAATAACCATAGGAGAAGCGGGCGCGCCCGCCGATTTCTCTATGGACTTTTATCTCCGCATCAGCGTATTCCGGGCCTAATAAATTGTGCGACCAGTTGTTCACTGTCGTGATGCCGGAGGAAATTCCTTCCGCCAAGGCGAGGCGTACGCCGCGCGCATTATCTTCCTCGTTAAAGAACTGTCCGAGCAAACGGCTAATGTAGTAATAACCAGTCCCCTCCGTGGAGCCGGCCATATTGCGCGCCACTGCGCCCCACATATGCCAGTGCGTCTCGATAAAGCCGGGCAAAGCGATCATCGTGGCCGCGTTAATTGCTTCCGCCCCCGGCGCGGGCAGATTGCGGCCAACCGCGACGATGGCTCCGTCGCGAACGTGGATATCACCGCCGCGAACTTCGCCGAGCTTCGCATCCATTGTCAGGATGGTGGCGTTCCTGATGACAAACTCACCGCGCGCGGGAAGCCCGCCTGCCGGTGCTGCGCCCGACGCCGATTGCGCAAATAACGGCCGATCTGCGGCTGCCAGCCCTGCCATTGCGGCCGCCATCGTTCCAAGCAATCTGCGCCGTGTGATCTTCAGCTCATTGCTCATAGCCACATCCCCTCCCCTAGTAATCTCCATAGTTTTTAGTTTTCGCTATGGCCACCTCGAACCCGAATCCATAGGCAGGAAAGTTGTTTATACGTCTCAAAAACGGGACAGCGATAAAATATTTTGTTTGAATCTCGCAGTCAAACAATTCAGCACATCACATTGTTATGATACGTTTATCCTGTGAACGTTCAGATGCGCACCCCGTAGGAAAACGTAGGTAAATTTGTTATAGACTAGCGGGCTTTGCGAGGGAATATTTCGGCCAAGAAGCCAGGTCGTTATCCTCGAGCAGGCTCCTAGGCTGGAATCAATAGAATGTCAGAACCAGCGATTCCTACATTCGCAGAAACCCAAATGGATGGCAAGCCAGTCATCCAAGTTGAAGACGTCTCCAAACTATTTCGCACTCCCACCGAAGGCACCATCGGCGCGCTCCAAGGCATCTCTTTGAGCATCATACCCGGGGAGTTCGTGACGGTTGTCGGACCGAGCGGTTGTGGCAAATCTACGCTTCTCAAACTCATCGCGGGATTTTCGCCGCCATCGTCTGGACGTATCCTTTACCAAGGCGAAGAGGTGCGCGGGCTCAATACCAAGGTGGGTTATGTTCCCCAGGAGAGTAAGCTTTTTCCTTGGCTCACAGTCGAGGAAAACGTCGGCTTCGGTCTGGATGCGAAACGCTACTCGCGCCAGGATCGCGAGCGACAGGTGCGCCAATTCATCAATCTCGCTGGTTTGGCGGGGTTCGAGAAATATTATCCCGCGCAGCTGTCAGGCGGCATGAGCAAACGAGCTTCCATCATGCGCGCCCTGGCCTACGAACCTCCCGGCATCCTTATGGACGAACCTTTCGGCCCCCTGGACGCCCAGACGAGAATGGTGCTTCAAGATGAGTTGTTGAAAATTTGGGAGCAAAAGCGCCAGACGATCCTCTTTGTTACCCATGACTTGGTGGAAGCGGTAGCCCTAGCCGACCGCGTGTTGGTCATGACCCATCGTCCGGGCAAGATCAAAGACATTATCAATGTTACCATGGCGCGGCCACGCAACATCTTTGAAATTCACCGCCAAGACGGATTCGACGACGCCTATGGCCGGTTGTGGAACATCTTCCGTCACGAGCTGAACATTGGCCCCGATTAACGATGAAGCTTAATGTCTAAAGACATAAGCCAAGAAAATTCGCGCGCTAGCTCCCCGTCCCGTGGAACGGTTGTGCAGGCAGGCGGCGCCCTTCCCATGGGCGGTTTCAGAATTACACTTGCGCGCTTCGTTATCATCGGTGGCTTCTTGTTACTCTGGGAAATCGCTTCAGGACGGTGGATCGAGCCTTTTTTAATCAGCAGCCCAAGCCGCATTCTCTCGTCCCTGATCGCGGGCTTTCGGGAAGGCGACTTGTTCCAACACACCTGGGTCACCTTCCAAGAGATTGCCATCGGATTTCCCATCGGTGCGATTTCGGGTATCGCTCTGGGCTACTGTTTCGGTCGCAGCCGATTCCTTGCCGAAATTTTTGAGCCCATCATCATCGCGTTGAATGGCATCCCGCGCACCGCTGTAGCGCCGCTTTTCATCGTGTGGCTCGGCATTGGCCTCTGGTCGAAGGTCGGCGTCGTCTTCCTGCTCACCTTCTTTCTAAATTTTTTTAATACCTACACAGGGATGCGGCAAATGGACCGCGAATACATCGACCTGGCAAGCCTCATGGGCGTGAAGGGCTGGAAACTTTCATTCAAAGTCATTTTTCCGGCAATCTCCCCCTATGTTTTTACAGGAATACGAACCAGCATCCCGTTTGCCGTCATCGGCGCCATCGTCGGTGAATTCGTTGCATCCACCGAAGGGCTTGGTTTTTTCATCCGCATGTCAGCGGGAATTTTTAAAACGGCCGACGTATTCGTCGGCATCATCGTTCTGATGATCATGGTCATCATCATAGATAAGATAGCCGAGATGATCGAAAAGAGAGCGTTGCGCTGGCAAAACCAAACGGAGCACATTCAAATCCAGGCATAGAGAGGAAAGGAGATTCTGCGATGGTCAGACGAAGTATCGAAATAGTTGCTTTGACCGTTGTCATATTCTCATGGGTGACGACGACCCCGGTTAAAGCGCAACAAAAGGAGTTGCCCGAAGTGACCTTAATGACGGCGGTGCCCAACTTTGCTTTTGGGGCGATCTGGGTGGCTGAGCAGCTCAAGTACTTTGAAGCGGAAGGGGTGCGGGTCAAAATCACGCCATCCCCGAGCGGTTCGGTTTGTCTCAACGCGGTCATCGGCCGCTCCTCTAACTTCTGTGCTTCCACTTCGGAAGGACTCGTCCTGGCGTGGGCTGAAGGGGCGCCGGCAATGGCGATCCAGGCGCACAACCGTGCCATGACCTTGAGCGTCGTCCTGCGTAAGGCGATTGTAGATAAGCTCGGGCTAACGCGCCAAAGCCCCTTGCAGGCGCGACTCAGTGCATTGACGCAGTTGGGCACCATCGGCGCCACCGGCCCGGGAGCCGCTTCGGAGCAGATCTTCAAATTCCTGGTGAAAAAAGCCGGCGCCATTGCAACCATACTCAAGTTCGTCTACATAGGAGCGCCCGAGCTTCCTCCCTCGTTGATGAACAACGTGATCGATGCCTATGCACTTTCTCCTCCTTCGGCAGAAGTCACAGAGCCCAGTGGCAAAGGTTATGTGCTGATACCTCTCGGCAAGGGTGAAGTTCCGGAATTGACCGACTACCACTACGAAGTCCTGATGGTTCGTCCTGACTATGTCGACGCCAACCCCAAAATCGCCATGGCGGTCTCCCGGGCGATATCGCGCGGCGGCGCTCTTTTCCACACGAATCCGGAAGCTGCCAAGGCCGCACTTCGCAGCCACCGGCTCTACACCAAAGATAAACTTCCCGATGACGTTTTTGAGCTTTCGTACTCTACGGTAGCCCCGGCAATGCCCGCGTGGGGCACCATGACCCCGCAGGGTTGGCAGAAGGTTATCAATTTCGCCGTCGGCGCTGGCATCGTCAAAGAGAACAAGGCCCCTTCCAACAAAGAGGGTGTGCTCTGGACGAACAAATACGTGGGGAAGCCATGAGAACAGTTGTGAAGGTTTCGGGTTTCAGGTGTCGGGTCGGAGCGGCGAAGACTATACTCCGTGCGACTTATACGCTAACGATAGCAATGTTTCTTGCACTATCGCTGGGTAGCGGTGCGACGCAACAGCTTCCCGAAGTGAATATCCTTACTGCCGTGTCGAACATGGCCTTCTCCGCAGTCTGGGTAGCCGAGCAGTTAAAATATTTCGAGCAAGAAGGCGTGCGCGCCAAGATTACGCCCGCCGGAGGCGGTGCGCCCTGCCAAAACGCGGTCGTTGGCCGCTCGGCGCATTTTTGTGCTTCCAGCTCTGAAGGACTTGTTCTCGCGCAAGTTGAAGGCGCGCCTTTGATCGCGATCCAGGCCCATAACAGCAATCTCACTTTAAGCATCGCCGTCCGCAAAGCGATCGCCGATAAATTCAAAGTCACGCGCAGCAGCCCGCTGAACGATCGCATTAAAGTATTGACCGAGGTCGGCACCATCGGCGCAACCAGTCCCGGCGCGGTATCGGAGCAGATTTTTAAGTTTCTTGTGCCGAGGGTTAAAGGCGATCCGAGCAAACTCAAATTCGCTTACCTGGGCGGGACCGAATTGCCGGCCGCGCTCATGAACAATGTGATCGATGCCTTGGCGCTATCGCCACCATCGGCTGAAGCCACGGAGGCCGCGGGCAAAGGATACGTTTTGATTCCTCTTGGCCTTGGTGAGGTAGCCGAGTTGACGAACTATCCCTACGAAGTCTTGATGGCGCGACCGGACTGGGCCGATCAAAACGCCGCG